>Ga0209415_10002074_pt1 | contig 37954 bp, 28 predicted proteins | sample PeaSoiSIISIP2007_FD_187696 | JGI IMG/M metagenome (GOLD analysis project Ga0209415, IMG submission 187696) | Peat soil microbial communities from Weissenstadt, Germany - SII-SIP-2007 (SPAdes) (version 2) | ecosystem: Environmental > Terrestrial > Soil > Wetlands > Peat | place: Germany...
CGCACGGATGGTGGCCGGGTGCGGGTGGCAGATGGCTATGGCGCTCCCCTTTTTCCTGGCCACGGCCGCCACCTGGGCCAGCTGCTTGCCGATCGCCCCCTCGTCCTGCACGTTGTCCAGGAACACCTGCCGCGCCGCGGACTTCATCCCCAGGGCCTGCGCCGTCCCGTAACCGACCGAGGCGGGCGAGGTCCTGCTGTCGACGAAAAACATCCCCTTATCCTTCAGGATTCTCAGCACGACTTCCATCTTCTTCGCATCCCGGGTAAAGCGTGAGCCCATGTGGTTGTTGGCCCCCGCCGCATAGGGGACGGTCGCGAAATAGCTTTGCACCCGCCTGGCGATCTCGGCGTCGTCCATCGACAGCAAGAGCCCGACACTTTCCAGGCGCTGCTTGGGATAGCCTTCCGGCTCCATCGGCATGTGCACCATCACCTCGGCGCCTGCGCGGTGGGCGGCCTCCGCCACCCCCTTGGCATGCGCCAGGCTGGGAATGACCGAGAAGGTCAGCGGCTGCTGGATGGCCAAAAGTTGCTGCAGCTCCGACAAGCTCGTGCCCATGTCGTCGATGATGATGGCGACCCGCCCTCCCCCCTTGTGATGCGCGGCCGGCGGGGTAGCCGGCTTGACGGCCGGCGGGGCGACTACCGCGCTCGACAGGCGGGGCTGGGTCTCCATGCGAGGCGGCACCGGCTGTACCTGCTGCACGGCGGGCGGGGTAACCGCAGGCGGAAGCTTCGCCGGTGGGGATTGCCGGCGGGAATATTCCAAGCCCAGGAAGGCCACTAAAATCAGCAGGGCCACGATCGAAAGTGCCACCAGGGGCCGGCCGCCGCCCGACGGTTTACGCCTGTTTACTCCTCGCTTCTTACGTGCCACGGTAGGACCTCCCTTTGTACCAGGCAGCCGGAATCACTGCCATTGCCGCCGGTGGAAGGGAATACCACGATTCGCTGCGAGAGACAACAGCATAGTTGCAATGGACGCAATTAAGAACAAACTAATTCACTTGGAAAAGTTATTGATAAAAGCGCGCTTGCATCCCCCGTACAAATAGTAATAAGCTTGCAGCTAAGCGGCGTAAAACAAATGATCGTTTAAAACCTGCAGTATAGGATGAAGTAAAGGAGAGTTCACGTTGTCCCAGTGGCAAGACAATCTCGCTATCGGCGTACTGCAAATAGACATCCAGCACCAGCTGCTTTTTGAGAAGTTCCATGCTTTTCAGGCAGCCCACCAGCAGCACGAAACCTCCCCGGAGGAACTCTACCGCCTGTTTTGGTTCCTGCAGGCCTACGCCCAGACCCATTTCGCAGAGGAAGAAGAGCTGATGCGGCAAATCGGCTTCCCGGGCTACCAGGAGCATCGCAGCCGGCATCTCGGCTTCACCGCCCGGATCCAAAAATTCAACGATCAGCTGCGAGCCGAGGGGTTCACCCAGCCGATCGTCACCGACCTCGCCGGTTTCATCAACTGCTGGCTCGTCGACCACATAACCACCATGGACCTCGCCATCGGCCGCTTCCTCGCCGCTTCAGCCGAACGGCAGGTGCCACGGCATTAAATTCCCCCTTCCCAGTCCCCCCGTTTCTCCGGCAGAATGTATCCCGATAGGCAAACGCGACGCTTTGGCGGGGACGACGGCACGAAAAAAGGGCGGCCAGACTATAAGGTCCGCCGCCCTTCCTCCTGCAGCTAAAGTCAGCGCGTCACTGCCCCAGCGTAGCCCTCAGGTCGTCGTCCACGTTGCCGACCGGCGAGACGTTGAAGTTGTCCACCAGGAACTGGAGCACGTTGGGCGAAAGGTAGGCAGGCAAGGACGGCCCGAGCTTTATGTCCCTGTCCCCCAGGTACAAAAGGGAGAGCAGGATGACGTGCGCCTTCTGCTCGTACCAGGAGAGGATGAAGGAAAGCGGCAGGTCGTTGATCGAGCAGTTGAAGGCGCCGGCCAGCGCCTGGGCGATACGCACGGCCGAATAGGCGTCGTTGCACTGCCCCACGTCCAGAAGGCGCGGGATGCCGCCGATGTCGCCGAACTCCTCCTTGTTGAAACGGTACTTGCCGCAGGCGAGCGTCAGGATCATGCAGTCCCTGGGGACCTTCTCGGCGAACTCGGTGTAGTAGTTTCTCCCCGGCTTGGCGCCGTCGCAGCCGCCGATCAGGTAGAAGCGCTTGACCGCGCCGCTCTTCACCGCCTCGATCACCTTGTCGGCCACTCCCAGGACCGCCTCGTGGCCGAAACCGACCACGATCTCCTTGGCGGGTGCCTCCAAGAGGTCCGGGCACTCAAGCGCCTTGTTGATCACCTCGTCGAAGTTGAAGCCGGTTACGTGCTTGACGCCCGGCCAGCCGACCTCGCCCCAGGTGAACAGCCGGTCCTGGTAGACCTCTGCCGGACGCTGGATGCAGTTGGTGTTGAAGATGATGGCGCCGGGGAAGTCGGGAAATTCCTTGTGCTGGTCCTGCCAGGCGCCGCCGAAGTTGGCGTAGAGGTGCGGGTGCTTCTTGAGGCCGGGGTAACCGTGGGCCGGCAGCATCTCGCCGTGGGTGTAGACGTCGATCCCCTTCCCCAGGGTCTGCTGCAAAAGCTCGTCGAGCATGCGCAGGTCGTGGCCTGAGACCAGTATCCCCTTGTTCTTGCGGGTGCCGAGCTTAACCAGGGTCGGCACCGGCGCCCCGAATCGCTCCGCGTGGCCGTCGTAGAGCATGCCCATCACCTTGATGTTCATGCTGCCGCACTCCATCGCCAGCTTGACGAAGTCTTCCAGCGTGAGCGCAGGATCGGCGCAGGCGGCAAGCGCACGGTGGAAGAAGGCGTAGACCTCCTCGTCGGTCTTGCCGAGATGACAGGCGTGGCTCGCGTAGGCAGACATCCCCTTGAGCCCGTATACCACAAGTTCCAAGGCGCAAAGCACGTCCGGGTCGCTTTGCTGCGACTTCACCCCGTGCGCCCTCCCCTGCTCCACCAGCCCCTCCAAGGAGCCTGAGATCACCCAGGCGGCGGGACCGTCGACGATGGCCGGGGCGTGGCCCCCCTTTTTTTCGCGGTAGGCGGTTTCGTAGAGGGCCTTCACCTTCTCCTTCTCGTCGTAGCACTTCCTGAGCTTGCCGGCGATTTGGACCGGGTCGAAGTCCACGTTGGTCACCGCGGTGAAAAGCCCTTCCACCAGAAACTTGTCGGCCTCCGGGTGGACGACCCCGAGTTCCCGCGCCTTTTGGGCATAGGTGGCGAGCCCCTTCAGCCCGTACAGCATCAGGTCCTGCAGTGCGGCCACCTCGGGGTTCTTGCCGCACACACCCATCACCTCGCATCCGGTACCCTTCGCGGCCTGCTCACACTGACGACAAAACATCGACATAGCTTCCTCCTCCAGTATCAGTTCGAGTATGTTTGCTCAAAAGCCTATGAACTATAGCCGGCTTTCAGAAGTTGTTCAACGTGCCCGGTAACACTCAAGAGGAAGAAACGGAGAGGACGGCTGTAATCCAATGCCGCATGGAGAGGAAAATGCTATAGTGGCTGGTACGAAGATGATACGTGAAAGGGGGCGTCGTATGGGAAAAGACGGCAAAACTTTGTGCAAGTGGGACAAGGACGACATCAAGAAGAACCTGAAGGAATTGAAAAAACTCGTCTCGGATCCCCGCTACGTCTGCCTGAAGTGCGGTCGGGCAGCGGCCAGGGAAGGGTGCCTCTGCAAGCCGGAGGAGCTGTGAGTTCCTCCTATTTCTTGACCGCCGCCTTGGCCGTCGCAGACCCCTGACCGGCCGCCTCCTTGAGCCAGGCCAGCATCACGTTGCCCGACGGCTGGCGGGTCCGGAATTCCGTGCGCAGCGTTTCCATGGTCGCCGAGATCTGGTCTTCGAACTTGAGCCATTCCTTCCTGATCTCGAAGTCGCGCTTCTCGCTCTCGGAGGGGTTCTTCACCGTCACGCTCCATTTCGCCTCCACGAAGTCGAGCACGCCCCTCTGGTCGGCCACGAATTTGTCGAGGATCGCGCAGAGCTGTTCGGAAAAGTGCAGGCTCTGCTTCTGGTAGGCCCCGGCGAAGATGTCGCACATCTCTCTCAGGTTCTGCACCTTGCGGCGGGCGGTTTCCATGTCACCCTTGGCGAGGGCCGCCATGAAGTCGCGCCCGATCTGCAGCAGGTCGATCATGGTTGCATACAGCTTGGCCAGCGAGTCGGATTTGTTTTCCTGCAAAACGATCTGCTCGGCCAGCCCCTCGCGAAACGCCCTGATCGCCAGCTCCGCCTCGGTGGCGATCTGGGTCCGGAAACGCTCAAGGCTCCGCTCGGAACACTGCCTGATGAAGAAGTTGACTGCCCAGTAGCTGATCCCCAGCAAGATGATGACGATGACACAGCCGGAGCCGAGGAAATAGACAAGTTCGGTGGTTCCTATGGCATCCTCCTTTTGCGGCCCCCACAAGGGCGGCCCGTCAGATTAAGCAGCAACAAAAAGGCCACACCGAAAGATGTGGTCTTTTTGCGACTCTGTCAAGAGTAAAAATGAGGTCCGGCGTCACACTCTCCCTGAGCCGCGCCCGGCGATCAGCCTCAGATGATAGCGGGCGTGCTGCGCCGGGAAGTAGAGCCACTGGTACATGTCGAGCCGGCCCGAGGCGTTGACCGACATCCTGAGGCCAGACGGCACGCATCCAAATCGTCAAAGACATCGCTTAACGCGATAGCTACTGTTTGTTGCACCGATGGTCCTATCATTGGCATTTTCCGGTAAGCTAGTTACCCATGATCAGTAGGGGAAAACCCCCATTGACTTTCCCGGTGCAGAGAAGTAATTTCGGACCCGTTAATGTAACATTCCCGCCCTAGTTGTAAAATAGCACGTTTTATAGTTAATGACCGACCGGCCACGATAGCGAAATACTGCCTTATAAATACTGCCTTATTCTTTTCCAGGAGGCCAACATGACTCAACAGGAATCATATTCGGATGACGTAGTCAAGGGATTCATCATCTGGAGCATGATCTGGGGTTTGGTGGCGGTGGTGCTCGGGGTGGTGATCTCGCTGCAGATCGCCTGGCCCCAACTGAACGTCCCCCCCTACTTCTCCTACGGCCGCCTCAGGCCGATCCACACCAACGCCGGCATCTTCGGCTGGGGGATCGGCAGCTTCATGGCGTTTTTCATCTACATGACCCAGCGCCTCACCAGGACCAGGCTCTGGAGCCCGGCGCTCGCCCGCTTCCAGCTCTGGCTGTTCAACGTGGTGATCGCCTTGGCCGCCGTCACCCTGCTCTTGGGCTACACCCGTTCCAAGGAATACGCGGAGCTTGAGTGGCCGGTGGCGCTTTTGGTGGTGGTGCTCTGGGTGATCTTCGCCATCAACATCGTCATGACCATCGTGAAGAGGCGCGAGGAGCAGATGTACATCTCGCTTTGGTACATCATCGCCTGCCTGATCGGGGTCGCGGTCCTTTACCTGGTGAACAACGCGGGCATCCCGGTCTCGCTCACCAAGTCCTATTCCGTCTTCGCCGGTGCCAACGACGCCAACGTGCAGTGGTGGTACGGGCACAACGCGGTGGCGATGGTGCTGACCGCGCCGCCTTTGGCCATCTTCTACTACTTCCTCCCCAAGGCGACCGGCGTCCCCATCTACAGCCACCGCATGGGGGTGATCGCCTTCTGGAGCCTGATCTTCATGTACCTGTGGACCGGCGCGCACCACCTGCTTTGGACGCCGGTCCCCGACTGGGTGCAGACCCTGGCCATGGCCTTCTCGGTGATGCTGATCGCCCCCTCCTGGGCCGCGGTCTTCAACGGCTACTTCTCCATGAACGGGCAGTGGCACCAGATGCGGGAGAACTACCTGGCCAAGTTCCTGATCTTCGGCATCACCTTCTACGGGCTGCAGACGCTGCAGGGTCCCTCGCAGGCGATCAGGACCTTCTCCGCCTTCATCCACTACACCGACTGGGTGCCGGGGCACGTGCACATGGGGACGCTCGGCTGGGTGTCGCTGGTGCTGTTCGCCGCCATCTACTACACGGTCCCCAGGATCTACGATACCGAGCTCTACAGCGAGCCGCTCGCCAACCTGCACTTCTGGCTGGCGGTGACAGGCCAGCTCATCTTCTCCATCAGCATGTGGATCGCCGGCATCCAGCAGGCCGCCATGCTCAACGCCACCAACCCGGACGGAAGCCTGCACTACAGCTTCGTCGAGACCCTGGCGGAACTCTACCCCTACTGGCACGTGCGGGCGGCGGGTGGCGTCGTCTACCTGATTTCGCTCTTGGTCTTCCTCTACAACATCGCCAGGACCATCGGCGGCGCCAAGGGGAAGACCCTGGCGCGGCAGGCCTAGAAAGGAGGCGTAATGCTCGAGAAAAAGGCGATCACCTTCATGCTGCTCACCACCGCGGTCATCCTGATCGGCACCTTCGTGACCATGGTGGCCCCGTTCCACTGGATCAACGACCCCAAACTCGCCATCGCCTCGGTGAAGCCCTACACGCCGCTTGAGCTGGAGGGGCGCGACATCTACATCCGCGAGGGTTGCAACAACTGCCACACCCAGACGGTGCGTCCGCTTTTGGCCGACACCGAGCGCTACGGCGACTACTCCAAAAGCGGCGAGTTCGCCTACGACCAGCCGTTTCTCTGGGGCTCCCGGCGCACCGGCCCCGATCTCGCCCGCATCGGCGGCAAGTACCCCGATGCCTGGCACGTCAAACACATGAAGGACCCGCAGTCCATGGTGCCGCGCTCCAACATGCCCGGGTACGCCTTCCTGGTTGAGCCGCTCGACACGCGGCTCTCCGAGAAGAAGATGAATACCCTGGGCTTCCCCTACACCCGGGCCGACCTGGACGAGCTCAAGGGGAAGACGGAAATGGACGCCATGGTCGCCTACCTGCAGAAGCTGGGCAACGACATCCCCTGGCGCAAGGCTGCGGCCACCACCGTGGTCGGGGAGCTGAAGAACCCGTTCCAGGACAAACTCGACGTGCTCCCCGAAGCGAAGGGGCTCTACAAGGAGCACTGCGCGCAGTGCCACGGCCCTGAGCTCAAAGGCGACGTGGGACCGTCGCTTACCGACCTCGACAAACCGGATGCGCAGCTCTTCACCACCATCTTCGGCGGTTCCCAGCAGGCCGGCATGCCCGCCTTCGGCGACATGCTCGGCAAGGACCGGGTCTGGAAGCTGGTGACCTTCCTCAAGACTAGCCACAGGAAGTGACATGGATACCGCCACCCTCTGCTATCTGGGCAGTACGCTTTTGCTTTTTTTGGTCTTCGCCGGCATCGTCCTGCGCACCCTGAACCCCAAACGGAAACAGCGGGGAGAGAGTGCGAAGTACCGCATGCTGGAAGAAGACTAGCGGACGGGGACGCCCCGCCCACCCCTTTGAGACGAGGAGGATCTTTTCAATGTCCGACGAACATAAGGATTACGACGGCATACGCTACCGCGCCAACGACAGGCCCCCCCTGGTCTTCAAGATCCTGGCGACCGTGCTTTTCGTCTGGGGTGTCTGTTTCACGGGCTACTACCTGTTGAGCGGCTGGAGTTCCCGGGCCGAATTCGACGCGGCCAAGAAGGCCAAGGAGGCGCGCCTGGCCGCCGAGAAGGCCAAGGGAGCCGAAACCGCCGCCCCGGGCACCCGCCGGGAGACCAGGACCGCCGACCTTTTGGCCGACGGCAAGAAGGAATTCGCCACCCGCTGCGCCCCCTGCCACGGCGAGAACGCCAAGGGGGGGATCGGCCCCGACCTCACCCGCAAACAGTTCAAGTACGGCAGGAGCGCCCCGGAGGTAACCACCAGTATCGGCGAGGGTCGTCCCGGCGGCATGCCTCCCTTCAAAAACGAGCTTTCCCGCGAGAAGCTTGAGGGGCTGGCGCAGTACGTCCTGTCGCTGTGAAAACGTCTGGCCGATCGTGCGCCAGGATCGCACCCTGGCGCCGGCGACTGCAGTGGCTCGTCACCCTACTCCTCTTGCTGGTCCCGTTCTTAAGCGCCGGGGGAAACCCGCTCCTCAGGCTGGACGCCGGCAGCCGCACCCTCTTTCTCTTCGGCGCCGCCATCCGCATCGAGGAATTCTACCTGCTGCTTTTGGCGGTGCTGATCCTGGTCTTCGCCTTCCTGTCCGTCACCATGCTCTTCGGCCGGGTATGGTGCGGCTGGTTCTGCCCGCAGACCACGCTTGCCGACCTGGCCGACTGGCTCGACCGGCAGATCGGGCGCCTGATCCCCCCTGCCGCGGCGCCCGTTTGCCGCCAGCTCGCCTACCTGGCGCTCTCCGCCCTGGTGGCGGGCAACCTGGTCTGCTACTTCCTCGCGCCGCGCGAGTTGTTGCTCCGCCTGCAGGCGGGTTCGCCCGGGACGGTGGCCGGCGTCTCCCTGGCGGCCGTCTTCCTTCTGGTCTACCTCGACCTGGCCCTGGTGCGCCGCAGCTTCTGCCGGACCGTCTGCCCCTACGGACGCATCCAGCTCTTGACCATGGAAACCGGCACCCTCACCCTTGAGTTCGACCCCGAGCGCCGGGGGGACTGCCTGCGCTGCGGCGCCTGCGTGCGGGCCTGCCCGATGGGGATCGACGTCAGGGACGGTCTGCAGATCGAGTGCATCAACTGCGGCCGCTGCCTGGACGCCTGCCGCGACGTCATGGAGCGCCGCGGCGACCGCGGCCTGATCGCCTACCGCTTCGGCCAGGGTGGCTTCCCGCAGGGGATGCCTTTAAACGTCAAGACGCTCCTCTTGGGGGTCGTGACCCTGCTGCTTTGCGTGCTTTTCGCCGTCGGCATCGCCACCAGGCAGGAGGCGACGCTCAAGGTGCAGCGTGCCGCCAACGGCGAGGTGAAGCGGCTGGCCGACGGCTCCCTGGTGAATTTCTACGCGCTCTATCTGGAGAACCGCGGCACGAAGCCTGCCCGCTACCGCCTTAAACTCTCCGGGCTTTCGGGCCACCGGGTGGAACTGGTGGGCACGGCAGCCGAGTTCGTGGTCGGCGCCAACGGCAACCGCAAGGTGTTTCTCGCGCTCAAGGTCTCGCCGGCGCCGGCGACACCCTGCAGCGTGGAGATCGCGCTCATCGAGGATGGGAGAGAGGTTGCGGCCGCGAAGCTGCCGCTTTTGCTTCACTAACGGGAGGGACGAAGGGATGTCGCAGAGCAGGGAAACGAGGGACGCGTTCGGCTGGAAGCTGGGGCTCGCAGTGGTATTCGCGGTCTTTCTGGTCGCCAGCCTGGCGAGCATCATCACCGCCGCCCGCAAGGGAAGCCGGGTGGTGGACCGCAACTACTACCAGCACGGACTCGACTACGACGCGCTGACGGGCAAAAGCGCCGCGCTCGGCTGGAGCCTCACGGCTACGCTTATCCGGCGGGAACTCAAGGTGGCGGCGCGCGACCGGCAAGGGGTGCCGCTTGCCGGAGGCACGGCGACCCTGCTGCCGGATCTGCCGGCAGGAGGCAGGCCCGGCGAGCCGGTGACGCTCGAAGAAGCGGCCCCCGGCGAATTCCGGACGACCCTACCCCCCGGCCTGACCCGGGAGGTGCACGGTACGCTCAGCTTTAAGCTCCGCGACGGCGCGCTGAACCAGCGGGTGGTGCTCTTCAACTAGAGCCGGCTACTCTTAATCCTGATAACTTACGGCCGTGACCTTGTTGCGGCCGTTTTGCTTTGACAGGTACAGGGCCTGGTCGGCCTCCTGGATGAACCACTCGGCGTTCCTCTCGCGGCTGGGTTTGGCCCCCACCACGCCGATGGAAAGGGTCACGACCCCGTCCACCCCCGCACCCTCGTGCGGCAGCGTCCAGTTCAGCATCTCCTGGCGCAGCCGCTCCGCCATCTGCGTCCCCTTCTCGGGCGAGGTGTCGGGGAGGATGGCGGTGAACTCCTCGCCGCCGTAGCGGGCCGGCAGATCCCCCGCCCGCCGGAAACAGACCCTCATCACCTCGCCGATGTTCTTCAGGCACTGGTCGCCCGCCAGGTGGCCGTAGCGGTCGTTGTACCTCTTGAAGAAGTCGACGTCGCAAAGGATCAGCACCAGGTACTGGTTGGTGCGCAGCGCGCGCTTGATCTCGGCGTCCAGCACCTCGTCGAAGTGCCGGCGGTTGGCAAGCCCGGTCAGCCCGTCCTCCCGCGCCAGCACCTCGAGCTTGCGGTTCTTCTCGGCAAGCTCCATCGCCAGGGACTCCATCAGGTCGCGGTTTCTTTTCAGCTCCAGGTGGTTTTTGACCCGCGCCTTGACGATCGGCGGGCTGATCGGCTTGGTGATGTAGTCGATCGCCCCGCACTCAAGCCCCTTGCGCTCGTCCTCCATGTTCACCATCGCCGTGATGAAGATGATCGGTATCCCCGCGGTGCGCGGCTCCCCTTTGAGGGTCTCGCAGACCTGGTAGCCGTCCATGTCCGGCATCATGATGTCCAAAAGGATCAGGTCGGGAAGCTCCTGCCGGGCGATGCGCACCCCGTCCAGGCCGCTTTTGGCGAAAAATATCTCGTAGTCACCCTGCAGGATCTTGTAGAGGATCTCGATGTTGGCGGAGGTGTCGTCGACGATCAGGATCTTCTGCCGCTTCTGCCGCGACGTGCTGCCGTTTTTCATAGTGCTGTCTCCAACTCGCGCATCATGGCCGCCAACGCCTTCGAGGCGTCGGCGAAATCGAGGCACTGCAAGGTCGCGTCCAGCCGGTTGGCCGACTCGCTGGAAACAAGCGGCTTCAGTTCCTCCCAGACCCCCAGGGCCGTCAGGTTCTGCGCCTCCAGGAGCGAGGCGAGTTCGCCGGCAAGTTCCCTGAGCCGCTGCTGCTCTTCGGGCGAACGCTTTTCCAGTGGGACCTGCGGCTGCTCCGGCGGCTCCGGGCTCAAGGTAGCGATCGACGCCAAGACCTCGGCCAACCTCTCCTCGAACCGCTCCAGCGCCGGGGCGAGCGTACCCGGATCTTCCCCCCTGAGCGCCCCCTCCAAAAAGAGCGCCGCCTCCTGCAGTTCGACCGCGCCCAGGTTTCCCCCCACCCCCTTGACGGTGTGCACCATGCGGCGCGCGGAGTCGAGGTCGCCGAGCGCCAGCATCCCGCGCAGCTCTTCCCCGGCGTTGCCGTTCTCGACGCCGAAGCTGATCAGAAGCCTCTTGAGCAGGGGAGCGCTCTCCACGATGCGGATCGCGCGTTTAAGGTCGATGCCGGGGAGTACGGCCGGGAGCCCTTCAAGCGACGCGGCCTCGATCGGCGGCCGGACCGGCTTGGGAACCGCCTCCGCGTCCGGCCCGATCCAGCGTGCCAGGGTGGCGAACAATTCGTCCACGTCGATCGGCTTGTTCACCTGGTCGTTCATCCCCGCCTCCAGGCAGAGCGTCCTCTCGCGGGTGAGCGCGCAGGCGGTCATGGCGATGATCGGCAGGTCGTCCCAGGCGCTGTCGCTCCTGAGCCTGCGGGTCGCCTCCAGGCCGTCCATCACCGGCATGTGCACGTCCATCAGCACGGCCTGGTAAGGGGAGGCGCCGCGCACCCCCTTGAGGACGTCGATCGCTTCGGCGCCGTTACGCGCCACCTCCACCTGCACCCCGCGCCGCTCCAGGATCTCCTTGGCCACCTCCTGGTTGATCGGGTTGTCCTCCACCAGGAGGATGCGGATGCCGGCGCCCGAGGCCGGCTCGGCCGCCGGGTCGGCCTGGATCGGCCGGCAGGCGTTGGCACGCTGGTCGGCGCTCAGACGCTGGAAGCGGGCCAGGAAGCTGAAGGTGCTCCCCTCGCCCGGTTCGCTCGCCACCAGGATCGAGCCCCCCATCAGCTTCACCATCTGGCTGCTGATGGCAAGCCCCAGGCCGGTGCCGCCGTAGCGGCGGGTGGTGGAGGTGTCCGCCTGGGTGAAGGCGTTGAACAGCGCCGCCTGCTTCTCCGGCACCATGCCGATGCCGGTGTCGGCCACCAGGAAACGGAGCACCACCTCGCCGTTTTGGGCCGAGACCGGTTCCACCGACACCTCCACCCGCCCCTTTTCGGTGAACTTGATGGCGTTGGAGGTCAGGTTCAGCAGCACCTGCCCAAGGCGCAGGGGGTCGCCCACCAGGTAGTCGGGGACCTTGGGCGCGCTCCGCACGGAGAGCCGGATCGGCTTCTCCCCCAGCGTCCCGGCCGCCACCGAGGTCAGGTCCGCCAGGACGTCTGCCAGCCGGAAGGGGACCTTCTCCAGCTCCAGCTTCCCCGCCTCGATCTTGGAGAAGTCCAGGATGTCGTTGATGATCTTAAGGAGCATGGCCGAGGCGGTGTGTGCCTTGTCCAGGTAGTTTTTCTGCTGGGCGCTGAGCTCGGTCTGCTGCAGGAGGTAGAGCATGCCGATAGCCGCGTTCATCGGGGTGCGGATCTCGTGGCTCATGTTGGCCAGGAACTCGCTCTTGGCCCTGGTGGCGGCCTCCGCCACCACCGACGCCTGGCGCAGATCCTCCTCGGCGCGCTTTCTCTCCGTGACGTCGAAAAAGGTGACGACGCCCCCCACCACCTCGCCGTCGTGCAGCTGGGGGTAGGACCAGTACTCGGCCGCGAAGAAGGAGCCGTCCTGGCGCCAGAACACCTCGTCGTCGTGGTGCACCCCTTCCTGCCCCCTGAGGGTGCGGCAAAGCGGGCAGCTCTCCGCCGGATAGGGGGAGCCGTCGGCGCAGGTGTGGTGCATCAACTGGTGCATGTTGCGCCCGAGCAGCTCGTCCGGGTGCCGGTACCCCAGGAGACGGGCGCAGGCGGGGTTGGCGAAGGTGCAGTCCCCCTCCATGTCGACGCCGTAGATCGCCTCGGCGGTCGACTCCAAGAGCAGGCGGATCCGCTCGTCGGAGCGGTTGAGGGCCTCCTCGGCGCGCTTTCTCTCGGTGATGTCCTCCTTCACCGCCACGAAGTTCCTGATGTCGCCGCCGGGGCCGGTGACCGGCGAGATGGAGGCGGATTCCCAGTAGAGTTCGCCGTTTTTGCGCCGGTTGCGCAGCTCGCCGCGCCAGGTACGGCCGGAAAGGATGGTGTCCCACAGCTCCGCGAAGAACTCGCGCGGGTGCCAGCCGGCATTAAGCAGCTGGCTCGGGTTGCGCCCCAGCGCCTCCTCCGCGCGGTAGCCGGTGACCACGCTGAAGTTGGGGTTGACGTACTCGATCTCCCCCTGCCGGTTGGTGATCATCACCGTCACCGGTATCTGCTCGATCGCCAAGGAGAGCTTCGACAGCGACTCCTCGTCCTGCTTGCGCTCGGTGATGTCGGTCAGCGACTCGATGGCGGCGACGATCTCGCCCTGGGCGTTTCTGATCGGCGCCGCGTCGAAGCAGAGGTAGCGCTCCTTCCCCTTGAGCGACGGGAACCAGGCCTCGGCGCAAAGCCCCTCGGGGACCAGGCTGGAACAGGCGCAGACGCCGTAGAAGCTGCGGATCTCCTCGCAGTTGCCGTCCAAGGCCAGGTCGGCAAGCACCGGCCTTTTGGCCGTGTAGAAGGCCCGCCAGGCCCGGTCGGTCCCCAGCACCTCGGAGGCGGGGAGTCCGGTCAACTCCTCGCAGGCCCGGTTCCAGATGATCACCCGGTGGTTCTGGTCGAGGACGTAGGTGGCGATGGAGGAGTTCTGCAGCAGGTCTTCGGTGAAGGCTTCCTGGTCGAGCGCCGCCTGCTTCTGCTGGTGCGCCGCGTGCACCATGCGGTTGAAGGCCAGCGCCAGGGTGCCGATCTCGTCGCGGGTGTTTATGACGATCGGCGCCGGTTCCTGGTCCTTGCCGGTCATCTCCTCGACGTGCCGGATGAAGGTGACCAGGGGGGCGGTGAGGTGGCGCATGAAGAGCAGGCCAACGCTGACCGTGCCGCAGAGGGCGAAGATCAGCGCGCTCAAAAGGTACCATTTCGCCCGGTAGAGCGGCGCGTAGGCCTCCGATTTCAGGTAATTGGAGGAGAGTATCCAGTCGACGGCAGAAAGCCTCTTGAAGGAGCTAAGGACGTGCCGTCCCTGGGCGTCCACCGTCTCGTCCGTCCCCTCGAACCCCTTGAGGGCGGCTTCCTGCAGGTGGTTACTCCCCGGCGCCCCGTCCTTTTGCAGGATCTTGCGCCGGTCGCTGTGCACCACGACGGTCCGCTGCCGGTCGAAGAGCGAGAGATAGCCGTGCTGGCCGAAACGGGCGTTGGCCAGGGAGCCTAGGTAGTTGTCCTTGAAAAGGTCGGTCATCCCGCCCAGAACGCCGATCAGCCGCCCTTTCGGGTCGAAGACCGGCGCGACGAACATGACGGTGGGGTGACCGTTATGCTGGGTGGTGACGAACGGGTCGGAGATCACCGGCTTGCCGGTGCGGGTCGCCCGCTGGTAATAGTCGCGGAAGGCGTAGTTCCTGCCGATCAGCCGGCGCTCCAGCGGAGTTACCGCCAAAAGCTCGCCGCCGGGGGAAAAAAGGAGCGTGCCGCCGTCGAAGACGGCCAGCGCATCGGGGTGCCCGTCCAGGAAACGCTGCGCCTGCCCGCGCGAGGCCACAACCTCCGGCGTGACGGTCTGGGCGAGAGCTACCAGTTGCTGTTGGGTGGTGCGCAGCTTGGTATCGATCTCGTTGGCCATGGTAGCGACCATGGCGGCCTGCTGGCTGTAGATCGTGGTGCGGAACTGCTCCTCCAGGTACCAGGAGGTGCCGAAGGTCATGAAAGAGAGCACCAGCGCCACCAAAAGCGACACCACCAGGCTCATCTTCGTTGTCAGGCTTAGTCTATCCATCGATCCAACCTTGGGCTTTGATACGTGAACTTGAACGCCGTGCGACTTTGGCTGCCCCACTATACACCAAGTCGTCCGGCGGCAGATAAGATTATCGGGGAGAAAGCGGCTTTTCTTGAATCTTTTCGGCACTCCCGGGCTCGTCGACGCCCCGGCCGCGCGTTGCCGGCGGCAGGCTGGCTGCTATACTGTCAGCTTTGGCGTAAGACCCGTCAGGAAAAGAGGTGCCCATGTCCCATCACCTCGCGCACCGCGGTTATCGACAGCTGACACGGCGCTTGAACAAGTTCCCGCAGGGAGCCCCTCCCTCCGAGACGCTCTATCGCATCCTGTCGCTTCTGATGAGCGAGGGGGAGGCCCAGCTCCTGTCGCAACTGCCGCTGCGTCCCTTTTCCGCGGCCAAGGCCGCGCGCATCTGGAAAGTGCCGGAGCACCAGGCGCAGCACACGCTGGAGCGCCTGGCGACACGGGCTCTCTTGCTCGACCTGGAAAGGGAAGACGGCGGCACCATCTATTTCCTCCCTCCCCCGATGGCGGGTTTCTTCGAATTTTCCCTGATGCGCATGCGCCCGGACCTCGACCAGAAGGAACTTGCCGGCCAGCTGTACCAGTACCTCAACGTGGAAGAGGACTTCCTCCGCGAGCTCTATGCCGGCGCCACCTCCATCGGGCGCGTCTTCGTGCACGAGCCGGCCATCCCGGAGGAGGAGATCTCGCAGGTGCTCGACTACGAGCGGGCCAGCGAGGCGATACTTACCGCAAGCGATACGGCGGTCAGCCTCTGCTTCTGCCGGCACAAGATGCTGCACGCGGGACGCGCCTGCGGGGCGCCGCTCGACAACTGCCTGACGCTGAACGAGGTCGCCCGCTCTTTGGTCCGCCACGGTAACGCCCGGCGCATCGAGGCGGCCGAGGGGCTCGATATCCTCAAGCGGGCGCGGGAGCTGCGGCTGGTGCAGTGCGCGGACAACGTGCGCAAGGGCGTGAATTTCATCTGCAATTGCTGCGGCTGCTGTTGCGAGGCGCTGATCGCCGCACGCAGGCTCGCCCTGCCGCACGCCATGTACTCGACGAACTTCGTGCCGCGGATCGACGAGGAGCGCTGCAACGGCTGCGGCAGGTGTGCGGCGGTCTGCCCGACCGAGGTGATCTCCGTCACGGAGGTGCAGGGTAAAGACGGCAGGACCGTCAAGCGGGCGGTGGTCGACGAGGAGCTCTGCATGGGGTGCGGGGTCTGCGTGGGGAGCTGCGGGGTGAAGGCCATCTTGCTCGCGGCGCGCCCTAAGCGGGTGCTGGCGCCGGTGAACACGGCCCACCGGCTGGTGCTGATGGCGATCGAGCGGGGGAAGCTGCAGAACCTGATCTTCGACAACCAGGCATACCTGAGTCACCGTGCGCTGGCGGCGGTGTTCGGCGCCATCTTCAAGCTGCCGCCGGTCAAGCGCCTCTTGGCCAGCCGCCAGCTGAAATCCCGCTACCTGGAGCGGCTGCTTGAGGACGTCGGCCCGCGTTCGCTGTAAGCCCCATTTCTCGAAGGGGAAGCCTGCTTGTCATCCTGAGCGCAGCGAAGGATGACAAGCTCCCACGAAACGTGTGATTTAAGTTTTTACTTCGCGGCTTTGCGGCTTGGCGTCTTTGCGTTGAAGCCTTTCCCTGCCGTTGCTGACTTCTTTCCGTGAAAGCTTTTCCCTGCCGGTCCTCGCGTCTTTCCGACGGGCGACTCTCCCCCCCTTGGCGTCTTCCGTTCCGGGGGCGCCGCATACGCCATCTTGCCATGCACGCCGCGGCAAAAGCGCTGCCAGCTTTCCTTGTTCTCCACCACCAGGTCGAGGAAGCCCTCCATCCGGCGGGTCAGCTCGTAATCGATCACCCAGCCGTGCTTTTCCCTTAAGTAATCGATCAGCGTCTCCCCGGCGGGAAGCGGCACCACCTTCCCCTTCTCTTCCCGCACGTAGCCCCGGTCGACGATGTTCCTGGTGATGGTCGCATAGGTGGATGGGCGCCCGATCTCCAGCCGCTCCAGCTCCTTCACGAGCGAGCCGAGCGTGAAGCGCCCCGGCGGCTTGGTCTTCTTCTCCTCCAGGCTCTCGCCTTTCTTCGGCACCCTCTCGCCCCGCGCGATCTCCGGCAGCGCCTGCAGCGGATCGTCCTCCTTGCGCTCCTTCTCCTCCTCGGCCTCGCTGTAGACCTTCAGGAAACCGTCGAACTTGAGCACCCGCCCGCTCGCCTTGAACTTCTCGCCCGCCACGTCGAAGAGCATGGAGGTGGCGTCGTACACCGCCTGAGCCATCTGGCTTGCCACCGCGCGCCTGAAGATCAGGTCGTAGAGCCGGGCATGATCCTCGCCCAGCCCCTCCTTCGCGATCAGCCGGGAAAGCTCGTTAAGCGAGTGCACGCGGGTAGGGCGGATCCCCTCGTGCGCCTCCGCCTGCGAGTTCTTCGACTGGTACTGGTTGGGCTTGTTCGGGAGATAGGCGGGACCGAGCGCGCCGCCGATCACCCTGCGGATCTCGTCGACGAACTCCTCTGCCATGCGCACCGAATCGGTGCGGTGGTAGGTGATCAGGCCGTGGTCGAAGAGCGCCTGGGCGAGCTTCATGGTCTGCTCGGGCGGTAACTTCAGGCGGGCGGCCGCCGCGGCCTGCAGATCGACCGTGGTGAAGGGGGGCTTGGGCGACTGCCTGGTCTCCTTGCGCTCGACCTTCTCGGCAAAGGCGTGGCTCTCTCCCCGGATCGCCTCGACGATCCTTTGCGCGTCCTCTTTCAGCTCGAACTTCCCCTTGACGTGGCGGGCGAGGAAACTTACGCCGTCCTTGTCGAGCAGGATGCCGAGCACCCAGTACGCCGTCGGGACGAAGGCGCGTATCTCCCGTTCGCGGTCCACCACCAGCCTGACCGCCGGCGACTGCACCCGTCCCACGCTGAACTTGCCGTGCAAATCCCGGCTCGCCATGGGCGAGAGGATGTAGCCCACCAGCCGGTCCCCCACCCGGCGCCCCAGGAAGGCGTGGTAGAGCCCGGCGTTGGTCTTTTCGAACGGCACCGCCTTGGAGAGCGACGCCTTCAGCCCCTTCTCGGTGATCTCGAAGATCTCCAGGCGCAGGCAGCTCTTGGCCACCGACTGCACCTCGTCGAAGACGTGCCGGGAGATGGCGTACCCCTCGCGGTCCGGGTCGCCGGCAAGCATCACCGTTTCCCCCTTGGCCGCAGCCTTGAGCTCCTTGGGAAGCCCCTTCTTCTTGTCGTGGTAGACGAAGGTGGGCTGGTAGGTGGTGAGATCGACCCCGAGCGAGGAGTCCGGCAGATCCTTGAAGTGCCCGACGGTGGACATGGTCTTGGTCTTAAGTATCGACTGTATCTTCTTCGCCTTGGTCGGCGACTCGACGATGATCAGCATGGTAGTTCCTCGGAGTTGCGGTTAGCTGCGGCCCACACAGAGACTACCAGATAGATACTCTCTCGGCACCTGCCGATCTCCGACAAAAATCTTTCAATATCGCATCGACACCCGGTAGCCGAGCTTGGTCTCGCCGTCGGCGGGAACCGGCAGGCTGAACTCAAGGGTCCCCGAGCCGGTCTTTTTGTACGGCTGGCTTGCGTCGATCACCCGCCAGTCGCCCGGCACCGGCTCCACCACCCGCACCACCACCGGCTCCTTCTTGTGATTACGCACCGAGATCTCGTAGGCCGCCTCGTAAGTGTCCTTGGCAAGCTTCTTCCAGTCGGTCTGCTTTCTGTCGGCCACCACGTCGAACGCCTCGCCCAGCTTGACGCGCAGCTTTTCGTCCTTGGGGGTGTGGTCGATGGCGTCCTCGCCTACGAACTGCAGCGAGCGGTCGCCGTCCTCTTTGTAGACCCGCACCGTCCCCTTGGGAAGCGGCATCCCCAGATGGTTCTTCTCCCGGTTTTCCATTTCCAGGAAGACGCCGACCTTCTGCTTGCTGGCGATCTCGCCGTTGTTCCCCCCCTGGTAGTAGTAGCCTGCACCGGCTAAGAGAAATTCCTTTTTCACCGGCACATCGGCTGCCGAAAAAAGGTTGATCTGCTTGGACTGGTTGTCTTTCAGGGTGGAGGGGCGCTGCAAGGTGTACAGGTGGTACTCGAACAGCCCCTCCTCCTTGAACTGCGGGGCCGGGGCGGGCGCAGCCAGCATCCCTCTCGCGTAGGCCAGCGGCCGGATCGGCTCCTCCCGCACCCGGTTCACGTCGCCCGCCACCAGCTTGATCACGGCGTCGCGGTAGCTGGCGCCGGAGGCGTTGTTGATGGTCACCCAGCTGTCCAGGGCGGCCCGGTCGTCTCCGACGTTCAGGGTCAATACGTAATCGGCGCGCCAGCCGATGCCGCCGGTCAGGTAGGTGGTCTCAAGCCGGTGCGGCCTGACGCTTGAGTTTTCCAAAAGCCAGACCAGCGTCGGCCGGGCAATCAGGTTCTCCGGCACCCCCGGAAAGATCACCCGGCCCGGATGGCCGAAGGTGATCTCGTTGCCGATGCGGTAGACGGGGCCGCCGTTATTGGCCAGAAGCGTCGCCGTCACCACCTCTTCCCGCTCGGTGTACGGGTTCTTCTGGTAGAGCTTGACCTCCTTGCCGAGGTACTTGTCCAAAAGCTTGTCCGGGCTCAAAAGGTCGTACTCGTAGTTTTGTTCCAAGACGGTGAGCTTGCCGGGATCGGAAAGCGAGGCGACGTGCACGGAGGCAGGGATGATGCCGGTCGCTACCTCCATGAAGCGAAGCTCGCTCCCACCCGTCGGCAGCTGCACCGTGCGCTGGTCCTTCACCAGTCCGAGGTTGGAGTTGTAGATGGTGATCGCCACCCCGGTCTGCTCGGCCAGGCCGGAGGTAGTGCTCGTGGCGGTGCCGCCAGCGGCCGCTGAAACGACAGAGGCCGTAAAAAACATGGTCATCATGAAAACAGACAGCCGCAGTGCTCTCTTCATGCTCCCCTCCCCGCCCCGCCCCGCGTTAGCGCCCCTGACCGGCGGCGAAGGGGACGTCGAAATACTGCCCGCCGCGCGACATCCTGACCTTGTTTTCCCTGATTTCAACCACCCGGGCACCGGCCACTTCGGCACCCTCCCCCACCAGGGAGCCATTCAGTACGGCGCGCCGCAAGCTGCGATCTTCCTGCCAGGCAATGCCGGAAATGGCGATCCCCGGGATGGAACCCAGTTCTTCGCTGGCTGAGGGCTGCGGCTGGGAAGCGGCTCCCGGCGCGACTGCGCCGGCCGTCGTGCCCTTGCGCCCGCGCTTGCCTCGCGGCGCCCGGGCGCCGGCCTCGGCGGCAGCCGCCGGGGGGGCGGGCTGCACGGCAGCGGCTGCCGCCGGTTGGCTCGGCGCTGCCGCCGCCGGGGCTACGGTGACGGCAGGCGGGGCTGCCTGGGCTTGGGCCGCGGGCGGCACCTGGGAAACGGGTGGCAGCGGAACTGCCGGGAGCGCCGGCGCCGCGGGCGGGGCGGCCGGTAGCAGCTCTTGCGCGGGAGCGGCAGCGACGACCACCGCCGTGCCGTCGTCCTTCCCCTTCCAGAGAAAACCGGCACCCACACCGGCCGACACCAGCAGGAGACCGGCAACGACCGCCAGGTACGGCCTGCCGGTGCGCTCCGGCGGGGCCGATCCGCGGTAGCGCAGTATCTGCGGCCGGATGTCGGCCGCCGCGCTACGCTTGCTGCGGCGCTCCTCTTCCATCTTCCTCAAAGCATCGAGTATCAAACTCATCCGAAAAGCCCCGCTCGTGTAGAATCCAGCCGCCGGGCGGCCTTGCCGCCCTCTTTGAGGATGCCGGGGGGGAAAAAGCCTCCGGCGCGACGGTACAGCAACAGGAGCGTTTCGCCCCCCGCCTGCCCGTCGACGGTCAGGTGCTCCCTGCGCTGGAACTCCTTGACGGCATCCTTGGTGGCAACGTTGAAGACGCCGTTGGCGGCGCCGTCGTAACAGCCTGCTTGCTTCAGCATCCCTTGCAACTGCCGCACCCCGCCGGCCCGCTCGGCCGGCTGCCTGGCGGAGGCGATGGCATGAAAATCCTTCCACAAAACCGTGGCGCCCCGGCTCCAGATAAGCGCCAGTTCGGCCCGCGACAGGCGCTCGCGCCCATCGAGCGCAGGAAGCACGTTCACCCCTTCCCGATCGATCCCGGTCAGCGCCAAAAACCTGCTGCTGCCGTCGGCCAGAGTTATCTGCAAAAGTGCCGGTGCATTCAGGCGCGCCAGATCCTGCAGGTCGGCGTTCAGGCGGGTGGCGGTAAGCCCCCGAAGCCTGGCCAGCGTCTTGAGGTTTAGGGACTGTCCGGCAACCGGAGCGAGCGCCGGTATCTGCCAGGCCGCCAGCGCCACGTTGACCGACGCGTAGAGATTCTGCTCTTCGGTGGCCGCCGCCAGGGCGCTCAGCGCTTCCTGGCGCGTAAGCGGTGCCGGCTGCGGCGCTGCCGATACGGCGGCCGCGGCCTGCACTAACTCTTCCTCGCGGAAGTGGCGATAGCCCGCCAGGGCCAGCACCGCCAGCACCAGCAGACCGGCCGCCGTCTTGAAGAGAAGGGGCCTGCCGAAGCGCGGCGGGCCTTCCTTGCGCAGATCCTTGATGGACAGGGAGACCATTTCCTTAGTGACGTCCTTGACGTTCCTGGTGTAGGCGAGCAAAAGCGCACGGTCGCAGACGCCGTTGATCAGGCGCGGCAGGCCGCCGGAGTAGCGGAAGATGCGCTGCACCGCTGCCGGCTGGAAGACGAGCGGTTCCCGGCCGTCGGCGGCGAACCTGATGCGGTGCCGGATGTAGTCGCCGGTGTCGGCCAGGCACATCGGCTTTAGGTGGTAGCGCACCGTGATCCGCTGGGCCAGCTGACGCAGCTCGGGGCGCGCCAAAAGGAGCCTGAGCTCGGGCTGCCCCACCAGCACGATCTGGATCAGCTTGTCGCTGTCCGTCTCCAGGTTGGAGATCAGGCGCACCTGTTCCAGCACCTCGACGGCAAGGTTCTGCGCCTCGTCGATTACCAGCACCACCGTCCGCCCGGCGCGGTTTTCCTCCAGGAGATATGCGTTCAGCGCACGATGCAGCTCCCGCGTCTCGTTGCCGTCGCAGGGAAGCCCGAAATCGCCGTTGATCTCCTTCAAGAGCCCAAGCGGCGAGAGCGTGGGGTTGAAGATCAGCGCGGTGCGATAGGTCTCCGGGTCGAGCTGGCTCAAAAGGGTGCGCACCACGGTGGTCTTGCCGGTGCCGACCTCGCCGGAGAGTTCGATGAAGCCGGCGCGGTTTTCGATGGCGAACAGCAGATGGGCGAACGCCTCCTGGTGCGGCGCGCTCAGGAAGAGAAAAGCGGGATTGGGGGTGAGGGCGAAAGGTGCTTCCTTAAAACCGAAATTTTCCCAGTACATAGCTACCCATAGGCCGTAAGAGGCGGAAAAAGGTGTGCGAATGCCGCATTATCCTCAATCCGTCCGCACATTGCCACAAAAAAACAACATCTTCCCTCGCCCTCAAGCAAAGGGGCAGGGCTGAGGGCGTCGCGCTCTTCGCCCGGGTGCCATGGGATCGGGTGGCGCCATCGCTGCGGAACGAGTAGATAGCGCTGGCGAGCGGCGGGCGATTCGTTGTATACTGCCCTCCCCGCTGGGGCAACGCCGCGACAAGGATCAGCGCCCCCTTTCCGGGGGTCCCAGCCTGGCCTCGAATACCTTGAGTGCGTCGGCCAGCGTCCCCTCGATGTCGTCGCCGCAGACGGTGAAGTACAGGTAGCGCCCGGCATAGTGGTGCCAGTTGAGATCCTCCACCTGCAAAGGCGCCAGGAAGCGTTCCATCTTCTCGTAAGGAAAGAACGGTTCGCCGTTGGGCCAGGTCCTTCTCAGTTTGTCAGCCTGCGCTTCTGTCAAAGGGATGCGGTATCTGACAGAGACGATTTCCGCTTGCACGAATGTACCTCCTTGCTGTAGTAAGCAGCCAATGAAGACTGACAGATCGGTCACTGTGCCAGCACCATACTTCCAACTATGCGTGTTATCAAGGGAAGATTATAGGAGAGTCGCAGCGCGTTGACAACGAGAAGAATCAGGATAGATTAAGCTTTGACAGATGAGACAAGACAAGGAGTATCCGGCGTTATGCAGCTTGCACACTACCTCGAACACGGTGAACAATTCTCCCGCGCTGCGCACAAGTTGCCCACCAGCACCAAGGTGGAAATAGACTCCATTTTACTGGACTGCTACCTGGAGGTGCTGCCGGTGGCGGCGGCCCGCGACCTGGGGCCCGATCACCTGGCGGGGGTGGAGTTTCCCCATCCCGAAATCAGGGTGGTATTCAAACTCAAGGACCGCCCCATGGTGGCCGCAGCCTACGCCATCGACGTTTTCGTCACCGACGCCACCTTGAGCCTGATCAGCCACGCACAGGGCCACACCCACATCGAGATCAACCGCAGGTACGCCCAGATCGAGCGCCTGATCATGAACAAGCAAAACGGGCTCCTGGAACTGGTGGGCTGCAGCCACAAGACGCTGATCGAACGGATCTCCCAGGCCTTCGTGGATCTGCGCACCACCTACCTCAAGGCGCTCAACGAGGAGGGGTGTTTCCCTCTGCAGCACCACCCCTAGCGGCAAGGGGGGGCACTCCCCGCGCCCCGCTCACTCCCCGCCCTGCACTGCACGTTCGACGGCCGACGCCGTCGCCTCCAGCATCCCCTGAAAAACCCCCAACAGCTCGTCGATCCGCCTCCCCTCCCTGAGAGCAGCCTCGAGGTCGAGCGCGGACTGCTGCAGCGGCAGCGCCGCCAGCAGTCCGGCTACCCCCTTGAGCGAGTGGGCCAGGCGCGACGCCTCGCGCACGTCCTGGCCGGCCAATTGCCCGACGACCTCCCGGCAACGCCGGCCGTACTCGTTAAGGAAGCGCTGCAGCAGTTCGAGGTAGAGCTTGCGGTCGCCCCCCACCTGCTTCACCCCGGTTTCCTGATCCAGCAAGGCTGCAGGTTGCGGCGCGGCGTTCACGGCCGCTTCAGACCGGTCGGATCGAGCGGACGGCGAAGCGGGGACGCTGCCGCCGTACAGCAGCAGGGCGATGATGCCGTAGAGGGAATCGGGGGTGAAGGGCTTGGCGATGTGAGCGTTCATACCGGCGGCCAGGCTCTCGCGCACCGCACCTTTGGTCGCGTTGGCCGACACGGCCACCACCGGAAGCCGCTTTCCGGCAGGCTCCAGCTCCCGCAAGCGACGCACCGCAGTCAGCCCGTCCATCCCCGGCATCTGGATGTCCATCAAAACCAGGTCGAAACGCTCTCCGGCCAAAATATCGAGCGCCTGCTGGCCGCCGTCCACCACCGTCACCTTGAGCCCCGCCTTGTTGAGCAACGCCAGCGCCACCTTCTGGTTGAACGGGTTGTCCTCCACCAAAAGGATCCGCTCCCCCCGGAAGGTGGGGCCGGCCAGGTTCGGCACCGCTTCGGGGAGCGCCACCTGGTCGCCTGAGGGAAGCGCAAAGGGGAGCCGGCAGAAGAAACTGCTCCCCACGCCGGGGACGCTCTCGCACCAGACCCTCCCCCCCATCAGGGCGCTCAGCTCCCGGCAGATGGCAAGCCCGAGTCCGGTGCCGCCGTAGGTGCGGGTGATCGAGCCGTCCAGCTGGGTGAAGGCCTGGAAGAGCCGCTGCTGGTCCTCCGGGCGGATGCCGATGCCGGTGTCCCGGACGCTGAACTCAAGCTCGGCCGTTTCCGGTCCCGACCCGGCGAGTCGCACGGCGAGCAGCACCGAGCCTCGGGAGGTGAACTTGAGCGCGTTGCCCAAAAGGTTTTTGAGAATCTGGGCCAGGCGCAGCCGGTCGCCGATCAGTTCGCCAGGAAGCTCCGGCGCCAGTTCGCAGCGCAGTTCGAGCTCCTTGCCACGGGCCGCGGCGGCGAACAGGCCGACGACCTCCTCGAACAGCGGCGCCGGTGCGAAGCGGACGGCGTCGACCTCTAGTTTCCCCGCCTCGATCTTGGAAAAGTCGAGGATGTCGTCGATGATGAGCAACAGGGCGTCGGCCGAAAGACTCAGCGTCTGCAGGTGTTCGCGCTGCTGCCGGGAGAGCGGCGAGTCCTTCAAAAGGTGGCCGACCCCGATGATGGCGTTCATCGGGGTGCGGATCTCATGGCTCACGTTGGCCAGGAACTGGCTCTTGGCCGCATTGGCCCGCTCCGCCTTCACCGCAAGCCGTTCGGCCTGTTCGACGGCCTGCAAAAGACGCGCGTTGGCGTCCGCCAGGGCGACGTTGCTCAGCCGGATCTCCTCCTCGGCACGTTTGCGCTCGGTCACGTCCTGCATGATGCCGATGAAATGGCTGGTCTTGCCATCCGCGTTCACAAGCGGCGTGATGGTGACGTCCTCGTGATAGGTGCTGCCGTCCTTGCGGCAGCGGACCAGTTCGCCATGCCAGACCTGCTGGCTCCCGAGCTTCTCTTTAAGCTCGGCCAGATAGCGGCGCTCGGACGGATCGGTCAGCACCTCGGTGGGGGTACGTCCTTCGACCTCCTCCAGCGTGTAGCCGCTCTGGCTGGTGAAGGCACGGTTGACCCAGAGTATCCGCTGGGCGGCGTCGGCGATGATGATGCTGCTGGCGGCGGCCTCCAGCGCGGCCGACTGCAGCCGCAGCCGCTCCCGGGTTTCTCTGCGCTCGGACAGGTCGCGCAGGGTGATCACCGTGCCGTGCAGGCTCCCGCCGCTCTGCACGGAGGTGCGGTTGAAGTCGGCTACGAACCGGGAGCCGTCTTTACGACGGATCGGCTCGTTCTCCGAGTGCTGCGGCGCGAAATCCGCGGCCGAAGGGCAAAGCAGGCAGACGCTGCGCCCGCAGTCGTCACAGCCGCCATGCAGGGCCGCCCTCACGCCCCGCCCCAGGAGTTCCCGATCCGACTGGTAGCCGAGCAGTTGCAGGGCCGCCTTGTTGACGAAGGCGATGTCCCCCTGCGCGCTGATGCCCAGCACCCCCTCGCCCACCGACTCAAGCAGCAGTTCCGCCTGGCTTTCGGCCACGGTACGCTTGGACACCTCCAGTTTCATCCGTCCGGCGATCTGCCTAAGGGCAAGAGCGGAGCCGACGAGGCTCACCGCCAGGGCGATCAAGAGCTTGTTGATGGTGTTGCGCAGCGGCGCGTAGACCTCGTCGTCCGGGAAGTTCGCGGCAAGCACCCAGGGGGCGTTCTGCAGCGACTTGAAGGCCACCACCCCGTGCACTCCCCGCGAGTTTACCGTCTCCCCGCTCCCCTCGAAACCTTCGACGGCCCGGTCGAACAGCGGGTTGACGCCGTGGGGGACGTCTTTTTTCAGCAGCCGGGAGCGGTCCGGGTGGACGATGAGGCGCCGGTCCTTGCCGAACAGGTAGAGGTATCCCTGGTTGCCGATGCGGGTGCGGGCGACGTTGCTCAGGAAATTGTCGTGTAAAAGGCTGAGCGACCCCGCCATCACCCCCCGGACGCTGCCGTCGGCGCGCAAAAGCGGTGCCGCGAACATGACCGCCGGCTCGTGTACGAGCGGCGAAACGTACGGCTCCGAGCATACCGCCCGGCGCAGGGTCATCGCCTTCTGCACCGCCTCACGGCCGAGCGAAAAGTCCTGGCCTTTTCGCTCGGCAAGCCGCACCGGCAGTTCGGCGGCCAACCTGCCGTCGGCGGCAACCAGGAAGAGACCGTGGTCGAAGGCGGCGAGCGAATCGCCGTGCCCCTCCAGGAAGGCCTGCGCCCGGCCGGGGCTGAAAACGTCGGCAGGCGCCCGTGCGGCGATCGACGCGAGCTGGCGGCATTGTCCCGCCAGCTTGTCGTCCAGTTCGTGCGCCAGCGCCGACACCAGCGCGTACTGCTGCTTCTGGACGTTCTGCAGGATGGCGCTGCGCACCTGCCTGATGATTACGTAGGAAAGCACCGACTGCAAAAGCAGCAGTGCCAGGCTGATCAGGGCGGTTATTTTCAGGCTTCGCTCGATCCGGGAGGGCATTGGGTGGTTCCTTTGGGCGGGACGCGGGTGACGGTGCCGGGGACCGGAAACCGCTAAAGGGAAACCCGCCGCCACCTTTACTTTTCGGCGGCGGAGGGTTCCCCTTTAGGCGTTATTGCTTAATTGAGCCGGAAGCGGCTTACCAGCGCCTGCAGTTCGTTCGCCTGGCGGGCGAGCTGGGCTGCGGCGGCGGAGGTCTCCTCGGCCCCCTTGGCGGTCTGCTGCACCACGTCGGTGATCTGGTGGATGTTGGAGGTGACTTCGCCGGTGGTGGCGGTCTGCTGCTCGGCGGCGGTGGCGATCTGGCTCACCTGCATGCTTACCTCGTTGATCCGGTTGAGGATCTCGTCCAAGGCCTCGCCCGACTTCATCGAGGAGTCGGCACCCTTCTCGGCCTCCTTCACCCCCTCTTCCATCGAGCGGACCGCGTCCCGGGTCTCGTTCTGGATCGACTTGATCATGGCCCCGATCTCCTTGGTCGCCTTGGTGGTCCGCTCGGCCAGGGCGCGCACCTCGTCCGCCACCACGGCGAAGCCGCGTCCCTGTTCACCGGCGCGGGCCGCCTCGATGGCCGCGTTCAAGGCGAGGAGGTTCGTCTGGTCGGCGATGTCCTCGATGGTGCCGACGATCTCGCCGATCTCCTCCGACCGGGCGCCGAGCGCCTCGATGCCCTTGGAGGTCACCCGTACCCGGTTGGCGATCACCCCCATGCCGGTGATGGTTTCCTGCACCACCCGGGCGCCGGCGTTGGCCGAGGCCGCCGACTGCTGGGAGGCTTCGGCTGCCAAGACGCAGTTCCGGGCGATGTCGGAGCTTGTGGCGGACATCTCCTCGGAGCCGGTAGCCACCGTGACGCTCTGGGCGGCCACCTCTTCGGCGCCGGTGGCGATCTGTTCGGAGGTCGCGTGCAACTGGTTGGAAGACGAGGCGATCTCGGTGGCGATCCCCACCGTCCTGCTGACCATGTCGCGCAGGTTGTCCACCATGGAGGACATGGCTGAGAGCAATTGGCCGGTCTCGTCCCGGGAGGTCACCTTTACCGCTACCGTCAGATCGCCCTCGGAGAGCCGGTCGGCCACCCGCACCGCTTCGGCCAGGGCCGAGGTGATGACGCGGGAGATGAAGATGCCGAGAGCGATCGCGAGCAGCACCCCCGCCACCACCAGGGTGACCATCAGAAAGGTCGCGGTCTGGGCCGCCACGACGTTGGCGTCTGCGACCTCCTTGCCGTGCTTCTCCTTGATGTCGGTCAGCTTGTCCAGCATCTCCTGTTCGCGCATCGCCGCCAATTTCCCGTCGCCGTGCATGAGAGCCAGCGCTTCGGCGTCCTTGCCGCTTTCGTCCAGTTTCAGCACTTGGTCCGAGATGGCGACGTACTGCCTCCTCGCCTCCTTGAACTCCTGGAAGAGTCGGCGCCCCTCGTCGGTGACGATATGCTGCTCGAAACTGTCCGAGCGTCTGGCGATGTCTTCCCGCAGCTTCAAGAGCGTCGCGACGTACCCTTGCCGGGCCGCGGGGTCCTTGCTCTCGACGGCGTCGCGCATGTTGATGCGGATGCGTTGGAAATCCACCGACATGGCCCCGATATCCCCGAGAGGCCGGGTGACCGCCTCGTACAAGTGAGTATCGTTGGCTTTGATCTGCTTTATCTTCACCACCCCGATCCCGCCGATGACTGCGGCGATGGCGGCCACCGAGATGAAGGCTGTCAAGAGCTTGGTGCCCACCTTCAGATTGCGGAAAGTTTCCATGACGTTCCCCTTTTTGTTTTTGACGTTGTCGGTTGCGATTTACGGCTCTGCGATTTTCAGAGCAAAGAGAAGCGTTTGATGCTGCTGTCCAGGCGATCGGCCAGATGCTCGAAATAGAACAGTTTCGTCCGGCCCAGCGCGTCGAGTTCGGCTTGCGTCAATAGATACCCCTCGTCCCGGCAGGCCTCGACCAGCGACTGCTCCGCCTTGTGCCGGAAAGCGGCATCGGTTATCAGCCGGCCCAGCACCTTTTCTACGACTACCTGCGACATCGCGAACCTCCTGACCTTTTCTGTCCTCTTCGGGAACAGCTGCCTGCGTTGTTACCATAGGTATAGCATGGGCCATGCCAACGCGGGTTAGCTAGGAAAATCAGAGAGTTAGTCGACAGAGGGGGGCAGCGGCTGTCCCGCTGCGGGACAAAGTGGGACGCCGGGGGACACGTGGCAGTCAGGGAGGAAACGAGCGGGGAGGGAGGCAAGGCGAAACGGGCACAGCCTACGGTGATCAGCTGCGGTAGAAGACCTTGCGGTTCACCCTCAGCAGTTGCGAGGCCTTCGACTTGTTGCCGTCGCAGCGCTTCAGGGTGATGGAGAGGATCTGCTCCGTGAGGGCGTCCAGCGACATCTCTTCCTTTGGCAAGGTGAGCGTGTAGCTTATGTCCCCCGCGGCGGCAGGCACCTCGTCCGGCTGGGCGCTGCCCAGTGCCAGGTGCGAAGGGCGGATGAGCTCGCCGTCGGTGAGAATGGCGGCGCGTTCCAGGCAGTTGTGGAGCTCGCGGACGTTGCCCGGCCAGCGGTAGGCAAGCATCGCCTCCATCCCCTTCTGCGAAATGCCGGGCAAAGACTTCCCCAGGTGCTGGCGGAGCCGTTCGAGGATATGCTCGCAGAGGATCGGGATGTCGTCCTTGCGCTGGCAAAGCGGCGGGATGGTGAGCGGGAAGACGTTGATGCGGTGGTAAAGGTCTTCGCGGAAGTGGCCGGCGGCGACCATTTCGGCCAGGTTGCGGTTGGTGGCTACTATCACCCGGCAGTCAAGCGGTATGGGCGCGTTGCTGCCGATCTTCTCGAAGCTCCGCTCCTGCAGCACCCGCAGGAGCTTGGCCTGCAAGGGAAGCGGCAGGTCGCCGATCTCGTCCAGAAGGATCGTGCCGCGGCGCGCGGCGCTGAACTTGCCGTCCCGGTCGCGTTCGGCGCCGGTGAAGGCACCGCGCACGTGGCCGAACAGTTCGCTCTCCAAAAGGTGCTCCGGCACCGCGGCGCAGTTCACCGCCACGAAGCCGGTAGGGAGTCCGTCGCCGGCAAAATGGATGGCCCGGGCCAGCACCTCCTTGCCGGTGCCGCTTTCCCCGTAAATCGCCACGGTGGTCTGCCGGGCGGAAACCACCTTGGAGGCAAGCTCCAAAAGCCGCTTCATGGCGGCGTTGACGGTGATGATGCTCTGGAAGGTATAGCGTTCCTGCAAAAGCCCTTTGATCTGCTCGTTTTCGCTCTGCATGTGCCGGTAGTCGAGCGCGCGCTGGATGGTCATCTGCAGGTCGCCCGGGTTGTAAGGCTTTTCCAGGTAATCGTAGGCGCCGCGCCGCATCGCCTCCACGGCGCTCTCCACGCTGCCGTGCGCGGTGACGACGATCAGGGGTATCCCCGGGAAGCGTTTCTTCATTTGCTCGATCAGTTCCATGCCGTCCATGTCCGGCATGACGATGTCCGAGAGCACCAGTTCGACCTGCTGGCTCTCCAGCACGGCCAGCGCCTCGACCCCGTTGCTGGCCGTCATCGGCCGGAAGCCGGCCTCGCGCACGTGGGTTTCCAAAAGGAAGCGGAAGATCGACTCGTCGTCGACGGCAAGGATGGTCGGCACAGGCATGGCGGCTCCGTAAGCGGAAATTGCGCCTCGAACGATAGCACGTATCCGGGTGAAAAGGGAAGCATCCCCCGCGACGGCCGTGCCGCGCCTCCTCCGCTTCTTCGGAAAAGGGATCTTCCCGGCCTCATTACAGTTAACCCGTCCCAATGTGCAAAGAGGTCCCTCAGGCGCCCCATGATTCTGGTACAGGCAATTTCGGTGTAGTTTTGCTACGTTATTCCGTTTACCGCCATCGTCGCCGCTTTACCGCCTCCGAATCGTGGCAACGCTTCCTGTGCACAACCCACCCGGGAGGTTAAATGCAGGAGAATCGGACACTTACACTTACTGCCCGTTTTTTAGGCAAGACGCTAAAGTACCGAAAGTTCCGTCACAATCGCGTTACTTATCCACAGGCAACGACGACTTATCCACACCTCGCGTGGAAAGTTCGAACCGCGCCAGCTGCGGAATCGCGGAATCCTTAACGTTGCTTTCGGTTAATTATTCACAGCAAAGCTGAACGGATTCTCACCGAACGCACAACACCTGCGTTCATCCCCTGGTTAGCCGGCAAATGAGGTCGCGGTGGTGCGGGTAACTTGCCAGCAGCCGATCGCGCCGAGCCATCTCGAAGTCGGCAAAGTCGAAACCGGGGGCGACGGTGCAGCCGACCAGGGCGAAGGCCCCCTCCCGCCGTACTTCCGCGCCGAACCAGCACCCTGCCGGCACAACCGCTTGGAAGGCCTCACCGGCAGCCGGATGCGCGCCGAGTTGCCAGGCGAGATGAGCACCCTCGGGGGTGATGGCATGCACCGTAAGCGGCGCCCCCGCGTAGAAATGCCACAGTTCGTCGGACTTGATCCGGTGCAGCGCGGAGACGTCGCCGTGCTCCAGTAAAAAGTAGATCGAGGTGCAAAAAGAGCGGGCCGCGCCGAACCTGGCAGGCAGGGCGTGTGCGGCAACCGATTCCTCCGAGCGGTAGCATTCGCGAAACCAGCCCCCCTCCGGATGCCGGATCAGTTCCAGTTGCGCGATCAATTCCTCAGCCGACGTTTCCGTGGTCATACCGATACTTCCTCCTTGCTCCCCGTGGCAGTCAGGTTTCATGACGGCAGGCGGGCTACTGATCAAGCGTCTCCCGCACCTTCCTCAAAAGCTCGCTTGGGGCCGCCGGTTTGAAGAGGAGCGGCAGCTTCTCCTCCAGGAGCACCTTCTGCCGTACCACGTCCGGCGCGTAGCCGCTGGCGAAGAGCGCCTTCACCCCCGGGGAGAGCGCCCGGATCTCGTCAAACGCCTCCTTGCCGGTCTTCTTGGGCATGATCAGGTCGAAGAGCAAAAGCTGGATCCGCTCCCGGTGCGCATGGTACTTCGCCACCGCGTCCACGCCGTCCACCGCGGCAATCACCGTGTACCCCATCCCCTCCAGCACGGTGGTGGTGATGTCACGCACCGCCTCGTCGTCTTCGGCCAAAAGGATCGTCTCCGTCCCGCCCCGGTGGACCGGAAGCGCCTCGGCCGCACGTTCCTCCGGCTGGGCCGCCACCAGCGGCAGGTAGACGACGAAGGTGGTCCCCCGCCCCGGCTCGCTGTACACGCTTATGAAACCGTCATGCTCCTTGACGATGCCGTACACCACCGCGAGCCCCAGGCCGGTCCCCTTCCCCACCTCCTTGGTGGTGAAAAAGGGATCGAAGATGTGTTCCCTCGTGGCCCGGTCCATCCCCTTGCCGGTATCGGAAACGGTGACCATGGCGAACACCCCCGGCCTGCCGTAGCCGTGGGCGGCCACGAACTCCTCGTCCAGCCGCACCGGATCGATGGTGACGGTGAACTTCCCCCCCTCCTGCATGGCGTCCCGGGCGTTGGTGGCGAAATTCATCAGCACCTGTTCCAGCTGGTGGGCGTCGCCCACGACGTAGGCGGGCAGTTCGCTTGGCCTCGTGCTGCAGTCGATGTCCTCGCCGATCACCCGCTTCAGGAACTTCTCGGTGCCGCCGACCACCTCGTTCAGGTCGACCACCTTCTTCTCGGAGACCTGTTTCCTGCCGAAGGTGAGCAGATCCCGGGTCAGGTGCGCCGCCCGGTCCGCGGCCAAGAGCATGTGCTCGATGTTGCCGCGATGCGGGTCGTCCTCGGCCATTTTCATGAGCGTCAGGTTGCCGTAGCCTACGATCGCGGTCAGGATGTTGTTGAAATCGTGGGCGATGCCGCCGGCGAAGATGCCCAGGGACTCCATCTTCTGCGCCTGCCGCAGCTGGCTTTCCAGCTTGCGGCGCTCGGTCACGTCGCGGAAGTACCAGACCCTCCCCAGGTTCCCCCGGCTCGGCTCCACCATGGGAGAGGAGTACATGTCGAGGATCCTGCCGTCTTTGAGCGCCAGTTCGTCGCGGCTGTGCTCGTCGCGCCGCTCGCGCAGGCGGGCAAGCTTGGCCAGAAACTCCTCCGGCTCCTTGACCCGGCAGGCAAGCGACTTCAGGGAAAACTCCGCCCCCGGCGCCCTCCCCCCCTCACCCGTAAGTTCCCAGATCTCGGCGAAGCGCCCGTTCAAGGAGACCGTCACCCCGTGCCGATCTTCGCTCAGGATGCCGTCCAGCGAGGTCTCCTGCTGGGTGGAAAGGAGGACGTTCTTGAAGGAGAGCTCGGCGCTCCGTTCGATGAGCTCCGCTTGGTAGCGCCGGATCGAGTCCCGCATCTCGCCGAAACTCTCCACCAGCTGCCCGATCTCGTCGCTGCCTGCCTTGCGCAGCTCGACGTCGAACCGGCCGCGGGCAAGATCGAGCGACGCCCGGTTGAGCGCCGCCACGGGCCCGATCACGGTGCGCTCCAGGAGATACGCCGTGCAGACCACGAAGGCTGCGATCACGAGCAGCATGGCGCTCAAAAGCTCGGCATGCCGCCGCCTGGTTTCCTTCAAAAGCGGCGCTAAATCCACCCTGACGTTAAGGCTGCCGAGGTTCATGCCGAGATAGGCGATTCTGCGCGTCAGCAGCTGCAGGTCTCCGGAAGGTGGTACGGCCCGGGGCGGGGGTGCGGCCAGCGGGTAGAGCAGCCTGCCGTCGCCGTCGTAGAGCTCGATGCCGACCCAGTTGCCGTTTTTCTTCGCCAGGGCGTCGAGATTTTCGTAGACGGTGTCGAGCTGGTGGGCAAGCAGCAAGGGTATGAGCCCTTCCACCACGCTGTCCAGGTGGCGCTCGGTGGCCTGCCGATAGTTGCCTTCGATGTTGGCGCGCGAACTGGGCAGGTAATAGCCGAAGAAGTAGCCTGCCAAAAGCACGCTGAAGAACACCAAGGGAAGCAGCACTTTGGCCCGCAGACTAAGTGACAACGTCAATCCCCCTCGATCGGCTTCCAGTACCGCTCAAGCCCCCAGGACGCCATGGGAAGATAGGCATCCATCGAAGTCGCCACCGGTTCGGTCATCGGCACCTTGGCAAGCAGTTCCTTGCCGGCCGGGTCACGGCCCATCGCCAGCAAGGCCGAGCGGACCTTTTCGGCATCCTGCCGGTTCACCCGCGGGTGCACGGCAACCGGGTGGGAGGGAAGAGCCCGGGTGGTATAAAGGACCCGCAACCGGTCGCGCACCCCCTGGTTCTGTTCGCTGAGCGTCTTTTCCACCCCGCCGCCGGCGGCAGCGAGTCCCTGCACCACGTGCAGGTAGACGGAACTGTGGGTCTTTACGTAGAGCGGCGTCACCGTGACGTGGTGGACCTGCTCCAGGTCCGCCCGCATCAAAAGGGATGCCCCCAGGGCGTTGGGCGACGGGAAGGCGACCGCTTTGCCGTCGAGATCCCTGACCGAGCGGACCGGCCCGTCCTTTTTCACCACCAGGATGCCGCGCAGCGGCACTTTGTCCCTGACCAGCGGTTGGTATCCCCGGGTCTTCCTCGCCTGGACGATATGGTAGGGATTGACGTAGACGAAGTCGAAGCGCCCCCGGGCGAATTCCTTCTCGAACTCGGGGACCTGCAGCGTGGTGACCAGCCTGAAGGTGAGACCCGTCCGTTTCTCAAGTTCGTCGACGATCGGCTTCCAGGTGGCGTACAGCTTGCGCTGCTCGAACTGCGGCACCACCCCGAAGACGTACTCTCGTGCGGCCGCGCGAGGCGGACAAACGGCGAAATTGAGGAGAGCGAGCGACAGGAAAGCGGCGAAAAGCCGGGGTGCCCTCGACACGGCGTACCTTTTCATAGCCCCTCCATTTCACTAAAGCGCATGGCAAAACCGGTTTAACTAGTTTTAACGATACGACATCAGGCGGACCGGAAGCAAGAAGTTTTGGCTAAGGCCTACCCGTGACGGGCTTCGGCCAACCTGCCAATCCTTGGCGCAAAAAGTTGGGCGCATGACCGAATTATTATAGTGCGGATTCAATATACATGTGCTATTCTTCGCAGCTTTATAGGACGCCACAGGTCGACGCCTGGCGAATCCGGAAACAAGCCACAGGAGTTAGGTCAATGACGAAGTATGTAATAGTGGGCGGGGTAGCCGGCGGCATGTCGGCAGCCGCCCGGCTCAGACGGCTGGACGAAACGTGCGAGATCGTCGTCTTCGAGCGCGGAGAGTACGTCTCCTACGCCAACTGCGGTCTCCCTTACTATGTCGGCGATGCCATCAAGGAGCGGGAACAGCTCCTCCTGCAGACGCCTGCCTCTTTCCGTGCCCGCTTCAACGTCGAGGTCAAGACCGGTCACGAAGTCACCGCGATCTTTCCCTCAGAAAAATCGCTGACGGTGAAAAAGGTCGAGTCGGGTGAGGAGCTTCGGGTAAGCTACGACAGGTTGCTTTTGGCTCCGGGAGGTTCGCCGGTTCGCCCCCCCATTCCGAGCATCGACCATCCCGCCATCCACACACTCTGGACCATCCCCGACAGCGACCGTATCCGCGCTCTCGTGGACGACGGCAAGGTGCAAAGAGCGCTGGTGGTGGGTGCGGGCTTCATCGGCCTGGAGATGGTGGAAAACCTGCACGCCCGCGGCGTCGACGTGACGCTCGTGGAAGCTGCCAACCAGGTAATGGGCGTCGTCGATTTCGAGATGGCGGCCATCGTGCAGCGCGAGCTGCGTCTGGAGGGGGTCACCTGCCATATCGCAGACGGCGTCGAAAGCTTCGCGCCTGCAGAGAACGGCGGGGTGAGCGCCGAGCTTATAAGCGGGCTTAAGGTGGCAGCGGACCTGGTGATCCTGGCGGTGGGCGTCGCTCCCAACACCGGTTTCCTGGCAGGCTCCGGCATCGAATTGGGCCGGCGCGGCCATATCGTGGTGGACGGTTTTCTCAAGACCTCCGTTGCCGACGTCTTCGCCGTCGGCAACGCCATCGAGGTAGTGAACCCGCTTACCGGCGCCCGCGGTGCCGTGCCGCTGGCAGGCCCTGCCAACAAGCAGGGACGCATCGCGGCCGACAACATGCTGGGCGTAACCAGGCGCAGCTACCGCGGGACCCTGGGCACCTCCATCGCCAAGGTCTTCGACCTGGACGTGGCCGTAACCGGCCTTACCGAAAAGGCCTGTAAGATAGCCGCCCTCCCCTACGACTCGGTGATCGTCCACCCCAACGACCATGCCGGCTACTATCCGATGGCCACCATGCTCACCCTGAAGCTGCTCTTTGCCACGGACACCCGCCGCGTGCTCGGCGCCCAGGCGGTGGGCTACGAGGGGGTTGACAAGCGGATCGACGTGATCGCCACCGCGATTCAGGCAGGCATGACGGTGGACGAGTTGTGCGAGATAGAGCACGCCTACGCGCCCCCCTACTCTTCCGCCAAGGACCCGGTCAACATGGCCGGTTTTGCCGCCCAGAACATTCTGGACGGTCTCTACGGCTCCATCACCTGGGATCGTCTCGTGGAACTTAAGCGCAAGCCCCTGTTCATGCTGGACGTGCGCACCGCTGACGAATTCGCCCTGGGGACCATCGAAGGCGCGGTTAACGTCCCGCTCGACGAACTGCGCGGCCGCGTGGAAGAGATCCCCCGCGACCGCCAGATCGTGATCTTCTGCCGCGTGGGACTCAGGGGGTACCTGGCCGCCCGCCTCCTGGGCGCCTACGGGTTCGCCTATTGCGTCAACCTCTCCGGCGGCTTGGAAACCTATCAACTTTCGACCATGAAGGACCCGCACATCTCCTTCCTCCCCGGGCACAAGGCGCAGAGGCAGATTGCATCCGACAGCGAGACCGGCGAGGCCGGTGCAAAGGGAGAAGAAGGATTGATGACGACGGCAGGAGAAAGATCAGCGATCGAAGTGAACGCCTGCGGCCTGCAGTGCCCGGGACCGGTACTCAGGCTGAAGAAGGAGATGGACCTTTTGCCTGCGGGCGAGATGATCGACATCACCGCCAGCGACCCCGGCTTTTATAACGACGTGCAGGCCTGGGCGCGTTCCACCGGCAACGTCGTGCGCAAGGTCGAGCAGGCGGCCGGCAGGGTGCGGGCGCTGGTGGAAAAAGGCGGTGCGGCACCGCAGGTGTCGGTTTCCGGCGGCAACGACAAGACCATCGTCGTCTTCTCCGGCGACCTCGACAAGGTGATCGCCTCCTTCGTCATCGCCAACGGCGCCCTGGCCATGGGGCGCAAGGTGACCATGTTCTTCACCTTCTGGGGGATAAACGCCCTGCGCCACCGGAAAAAGCCGTCCGGTCTCGGCAAGAACCTGATCGAGGCCGCCTTCGGCATGATGATGCCGCAGGGAAGCCGCAAGCTCGCCCTTTCCCGCATGAGCATGGGCGGCATCGGCGGCAAGCTGATTCGCGGCATCATGAAGAACAAGAACGTGCCGTCCTTGGAAGAGATGATCGAACTGGCGATTGAGGGAGGAGCGAAGCTGGTGGCCTGTCAGATGTCCATGGACCTGATGGGCATCCGTCGGGAGGAATTGATCGAAGGCATCGAGATCGGCGGCGTCGCGGCCTACCTGGAAGCCTCCGAGCACGCCGACAACAACCTGTTTATCTAAATTGGACCACAATCCCCCCTCCCCCGGAGGGAGGGGGCTAGGGGGTGGGGGAAACCTCGCCGCTAACTTGCAAATTCAGAAGGGGAAGTTACCTCTGTTCGCGCCTTTCCTGCCATTTGCTGAACGAATCAGGACTTTCCCCCGATCGTTTGCCCGCTATCAGCCCTTCAACGCTGACATCCTCGTCAATGTCCTCCCAATGAATACCCAGACCGCTGCCCATTAGCCTCCAGTTCCTTCTTTCTTCCAGGGAAGCAGACACGAGGCGCGGATACCATCCCAAAGGGACGGAGATCGTCCTGCCGTCATGGAAATCAACCGACAAGGTGTCATCCGTGACGCGGACATCGACAGCAAAAGGCACTTGAACTTTGACGGCCAAAATACTCATTCCAGCCCTCCACCATTCCGGCTTGTTTTCTCGTGATGATAACGCGAATGCGTTGCAATTCCAAGACAGTAAATCCACCGCTATTTTGTAAGCGTACCGGATTGTGCCAGTATTTGGCGATGTTTGCTTCACGCTCGACGTGAACGTGTATCGGTTCACCCCGGTCACTGGCGTAAAAGAAAAAGTGATAAGGTCCGTCTCTCAGTATAGTTGGCATTTTTCTCGTCTCGATCCTCGCCGGGGTCCGCAACAACCTCTCAGATGCAAAGCTCTTCATCCACCGTGTCACTCTCCTTCTCCTGTTACCAAGACGCCGCTCCCTTGAGCTACCGGGGCGAACGGATAATTCCCCGGACGGGACTTGAACCCGCT
>Ga0209415_10002075_pt1 | contig 37947 bp, 32 predicted proteins | sample PeaSoiSIISIP2007_FD_187696 | JGI IMG/M metagenome (GOLD analysis project Ga0209415, IMG submission 187696) | Peat soil microbial communities from Weissenstadt, Germany - SII-SIP-2007 (SPAdes) (version 2) | ecosystem: Environmental > Terrestrial > Soil > Wetlands > Peat | place: Germany...
AAGCCAAGCTGCGTCAAACTCTCGGACGGTCTCCACGTCAATGACTAACCCACCGAGCAGCAACATGTCTGCGTACTCGTGGCCGCTGTCATCGAAGTATCCGGTATAGAGTGCCATCAACTTCCTTCCGCCTCGCCAGAATCCATTGATCGAATAGGCGAGATGTTCGAGCGGATTGTAAGCCCTGTCGCGGCACTCAATTATACTACGTGATGTCATGGGATACTTACCCTATCCCCTTGACATTCGCCTTCTATTCGCCAACAATCTAGACATGGCGATTACGCGACGGCAGCGGCAAGTGTACGACTTCATCTCCGAGTTTGTGCAGAAGAACGGGTACTCGCCTTCGTTCGAGGAAATTGGCGCGGGAATGGGGCTCAGTTCTCTGGCCACGGTGCACAAACACATTTCCAACCTCGAGAAAAAAGGGCTGCTCACACGAGACTACAACCGCAGCCGCTCGATTGATTTGTTGCCTCCGAAAGGCCGTCTGAAGCAGGCCATGGCGGTGAATACCACCATGGTTCTGCCGCTGGTTGGGAGAATTGCCGCGGGGCAGCCGATTGAGGCGGTGCAGAACAACGAGACCATCTCGCTGGCCGACTTTGTCCGGTCGAAGGAAGTGTTCGTGTTGGAGGTCCGCGGCGAGTCGATGCAGGATGAACACATCCTGGATGGGGATTATGTGCTGGTCGAGAAAGCAAAGACCGCACACAACGGAGACATTGTCGTGGCGCTGGTCGAAGGCACCGATGCCACGCTGAAACGCTTCTACCGTGATGGAGACAAGATTCGACTGCAGCCTTCGAACGCGAACATGAAGCCGATCATTGTGCCGGCGACTTCGGTGCAGGTGCAGGGGAGGGTGATCGGGGTGCTGCGGAAGTATTAGCAGCGGTGCAGTTCCCGGTTCTCAGCACCGTGCCCAGGCACAATGACGCCCAGGCTTTCACCCGGGCGTTTCCATTTTCGCTCATTACTCACCCAATTTAGCTAAGGTGCTTTACCAAGGCCTGTTGGATGGCTTCTTTCGGCCGGTAGCCAACTAGCTGTTCCACCACTTGACCGCCCTTGAAGACCAGCAAGGTGGGAATGCCGGTGACCTTGTAGCGCATGGGGGTGGCGCTGTTGCAGTCGACGTCCATCTTGCCAACCTTGATTTTGCCTTCAAACTCGTGCGCCAGTTCGGCCACGATGGGAGCGATGGCTCGGCAAGGACCACACCAGGCCGCCCAAAAATCCACCAGCACGGGCTTTTCCGACTTCAGAACATCCTGGTCGAAATTGGAATCAGTTACTTCAAAGATCGAGTTGCTTGCCATCATTCCTCCCTGAATTCAAGCGCGTTGCGCTGTGTCTTTTCAGCGCCTACGCGCTCCAACGCGTCGCCGGACTTGCCTACTATCCTAGCATTTGTATTCGATGCAAGGCAGCGCGAGAAGTCGCAAGGCAAACTTTAGCTGTTGGCCGTTGGCTCGTCGACTCTATCGCCGCACGTTTGAAAGCCTCCTGTCCGGCGGCCGAGCGCTTTATCGCTGTAAGCCAAAATAAAAAGCGTCCGGAACTTTTCAGTTCAGGACGCTTCGGCAGCCCTCCCCCAGAACTGCCAAACCACGAGAGGATATTAGGATGAGAGCCGGTTGGTGTAAATGTCACTTTGGTAATCGCAGAGCTGACTGGAGTAACCGGTGCAGAGTGGCTGACGGTAATCTGCTCGTCCTGTGGCAACTTGCCGCCAAGGCATTGCTGGCAAACGAGAAACTCAATGGGACCCAGCAACTCAACGCAGCCGATTACTCGCCGCATTCCACAATGGAACCCTGGATTTATTACACCCGGCCTGGCTGCTTGGCAGAAAAAGTCGCGGCATCCGTGCATCGTGGAATCGAGCTTGTGGCCGAGCTAATTCTGCTGCCAACTGTGTCCGGCGTCGGCGGTGGTCCAGACTTCACCGTGGGTGGTGGTGAGCTTGCCATGCTGGGCATCGCTGAATTCAATGCGGAAGATGTCGGAGTGAAGAACCTTCCCGTTGGCGGTAGGCTTCACCTGCGCCCAGTGCTGCCCGGCGTCGGAAGAATGATAGAGAGCGCCAGCCTCACCGCCAACCCAAATCTCGGCACCGAACGCCGCGACGGCACGGAGGACGACGTTAGCCGCGACGGGGACGGTTTGCCAGGTCTTGCCGGCGTCGAGCGAGCGCATCAGCAGTCCCCCGTCGGAGGAAAGAGTCCAGCGAGGTGTTACCAGGTTCGCGGCAGCGCGAAGTCTGGCGTCGTAGCCGCCGATTGCTGTGGCTTTTCGCACCGTCAGGGCACCGACCGCATTGCCATTTTGTGGCAACCCCTGCGCCCGAGGGGCGGCCGTCTCCACCGTAATCGACTCGGACTGCTGTGCAGGAGGACTCGCGGCGGAGACCGTAACCTGGACAGTTTCCTTCGCGGCAGAAGGCTGAGCGGCCGAGGCTTGCGGCTCGACCGTTCTCGCGAGGTCCGCTGCCTTTGACTTTTCGTCTTTTGAAAGAGAATCGAGGAGAGCAGGGCTGTTTGCCGCGACCTCGGGTGGGGCTGCCATTCCGGCCGCAACTTGCTTCCCGAAGAGCGGCAATGCCATTGCTTTTTTCTGCAACACCGGGCTGGTCTTCATCTGGCTAGGCTTCATCTGGCTAGGTTGCGTTAGGCCGGCAACGAGGCCCTGCCTCACGGCTCCTGAAGAGACAGCCATGTCGGCTCGCGCCTCTGCTTTCGCTCGGGGCGCGGACGGTTGAGGCGCGGATTGTGGTTCCATTTTCGCGACGGTTTGTCTCTCCGGCTCCGCAGTTTGGAGCTTCGGAGCGGACTGTTCCGCAACGGTTGGAGCCGGTTCTTCCTTTGAGGCGACGGCCAGCTGCTTCTCGGACAATCCGCGGTGCATCAGGGCCACCGTGCCTACAATCGCAAGGCAAGCCGCCACCGCTCCCCAACGCAGCAGGGGACTCTTACTCCAAGCGAACCGGACGGGCGCGGCCGCTGCCACGGCAGCTTGCTGCAATTCGAGTTGCGGGAGCGAGAGCGAAACCACTTCCCGGCAAACCGCGCAGTTGGCCAAGTGCTCCAGAACTAAGACCCGCTCGCGCTCGCCCAAAGATTTTTCAGCGAAGGCGGTCAGCAGGTCCGGGTCAGGATGGACGCCCGCCTTTTCAGTCGCCTGCAGGCGTTGCACGACGATTTTGGGAAGTTGTTCCATGATTCTCTTTAAGGTCTTCTTAGTCTTCTACTCCCATTGAAGCAATCCTTAATTGCTGCTATCCCGTCCCCTTCCCGGCCTCCGGTTCCATCTCCTTCTTAGGGAACGTCTCCGGCTGGGCTTTTTGCGCCAGATGATCGCGAATATTTACCTGTAAGTCCCGCACGTCGACTTCCAGGCATTCCTGGGCTTGAGGGCGGCTCATGCCGTCCTTGACCAGCGCCGAGATGATCTGTTTGCGCAGAGACTTGGCAAGCTTATCGAGCTTGCGGCTAATGGTGGATTCGTGCACTCCAAGGAAACCTGCAATTTCTGCCAAGGTGCGGCCATCGAGATAGTACGAAGCCAGCAAAAAGCGATCTTCCGACGGCAGCGCGGCCAGCGCTGCGTCGGTCGCGGCCTCAACTCTGGGATCCACGGCCGCCGCCGGTTCCGGGTCAGGCGCGGCAAACTGAGCACCCTCTTCGTCTTTTTCATCCAGGCTGACCAGACGCCGCTGGCGGCGGTAGCGGTTGATGTATTCCTGCGCCATGACGCTGCGCAGCCAGCCCTCGAGGGAACCGCGGCCGGTGTACGAGGCCAGCTTTGAAACCCGCTGACCGGTACGGGCGTCGGTGCCGTAGAGGTCGCCGTAGAGGGAATCCGCCAGATCGCGGGCCGAAGAGCCTTCCTTCGTGATGTAGGCCGCGATGTCGTAAAGCTTGCTGCGGTAACGCAGAAGAAATGTTTCCCAGGCGGGTTCGTTGCCCGCGGCACAGGCGCGGGCCAGCGCCAAGTCTTCCACCCGCAAATTGCCATAGAGTTCGCTGTACTCGCGCGGGCCCGCTCCGGCGGGCAGATATTTGGCGCTAATTTCCTTGAGGACGGCGGCAAACTGCTCTCGGCTCAGGCCGAATTCCGCGCCCCGGCTCTTTTGATAGAGGTCCACCAGCAAGGGCTCCAATCCGGCCGGGAATTCCACTACGGATTGGACACTGGGGGGCATCATGGCGGATCCAGCACTCGGGATCGTATCAACTTTTTGCCTGCAAGAAACCGGGATTTTCCGTTCTCTGTGTAGGCAGGGTGGGACAGAACGCCCCGGCACAACGGGCAGCGCCCGGCGGCCGGGGTGTCCCTAACCCTTGCGGAGGAACGATATGAATCTCAAGCTGTGCATCCCCATTCTGGCGTTTGCAGTTCTGGCCGCTACTGCATTCTTTCCCCGGTTTTCGGCGCAAGCCGGCGAAGTTCCATCGCCCACCAGCTACAAGGTGCTGGAGCCGATCCGGCACGGGAACCTGACCGTCTTCCCTGTGGTTGGACCGGTTTCCCACGATACCCACGAATTTCTGACTCTGGACGAAGGAGTGCGCTCGGGGGACGTTGTGGTAACCGAATACGGCAATGTGCAAGGGTTGCGGCGCGGGCGGATTGTTCCCGTCACCCACGAGGGAGCGCAAGTCAACCAACTCGTCCTGGTGAACAACTCGAAACGGCCCTTGATTCTGCTGGCGGGCGAGATCGTGACCGGAGGCAAGCAGGACCGCGTCATCGGCAAAGACCGTATTGTGCCCGCCGAAAGTGATCCCATCGATTTGAACGTCTTCTGCGTGGAACCGGGACGCTGGACGGCAACCTCGGCGAAGTTCGGCTCCATGGGGTCGGCGATGGCGCAGCCGGCGGTGCGGGCGAAAGCCATGGGAGCAAAAGACCAAGCCCAGGTCTGGTCAGAAGTGAGGAAAGCGCAAGCCGGAATGGCCTCGAACCTGGAGGCATCCCAAGCGGTTGCGGTGGGAGGCACCACCTCTTACGCCCGCGTCATGGAAAACGGGGCAGTGAAACAGCAAGTCGACTCCATGGCCGAGCCCATCGAGCGCAACTATCAAAGCTTGATCCACGAACTGCGGGATCGCAATGCGGTCGGCGTGGTGGTGGCCGTCAATGGCGAGATCATCTGGGCGGACATTTTTGCCAGCACTGAGCTGCTGGAAAAATACTGGCCCAAGCTGGTGCGTTCCTATGCGGCCGAGGCGGTTGTCAGCAGGACCAGCGATCACGAAATCGGCGCCAAGTCCGCGCAGAAGTTCCTTGATGATATGGAGGGAAAGCGCGAGATGGTGGAGAGCGAACCGGGACTCTATCGCCACACCGAGATCACAGGCGACGGGTTCAAGGCATTCGAGCTGACGTCGCTGCTGCCCAAGACCGGGTTCGACGTGCACCTGGCCAAGATGGCGGAGTGAGTGCGGTTGTCTGCCGCCGGTCGCTGGCGAGGAGGCGGCGGCGGCGAGCTTGATCCCTAAAGCAGATCAATACCCTCTTTGAACGTGGGGTAGGCCAGGGCCGGCAGCAGTTCACGCTTCATGCGCGAAGTGTCCGCCACGCAAGAAGTCATGCCGGCCCTGACAATGTCTCGATTGAGAGGAGCTGCTGTACGCAAAACCAAGGCCGTCATTTCGCAGCACCGGCCAGCGGTGTGGAACAGCCACGCGGGAAGCCGAAGGGGTCTAGGGCAGCCGTAGTGATCGGCCAGCTTATCGAGAAGGTCTTGCAAGGTCAGCGGACCGTCGTCACAGACCTGGTAGATTCCGCGCGTGTCCTCGCTGTCGATCGTGATGCGCAGGGCCTTCAGAAAATCTGGCAGGGAAATGAGATGAGCCCAGGTTGGCTTGCGCCAGATGGCCAGCAGGCGCCGGCGTAAGAGCCAGCGCGCCGCCTTGAACAGTTTGATTTCCCGCCCGTACACAATTCCGGCTCGAAAAACTACTGCCGCCATCGGGGTACCCGTGCAGATTTCGAGCAAACGCCGTTCGGCTTCAAGGCGGGTACGGAAATGGGTCACGCGGGGATTGGCGTCCGTTATTCCAACCGCCGGATGTGCCGGCGTCGTCTCGCCTTCTGCATGCGGAAAACTGACCAGAACGAACTTCCTTACACCCGCATCCCGCGCTGCATGGGCAAGGTTTTCGACGAAACCAATGTTCGTCTTCGGCAAGACTTCTTCCGGCCTGGAGACAAACAACATTCCCGCCAGATGAACCACGCAGTCCATCCCCGCGCAGAGGCTGGGGAGAGTGGCGGCCTGGCTGAGATCTCCCCGGCAAAGCGAAACACCCGCCTGCCCGGAAATGTCGAATGGCAAGGATGATTTGTGCACCAGAAGCCGCAACTCGTGCCGCTGGTCCGCCATCAGAAACCGTGTGAACAGCGACCCCAGGTTTCCAGCCGCTCCGGTGATGAGAACCTTCATGCGGCTTTCTCAAGTCTTGCCATAAAACCGCGAAAATAGATCATCCCGCCCAGGTCAAACAGGCCGTGCGCGATCATTGGGACCACGAGATTCTTGGACCAGGCGAAGAACAAGCCGAGATAAAGTCCTTGAAATACCGACCACAGGCTGACAACCCGAATATCTTTCCTGCCGAAGTGGGCCGCCATGAAGAGCAAGGAAGCGGGCAACAAACCAAGAACTTGCTGCAGAAATCCCCGAAAAAACACTTCCTCTCCGCATGCCGCCGTTAGACCTGCGAGTAGAATCTGGAGGGCTCCGGAATGGGCGTATTCCTTCGCCAGCGATGCGGTTAACTCTCGCGCGTAGGCTTTCCCCTTTCCTAACGCGTATCCGTACTGCACCAGAAAGGTCCAGAGCGTCAGCCACAACGTGCCGGCAAGTCCGAGCAGGACGGTTCGCGCGGTGACATGAAGTTCGAAGGCCAAACCACTTCGACGCATGCCCCAATACCCCAGTCCCCCGAGCAGAACGGTGACCGCGATCTCAAGGCCAAGATACCGTTTGTTGTAGAACAACATCGCATTTCCCTCGCGCAACCGCGTCCAACAACCGATAAAACTCTACAGCAGCGATCCCGGTTGCCGATAATTTTCCTTTGCTACGGAAATCCCTGACTTGTTCGGGCAGTTCCGACGGGGTATCTTTTAGGCGGACAAGTTTGCGAAGCCGGGGCGGTTCGTCTTTGTATCGAGCCAGCGGGCGCGCCAAATCAGCCGGAGATCGTTTCCGGTTTCCACTGCTATGAGACCAGGCCGCAGAATCCTCGATCGGGCAGCTTCCTTGTTGCTGCTGGTGGTGCTGGCCGCTGGTTTTGCCAGGGGCTATTCCGTGCTCACCCACGAAGAGATCGTTGACCTGCTGTGGAAAGACCAGATTCAGCCGTTGCTGCTGCAGCGCTTTCCGGGCGCGACTGCCGAGGATCTGCGCAAAGCCCATGCCTATGCCTACGGGGGTTCGGTCATGCAGGACATGGGCTACTATCCCTTTGGCAGCAAGTATTTCAGCGATCTGGTCCACTATGTTCGCAGCGGCGACTTTGTGCAGGCGCTGCTTCACGATTCCTCGGATCTCAATGAATACGCGTTTGCCCTGGGCGCGCTGGCACATTACGCCTCCGATCTGAGCGGGCATCCACTCATCAACCGTATCGCCGCGATCGAGTTCCCCAAGCTAAGAGCGAAGCATGGCGATTCGGTCACTTATGCCGACGATCCCAAGGCTCACATCCGCACGGAATTCGGCTTTGACATGGTGCAGGTCGCCAAGAACCGCTATACATCGGACCGCTATCACGACTTCATCGGTTTCCAGGTGTCGGTCCCCTTGCTGCGGCGGGCTTTCTTTGAAACCTACAATCTGAAGCTGGAAGACGTTTTCGGGGACGTGGATCTGGCGGTGGGGAGCTACCGGCGAGCGGTCAGCAAAATTGTTCCTGAGATGACGCGCGTGGCGCTGCTCTCACGCCACGACGAAATCGTGAAGGACACACCGAATCTCAACAAGAAGGAATTCCTCTACTACCTTTCCCGCGCAAACTACCGGCGCGAGTGGGGGACGGTCTACCGCGAGCCCGGGATCGGAACCCGGATTCTGGCTTTTTTTCTGAAGTTGATCCCCAAGGTTGGTCCGTTCAGCGCGGTGAATTTCAAAATCCCCACCAAGCAGACCGAAGATATGTACATCAAGAGCGTCGACGTAACGGTGGAAGACTATTCCCGCGAGCTGCGACGGTTGCGGGAAGCGCCAAACCTTACTCTGCCAAACCTCGATTTCGATACCGGCCACGATACTCGGGCAGGGGAGTACGTGCTGTGCGACAAAACCTATGCCCGCCTGTTGAATGACCTCTCGAACCGGAGTTCGGCGCCCGTTCCATCGACGCTGCGCCAAAATCTATTGCAGTTTTATTCCGACTTGAACGCGCCCATCGCCACCAAGAAAGACAAGAAAGCGTGGCGACAGTTGCTGGCAGAGCTGGCCAACCTGAGTTCCCACAATCCGGATCAGCACTCCGCAAATGTCCCTGTTGCCAATCCGTGAACCCTCCCCAAGGAAACAAGCCCGAAGGGCTTGCATGACTCCTGTACACTAGAACACTTTGTAGCATCCCTATTTTGCCGAGGCCCGTGTAAATGAGCACCGCGGACGACAAGTTTTACCACGCCAAAATCACGCAGCGCGCGGATTTTGGCCCTGACCTGTGGACCATACGGATCCAGCCCTCCGGAGAGTTCAAATATCTTCCTGGCCAATACGCCACGCTCGGCGTGCAGGGCCCGGAAAAGCGGCTGGAGCGGCCGTACTCCATCGTGTCTTCGCCCCACGAGAGCGAGATCGAATTCTTTTTCGAACTCGTTCCCGAGGGGGAACTGAGCCCCTTGCTGTACAAGTTGCAACCGGGCCAGGAAGTATTCATGCGAAAGGTTCCGAAGGGTCGATTCACGCTCGATGTCAAAAACGGACGAACCAACCATTTGCTGGTTTCGACCGTGACCGGGGTTGCGCCTTTCGTGAGCTTTGTCCGCACGCTTTATAAGGACTGGAAAGATAACAAGTTCAACGGCGACCAGAAACTCTTTCTGCTGAACGGCGCCAGCCGCTCCTGGGAATTCGGGTATTCGGAGGAACTGGAAAAAGTGGCACGCGAGGCGCCATGGCTGCAGTATGTACCCACGGTAAGCCGTCCTTGGGACGACGAAAAATGGAAAGGGGAAACCGGCCGCGTGGATGACCTGCTGCGCAAGTACACCGACCTCTGGGGTTTGAACGGTGCGAATTCCACTGGCTATGTCTGCGGCCATCCCATGATGATCGAAAACGCCAAAGGAATTCTGAAGCGCATCGGCTTCACCAAGGAACACCTGAAGGAAGAGGTGTACTGGGTGCCGGACCGGCACATGGAAAGCAAGCACGCGCCGGACAAACCCATCGCGGTCTAGAAACGGTCATCCTGAGCGAAGATGTGGTGCGCTACGCCCACGACATCACAGTCGAAGGATCCCTACCCCTCACCCAAACGCCCCGGCGAAGAAAATCTCCGTGTACTGCCGGACCAGGTCTTCCTCCTGCAAACTGCCTTCCGGCCGGTACCACTGGTAGATCCAATTGATCATTCCGAGTAGCGCAAAGGCGGCGGCCCGAGGGCTCACCGTGCCCTTGGACTGCCGCGCCTTCTGTGCTTCAACGATCAGGCCCTCCACAAAATGCACATATTCCTTCTTGCGGGCATTGATGCGCTTGCGCAACGGCGGCGGCAGGGGATGGTTCTCGTGCAGCATCACCGTGATCTCACGGTCACGCTCCCTGAGAACCACTCCAATGTGCAGCCGGATCAGCATGCGCAGCCGTTCTTCCGCCTCGGCAGTGTTACGCACCCGGTCGATCAACTCCTGGGTGATGTCCATGGCGTGGTCCATCAGGTGAAACAGGATTTCATCTTTGCTCTGGAAGTGGTGATACAGGCCGCCCTTGCTCAGCTTCAAGGCGCTGGCAACATCGCTCATCGAAGTGGCGTCGTAGCCTCGCTGCTGGAAGAGACGGGCGGCGGCGCGCAGAATTTCCTGCCGGGAATCGGTGGTCGCCTCGCGGGTCATTGGCGGACATACTAACCACTCGCGGGCTGGAATGCCAAGGCAAAGCAAGAAGAGACCTCTTGCCCTGGTTCTGGGATTATGTTAGTTTGGCCTTCAATTTATGAATCCCAACCGGAGCATCGTGCGACTTATCCTAGGCGTACGAGTGCGACTGCTTCACTCCGGCCTGGGTGAGATGATCTAAAGCTCTTATTTAGAATAACTTCTAACCCACGGCCAGGAAACTGGCGGTGGGTTTTGTCTTTTGGAGGCAATTTGGAGCAGGAAATAAACACGCTAAGGCTTGAGCTTCCGGCAAAATGGTCACCCGGAGGAACACCTCGGTAAGGTGTTTCCCCTTGACATCGCCGGAGGCGAGGCCCTAGCATAACTCAACCGACCGACCGACCGACCGACCGGTCGGTCCACAAAATTAAGGAGACTCCCCTTGGCTACTGTGTTCTACGAGCGTGACGCAAATCCCAATGCCCTAAAGGGCAAGATCATCGCCATCCTGGGGTACGGAAGTCAGGGCCATGCCCAGGCCCAAAACCTGCGAGACAGCGGGTACAACGTGATTGTCGGCCTTGACCCGCATCGTGGCAGCGCCCAGCAGGCGAAGGCCGATGGAATGACCGTCGTGCCCCCAGCCGAAGCCGCTAAGCGCGCCGACTGGATTCAGATCCTCACGCCCGATGAGACCATGGCGGACTTTTACCAGGCCGCCGTCCAACCGGCGCTTCGTCCAGGCAAGATTCTTGGTTTCTCCCACGGTTTCAGCATCCATTTTAAGACGATTGTTCCACCCGCCGATGTAGACGTAGTCATGGTGGCGCCCAAGGGTCCGGGCCACCTGGTGCGGCGGGTTTACAGCGAAGGCCGCGGCGTGCCCTCGCTGCTGGCTATCCATCAGGATGCCAGCGGCCATGCGCAAGAGTACGGTTTGTGCTACGCCTACGGCATTGGCGCCACCCGCGCTGGGGTATTGAAAACCTCCTTCAAGGAAGAAACCGAGAGCGATCTGTTCGGCGAGCAGGCCGTGCTTTGCGGCGGCTTGACCTCGCTGATGAAGAAAGGCTTCGAGACCCTGGTGGAAGCCGGCTACGACCCGGAGATTGCGTACTTCGAGTGCATCCACGAGGTGAAGCTGATCGTCGACCTCATCTACGACGGCGGGCTCGCCCGCATGCGCTATTCGATTTCGAACACCGCCGAGTATGGCGACCTGACGCGCGGCCCCAAAGTGGTTCCCGATGAGACTCGGGTCGCCATGAGAAAGATTTTGGCCGACATTCAGTCGGGCAGCTTCGCTCGCGAGTGGATCGCGGAAAACAAGAGTGGCTGCAAGAACTTTAACGCGCTGCGGGAAGCCGAAAAGAACCATCCGGTAGAAGAAGTCGGCGCCCGCCTGCGCGCCATGATGTCGTGGCTGCCAAAAGAAGCCAAGAGGCCCGAGCCCAAACCGGAACCGAAGGTCGTCAATGCCTGAAGCAACCGAGCTTAAAGCGACTGAGCCTCAAGCTACCAAGCCTGAAGCTACCAAGCTAAGAGGAGCGGAAATCGTCCTCCAATGCCTGCGGGCCGAAGGCGTGGATTTGGTCTTCGGCTATCCCGGCGGCGCCATCATGCCGTTGTACGACGCCCTGGACGGCAGCGGAGTGCGACACATCCTCACCCGCCATGAGCAAGGCGCGGTGTTCGCCGCCGAAGGCTATGCCCGCGCCACTGGCAAAGTTGGCGTCGCCATGGCCACCAGCGGCCCTGGTGCTACGAATCTGGTCACCGGCATTGCTGATGCGAAAATGGATTCCGTTCCCCTGGTCTGCATTACCGGACAAGTGCGCAGCGCCCTCATCGGCACCGATGCCTTTCAGGAAACCGACGTCTTTGGCATGACGCTTTCACTCACCAAGTGGAGCCGCCTGGTCAGGACCTTGGAAGAGGTTCCCGCGGTCATCGCAGAAGCTTTCCACTGGGCGCGCAGCGGCCGTCCCGGCCCGGTCATGGTGGATATTCCCACCGACCTGATGAAAGCGCACATGGAGTTTTCCGGTCCGGTGAAGTTCACGCCGCGGCCCAAGCTGATGGATGACAGCGCTGACCGCAGCTTCACCAAGACTTTGATCGCATTGTTGGAAACGGCCAAGAAGCCGGTCGCGCTGATCGGCGCCGGAGCCAAGCTTTCCGGCGCAATTACCGAGCTGCGCAGCCTGCTCGATTACTTGCAAGTCCCTGCCTTCGCCACGGTTCATGGTTTGGGAGCAGTCGAGCCCGCTGCGCCCTACTACCTGGGCATGGTGGGCATGCATGGCACCCACGCCGCCAATATGGCGCTGCACGAAACCGATCTGCTGCTGGTCTTCGGCGCGCGTCTAGACGACCGCGTGACCGGCGATCCCTCGCGTTTCGCGCCCGAAGCCCGCATTGTGCATTTTGAAATCGATCCGGCACAGCTCGACCGCGTCCGCTCCTGCGATCTTCCTGTAGTCGGCAACCTGGCCGAGACTATTCCTGCTTTCCACGATGCCGTCCGCAAGGTCTCGCTGCCCAACTGGAGCGCCTGGCGGGCCGTCGCCGGAGGACCGGAGCGGGCCGAGCTTGACCCACGCGGGCTGGCACAGCCAACCATTCGCTTTCTGGACGAGCTTTTCAGCCGCCTGCCGAAAAACAGCGTCGTCATCGCCGACGTAGGCCAGCACCAGATGTGGGCAGCCCAGCGCTATCACTCGAATTCTCCGCGCGGCTTCATCACCTCCGGTGGCCTGGGCGCGATGGGTTTCGCCCTGCCCGCGGCGGTCGGCGTGCAACTGGCCAAGCCGGAAACCACCGTGGTCTGCGTCTCCGGAGACGGCGGCTTCCAGATGAACATTCAGGAACTGGCCACGGTGCAGCGCCTCAATCTGCCCATCAAGATGGTCATCGTGGACAACAAGTATCTGGGGATGGTGCGGCAGTGGCAGCAGCTTTTTTATCAGCGCAACTACGCCGAGACCGACATGAGCGACAACCCCGATTTCGTGGAGATCGCCAAGGCCTACAAGATTCACGCCTGGAACCTGCGCGAAGAGGCCATGCGGCAGTTTCCGGTCTCGGAAGAAACCGGCGATTTGCTGGAACGTTTCCTGCATTCCCCGGAGCCGGAGCTGTTGGTCTTTGATTGCCAGCCCGAGGCCAACGTCTTTCCGATGGTCCCGGCCGGCGCAGCATTGTCAGAGATGGTGTTCGAAGAAGAATGAATTGGTAGCGCCGGCCTCCGGCCAGCCCCAGAGGCGGGCGAGGAGCTCGCCAGACAGCCGGCGGCGCCGACGCTACGAGAGTTTAGGAGAACATATGCAAGCTTTTCACATCCACTATCGCAACACGCAAGGCACGCTGATGCGCATTCTGACCGCCGTCTCGCGGCGCGCGCTCGAGATCACCTACGTTCACGCGCAATCCGAGCCCAACCAGCAAACCTGCAAAGTGACGCTTCTGCTCGAGGTGAATCCCAAGCAAGCGGGACAACTGCGCCGCGACTGGTACGCGATTGTGGATGTCACCGACGTCCGCATCACTTCCGCCGAAGGCATCACCGACCACGCCTCGGCGTCATCTTGGCCCGGAGCCAATTCGCACCCGCCGTCTTCCGCCACCGACGAAACCGCCCGCGCCGCCAGAGCCTAAATCGGCGGCGTAGCAGGCTTCGTCGAGTTGCACGCGTGCAAGCAACCCGTATTTCCCTAACCGTTCGTGTTTGACCGTCTGAGGTTGCGTTTATGCGCCTTCTTTTTTCTCTGCTTGTTGGCCATTCTGTTTTCCGCGTCCTTCTGACCCGCGGACCGCGCATGCGCTAATGCCGGGCCCTTCGCGTTAATCCCAGTCGCAGTAATCTCTTTCACATCGTCCATTCAGTGAGTCTCCTTGCCGGTGATACTTGGTTCCAACTCGAACTATGACAGCGCGCAACCAGGAAAACTGTCCGCTATTGCTCAGTGCCGGCGGAGAACGCAGGCGCCGTAGCACCGGCGTCCCGCCGGCCTGGTAGGCGGGCAAATGCCCGCCATTGCAGCCAAGACTTTGGCTGCGACAGTGTCGGAGGAGAAATCCTTTCGACAGGTGCCCCGTCCTTGCGGTGCGCACCACGACTGACGGAGAGCCCATTCCTAAGCCAGACTGGCATGAATGCCGAGAGCTTCAGCGACCTTACGAAGTCGCCTATCTCTTGTCCACAGAAGCGTGGGCGAATTGATAAGGACGGAGGCTATCAGGTGGGCGTCGGTCAAACCGATGCCGAGGCTGTACAGACGGCGGGCTTCAATCGTTAACCGCACTTCGCTCAGTTGCGCCACGCGCACCTGTGGCAAAAGATCCAAAAGTGCCAGCGTCTTGGCGCGCTCCCGCAATGATCCCAGCGCAAGCTCCGCAATGACGAACGGATGGATCACAATTTGCCCTTGGTTCAGATGCTCACGCATCTCTTTGTTTCCCGAACGAAGGTGCTCGATCCAAACAGAGGTATCCGCGAGAATCAATTCAGCCTCGCCCGGCGGCGTGGAATGCTCTTCAATTGGGGCATCGTGCCTCCCAGGGAAGCTAATCGGCGAGCGCTTTCGCGCTCGATAAGGGCTTTAAGAGCTTCGCGAATCAACGCTGTTTTCTCCGCTACCCCAGTGAACTCCTGGGCGATGCGTACGAGTTCGTCATCCAGCGCAAGGGTTGTTCTCATAGGAAACTCCAAGCACGAATTATAGCATCAATGATGCCAATTCCTGTGCCTGGAGGGTTGGTCGCCTTGTAATCTGTGACGGATGAACATCAAACTCCCCGCCCAAGCGGAGCTTGGACGGGGCACCCGGCTGACCTTTCTCCTTAGTCTCAAACAGAAACTGGAAGCGTGGCGCAGAAGCGATCATACGATAGAATTTCCGTTTCCAACTTCGCGAGACGCGCAACCTCACGCAATGCCTTTTCCTGATCAGTATCATCACTCACAAATATGTCAACGTAAGGCAAGTAGACGCTCATGTACAAATCGTTGCTACCTGCTATCACCCGTTCTCCGATATTAAGGGGGCGAACCGCATTGTTATACCAAGGCAGGAACACCGCGTAGATCAACGACAGAAACGGGGGACAAGCAGCAGCGAATTCCTTGACGGCTACTTCCGTGGAGTCCATCGTTGTGACAAGATCGTAATAGCGCTGCGCCATGTACCACATCGCGCTGTTCCCAGCGTTCTCAAGCCGAGAGATCGCTTCTTGAAAAGTGTTTGGCGGCGCTTCGCGGTGCGCGTCGAAGATCAGTTGGAGCTCCGGGCGCAGCTCAACAAATCGTCGTTTGTCTGAATGTCTTCGCTCCCATTGCAATTCGCGCTGCTCCTTTGAGACCGACTCATCGGGAAAGAAGTCCGGGTTGCGTATTGACCTATCGCAATCCGACCACCTAACATCCACAGTTTTCCAATTGAAGACTGCAGTGTCATTGAAATGAGCCGAGATCAATTGCTCCGTTAAAAGGTTGCTTGGAAGAAAACACTCGCTCGGACCGCTCTTAATTTTACGGCAGCTAGCGAAAAGCGCGTCACGCCGTGACGAGGGAGCCGCAAACAACTCTTCAATACTCAGCCCAGCAAAACGAAAGCACATTGACTTCAACTCAGCCAATATCGACTCGGATCGAGGATCGTCAGCGAGCCGATTGTGAGCATTGGTGTCAAAAGTTACTATCGGAATTTCGCCAATCATACAGATAAAACCTCTGCCCTCATTTTGCTACCGGACGCCTGCGCGTCGCAAGGAAAGCGGAGAGGTATTTTGGCGTGTGGCCCGGCGACGCAAATCAACTCTCGAGGGTGCCCCGTCCAAGCTTTGCTTGGGCGGGGATTTTCCCGGTTGGCCGAATCCGAAGCGTGGGAAAGATCCCCTCCCGCTCACGACGCCGCGCCGTCCAGTGCGATTCGATCTCCACGGTGCCCGACTCTCCGGTCAGATAGTGACGGAAGCTGCTCCAGGCCCAGTCCTCGGGACACGTTACCAATCCGCGTTCGACCGGATTGCGGTGAATATAGCGGAGCTTTTCCACGAATTTACGTTCGCTCTATACATTGAAATCGTGGTAGCGCTCCAACCAGAACGGTTCTTCAGCGCGTAGGGCCAATCGGCGCGCGACTCCTTGTTTTAGAGATTTGATGGCTTGCGCCAGAGTGCTTCGCTCGGGCTCGTCCACCAGCATGTGCACATGTTCGGGCATTACTACGTAGCCGTAGACACAGAGTTGGTAGTTTTGTCGGACACGTTCCAGGGCGGATTCGAAAGTGGTACGGGGTTCGACGGTTTGGAATTTTGGTCGACGTTGGTAACAACTGAAAGTCAGGAAATGAAGTTGGCGGGATTCCTGGAAGCGTTTCAGTCCCCAAGGCATGGAGAGAGTTTAGTTGTCAGTAGCTTTGTAATCTGTGACGGATGAACATGAAAACCCCCGCCCAAGCGGAGCTTGGACGGGGCACCCTCGGCCTCATTGGTTGAGCAAGATTCCCTCTGCTTTGTCATTCCCCTCCCCATGTCGTAATCTCATAAGCCTATGGATCTCAAACACCGCAGTCGTGGCATCACCGACGGACGCGACCAGGCTCCGGCGCGCGCCATGTTCAAAGCCATCGGATTCACTGACAACGACCTGAGCCGTCCCATCATCGGCGTGGCCAACACCTGGATTGAAACCATGCCCTGCAACTTTCACCTGCGCCGCCTTTCGGCCAAGGTGAAGGAAGGCATTCGCGCCGCCGGCGGCACGCCCATGGAGTTCAACACCATCGCCATCTCCGACGGCGAGACTATGGGCACCGAGGGCATGCGCGCGTCGCTGGTCAGCCGCGAGGTGATTGCCGATTCCATTGAACTAGTCTGCCGCGGGCAGATGTTCGACGCCGTGGTGTGCGTGGTCGGCTGCGACAAAACCATCCCTGCTGCCGGCATGGCGCTGGCGCGGCTGAATCTTCCTGGGCTCGTGCTCTACGGCGGCACCATTGCCCCCGGAGTTTACAAAGGTAAAGACGTCACCATTCAGGATGTATTTGAAGCCGTGGGCGCGAACGCCGCGGGAAAAATGACGGACGCGGAACTGCTGGAGCTGGAAAACGTCGCCTGCCCCAGTTCGGGGGCCTGCGGCGGCCAGTACACGGCGAACACCATGTCCACGGTGATGGAGCTGATTGGGTTGTCGCCCATGGGCTTCAATGGCGTCCCCGCCATGGACCCGCGCAAAGATGAAATTGCTTTCCGCTGCGGCGAGGTCATCATGAATGTTCTGAAGCAGGGCATCCTGCCGCGCAACATTCTCACCCGCGCCGCGTTTGAGAACGCGATTGCCGGCGTCGCCTGTACCGGCGGCTCGACCAACTCCGTTCTGCACCTGCTGGCGATTTCTCGTGAGGCGGGAGTTCCCCTGCAGATTGAAGACTTCCAGAAAGTCAGCGAGCGCACGCCGATCCTGGCGGACCTGAAACCTTCCGGCAAATATGTAGCCGCTGATGTGGACAAAGCCGGAGGCATTCCGGTGATCGCTAAGCGATTGCTTGACGGAAAATTCGCCGACGGTTCTGCGCTCACCGTCACTGGGAAAACTTTCGCCGAGGAAGCGAATCAGGCGAAGGAAACTCCCGGCCAGCCGGTGATCGCTCCGCTCGATCGTCCATTAAAGAAGACCGGAGGCCTGGTGATTCTGAAAGGTAATCTCGCACCGGAAGGGTGCGTCGCGAAAATCAGCGGACACGAGCGCCTCAGCCACCGCGGCCCCGCGCGCGTCTTCGATTGCGAGGAAGACGCCATGACTGCCGTCACCTCAAAGAAGATCAAAGCCGGGGACGTGGTCGTGATTCGCAACGAAGGTCCCAAAGGCGGCCCTGGCATGCGTGAGATGCTGAGTGTAACCGGCGCCCTTGTGGGCGAAGGTTTGGGCGGATCAGTCGCGCTGCTGACCGACGGCCGTTTCAGCGGCGCGACGCACGGCCTGATGATGGGACACGTTTCGCCGGAAGCGGCGCTCGGCGGACCCATCGCGGCTGTCCGCGAAGGCGACATGATTCACATTGACGTGAATCAGCGGGTGCTGGAAATGGAAATCAGCGACGCTGAGATCAAGCAACGCATGGCCAGCTGGAAGCCGCCACGGCCGCGCTATCCCACTGGCGTGTTCGCCAAGTACGCGGCGTTGGTGACTTCAGCCGCCGAGGGGGCGATCACGCGGCCGAAGTGACTGAAAAGTCCAGCCCTAAAACGCCGGCGCTTGTTCCGTCGAAATCACAGTGGGAGACGGACGATAGCCGTCACGGGTGCGGATGCGAAAAGTTCTCGTGCGCTCCCCCACCAACTTCACCGTGATGGCGCGCCAACCGCGGTTCGGGTTGGCCTGCGGGTAATAACTAACCGAGTAAAGATGGGACAAGTCATCGCGGATGGAAGCGAAGGCTTTCTCCTGATCTCTCCAAGTCTTGGCGAAGAACGCCTCCCCGCCCGTGGCAGCCGTCAAGCGTCGAAAAACCGTGCTGGAAACCGGTTCCATTTTGGCTTCCCGCGTACTGATCATGTAAATCGGAATGCCTTTCGACTGCGCCAGCTCAGCCACATCCTCCGGGGGAACCACGCTGGTGTTGTCAGGGCCGTTCGAAAACACCACCACAACTTTTCTGCCGGTAAGCTGGCCCGCATCTTTGACGGTCATCAGCAGGGCGTTGTACAGCGCAGCGTCATCTCCGGCAACCGTGGCGCGCACGCCGTGGAGGACCATTTGCCGGTCTTCGGTCAGCAATGAGGCCCGGGAAAGATCGCGGCTATACGAATAAAACGCCACCCGGTCCGGACCCTCGAGCGAACGAACAAACTGGGCAATTGCATCCTGGGCGAAGACAAAACCGTGGTACATATAGTTGCTGGTGTCAAACAGGATGAACACATTGGCCCCTACCATCGCAGACCCCAGCTCTGAAGACACATCCGGAGAAAGCTCACCGGAAATATCGGCCGAATTCGGCTCGGGTCCGGTTCCGGACTTGCCGTCTGGAGAAGGAACGTTGATCAGGGTCCGAGTAGCCTCGTTGCCTTCGCCAAAAGTTGCGATTTTCTGTTGGATTCCATCTTCCATGACCATGAAGTCCGAGGGCCGAAGGCCGGTCACATAGCGGCCCTTGCGGTCCATCACGGCCACGTTCAGCTGCACCAGTTCGACTTTAACCCGGATATTCGGTGCGGTCTCCTGAGCCGGCACCGGCGCTGCGGATCCGCAGAGCACAAACGGAAGAAGCAAGAAAAAGAGAAAATAGCGCCTTGCCATCGGTTCCTACCCCCAAATTCCTCTAAGGTTCTCAGTTCGGTACATTCAGCCGTAACCCAGCAATCTTGCCCTGGCGAAATTCCTCGCCGGTTTCTCGCATGGCGCGCAAAATCGCCGGCCAATCCTCGAAGTCGGTGGCAAAAATTTTCTCCACCATGCGGCGGGTGAGCTGGGGCACCAGGCGGTTCAGCATGACCGGCGAATATCCCATTTCGTCCGCCAAGCGAGCCCAGTATAAGTTGTTCGAATCCCAGGACTCAGCCAGTAAGCGGCTGCCGTAACCCATAAAGGCGGGAATGGGTTTTACGTCCAAAAGTTCGCGACCGTAACTGTCCGCCAGCACCGGATGCGGCACGCCAAAATCCGCTGCCAGCCGTTCCCAGCTCACTTCTGCTGGGTAGTGATGCGAAAGACTTTCCAATTCCTGTCCGGCCACCCCCCAGGAATCGGAGGGTCCCGGGAATCTTCGCCGGAACTCGCCCGCCAGGTAGAAGGTGTCGCCGGGCAGCGCATTGGCAAGCGCCTCCTGCAGGCGTCCGGATGCCATATCCCTCTCAATCCGGCTCGACCTCTCTGGGACCATGCGATCGGAAAGAATGCTCATCACGGTGTGGCGCAATTTCTCATCCTGACTGGCTGTCGTCAAGAGCTCCTCTCCCGTGCGCTGGTAGAGGGTCACGGCGTGGAGCTCGTTCCGAGTCACGTCCCACCAGCGGGGCGTGACTGCGCTGGTCATCAGGCCTGGGACCAGTTCCGGCCAAATCAGCGCCTGCACGTTCTCTGGCACGATGAAGTCCTGTTCGACCTCCGCCAGAACGAAGGGGAGATCGGCCAGGGAGCCCGCCAAATGGGCGCCTCCTCCTGCCGGCATTCCGGAGCCAAACAAGGATGGGATTTGCCAGGTTTGCGACCTGCCTGCGGTCATCTCTCCGGTAAAGTCGTGAGAGCGGACGAATACCGGGTTGGTATGGAGCATCTGGGCACCCGGTGGTTCGTAGTAGGCATAGTTCAGCCCGACCAGCGTGTCTCTCAGGAAGGAGGTCAGCCGCCCACGAGCGTCCAGCAGTTCCTTGGGAGAATCCGGCGACTTGATGATTCGGACCAAGTCGGTTTTTGTCTGCAAGGCGGTGTGGCGGTTCTCAGGGACACCGGGAGCCCATTCCGTTCGCTCGCCGGAGGTAAACAGAGAGCGTGGCAATTCAAACTCCCGAAGCTCGCCGGCCAGCGGGATCAATGTATCACCCACCGCCTTCCCTTGCGCCAACTCATTCAAGCCGTCCGCCAAGGCGAACAGTGTGTCCAGCGAAGCCAGGCGTTGCCCATTCAGGACGGCGCGCATTCGGTTGGCTAGTTCCTGCCTCACTTCCCGGCCGTCCGGGGTGACCTGAGGCGGACCCGCCAACAGGTCGACGACTTCGTCTTGGGAAAGACTGGGCTTACCGGCGGCGGCACTCCACAAACCGCGGAGCGAGTCGCGGCCAGCGTCGAAGAGTTGGACCGGGGAGGAGACGTGGGCGAAGGGGCGGATCATCTGCTGCCAGGACGGGTTTAGGTCCGCGCTCGCAATCTGCCCTTGCCGTGCCAGGATCTGCCAGATCCCAATGTTCGCTTGGAAAATGCCCACCGCGTTGGCGCGCAGCGCGGGACCGGAAATGTGGTCGAGGCTGTCAGCGGTATCAAGAAAGCCAGTAATGGAGTCGTTGTTCAAACCGCGGAACTCGGAAAACGTCTGGTATTGGTTGCCGAAGCGGGAAAACCTCTCAGCCAGTGAACGGACCGCTTTGGGACTGAGACGCTGATCCGCAGATCGTCCGCGATCCATGTCGCTCAGAATCAGATAGATTTGCAGCGGCTGATCCTCCGAGTTGAGCCGGGAAAAGGCGAACATCGCTTCCACCAGTTGTTCCGGGCTGTCTAAACGGCCGTGCTTGCGCCACTCCTCGGCTATCTTGGAATCGGTCTTGCGACGAATGATGTCCTGCCAGACTTCGAGGCCGCCGGGAACCTCGGGTTGGCCGTCCGGCTTCAACTCGAGACGGTTTACCAGAAGGAACAATCCGAGGTCTGGCCGGAACACCGGCCGAGTAGCGCCTGGAGAAGGATCTGGTCCACGGAGCGCTTCATAAAAACGGCGCAAGCGGTGAGGCTCGGTGAAATAAGCCTGCTGCGCTTGGCTGGTGCGTGACAAAGCGTCAAAGTACGCCGCCAGCCAGCCCTCATCCTTCGAAAGCAGCCGGAGAACGAAATCGCCGGGAGAGTCCGGGCCGGCTCCAACCAGAACTTTCCACGCGGACTCTGACGGCTCGCCGCCGGGGACGACAACACGTCCGCCCCGGATGCAGATGTGAGAGCCATAAAAATCAAGCGCAGCAGAGACATGGGCCAGTTTCCGTATTCCCGGTGACTCTCTCAGGGCAAGCCTGGTCTGATCATCGATCCGAGACATGGCCCAGTAAAGACGGGCCAAGGCACGGTTGCGCAGGATAGCTTCAATCAAGTCATCCTGCGCTCCTTTCTTGGTGTTTCCCTCGTTCAGCATCCAGTCGCTTGGGGCAAGCAGCACCGGCGCCTCAAGTTCGGAATAAGAATAGGCGAAGGGTTTCCCAGTTCGCAGCTTTTGCTCGAGCTCCGCCAACGGGAACCCGGAATCGATGGTAAGAAAAGCGCGCTCGGGATTGGCGGTCTCCAGCGAAGTGTGTTGTCCGCCACAGCCCTGCCGGAAGCGGTAGCCAATAATCGTCAGCAACGGCTGCGCATCGTCACAGCCTGAAATGTGAATCACGCCGTGCGGGGCCGCCAGCGCTCGCAGGTCTCTGGCCTGCTCCACATACTTCTCCAACAGAGCCAGAAACTCGGTGGGGCTGCCTGGCCTTTCCTGGGAGCCGTGATAGCCCCGCATTTCCACGTTGCGGGCTAACAGGGGCAAGACTTCTTCCAGAGAGGCTCCCTGGCTGATGCCGGCCATGCGCAGGAAGGAACGCAAGGGCCCTGGAATTGTGGCCCGTACCGAAGATGATGAGGTTGAGGGGCTGGTAACCTCGGCCGACTGCGCTGAACTCGCAGCAGGCGCCGTTGGGGCCGGGTCCTGCGCGCCAGCGGATGAACAGCATGAGGTGAGGGAGACCGCTAGAAGAAGGCAAGAAAGAGGAAATTTCATGGCCTAAACCTCTCTTCGAACCTGGAAGCCTATTTAGACGTTAGTTGCTGGCAACGCCACGGTACCGAGCGCTTATCCCGTCCAGCCTGACCCGTTCGGCTGACCGTGACCCTGAGAACCTCGAATCTGTTCTGGTGGTCGCTGGGACGGGAATTATACGCGCATCTTACATGCACTTCTGTCTCCAGATTGTCATTTATGATTTAGTGCGCGCCCTTGGTACGGGCGAGGTGACGCTGGCCAAGATAAATCATCCCGATGGTTTACTCCAATAGGTTTTTTAGGCTTTTCTCCACACTCCCTCACCTCCGGACGTGGTTCCTGCTAATCCAATGATTTCGCCTGACTTGTCCGTCGATTCGTTTCCGTCACACGGCGGGCGATTACGGGACGACGGCCTGGAATCCCTTCTCCGCCGGCCTTTCTGCTAACCTCGCTCGGCGGAGAAAATGCAGGTTGCCACCATCCTCGGACCGGGCGCGTCTTTGAAGCATCTCAAACTGTTCCAGGTCTCCGGCCCAATCTGGTCCAATGACCCGCCCGGAAATTGCTGCGAGGCGGAGGCCCTCATCATCTTCGGCGGGGACGGTACCATCCACCGCAATCTTGCCCGACTGGTCCAGTTGCAACTACCCGTGCTGGTCGTGCCCTGTGGCAGTGGAAACGATTGCGCGCGCGCGCTCGGGTTGAGAAGCCTGCGTGATTCGCTGGCAGCCTGGCGCAGGTTTTCCGCGGGCGGCGGAAATGTGCGGACGATTGATCTGGGAGTGATCACGCCGCTTGGGAAGTCAGAAGCGATCGCGGACTCCACTCCACGTCAGCATCTTCATTATTTCTGCTGCGTTGGAGGAGTTGGCCTGGACGCCGAGATTGCACGGCGGGCTAATCGCCTGCCGCGCTGGCTGCGCGCAAACGGAGGCTACGTGCTTAGCTTTCTTCCCTCACTCCTCAAGTTCGTGCCCTTCCCCATGACAATCCTGGCGTCGCCTAGCCAGCCGCCTGGCACGTTGACCACGCGCAGCGCAAAGCCGGCGATTCTGGCGGCGTTCGCGAATGCTCCAGCTTACGGGGGCGGGATGAAGATCGCGCCTCAAGCGCAGATGGATGATGGCAGGTTGGATGTCTGCGTGATCGAGAAGATGGATAAGCTCAAGCTGTTCTGCCTGTTTCCCACTGTGTATTTCGGACGCCACCTGAGATTTGCTGAGGTTGAGCATTTCCAGACAGGGCAGCTGCAACTGGTGACAGAAATGCCGCTGGCGGTATACGCTGATGGCGAGTATGTGTGTCAAACTCCCGTCGAGGTCACGGTTGCGCCCAAAATATTGCGCGTAATCGTTCCTGCGTAATCGGCGATCAGCCTCCCAGTCGACCGCTGCAATTTCTCCCGCTCAGGACCGTCAGCGAATTCAAGGGCACCTGTACCAAGGCGGGGGGCTGAATCCAGCCGCCGCCATTTTTCTTTCCCCGGCCGACCGGAACCGGCCCGCGCTGGAAAAAACGGAAACTCGCATTCCCGGCCCCCTCCAGTGCTAAACTACCCCACAGTATGGCCGATGAGAAGCGTTCCCGCACTTGGCTGTGGATCTTGATTGGGGGAGGAGCTTTCTTCCTCTTCGTGCTGGCGGTGTTTACGCTGGTGTATTTGACACTGAACGCTGGCGAGGAAACCTCTCTGCGCAGCAGTTTCGGAGAGAAGATTGGGGTGGTGGAGCTGGAAGGCGTCATTCTCGACCCCAGCACGGTGGTGCCACAACTCAAGAAGTTTGGCGACGACGACTCGATCAAAGCCATCATTCTGCGGGTGAATTCGCCGGGCGGCGGGGTGGCAGCTTCGGAGGAGATTTATCGCGAGGTCAAGCGCATCCGCGATCAGAAGAAGAAGCGTATCGTGGCCTCGATCGGCACGGTCGGAGCGAGCGGCGCGTACTACATTTCCTCGGCGACGAACAAAATCTACGCCGACAGCGGCAGTGTTGTCGGCTCGATCGGCGTGATTGCGGAATGGGTCAACTACGGCGACCTGATGCGCTGGGCCAAATTGAAACAGGAAACGCTGACGGTCGGCGAATTCAAGGATACCGGCGATCCCACGCGCGACATGACGCCGACCGAACGAGCCTATCTGCAGTCGATGATCGACAACATGTATGGCCAGTTTGTGCAGGCAGTCGCGGAGGGGCGGCACGCCAAGGTCGACGATATACGCTCCATCGCAAACGGCAAGGTTTGGACGGGCCAGCAGGCGCTTTCGATGAAGCTCATCGACCAGGTGGGCGATTTCCAGGATGCGGTGGATGACACCGCCAAGGCGGTCAACATCAGCGGGGAGCCGGTTCTGGTGCATCCAGAAAAGGATCGCAAGACGCTGCTTGATCTGCTATTCGGGGACGTCTCCCAGTGGCTGCCCAGCCGGGAAAAACTGCTGGAGCAGCACATGGGATTTTATTACCTGTGGAAGTAGGGTGGCCGCGGAAGCCGTCCGCGGGAGCCCCGGAAAAAAGCTGCTTGCGCAAAAGCCCTGAAATTTGAGAAGTTTATGGAGGCCCGGCGAGTGGCTCGGGGGCTTCTCACTTCACAGTAGCCACACCGAATCGATATCTGACGGAGCGAAGGGGCGTATGACAAAAGCCGATTTGATCGACGAAGTTTCCCGGCTGGCGGAGTTGACCCGTAAAGACAGTGAGGTCATCGTCGAGACTATCTTTGACAGCGTCGTGCGCTCGCTGCGTGTGGGCGACAAAATTGAAATTCGTGGATTTGGCAGCTTTCGCACGCGGCAGCGTAAGCCACGGGTTGGCCGCAATCCCAAGACCGGGGAGCGCGTGGAGGTTCCCGCCAAGAAGATTCCTTTCTTCAAGCCCAGCAAAGAGCTGAAAGACCTGGTGAATGCGGGGGAATCGGCGGCCGCGCCAGTGGCGGCTCCGCCGCCGGCCCAGTAGTGGCCAGGGCTACGCCGGCGCTAGCAGAAAATCGAAGTTCAACCGGCCCACCGCGCGGATGCGCCGCGTCATATCGCTAAGGTTACGCTTGAATGCCGGCTGCTCCCATGAGCCTGCCGGTCACTCCCTTTTCCGCGCGATAAGAGAACAAGAGATCAGTGTGGCAGGAAGTACACAGCGGCGACGCACTGATGTTTTTCGCTGGTACTCCGGTGGCCAAGAGCTGGCGGCGATTGGCCTCGACCAAATCCAGGAAAATCCTCTTGGGGAGTTCGCTGTGACCGGGAGCGCGCGCGGTAAGAAAGAGCAGAGGATATTTTTCGCGAACCGGATCCGATTCGCTGACTTCGAGGAATAACGCATCGGCATAGGAAAACTGGGATTCAAACTGGACGCGTACGTCGGGACCAACTTCGTAGCAGCAGTCGTGAACTCCTGGGCCGATGGCAGCCTTGAGATCGCGCGGACGAGTACCAAAGTTGAGCCACATCTCCCCTACGCCTTTTTCGACGATCCGCTTGACGGTTCCGCGCCAACCGGCGTGAAAAACTCCGACGGCCCGGCGCTTCGTGTCAACGAGGATGACCGGGAGGCAATCGGCGGTTTGGATGGCCAGCAGAAGCCCGGGCGTGGCCGTGATTAGACCGTCGCCCGCGAGTGGCTGTTGCGGCGGAGCTTCGACGCAATGAATGAGGTCAGAATGGATCTGGCGCAGGGTGGCCAGCGGCCAGGGTTTCTTGTACTGCGCAGCCCCGAGTTTCTGCAGAAATGCTGTCCGGTTCCGTTCCACAGCGCAGCGGGAATCCTGTTTCGTAAACCCGAGGTTGAGGGCTTTTCCGCCGTAGACGCGAGAGCAGCCATGGTTGCGTGTGCTGAAACCATGGAGGAGCCAGGGAATGCCGGCCAGGGCATCGGCTTGAAGAATGGTGATCTGGGATCTCGGGGAGCGCTTCGTGGGCACGAAGACATAGTAATAGATGCTGGTTTACAAGTTGGACGCGGAGCCACCCTGGTCCGCACATGGGACGGGCCGCGGTTCATCCTGATGTCATGCGCGTATAATCGCGTCGCTACTTTTGTGGCGAAGCATCGTAATCCGACAGACTTCCGGAGCAAGGTGATGAAGCCAGCTGTCCTTCTGATATTTGCACTTCTGCTGCCCGCGGCGAGCGCACAACAAACCAATTCCCCGAAGCCGCAGCCAAAAGAAAAGGCGAAAACGAGTGCACCGCAAGCTGCATCCCCCACCCCAGAGCAGAAACCGCCGGAACCGGCAGCCAGGGCCGAGGAGTCGAAGCCGGGAGTAGGAAAGGAGAATCCCAGCGACAAGGAAGAACACTACGATGTGACCGAAGTGGCGCCGGTCGTAACTCATCATCAGATCACGCTCGACGGCAAAGCGCTGAAATATACCGCCACGACGGGAAGGCTGCCAATCATGCGCGATGATGGCAGGATCGAGGCGGAGATGTTTTTTGTGGCGTATACGCTGGACGGGCAGGAAACCAGCCAGCGCCCGCTGACGTTCGCGTTCAATGGCGGACCCGGGTCAGCGACGGTGTGGCTGCACATGGGAGCGCTGGGCCCTAAGCGAGTGGTGCTACAGCCAGATGGTTTCATGCCGCCAGCGCCATACCACGTCAGCGACAACCCCTACACGCTGCTGGACAAGAGCGACGTGGTGCTGGTGGATGCGATCGCCACGGGCTTCAGCCGCGCGGCGGATGCCGAAGCCGCGAAGAAGTTCTGGGGGGTGAAGGGCGATATCGCCTCCTTCAGCGAATTCATCCGCTTGTACATCACGCGCTATGAGCGCTGGACCTCGCCTCTGTTTCTTTTTGGCGAGAGTTACGGAACCACGCGAGCAGCGGGAATTGCGGGTTACTTGGCCGAGCGTGGGATCTCGTTCAACGGGATCACCCTGCTTTCGACGGCGTTGAGCTTTCAGACGCTGGAAGACAACAAGAGCAACGATCTGCCCTACGTTCTGCTGATTCCCTCGTTCACCATGATTGCCGGATATCACCACAAGCTGGCTCCTGATTTGAGCCAGGATATGGCCAAGGCGCGGCAGGAGGCGGAGCAGTGGGCCTCCGGCGACTATGCGCTGGCCCTGGCGAAGGCAGACGCACTTACCCCGGAAGAGCGGGAAAAGGCCATTGAGCAGATGGCGCGCTACACGGGGCTCAGCAAGGAAGTGATTGATCAGGCCAATCTGCGGATCGACGTTGCCAAGTTCACCCACTATCTCTTGCTCGACCAGAAGGTACGAGTCGGCCGGCTGGACGGCCGTTTTACCGGACCCGATCCCGATGGAGCGCTGGATACGCCGTTCTATGATCCAACCCAATCAGCGATCATGCCGGCCTATACGTCCGTCTTCAATAACTATGTCCGGACAGAGTTGGGTTACAAGACGGACATGTCGTACGACGTTTTTGCCACCGGAGATTTTGAAAAGAATTGGGACTGGGGATCAGGCATCGAGGGCTTCCCCAACACGGCCACGGCGCTGCGGCAAGCGCTGGTGAAAAATCCGTACCTCAAGGTGCTGGTGATGGAGGGCTACTATGACTTGGCGACTCCCTACTATGCGGCCAATTACACCATCGATCATCTCGACCTGCCGGCGAAGTACCGGCAGAATATTTCCATCGTGACGTACGAGGCGGGCCACATGGCGTACCTACCCACTGATAGCCTGAAGAAGTTGAAAAGCGATCAAGTGAATTTCATGGACAAGGCCATGCCGTAAGTACCATCGCCGGCACAGGTTTTTCTTGCACCGGGCCGGAGAGATAGGATACAAACGGCGCAGCATGGGAATTATGCGCCGTCTTTTCTTTTTCATCTTTCTTGCTGCTTTTTCGGTCCCCGCGAACGCCCAGAAAACGGAAACCACCCCTGCTCCGGAAAAATCTGCTGAAAAACCCGCCGACTACTCCCAGGAAGCCTACGTGGTGGAGCAGCTCCACACCAGCTACCGCTTTGAAAACGATGGCACCGGCCGGAAAGAGGTCACGGCCCGGATAAGAGTGCAAAGCGAGGCGGGGGTCGAGCAGTGGGGGCAGTTGGTCATGGGCTACAGCTCGGCCAACGAGCGCGTAGAGATCCCCTACGTAAGGGTTTTGAAGGCGGATGGAAAAGTGGTGACGGCCACGCCCGACGCGGTGCAGGATCTGAGCGCCCCTCTCGAGCGGGAAGCGCCGGTCTACACCGACTTTCGGCAGAAACATATCACTGTACCCGGCCTGCGCCCTGCAGAGGTGCTGGAGTATGACATCGTCACGGTGATTCATACCGCGCTGGCGCCGGGGCAGTTCTGGATGGAATACGACTTCGACAAAAACGACATTGTCCTCGACGAGCAATTGGAACTCAACATTGCCGGCGACCGCACGGTAAAGCTGAAGACCAAACCGGGGATGGAACCGAAAACCACGCAAGAGAGTGGGCGGCGCATCTATCGCTGGACCAGCTCTCATCTGGAACGTGAAGACAAAGATAAGGATCAGGATAAGGACAAGAAAGACAGGAAACCGAACCGGCGCGCAGAGCCCGAGCCACCGGCGGTCCAGATGACCACATTCGCGAGCTGGGAGGAAATCGGGCGTTGGTACGCGGGGCTTGAGAAAGACCGGCGGGAACCGACGGCGGAGATCAAGGCTAAAGCAGAGGAGTTGACCGCAGGCAAGAAGACCGACATCGACAAGATCGAAGCGCTCTACGACTACGTGGCGACCAACTTTCGCTATATTAGCCTGTCGTTCGGAGTAGGCCGCTACCAGCCGCATTCAGCGGCGGATGTGCTGCACAACCAGTACGGCGATTGCAAAGACAAGCATACCTTGCTGGCGGCCTTGCTTGAGGCGGAGGGATTCCATGCCTCTTCGGTGCTCATCAATTCGCAGCGCAAGCTGGATGTCGACGTTCCCTCGCCCTCGCAGTTTGACCATGTGATCAGCCTGGTGCCGTTGAGAAAAGAAGAAGTTTGGATGGACACGACCACCGAAGTCGCGCCCTTCCGCTTGTTGTCCTTCAGCATTCGTAAGAAGCAGGCATTGGTCATCCCCGCGGAGGGCGCGCCACATTTGGAGGAGACGCCGGCGGATCCGCCCCTCCCTGACAGCCAATCGCAGAGTCTGGACGGCAAAGTGAACGAGTTCGGCAAACTCGACGCGCATGTGACACTCGTGGCCCAGGGCGACGCTGAACTGTTCTTGCGCATGATGTTCCGGCGAGTGCCGAATGCAAAGTGGGAACAATTGGTGAAGGAACTGAGCGCCCTCAGTGGACTGAACGGTGAGGTCAGCGATCTGAAAGTCGATGATCCGGCAGCCACCAAGAAACCGTTCCAGGTCGAGTACCAGATCGCGGTCCCGAATTTCTTCGACTGGATGAAGCGGAAGTCCGAGCTGATGCTGCCCCTGTCGCAGGTCCAACTGGCCGACGCGGATGAGGACAATACCGGGGCGGATGCGGAGCCGATCCAACTGGGAGCTCCGGGAGAAAACGATTTACGCATCAAACTGGAGTTCCCCACCAAATACACCGCGCAAGCGCCGCTGCCCTTCTCCATGAAGCGCGACTACGCGCAGTACAACGCCACCTACAACGTGGAGGGCACGACGTTCACCGGGGAGCGGCGACTGGTGGTGCAGGCTCGCGAGTTGCCGGCGTCGCGCACCAGTGACTACCTGGCCTTTCGGCGCGCTGTCTTAGCGGACTCGACACAACGTCTCTCGGTCGACGGCACCGCCGCCGGGACGCCCACGGCAACCGCCGATTTGAAGGGCGATGACCTGAATGACGCGGCAAATGCGGCGCTGGACCGCGGCAACTTCCAGCTCGCGGTGGAATTGCTAAAGCGGGTGGTGGAGGCTGATCCTAAACACAAGACGGCGTGGATCAACCTGGGCCGCGCCTACATGGGTCTGCGGCAGACGGATCAGGCGATCGATGCATTCCGGAAACAGGCGGAGGCGAATCCTTACGACGAATACGCATACAGCAGTCTGGGGTGGGCGTATACCACCGAGCGCAAGTATGACGATGCCGCGGCCGCCTATCAGAAGGCCATCGAAATCAATCCGCTGAGCGACTATGCGCACGCGGCATTGGGTTCCATGTATTCCGAGGCGCACCAGTACGACAAGGCGGCTCCCGAGCTGGAGAAAGCGGTTTCGCTTAAACCCGACAATGCTCTCTTGCAGATTAGTCTCGGCGATGCGTATTTGAACCTGGGACAGGATGACAAGGCTCTGGCGGCTTTCGATCGCGCGGTCGATCTTTCGGCGACGCCTGACGTCTGGAATAACATCGCCTACCAGTTGTCGCTGAAAGGAGCGCACCTGGATCGGGCGCAGCAGTATGCCGAGTCGGCGGTGTCGGCGGTCGCGGTGGCGTTGCGCAACGTAACCCTCGATCAATTGAGTCCAAGAGATTTGGCGCTGGTGGTGGCGCTTGATGCCAACTGGGATACGCTGGGCTGGGTGTACTTTGGCCGCGGTGAATTTGACCAGGCCGAAAAATATGTCTCGGCGGCGTGGATCCTCGGGCAACACGGCGAAGTCGGCGATCACCTCGGCCAGATTTACGAAAAGCTTGGCCGCAAAGAAGATGCGATCCGAACGTATGCCATGGCCCTCTCCGGGCTGCGTCCCACGCTGGAAACCGGGCCCCGCCTGGCGGCGCTGGTGGGCGGGAAGAACAAAGCCGACGCCGCAATCGAGAATCATCGGAGTGCAATGCAGGCCATGCGCACGATTTCGCTGGGCAAGGTGGCGAAAGAGACAGGCAGCGCTGAGTTCTTGGTGATGCTGGCGGGCGGCAATTCGCAAGTGAACGTGGAGGCAGTGAAGTTCATCAGCGGAGACGAGAAGTTGAAAGTCTTCAGCGAGGCGCTGCGCACGGCGAAGTTTGGCATGAAGTTTCCCGATGACACGCCAACCAAAATTGTGAGGCGCGGGGTCCTCGGCTGCTCCAAGGACACCGGAGAATGCAACTTTGTGATGCTGTTGCCAGAGGATGTGCGGTCGGCGGATTAAGCGGCTCCAGCATCAATACGGGTGTACACTTTGCGTGCCTGAATCGCTGTGAAGGAGGTCTGCATGGCGACTATTTCCTCCGGCAAGTTAGCCCTTTTCTCGTTGCCGTTCCTTCTTGCAGGGGCGTTCGTCGCGGACCCTGCCCGGGCTCAGGTCGATCAGAGCGAGCGCTCGACAGTCGAAACCAGCAAAATCTCAAGCGACTTACCTGCTGTATATCAACGATGGCTGGACGAGGAAGTGAACTGGATCATTACTCCCGAAGAACGGGCAGAGTTTACTCGGCTCTCGGCGAATGAGGACCGTAACAGGTTCGTGGAAGCGTTTTGGATGCTACGTAGTCCGGCAGGTGCTCCCCCGAACAAATACAAAGAAGAGCACTACCGGCGCCTTGCGTATGCGAACCAGCACTTTGCCGCAGGTGTTCCGGGCTGGGAGACAGACCGCGGGCGAATCTACATCGTGTATGGCCCTCCTGATTGGATCAAAGTTCAGTCTGCTACCGGCGACGATCTCGTGAAGCCCAAGCCCACACAACTGTGGCACTACTCCTTGCTTCCGGGATATGGAAGGGATGTCGATTTGAAGTTTGTCGACATCTGTGAGTGCGGTGACTATCGGTTGCAGACGTCTCCGAAGAACTGAACCCCGCTTCACAATTCCGCGACGCCGCCGGGCCCGGATTACCTTCCCGGAAGCTGCTGCTTGTGCCAGTTCGTGGATTGCTCATAAGCGTATGCCAACTGCAAGACGCGCACTTCCTGCCAGTGCGCGCCACTGATCTGCAGACCGATGGGTAAGCCGGCCTTGGTGAATCCGCACGGAACCGAGATGGCAGGCAAGCCCCACACATTGAACGGGCGAGTGTTGCGGAGGAGCGATAGCTCGCGCTGGCGCAGCTGGTCGAGATTCTTTTGTAGTTCCGCGATGGTAGGTGCCGGGACGGGGGTGGTTGGAGTCACCAGCACATCAACGTCGTCGAAAATGCGAACGATTTCGCGGCGAGCTTGTTCCAGGTTGCGACGCTGTTCGAGGATTTCCTCGGCGCGGAGGTTCGCGCCCGCCTGAATTCGGCGCAGGGTCTCGGGCTGATACAACTCGGGAGATCGAGCAACGAATTCAGCGTGATAGGCATACGCCTCAGCGTTCTGCACCGTGCGGTCCGTCGGCACCGACAGATCGATCTCACGCATCTCCGCTCCCATCCCGGCCAGCATCGACAGAGCTGCGTTGGTCAGTACAGCAATTTCCGGGTCGAGGTCGGCATAGAAAAAGGCCCGCGGAATTCCGACGCGGAGGGGCTTTCGATCTTGCCGAAGTGTGGCGATGTAGTCGGCGATTGGCGCGTCCGCGCTGGTTGCATCGTTCGCATCGAATCCCGCGATTGCTTGCAGAATCACGGCAGCATCTTCGACCGTCCGCGCGATCGGCCCCATGTGATCGAGTGACGGAGCCAGCGGGATCACGCCACGGGCACTGACCCGTCCGTAGGTCGGTTTCAGGCCGGCCACTCCGCAGAGTGCAGCGGGCTCGCGAATGGAGCCGGACGTATCCGTGCCGATGGCGCCGTAGCAAAGTCCGGCGGCCACCGCGGCGGCGGAGCCTCCGGAAGAACCTCCGGTAATGTAGGCGAGATTCCACGGGTTGTGAACCGCTCCGTAGTAGCTCACCACCGAGCTTCCGCCGTAAGCAAACTCGTGCAGGTTCTGCTTCCCTAGCAACACCGCGCCGGCAGCTTTCAATCTGCGGACCACTTCGGCATCCTCTGCCGGAAATCGGTCTTTGAATAGCGCGCTGGCGGCACTGGTACGCACGCCGGCGGTGTCAATCAGGTCCTTGAGCGCGAGTGGAATGCCGTGCAGTGGACCACGCCAGTCGCCTCGCATGATTTCCGCTTCGGCCTGGCGCGCTTGCGCCAGGGCGGACTCCGCGGTGACGGTGATGAAGGCATTGAGCGCGGGATTCAGTTTCTCGATGCGAGCCAGGCAGTCCTTCGCCAACTCCACCGGAGAAACAGTCCGCTTGCGCAGGAGCGCGGCGAGATCGAGGATGGGAGTCTGCAATGGCGTGTTCGCCTGTGTACTACATATTATCGTGCAGCCAATGAAATCCGTTTGTGGACTGCGCCGAGGCACGACTGCCGGTCTTATAATTGTCTAACCTGTAATCGTCTAACCCGCCTTCTCCTGGGAGGTCGAAGATACCAATGTCCGAAATGACAATGACTCCCGTCAGCACGCAAGGCTTTTTCGTCGATGGCAAATGGCTGGAAGAAGGTGACGCGGTGGAAGTGCGCGCACCCTACGACGGCGGGGTGATCGGCAACGTCTTCCAGGGCAGACGGGAGCATGCCGAAGCGGCCATCGCCGCGGCTGTGAAGGCCTTCGGTACCACGCGCCGGTTGCCGGCATTCGAGCGGCAACGCGTATTGCGCCGCGTGGCGCAGGCCATTGCGGAGCGCAAGGAGGAGTTTGCGCGAACCCTGGCGCGCGAGGCCGGCAAACCCATTGTGGCGGCGCGGCAGGAGGTCGATCGGTCGATTTTTACGTTCAATGTGGCCGCCGAGGAGAGTACGCGCATCTATGGCGAATACCTGCCTCTGGATTGGCAGGAATTTACCGCGGGACGTTGGGGAATTGTGCGGCGCTTCCCGTTGGGGCCGATCGCCGGGATTACGCCGTTCAATTTTCCTCTGAACCTGGTTTCCCATAAGGTGGCTCCGGCGATCGCGGCCGGGTGCCCCATGGTGTTGAAACCCGCGCCACAAACGCCCTTCAGCGCCTTGCTGCTGGCGGAAACCGTGCAACAAGCGGGCTGGCCGGATGGCGGGCTGAATGTGCTGCCGCTGGCCGACGAGGATGCGGGGCTGCTGGTGACCGATGAGCGGTTGAAGATGATCAGCTTCACCGGCAGCGCGGCTGTGGGCTGGGAGATCAAGCGGCGCGCCGGGAAAAAGAAAGTGCTGCTCGAGTTGGGTGGAAACGCCGGCGTGATCGTGCACCGTGACGCTGACCTGGCCTACGCCGCCGACCGCTGCGTGGCCGGCGGCTTTGCCTATGCCGGCCAGACCTGCATTTCGGTGCAGCGCATCCTGGTAGAGCACTCCGTGTGCGGAAAGTTTACCGAGCTGTTGCTGGCGGGAGTCAAGAAGCTGAAGACGGGAGATCCCATGCAGGAATCCACCGATCTGGGGCCGTTGATTCGGGAGAGTGACGCGATTCGCGCCACCCAGTGGGTGGAGGAGGCGGTGCGCGCCGGGGCGCGCTTGCTGTGCGGTGGCCAGCGCAAAGGGTCGGTGATGGAACCAACAGTGTTGACTGGCACCCGTCCCGACATGAAGGTCAATTGTCAGGAACTTTTCGCGCCGGTGGTTACGCTTGAACCTTACGACGATTTCAACCAGGCGTTACGACAAATCAACAACTCGCCTTATGGCTTGCAGGCAGGAATTTTCACTCGCGACGTGAAGCTGCTGTTCAGTGCATACGAAGAACTCGAGGTGGGCGCCTTGATCGCAGGCGATGTCCCAGCGTTCCGCATCGATCACATGCCCTACGGTGGCGTAAAAGACTCGGGTCTCGGCCGCGAGGGATTGCGCTACGCGATTGAGGAGATGACCGAGCCCAAACTATTGGTAATGAATCTGCGTTAGCAAACCGGCGGGGCGTCTCCGCGCTGAATCCGGCTGTCATTGTCCTGAATTGGGAACGTCGTTCGCAGAGGGAAATCAAGACGATTAGGAAGTCGGCGGAAAACTTCTACAATTTTGGTGCGATTTGTCATTCCACCGAGTGAACTGATTTCTCAAACCACATTTTTTCATAGAAAACTTAGTCGGCTCACGACACAATGGTTGATGACCTGTTATAATCACGAGTTTTCTTGAACATGATTGTTGCAGGCTGTGACCGCATAACCCAGTAAACGCTGCACGAACCGGGAACCACGAATGGTTTCCGCTGCACCAAACGTTGTCATTCGATGCAGATTTTTCACCGCAGCACGAATACCATTTCCCGCGCCACGATTTATGGCGCGGTCTTTGTGGTGGCGGCGCTGGCGTGGGGTCTGAACGAGTTCCAGCGCTCCCCGTACATTACCTACGCGGGCGTGGCCCACCAGCAGCCAGTCCCTTTCAGTCATCAGCATCACGTGGCGGCCTTGGGAATCGATTGCCGCTACTGCCACACCTCGGTGGAGACGTCGAGCTTTGCCGGCATCCCTCCCACCAAGACCTGCATGAACTGCCATTCCCAGATCTGGACCAATGCCAAGATGCTGGAGCCGGTGCGGGAAAGTTTCCGGACGGGCAAATCACTGGTATGGACGCGGGCCAACGATTTGCCGGACTATGTGTATTTCAATCACAGCATTCACATCCATAAGGGCGTGGGCTGCAACACCTGCCATGGGCCGGTGGACCACATGCCGTTGATGTACAACTACGCGTCGCTGCAAATGGAGTGGTGCCTGAACTGCCACCGCAACACCGAGAAGTATTTGCGGCCGCGGGACCAGGTTTTCAACATGCGTTATGAGCAGCCCTCCAGCGATCAGCCCGTGGTGCTAGACGGGAAGGGATACAGCGACCAGATTTCGCTGGGACGCGATCTGGGGAAGAAATATCAATTGCGCACCGTGGCCGACATTACCAGTTGTTCGACCTGCCACAGGTGATTTGTTTTGATGCTGTCATCCTGAGCGGAATGGGCGCTTCGCGAAGCGAAGCACCCACGGAGTCGAAGGACCCCGCGATGGGTGGCGTCGGTACTGGCGTCGCGAGGGATTCTCTCTGAGCTCTGTAGAGAGAATTCCTTGATTCCGCCATGCAGCTATAGAGCGCTAGGGATCCTTCGACTGCGCGAGAGCTCGCTTCGCGAACTCTCGCTTCGCTCAGGATGACAGCTCAAGCGTTAGGGAATAGGCGAAGTAACTGGCAATGAAGATGAAAGAACAAGACGGCAAACCGCAGCGCGAGGATGTGTGTCCCGGCAAGCGGAACCAGCTGGATTTGGAAACCGCGCGTGCGCGCATCGCGGAGACCAAGGGTCCGGAATTTTGGCGCAGCCTGGAGGAGTTGGCCGGCAGCATGGAATTCCAGGAGATGGTGCATCGGGAATTCCCCAAGGGTGCGTCGGAATGGCTGGATTCGGTTTCCCGCCGAGGCTTCTTGAAGCTGATGGGCGCGTCCATGGCGCTGGCGGGAATGACCGCCTGCACCAAGCAACCGCTGGAGCCGATTGTTCCGTATGTCAAGCAGCCGGAGGAGACCATACCCGGCCGCCCCCTGTTTTACGCCACCGCATTCACCTTGGGCGCGTACGGCAGTCCGTTGCTGGTGGAGAGTCATCTCTATCGTCCTACCAAAATTGAGGGCAACGATCAGCATCCGGCGAGCCTCGGCGGGACCGATATTTTTGCCCAGGCCTCCATCCTCGGGATGTACGACCCCGACCGATCGCAGACTATCAGCTACCTCGGCGACGTACGCAGCTGGACAGATTTCCTGAACGCTACGCGCGGGCCACTGGCCGCACAAAAAGCGGTGCAGGGCTCGGGCATCCGCATTCTGACGCGGCCGTTTTCCTCGCCCACCCTGGCCGACCAGATGCAGGCGTTTCTCAAGCTCTATCCGCAGGCCAAGTGGCATGTGTATGAGCCGGTGAACCGCGACAATGTGCTCGAAGGCGCTAAGCTGGCTTTCGGCCAGCCGGTGGAAACGCAATACAGACTGGAAAATGCCGACGTCATTCTCTCGCTTGACGCCGATTTTCTCTGCGCGGGATTTCCCGGAAACGTGCGCTACATCCGCGATTTCGTCAAGCGCCGCAATCCGGAAACCGGCACTATGAGCCGGTTGTACGTCGTCGAGAGCACGCCCAGTTCGACGGGAGCGAAGGCGGACCATCGGTTGCCGCTGCGGGCGGGGGACGTGGAGCCGTTTGCGAATTCGCTTCTCCGATTGCTTGCTGAGAATGTGGGTTCCCCGACTGGTCCGACGGGTCCGCCGGGATTCTACCCCGCACTGTTCACCGATCTGCAAACCCACCACGGCTCCAGCGTGGTAGTTCCCGGGGACCATCAGTCTCCCGTGGTTCACGCTTTGGCGCACGCCATGAATCAGGCTCTGGGCAATGTAGGCAAAACCGTCTTCTACACCGACCCCGTCAATGCCAACCCAATCAATCAAACCGGCTCGCTGAAAGATCTGGTCACCGACATGCGCGCCGGCAAAGTAGATCTGCTGGTCATTCTTGAGGGAAACCCTGGGTACGATGCGCCGGGAGATCTTGCTTTTGCCGATGCGCTCAAGAATGCGAACATCCCGCTGCGGGTGCATCTCGGCTTGCATCAGAATGAAACCGCGGAACTCTGCCACTGGCATATCAATGAGGCGGATTACCTCGAAGCCTGGGGCGACAC
>Ga0209415_10002076_pt1 | contig 37944 bp, 34 predicted proteins | sample PeaSoiSIISIP2007_FD_187696 | JGI IMG/M metagenome (GOLD analysis project Ga0209415, IMG submission 187696) | Peat soil microbial communities from Weissenstadt, Germany - SII-SIP-2007 (SPAdes) (version 2) | ecosystem: Environmental > Terrestrial > Soil > Wetlands > Peat | place: Germany...
TTCGAGTTCCACGTGAACTCCTGGATGGAAGTTCTCAGCCAATGGAAGCAAGGGATCATCTATCCGCGATGGGCTGCCCTCGCGCAATACGGATATGGCGAAGCACGCTTCATTTTCTATCCTCCGGTGTCATGGACACTGGGAGCCGCGTTGGGTGCGCTGTTGCCGTGGAAGGCTGTCCCCGGCGCATATATCTGGCTAGCCTTGACGCTCTCGGGATCTTCGATGTTCCTTCTGGCACGACGATGGTTGGACCGTCGCGACGCCATCTTCGCCGCCGCGTTCTACACCGCCAATCCTTATTTCATTGTGATCGTGTATTGGCGGAGCGCGTTCGCGGAACTGCTGGCCGGTGCCTTGTTGCCTTTGCTTTTGCTGTACGCGCTGCGATCAGAAGAAAAGAAGAGCACGGTTGTCCCCCTGGCGTTGATTGTGGCCGCGGCCTGGCTCACAAACATTCCCGCCGCCGTGATGGTGAACTACTCCTTGGTACTGCTGATGTTGATTCTGGCCGTTCTTGAGCGTTCGCCGCGCATCCTGCTCCGTGGGGCGCTTGCAGTTTTGCTCGGCGCAGCTCTCGCGGCGTTTTTTCTGATCCCAGCAGCGTACGAACGGAGATGGGTGAACATCGCGGAAGTGCTGTCTGCGGGCGTGCGGCCACACGATAATTTTCTCTTCACAAATATTAATGACGTCGATCACAATCGCTTTAATTTGCTGGTCTCGATTGTGGCGTCCCCGGAAATAATTGTGCTCGCGATTGCCGCTTTCGTCTCGCTGCAATGGAGGCGCCGACAACCCAAAGTCTGGTGGACGCTCATCGGATGGGCTTTGGTTGCCGGTCTGCTCAACTTTTCGTTTACGTCTTTTCTGTGGGAGCGTCTGCCGGAGTTGCGCTATCTCCAACTTCCATGGCGTTGGCTGCTGTGCCTAAATGTGGCCTTCGCGCTTCTGGTAACCATGGCTGCGCAGCGGTGGATGGTGCGCGTGCTGATCTGCATCGCGATGTTGGTGCTGCTCGGTTTTGTCTGGCATCGCGTCCAGGTTCCTTGGTGGGAAAAGGCTGAGGATTTCAGCCAGATGCTCGACAACCAGCAAAGCGGCGCGGGATACGAGGGCACTGATGAGTACGTGCCCGTGGAGGCTGATCCTTACGAAATCAATAAAGATGCTTCGCGCGTGGCTCTGGATGACAACGTGGCGGCAGATCAAATTCCGCAAGTCCGCATTCAACGCTGGAACGCTGAATCGAAGTTGTTCACCGCCGAGATCAGTCAGCCCGGACAACTGGTGTTGCGGTTGTTCAACTATCCGGCGTGGCGCGTCGAAGTGAATGGTCAAATGGTCGCGACCACCACGAGATCCGTCACCGGACAAATGTTGATTCCGGTTCAAGCGGGTGAGAATCGGGTACAAATCACGTTCACGCGTACCTGGGATAGAACGCTCGGAGGAATCGTTTCGGCGGTCACAACTCTGTTGCTCGGAATTTACTTCTCGCTTCGGCGGCTGCGATCAGGCTTTGGACTCACCCCTCCCGCCATTCAAATATGTTGGTAAACATTCCGTTGCTGGATATCATTTGGGTAGAACTACCAGCAGTCGATGAATCACGTCCTCATCGCGACCTCGAACGCGGGCAAGTTGCGCGACTTCGCCGGCGCTGCGGCGCCGTTTGGCATCGAGATCACGACGATTCCAAACTTCGCCTCGCTGCCAACCGTGGTCGAAGATGGCCGAACTTTCGAGGAGAATGCACGAAAAAAAGCGGAGAGTTACAGCCGCGAAGTTCCGGGCGAGATCGTCCTGGCCGATGATTCTGGCCTGGAAGTTGGCGCGCTCAATGGCGCTCCCGGCGTTCATTCCGCACGCTACGCAGCCGATGCGCCACACCTGATGGATAACAACACGGACGACGAGGCTAATAACACGCGTCTCCTGCGTGAACTGAAAGATGTTCCCCCCGACAAGCGCACGGGTCGATTCGTGTGCGTGATTGCTGTCGCGCGCGACGGACAGACTTTGCAGGTTTTCCGCGGAGAGGCCGAAGGCACTATCCTGAATCGCCCCAGGGGGGCGAACGGTTTCGGCTACGATCCCCTGTTTTACTTTCCGCAGGTTCAAAAAGCCTTCGCCGAATTAACCCCGGAAGAAAAGGCTCAATACAGTCATCGTGGTGCGGCATTCCGACAGTTTCTCGCCTGGTACCAGGCTACGGAAGGCGGTGCCACAATTTGAAATTCGACCCGCCGACATTATGGTAAGAGTGCTTCAGCAACAATCGCTTTCGCGTGAATCCTGGTCGTGTCGAGAACTGGAATGTCCCGAACGGCAGGCTCCTGCAAAATCAGAGAGAGTTCCGTCCCGCCTAAGATAAGCCCTTCTATGTAATCGCTCTCTTTCAATCGATCCACGATCGTCAGCAATTGCTCACGCGTTTCCGGCCGAATGATGCCTTTCACCAACTCATTCAGATATATGTGATGGATATACGCTTGGTCACGCTCGTCGGGTACGGCAAGCGCGATGCCTTCCCTAGAAAAAACGTCCGGGTAGAATCGCCCCTGCATCGTGAAGCGTGCGCCAAACAAGCCAAGCTTCTTCAGGCGGAGGGCTTTTGTAGCTTCGCACGTCGCCTCTACAATGCTGATCAATCGTATAGCCGACCGGCGGCGGACTTCATCAAACACAATGTGCGGCGTGTTGGCAGCCACCAACCCACACTCTGCACCCGCCCTTGCCAGCCTTTGTATTTCACTCACCAGATAGTCAGCCAGCTCAGCTAGTTCATTCGCCGACACCAGATCCAACACTTTCTTCAAATCGATACTGTTGATGATGATTGACGGATACCTCCCGTCCGGTATCCGCTCACCGTACAATGCGATGATCGAGCGATAATATTCGATCGTTGACTCCGGCCCGATCCCTCCGATAATCCCAATTGTTTTCACGCTTCCTTGACTTCCCTTCTCCCGCGACAACATAATAAAAGGTTCCGTTCTCATACTTGAACTCATAAGGAGCGTTCTGTGGCAGCAACCGCCAGTCCTGCGGCTCCCGTACCGGTCAAAGATGGCGTGGCTCCGCTGCGGGCCGGCCAGGGATACTCGTTTTGGCTGCGTCGTTTGCACTCGCTCACTGGGATCGTCCCCGTCGGTGCATTCTTGTTCGAGCACATCCTGATTTCAAATGCCTCGGCAATCGGCGGTCCCGCCGCCTACGCCCGACAGGTCCGCTTTCTGGGGAGCCTTCCGTTAGTTACGATCCTTGAGTTGTTTGGCATCTGGCTGCCGATCCTATTTCACGCACTCTACGGTTTCTACATCTGGTACCGCGGGGAAACGAACGTCGGAGAGTATCCCTGGACCGGAAACTGGATGTATACGGTGCAGCGCTGGACCGGCGGAATTGCGTTCGCCTACATCCTCTGGCACACCTGGACAATGCGCTTCACTGGTATTGACTTGCACGAGTATCCGGGCGCGTCTTTCGGCAAAGTACAAGGCGAAATATTTCAGACGCCGCTGTTCTTGTTTTATGTTGTTGGGCTGATCGCTGCGTCGTGGCACTTCGCTTACGGCATCTGGCTGTTTTGCGCGAAGTGGGGCATCGTTTCAGGGGAGAAAGCGCGCAAGCGGTTCCTGGTAGTGTGTTTGGCGTTTTTCTTTGTCCTGACCGGAGTGGGTCTGGCCAGCCTGACTTCATTCCGGTCGCATGCCCAGCAGCCGACCGACCCCGGGGGCGCAAGCATGGTGGAAGCGGGAGCGGGCACAACGAATTAAAGTTCACGGAAAGCGGTGCACTCGAAGATGGCGTCAAATCCGAAAATCATAGTTATCGGCGGCGGGCTGGCGGGTCTTTCCGCGGTTATCAAGATCGCGGAGATGGGCGGACAGGTGGATTTGTTCTCCATTGTTCCCGTGAAGCGCTCTCATTCCGTGTGCGCGCAGGGCGGCATCAATGCGGCCAAGAACCTAAAGGGAGAGGGCGACTCCACCTGGAAGCACTTTGACGACACCATTTACGGCGGCGACTTCCTGGCCAACCAGCCTCCGGTCAAAGCCATGTGCGAGGCTGCGCCGGGCATCATTGACCTGCTCGACCGCATGGGTGTGCCTTTTAATCGCACTCCGGAAGGCTTGCTGGATTTTCGCCGTTTCGGCGGGACGCTCTACAACCGCACTGCATTCGCCGGTGCCACCACCGGGCAGCAGCTTCTCTACGCGCTCGATGAACAGGTGCGCCGCTACGAGTCCGAGGGCAAGGTGAAGAAATATGAGCACTGGGAATTTCTTTCGGCCGTGCTCGATTCCAACAAAGTCTGCCGCGGCATCTGCGCCATGGATCTGCGTTCCATGGAAGTACGCACTTTCCCGGCGGACGCGATCATCATCGCAACCGGTGGCAATGGGGCAATCTTCGGCAAGTCCACCAACTCGGTTGTCTGCACTGGCTCGGCGCAGTCGGCACTGTACCAGCAAGGATGTTTTTACGGCAACGGAGAGTTCATCCAGGTTCATCCCACTTGCATCCCCGGCGAAGACAAATTGCGACTCATGTCGGAGTCGGCTCGCGGTGAAGGTGGACGCGTTTGGGTTCCGAAGACGCCGGGTGACAAACGCGATCCGCTGTCGATCCCGCAGAGCGAGCGCTGGTACTTCCTCGAAGAATGGTACCCGAAATATGGGAACCTGGTGCCGCGCGATATCGCTACGCGCGCGATTTTTAAGGTTGTCTTCGAGCACAATCTTGGTATCGATGGCAAGCCAATGGTTTATCTCGACCTGACCCACATCGACCCCAAGATTCTTGATCGCAAGTTAGAAGGCATTCTGGAGATTTACGAGAAGTTTGTGGGCGATGATCCGCGCAAAGTTCCCATGAAGATTTTCCCCGGCATGCACTACACCATGGGCGGGATGTGGGTTGATTTCAACCAAGCGACGAACATCCCAGGAATTTATGCCGCAGGCGAATGCGAATATCAGTATCACGGGGCCAACCGTTTGGGCGCGAATTCACTGGTCTCTTGCATCTTTGGCGGATTCCTCGCCGGACCGGCCGCGGTGCAATATGCCCGCAGTCTGCAGGCGGCGCCGAGCAACGGACATTTCGACGCGGAGCGAAAACATCAGGAAGAAAACAATTCCATGCTGATGAAGTCGGATGGCCAGGAGAACCCGTTTCGGCTATGGCGCGAACTTGGCGAATTGATGACCGCCAATTGTACGGTCATCCGGTACAACAAGAATCTGAAGGAGACCGACAGCAAGCTATGTGAGATGCTGGAGCGCTTCCGGCGCATCAATCTGAGTGACCGGTCGCAGTGGGCGAATACCAGCGTGGTCTTCGCGCGCCAGCTTTACAACATGTTGCAGTTGGCCCGCGTAGTCGCCCAGGGTGCCGCGATGCGAGACGAGTCTCGCGGAGCACACTACAAGCCAGACTTCCCGGAGCGCGACGATAAGAATTGGCTGAAGACGACGAAAGCATATTTCGCACCGGATGCGGACGAGCCGAAGTTCGAATTCGAGTCAGTGGATGTGTCGTTAATTCCGCCGCGCCCGAGAAAGTATGACGTCGCGAAGTGACGGAGTGAATCTTATGCCGAGAATCTCTCCTCGCGAGTTCCTCGATTTGCCGTTGCGGGTCCATTCCTTTCTCAAGGACGTACCCCTGCACGACGTCTGGGTAGTGGACTTGCCGGGTGGGCACAACGGGATCACCCTGTGGGATTTTCGCAATGACGTCAAGACTCGAGGGTTGAAGACAATCCCAACCGGCACGAAGTTTCTTCTAGGATTGCGACTTCTTATGGGACGGATCTTTCGCCTGGACGCTCAGACATCCGCAGGGAAACTAGCTTCTTACGTTAGATTTTTGCCAGAAAATGATCGGGGTCGTTCGCTGGTTCCCCCCGGGTCGAAGGAAGCGTTCTTCGACGTGGTGTACAGTTTCGAAAACGAAACGCTTCTCGAAGTCGTGAATGCTACGGTGCATGCTTTTTCATCTCAAGCTCTTGCTCGGGCTTTGGGCGGGTATCGACTGTATTGGGCGATTTATGTGAAGCCAGTAGGCCGGGTCACGAGAACCTACATGGCGCTGATCGATCCATTCCGGCGATGGATCGTTTATCCGCAACTCCTAAACAAGACACGCCGAGACTGGTTGCGCCTCTACGCCGGGCAGCCAGCAGCGACCATGTAACAGGAATTCTGGTGAATGTTGTCCCGATATTGGAGATCAGGTTTTTTCGTGACACACCAATAATATGGCTAGAACTGTAATCATAAAGATCAAACGCCAAGACAATCCCAAAGCGCAGTCTCGTTGGGAAGAATTCGAACTCACCTGGCACCCGGGCATGAATGTGATTTCCTCGCTGATGGAAATCGCCCGTAATCCGGTCACGCGCGCCGGCAAGCCGACCACGCCGATCACCTACGACTCCAATTGTCTTGAGGAAGTCTGCGGCTCCTGCGCCATGCTCATCAACGGGCGTGCCCGCATGGCTTGCTCTGCGTTGGTGGACAAACTCGATCAGCCCATCCGCCTCGAACCATTTACCAAGTTCCCTGTGATCCGCGATCTAACCGTCGACCGCAGCGTTCTGTTTGAAAACCTGAAAACGGTAAAGGCATGGGTCCCCATTGATGGCACCTACGACCTGGGACCTGGCCCACGTGTGAGTCCTGAACTACAGGAGGCAGCCTATCCGCTGTCGCGTTGTATCTCCTGTTGTTGCTGTATGGAAGCCTGCCCGCAGTTCAATAAAGACACGGGTTTCGTGGGCGCTGCTACGATTTCCCAGGTTCGCCTCTTCAACACGCATCCCACCGGAGCAGAGTTGAAACGCGAGCGCCTGGCGGCACTGATGGGCGACGGAGGTATTCAGGAATGCGGCTACGCTCAGAACTGCGTCGAAGTCTGCCCCAAAGATATTCCCCTGACCCGATCCATTTCTGAGGTTAGCGGCGAGGTCATGAAACAGGCCATCGGCGACCTATTTCAGAAGTGACGCCGCAAATGGGCCAAAATGGCCCATCAGTGACATTTTCTGGGACTCACACGGCCCAACAGTGGTATAGTGCGCACTTCGCTGCTTGAGGTCGAGGCGGTAAACCGCTGCTTTCTTAGGCACATAGAACCAAGGCAATCCGGCGCTTGAAACGGCATCTTAGCTGCAGAGGTAAATGGATGCCAGGGCGAACGGTGCGAGCGAGAGTAACGAGCGGTAATCTGGCCAAGATACTCTTTGGTAACCTCGCAGCCGAAAGCTGGCCTGGCATCAGCGACTGTGATTTAAAATAGCCGCCTGCAACACGCGGTAAAGATTTGAGGCACACTTCGTGAAGGGTAAAACAGAGCGAGCTTTCCTGTTCATATTTCTGGCCACCGCAGTTTGCGGGCAAGCCTTTGGGCTGCATCAGGTCGCGCCCAGCCAACCCGCACATCACGCGACCAGGCACCGGGCCCATCTCCGCCGCCTCTTGTGGAATCCGGTATTCCGTCCGTCCCGTGAATCGTTGCTGCGCCAGAACGAAGAAATCGACCGCCTCGAATTGCCGCGAATTCAGAATCAAGCTGAGCTCGATCAACTGATCGCCAGTCAGGAACTGGTTCCGATTGTGGCAAGCGAAACATTGCGCTTCGACCCGCGCCTCGATCCTGATCGCCGTTATTGCCGTCCGTGGACGCGTGATTTTCTTGATGATCTGAGCGAAGCTTATTACGAACAGTTCCACAGTTCGATCCAAGTAAATTCTGCCGTGAGAACGGTGCAGGTACAGAAAAAGCTTCGACGGCACAATCGCAATGCCGCGCCCGAAAAGGGCGAGACAGCCTCCTCTCACCTGGCTGGCATTACGGTCGACATTCAACGCCGGGGAATGACCAAGCAGCAGGTGGCGTGGATGGAGCAGTACCTAATGCCACTCAGGGATCAGGGTCTGGTGGAACCAGAGGAAGAACGCCATCAATGGGTGTTCCACGTAGCCGTATCGGGCCGTTACGGCGACTTGCGCGAGTCAAACACGCCCACGGGACAGCAGCAGGATGAAACACAGGACGACCCAGGCGCACAGCTGCTAAACCTCTCCTTCAACGGCGAAGGTACGAATAATTCCGTCCTTGAACCCAGTTCCGTAAAGTAGTCGTGCTGGACTCACGAGGTAGGCTATCGCAGACAACTCCAGGCGCATGTTCCTATCGATTGATCGTGGCGTGAGAATCTAACTCTTCATTTCTTCTCTACCTGCAACCGTATACAATCGATCCCTTGCTATCCATGGAAATCTCAAAGCGCTTTTCTCTGGCGAAATCCACGCTTTTTTCTGGGCTGTTGATCCTTGGGTCGACCCTGGCGTTTGCCCAGGCCAAAGAGGCGTCAGACGTAAGCTCCCGAGCTCTCGCCATACATAATTCGGCGATTGTCATCGACACACATGCTGACACGCCGCAGCGTTTTCTCGACGATAACTTCGATATCGGTTCGACCGATCCCAAAGATTTCGGCCACATCAGCCTTGACAAAGCTCGCGCCGGAAATCTGGGCGCTGAGTTCTTTTCCATCTGGGTCGAACCTGAAACCAATCAGGGCCACTTCGCCCAGCACACCCTCGACCTGATCGATTCCGTCTATGAGCAGGCAGCGCGCCATCCTGATCGAATGATGATGGCGTTTTCCGTGGACGACATCGAGCGCGCCCACAAGCAGAAAAAACTTGCGGCCTTGATGGGAATCGAAGGTGGTCACTCCATCGAGAACGATATTCATCTCCTTCGCGATTTCTACCGTCTCGGTGTGCGCTACATGACGCTCTCGTGGTCGAACACCAACGAGTGGGCTGATTCCTCCGGAGATATTGGCGACCCGAAGATCCAACACCACAACGGACTCACCGATTTCGGCAAACAAGTCGTGCTGGAAATGAATCGTCTGGGAATGATGGTCGACATCTCGCATGTAGCCGACAAAACGTTTTGGGACACGATCGCCGTAACCAAGGCCCCGGTGATCGCGTCGCACTCCTCAGCCCGTGCTTTATGCAACGCGCCACGAAATATGACGGATGACATGCTAAGGGCTGTAGCCAAGAATGGCGGCGTCGTAGACGTGAATTTCTTTGCTGGCTTTTTGGATCAAAACTATTGGAATGCGGTCCAGGCTCAACAAAAAGAGCAGGAGGCCGCGACTCATGCCTACCTGGAGAAACTTAAAGCTGACGGAAAGCAGATCACATTCGCGGATGAGGACCGGATCACCAGAGAATGGATGGCCAAGATCCCGCGGCCGCCGTTCATGGTGTTGATCGATCACGTTGATCACATCGCGAAAGTCGCCGGCGTAGACCACGTAGGGCTGGGCTCGGACTTTGATGGCGTAAGCGGCGCGACTCCAGCAGGCATGGATTCCGCGGCTGATCTGCCCAAGATTACTCAGGCGCTACTTGATCGCGGCTACAGCGCCGAGGATATCCGTAAGATACTCGGCGGCAATGTGATGCGGGTTTTCAAAGAAGTAGAACGCGTCAGCCGTGAGTTGCAGGCGCAACCGGCCCTGGGCAAGTAAATTTCATGGCGGCTGTCGTACAATTCAAGATTCGGATTTATTCCGCTTAAGGAGCCACGCACATGCGCAAATGCTTAACTCTCGTTTCGGTCATCTTTCTGTCCTCCCTCTCACTGTGGTCACAGGCGAAGCCTGCAGCGGCTTCGGATCACCCTACGGCAGTAATCGAGACCACCGCAGGCAACCTCACCTGCACCCTGTTTCCGGACAAGGCCCCGATCGGTGTGCAAAATTTCATCGGCTTGGCCACCGGAACCAAGGATTGGACCAGCCCCGTCACTCACCAGAAAAAACACGGTGTTCCGCTGTATGACGGCACGATCTTCCACCGCGTAATCCCTGACTTTATGATTCAGGGCGGCGACCCGATGGGAACCGGAACCGGTGATCCCGGCTATGCCTTCAAGAATGAAACGTCCAATGACCTGAAGTTCGATCGACCAGGACGCATGGCCTACGCGAACGCCGGACCCAACACCAATGGCTCCCAGTTCTTTATCACCGAGGTCGCCTATCCGAGCTTGAACGGCGGCTATACCATCTTCGGCCAGTGCGATGCAGCCAGCGTGACCTTGGTAAAGCAAATCGCAAGGATGGGCCGCGATTCGAACGATAAACCATACAAGCCAGTAAAGATTATTCACATCACGATCAGCGGCGCGAATTAGCGCCGCACGTTTGTAGCGCCGGCGTCCCCGCCGGCTGTCGCGAGGGCCTCGCATCTTGACATCAACGATATAAACGAAAGGAACCACTATGAGCCGCCAGCCAGGTACTTACGCCATCTTTGATACATCCGAAGGAAGCATCGTCTGCCGTTTGTTTGAAAAAGACGCGCCTAAAACGGTCGCCAATTTTGTGGAACTTGCCGAGGGCAAACGCGAGTGGACCCATCCGGTCAGCCGCAAAAAGAGCAAAGACCGTCTGTACGATGGAACCATCTTTCACCGGGTGATTCCCGAGTTTATGATTCAGGGCGGCGACCCGGCGGGCACCGGTATGGGCGGCCCCGGCTATCAGTTCGAGGACGAAACCAAAGGCTCGCCACACAAATTCGACAGACCCGGCAAGCTAGCGATGGCGAACGCCGGTCCCAACACAAACGGTTCGCAGTTCTTCATCACACTGGCCCCTACGACGTGGCTCACCGGCAAGCACACAATTTTCGGCGAAGTAGTCGAAGGCCAGAATGTGGCCGAGAAGATTATGAGTGTCTCGCGCAATCGTCAGGACAAGCCGAATAAAGATGTGGTGGTGAAGTCGGTGGTCATCGAGAGAGTGTAGTCGTTAAACGCAGAACGCTTCAGGACAAAAAGAATGCCGCCCGGACCGACGGCATTCGCTGAAGGCCGAATCCGTTCACACGCCGATCACGGCGACCAATTCCTTCACCGCTTCCGCGCTCTTGTCCAGCGCTGCCTTCTCTTCCGGCGTTAGCTTGATTTGAATGATCTGCTCGATTCCCTTCTCGCCCAGCTTCACCGGCACGCCGACATAGAGACCCTTGATCCCGTATTCGCCTTCCAGATAGGCGGCACAGGGCAGAATTTTCTTCTTGTCTTTCAAGATCGCCTCGACCATCTCAGCGACGGCTGCTGAAGGGGCGTAGTAAGCGCTGCCCGTCTTCAAATATTTCACGATCTCAGCGCCGCCGTCGCGCGTGCGCTGTACCAGACGAGCGACGGTCGCTGCATCCATCAGTTCAGTAATCGGGATTCCCGCCACGGTCGAATAACGAGGAAGCGGAACCATCGTATCGCCATGTCCGCCGAGAACGAACGCGGTCACGTTTTCCACGCTGACTTTCAATTCTTCGGAAATGAATGCGCGGAAGCGGGCGGAGTCGAGAACGCCAGCCATGCCGATCACGCGCTCCCGGGGGAAGCCGCTCATCTTGTACGCGGCTTGCGCCATCGCATCCAGAGGATTCGACACGATAATCAGAATGCAGTTGGGCGAGTGCTGCACGGCCTTGCCCACTACGTCCTTCATGATCTTGTGGTTGGTGTTGAGCAGATCATCGCGGCTCATGCCCGGCTTGCGCGGAATGCCGGCGGTGATCACGACGATATCCGAATTAGCCGTGTCAGCATAATCCTGCGTGCCCATGATGTGGGAATCGCGTTTCTCGATGGGCATGGCTTCGAGCAGGTCCAGGCCTTTGCCTTGCGGGACGCCTTCGACGATGTCGATGAGAACGACGTCCGCCAGTTCCTTGGCGGCGATCCAGTGGGCAGCCGTGGCGCCCACATTTCCAGAGCCAACAACCGTAACTTTCTTACGCATGATTTCCTTTCTAAGTAAGAAGATCAAATTCATGAACCACAAAGGACACCCTTCGGCTTCGCTCAGGGCAGGCTCCGGTACACAAAGTAAGAACTAATACGTCTGACCCGCGTTCCTTTGTGGACCTTCGTGTCCTCCGTGGTCAAGGATTTTTGCTATTAGCGCGTCGCGCTCAGCACCGCTGCATCCATGTTTTCGATGATGTGGCTGGCAAACCCGCTGGTCGTCACTTTGGTGGCGCCTTCCATTAGCCGCTCGAAATCATACGTGACTTGCTTTTGCTCGATGGTGCGCTCCATGCCATGCTCGATCAGGTCCGCAGCCTCGTTCCAGCCCATGAGGCGAAACATCATCACTCCGGAGAGAATCACTGAGCCGGGATTGATAACATCTTTGTCGGCATACTTGGGAGCGGTGCCGTGCGTCGCCTCGAAAATCGCGTAGCCATCCCCAATGTTGGCGCCCGGCGCGATGCCCAACCCGCCCACCTGGGCAGCGCAAGCGTCGGAAATATAGTCGCCGTTCAGATTGGATGTTGCCAATACCGAATATTCATCCGCTCGCGTCACTACCTGTTGGAAGATTGAATCCGCGATGCGGTCGTTCACCATCAGCTTTTTCTTCCATGCACCCTTGCCGTGAGTAGCGTAGATCGCGTTCAGCACATCTCGCACTTCCTTATAAATCGACTGCCGGAACTCTTCCGTCGCGAACTCCAGTCCGGGCTCGGTCAAATTGGCATTTTCCTCAATCGTGAGATTCGGATTCTTATCTTTGTTGTCCAGGATCCAGCTCTCGCGCTCGGTGACGATCTTGTCGCGGAACTCTTGCGCGGCCAACTCATATCCCCATTTGCGGAAGGCGCCTTCCGTAAATTTCTGAATATTGCCTTTGTGCATCAAGGTCACACTCTTTCGGCCGGTGCCTAACGCAAACTGGATTGCCATGCGCACCAGGCGTCTCGTGCCGGTGACGGATATCGGCTTTATGCCGACGCCTGAATCCAACCGGACCTGCTTCTTGCTTCCCTTCAGCATGTCTTGGTTCAGAAATTCGATGAGCTTCGCAGCTTCGGGTGTGCCTTGTTCCCACTCGATTCCGGCGTAGACGTCTTCCGTATTCTCCCGATAAATCACCAGGTCCATGCGTTCCGGGTGCTTCACCGGAGATGGCGTCCCCTTGTAATACTTCACCGGACGGACGCAGGCATAGAGATCGAGAATCTGCCGCAACGCCACATTCAGCGAGCGCATTCCGCCGCCCACGGGAGTGGTCAACGGACCCTTGATGGCAACGCGAAATTCGCGGATCGCGTTCACCGTGTCATCGGGCAGCCAATTGTTGAACTTAGCTTTGGCTTTCTCACCTGCAAACACCTCATACCAAGCGACGCGGCGCTTGCCCCCGTACGCCTTCTGCACCGCGGCATCGAACACGCGCACGGACGCTTTCCAAATATCCCGGCCAGTGCCATCGCCCTCAATGAAAGGAATGATCGGATTATCGGGCACCTGGTAGCGCCCGTTGCTGTAGGTGATCCGAGCGCCATTCGCAGGCACCGGAAGGCCATTGTATGAGACCGCCATTACATGTCCTCCAGAGAGTTTAAGGGAACCAACAATTATAAAGGTTTAAAGGGACGTGCGAGAAATTGGGTCTGGGCCGAGCCGATATTCTTGAGCTTTTCTCCATGATTTCGCCACATCTGGTGACTTCGTCACATCTGGCTTCGCCTTTACAATCTTGACATGCGTCCGGGAATCGCGATTTCGGCTCTACGAAAATCGTTCGGGATCGCGATGCTGGTCGGGAGTACCTGCCTCTTCATCGGACAATCCGCGACAGCCCAACAATTTCGCCCCGAAGGACCTTCATCGGCCGATTCGAAGTTGACGGATGGCTCGAATCCAACCGTGGCTGCTCTTCCCGCTGCGCCGACGGCTCCTTCAACGCACGCCTTCTGGGATCGCACAAACCTTGCGCTCTTTTTCGGAATTGCCGTGACCCGAGGCATGGACTACGCGTCCACTCGCAACTTCCAGGCCCGCGGGAGACAAGAGATTCTGCTCCCCGACGAGGTGGTAAACAACTCGGCAGGATTCGCCAGCTTGGAGGCAGCCGCAACCATGACCTCCGTCGGCATCTCTTACATTCTCCATCGCACTGGACATCACACGCTCGAGCGCTGGATGTCGATTGGCCACATCAGCGTGACCGGGTTTGGCGATGTTCGTAACTATTCGCTCGAGTCCAGGCATCCATGAATTAACCTTCACCACCTTCGGGTGCCAAAATATTTCCTCACGCCGATTGCGTTGTACCTTCCCCACGGACCGTTGTTCCCCAAATCCGCCGCTCCAAGATTACGGTCACGCGCGCCCAATCGGTCGAACAGAAAGTGCTGGGTTACTCGAAATTCGAATCCCTTAGCGATATAGACTCCCAATCCCCACGAATGCTCAATGCCAATCGCATCCCACGACCAGGTATAGAGATTCTGCGGGACGTTCTTGCCAAACAAGAATGCGGGCTGTCCGAAGAACATGATTCTGCGGAACTGACCCTTGCCAAAGGGACGCACCTCCAAAAGCCCGGAAATCATATAGCGCGCGAACATGCTGCACGGAGCGTTCACGCCCCCATAGCTGCCGGCGTTTCCAGCACACAGGTTTGGATCAATCTCGTTGTGTGGAGGAGCGATTTCAAACTGTGCCCAGCCGTAAAACGTATCGTGAGGAAAGAACATGCGATCCGACTTGCTGGTCACCGTTTCCGTTTGTGCCTGTGATGCTACGGGCAAGATTAGACATAGGACTGTCAACAGTAGCAGCCGTTTCATGTAGCCTCCGGGAAGAGTGTTCTTTATTCGTGCGGGGAAAGTCTCGATCTAACTATTTGCTGGACCTCCGACTATTGCAGATTACTCTCGGAGCCTCCCGTCCAGCCTCGTATGTGTCTGCTTTTGGAAGAGACACATTGTACCTCACCAGGTCTTGGGTTCTGGTATCCGCTAGCTTTCGAGCGGCAACTGGATAACCGCTTCGCAGCCATTGCCTTCGGTGCGATTGTGCAGAGAAACGCTTCCCCCGTGAGCCTCGGCGATTTGCCGGCTCAAGGCTAAGCCGATGCCGGACCCACCGGGTTTCGTGGTGAAGAAGGGCACGAATAAATTCGACGGATTGGCGATTCCGGGGCCTTCGTCCTGGACAAACAGATGGAGCCAACTTCCGCTCCGGGACCAACCCACTCTGACCTTTCCACCGTTTTCGAGCGATGCGTCAACCGCGTTGCGGATCAAGTTAATCAGCAATTGCTGCAGTTGGTCGGGATCGGCTTCGAGCGTGACCTCCGGGCCTGGCTCTATCGTCACAGCGATACGTCTTTCCAAGGCGGCCGCGGCACCGACGAGTGTATTTACTGGCGTGGGGCGAAGCTGAGGCTTCGGCAGACGAGTAAGCCGAGAATAGTCCCGCATAAACCGGCTGAGAGCGTCTGAACGATCGACAATCACGCGCAGCCCTCGGCGCAAATCGTCCTCCCAATCGGCGGCGCGAACTTCCCGTTTCATGATGTCTTCAAGACTGCCGGCGATGGAGCAAATCGGAGCCAGGGAATTATTCAGTTCATGGCCCAGCACTCGCACCAGGCGCTGCCAGGCTTGCCGCTCTTCCTCACGCAAAGCGCGACTCAGATCGGCGATCACAACCAGGTAATGCGGCTTGCCGCCCTGTCGAAATGTCGAACGGCGAACCCCCCAGCGGCCCGAATGCCCGGGAAAATTCTTTTCGAGGGTGCGCGCCGATTCTCCCTCCAGGCATTCCGACAGGCCCAAGTCCTCGGCACTCTTGCCCAGCAGACGCTCTGCATTCTGGGCCATTACGCGTTCGCCGGCACGGTTCACCAGCCGTAACTTGCGGTCACCATCAAAGGCAAATACAGCAACGTCGATTTCAGTCATCACAGTAGTGAGCAGCGCACTGGCTTCCATGGCGCCCAGGCGCTGCTCGCGCAACATTTCCGAGAGCGCATTTACCTCGATCATCAGCTCTCCCAGAGCATCTCCCATTTTTGCGCCGCGGACTCGGAAGGAAAAATCACCCTCGCGTAGCGCGGACTGCATGTTGGAAAGGGTCTGCAAGGGCCGGATCACCGCTGACCGCAGCGCGAAGGCAAAGCCCAACCAGATCATCACGACGAGAAATGTGAGGCTCCAGCGCGTGCTGGATTCGTGATCGCCGGTCCACAGCAGCACGATTGCAAGCGCGACCCCAACGGCACCGGAAGCCAGGGTTAACAGCAGAATCCGGTTTTCGTGGCTCAAGCGGTGTTTGGATTTTCTTGGTGTATGGGCTCGAGACTCCAGCCGAGACGGGCCTGTGGCCGCCGCCGCATCCCGAGAGCGATTAGCTGCTTCCGATTCCATATTTCTGCAGCCGTCTGTAGAGCGCGCTCCGGCTCAGACCCAGCGCGTCGGCTGCCTGACTGATGTTTCCACCATAGCGGTCGATGGCTTTGCGGATCAACAGGGACTCCACCTCTTCAAGGCTGAGCTCCTCCATCCGCTGCGTGCTCTCGCGCGGATTCCGCAGGCTCAAGTCGCTGACTCGTACCAGATCTCCGCTTGAAAGCAACACCGCGCGCTCAATCGCGTGGCCCAGTTCACGCACATTTCCAGGCCAAGAATACTCCAACATCGCCTGCATGGCAGACGGATCCAGCGTTTTAGCCGGTTTGCGATAGCGTTCAGCGTAGCGACTCAGGAAATACATGGCAAGCTGCGAGATGTCTTGCCGGCGCTCCCGCAACGGCGGAACATGGACCTCGACCGTGTTCAGGCGGAAAAGAAGATCTTGTCGAAAGCGACCCGCGTCCACTTCCGCATTAAGGTTGGCATTGGTCGCAGAGATTATTCGCACGTCCACGCGGCGGGTTTGCGAAGACCCTACTCGCTCCATCTCTCCGCTCTCGAGCACCCGCAGCAGCTTGGCTTGCTGGGAAAGTGGGACGTTTGCAATCTCGTCCAGAAAAAGCGTTCCGCCATGCGCCAATTCAAAGCGACCGATCCGGTCCGTCCTGGCATCCGTGAAAGCTCCCTTTACGTGGCCGAACAACTCGCTTTCAAAAATTCCCTCCGGCAAGCCGCCCGTGTTCACCGCAACCAAAGGACGAGAGGCGCGGCTGGAAAGTGCATGCAAGGTCCGAGCCACGACTTCTTTTCCGCTGCCGTGTTCTCCCGTGATCAGCACGTTTGCATCGGACGGACCAACGTTCGTGATCAGTCGTAACACCGGTTGCATCGCTTCTGAGTTGGCGATGAACTTGGGAAGTCCTTCGGCCCGCAACAAGCGGTTCTCTGCTTCGAGCCGCTGGCCACGCCTTAATGCGCCACTCAACTCAACCTGAGTACGCAATACTGAGAGCAGGCGCGCATTCTCCCACGGCTTCTGGATGAAGTCGCGCGCACCCCGCCGCATCGCTTCAACCGCCACATCCACGCTTCCCCATGCCGTCATGACGATCACGGGCAATGTGCTGTCATTTGCCTGGATTCGTGAAAGCAGGTCGAGACCCTCCTGACCAGATGTGGTATCGCGGGTGTAATTCAGATCGATCAGCACGGCATCGAATTCCCGTGACTCGAGTGCGTCCAGCACGCCTGTGGGCGAGGTTACTGCTTCAATCGTGAAACCTTCCGGCTTTAGCAGCAGACGCAAGGCCTCAAGTACGTCTCGCTGATCATCGGCAATCAGTAGACGCGCGCCGGAATTTGAACTGGCAGGCATAGTCAAGGATAACGCCGTCGTGGTCATATCATTTCAATCCTGAGTGGGCAGGCCGGATTTCAACTCTCGGTCTCCGAAAGCTTAGTTGCTTTGCGGCCGCGACTCGTCAAGTCCAGCATCCTTCCTGGGAGCGACCCCGGCGAAATGCGGGGTCTGTTGCACTTCGCCGCGCACCGCCTCTTCGATCTCGATGCCGGCGTGTGCCAGCGTCAAACCCGTGGCGCGGTCCAGTTCCACAATCGATTTTTCGTACGTAGACATGGCTTCCACAAAATTCGATTCAGCCTGCGCCAGATCGCGGCTCGCCTGCAGCACCAGGTTGCTGGTGGAAGCCCCCAAGGCTTTCTTCTTCTGCTCAACATCGAAAGTTTGCTGCGCCAAGTCACGAGCCTTACGCGCAGCTTCGACTCGCGACCGATTTTGCAGCAAGGCAAACTGTGCGTTGCGGACCTCGATCCTAATCAGGTTCTGAAGCTGCTGCAGATGCAGTTGGGCCTGACGATATTCCAGCTGGGAGCGAACCTGGTCGGCTTGGGCGCCCCGGTTGCGCAGCGGAATTGTAAGATTGAGCCCTACCGCGTAGTCCGGGGAATTGTTCTTGAACAGGTCATAGAATGCCTCGGGATAGCCGGTGGTTGCAACCGGAGGTATCGGCGGTCCCTGATACTGCCAGGGCGGAGTCTGCACGCCCGCCAGACCGTAAGCGCCATACCAGGCCACGAAGTCCAAAGTCGGCTTCAGCGCGTTCGCCGCGCTTTTGCGAGTGATCTCGCGATTGGTCAGGTCCATGCGCGCTTCCGCCAACTCTGGACGATGCGCCTGGGCGTCGGAAATCAAGTCCTGAATCGGAGTCACCGGCTCTTCTTTCGGAATACTCATCGTGTCCGTCGGCACCACCGAAGCTGAAGCCAGAACCGGATCGCTCAAATCTCGCGTGATCGCGTTCTTAACCAGAAGTTCCTGCAGCTGTAATCCGTTCTGCGAGAGCAACAGATCCTGGCTACGGGCCGATTCTTCGCTCTCCGCTTTCATCACTTCCATGGGCGCGATGGCGCCAATCTTCACCTGTTCGCGGTCATCGGAGAGAGTTTTTTCTGCCAACTCCAAAGAGCGTTCCTTGACTTTAACGTCCTCGTACGCGTTCACCAAATCCCAATAAATGTTTTGGATCTGCGAAACCGTGGCGATCACCTGGCCACGGAACGCCACGTCGGAGATCTCCCGGTTATTGCGGGCAATGTGGATATAACGCAAGTTCGGCCCAAAGCCGAACCCAGCCAACAGATGCTGGCGCAAGGTCAGCCGAAATCCGCTGTCGACTTCCGGAGAGAGAATCGCGAATCCGCTATTGCTCGTGATCCGGTCATTGGTGAACCCTACTGTCATCAGCGTGCCCGTACCGAAACCCTGGGTATAGCTGAAATTGGCAATGCCAGCATGCTGCTGCAGCGACTGTACTCCGTAAAGCACGGTGCTGGATTCAGGGTAAGTCGCATGCTCAACATTCATGCCTCCCGAAATGATCGGATCGTAGGAATCGATTGGAGTGCCGATGCCGAGAGTGGACTGCACCAGGCCTGAAGCGCCCGTGCCCGCGCCACCGGCCCCGCCCGACGTTCCGCCAGCTCCCGCGCCAGGCGCGCCGCTGCCAAACCCTCCGACCCCTCCGCCGGGTGTTCCCTGCACCAGGCCAGTCGCGACACCGCGCACGGTCTCCCCGGATTTCGCGCGCATAATGTCTGTATCTGCGATTGACAGATTGAAGCGGGCGATCGCAATATCGAGATTGTTCTCCAGTGCCAACGTGACCGCGTCGCTCAGTGAAAGCCTCAGCTTGCCATTCTTCAGTAGGGACTCAACCCGTGGGGTATTCCCGAACGAAGGCGGCGGCACCTCATGTGCCACGTAAGGACCAATAAAATAAGGAAAATGCGAAGCGGGTTTTGAATAGTCGATCAGATTCTGCGCCGTGGCCACGAGCCCTGCCAGAAAGAGTCCGAGCGAAAGGGTTACTTTAAGAAGCATTCGTTTCTTACTGCGATCCCTCCAACCAGTTGTTCTCAATCCGCTCATGACTCTCCTATCCTGAATTCACATCTTCACTCGTATCGCAGTGCCACCATCGGATCGACCTTCGTCGCTCGGCGGGCTGGCCAATAGGCGGCAAACAGCGCAACGCTGAGCAACAGGAACGGTACAAAGACAAGGGTGGGCCAATCGAAACGGCTGACCTGGTAAAGGCTTGCCTGAAGCACTCGCGACGCAAACAAGGACAACAACAAACCGATTCCGCAGCCTCCAGCCGCCAACAGAGCTGCGCGTGTCAGCACTTGCCAATAGATGCTGGTCCGGTCCGCACCGAGCGCCATGCGCACTCCGAATTCCCGCGTCCGCTCCGCAACCAAATAAGAGATCACTCCAAAGAGGCCTATGGCTGCCAGAAGCATTGCGACGACTGCAAAGCTGCCCAACAGCAATACCGTGAAACGACGCTGTGCCAGGGACTCTGAAACCAGCTTTGACAGCGTGGTTGTGTTGTAGATTGGCAGATCCTTGTCGACCGCCCAGACCTGCTGTTGTACTTCCTGGAACAATCCCTCGTCCTGGTCTTTGCTTCGCAACACAAACGCCGTGCGCCCGCTGGCGCCACTTTCTACCTGAAACATCGACGTGTAGATCATGGGAGGCGGGTCGGCATCCAGCGCCGAAATATGAACATCTGCGGCGACCCCAGTGATCGTGAAGAAGGCTCGATCACCCCACTGGAATCGTTCTCCGACCGCGCTCCGGCCAGGAAAATACTCCCTTGCCAGTTTCTCGCTGATAATCGCCAGGTCCGGAGTGTCGGGCCGATCTTGCTCGGTGAAATCCCTGCCTTCGAGCAACGAGATCCCCATTGAACGAAAGTAGCCGGGGCTGACCAAAGAATTCTCCGCCCAGTGATAGTCGTCCGCGGAAGCATGCTCCAGGCGAAAACCGATCTGCCTCGCGTCGCTCAGCGGAAGATGACTTGCCGCAGCCACCGCGGTCACTCCCGGCAAGTGCGAAAGACGATTGAGTAACTCTTTCTGTGCAGCCTGTCGCTTTATTGGATCCGGGTAGCGTGCACGGTCGAACAAGGTCCGCACGACAAATACCCCCTTCGGATCGAATCCAAACGGTGAGTCCAGCAATCTCACGAAGCTCCGCAGCAGCAATCCGCCGGCAATGAGCAGGACCAGGGCTGCGGCAATCTCAACCGTCGCCACCGAGTTCTGCAGCTTCTGCTTACCTCGCCCCGGACCAGCCTGAGTCGATTCCTTCAAACACGCTTGCGGCGTCACATGCGCGAGCCGCCACGCAGGCACGAAGCCGAACAGAAGAGCGGTCACGACGGAAAGTCCCAGCGTGAACAGCAGGACATTGGGATGCAGCATTACGTCGTGCAAACGGGGAACATCCGCCGGCCCGAACCGTCGGAGCCCCGCAATCGATGCTGCCGACACGATGATGCCGGCACTCGCCCCGCAGAGAGACAGCAACACACTTTCCACCAGGCATTGCCGCACAAGGCGCGCCGGGTTGGCGCCGATGGCGCTCCTCACCGCCATTTCCCGGCTGCGATGGCTGGCGCGGGCCAGTAGAAGATTGGCAACATTGGCGCACGCAATAATCAACACACATGCAACCGCCAGGATCAGCAGGATAACAAGTGGCCTGGCTTTCTCCACCGCGCGTCCTGCAAAGGCATGAGCCTTGGGCACGACGCGCCCTCTCCCCGAATAGCCATACTGCTTCATGAATTCCGTCGCAACATTCTCAACATCCTTCTGCGCCTGTTCTTTGCTGATGCCGGGCTTCAGGCGCCCGATCAGGCCTACGCCAAACTCTCTGGTGCGATTCCCTGGGCTGAGCCGATCTGGCTCAAACGCGATCGGCACCCACAGATCGGCCATTTCGGAAAGCGGCGCTCCATCGAAAGGAAAGCGGAATGAGGCCGGCATCACTCCGATTACCGTGAACGGTTTTTCATCGAGCTTTACCGTCCGCCCCAGAATGTTGGGATCGCGGCTGTACTGGTGCTCCCAAAGTGCGTGCGAGAGAACGACGACGCTGCCCGAACCATACCTGTCTTCTTCCGTCGTGAAGCCGCGCCCCAGTTCCGGCGAGACTCCGAGCAAAGGAAATGCCGAAGCCGACAAAGCGGCAGCGTTTACGCGCAAAGGCTGACCAGCGCCCGTCAAATTGAATCCCGCACTCTCATACGCCGCAACCTGCGAGAAAGAGCGATTGCGATCCCGATAGTCCTGATACTCTCCTGCCGAGACTCCGATTTCGTCCGTCGACATTCCGGGCAAAGTTTCCGAGACGAGCACAAGCTTCTCAGGATCGCGATAAGGCAGCGGCCGGAGAAGGACCGTATCCACCACGCTGAATATCGCAGTGCTCGCCCCAATGCCGATGGCCAAGGTCAGCACCGCAATTGCGGTGAAACCCGGATTCCTGGCCAACATGCGCCAGCCGTATCGGATGTCTTGTAACAACGTTTCCATTTGTTATCTCGATTGCGGAGCGCCCACCACTGGAGTTGCCTCTGCACTTGCCGGATCTTTCACGATCCAGCCGTCAAATAGCTGGATCGTCCGGTCGCTGTACGCGGCGTTGGCCTCGGAGTGCGTCACCTGAATAATGGTCGTTCCCTGGTCATTCAGCTTCTTAAACAGCTCCATGATTTCCTTCGCCTGGCTGGAGTGCAGGTTACCGGTCGGCTCATCGGCGAGAATCAGCTTTGGATTCCCCACAACCGCCCGCGCCACTCCCACCAACTGTTGTTGTCCGCCTGAAAGTTGATTGGGAAACAAATCTTTCTTGCCCACGATTTGAAATCGGTCCAGGATCTCGGCAACCATGGCAGCGCGCTGCGAGCGGGAGATGTTGCGGTAAGAAAGCGGAACATCCAGGTTTTCATACACTGTAAGGTTGTCCAGCAGATGGTAGCTCTGAAAAACGAAGCCGATATATTTGCGATTCAGCTCTGAGCGCTTCTTCCGGTCAAGTTGGTGTACGGCATGCTCAAACAGAAAATACTCACCTGCCCAACTGTCATCCAACATGCCAATGATGCTCATCAGCGTGGACTTCCCCGATCCCGAGGGCCCCATAATGGTGATGAACTCACCCTCCCGAATGTCCAGACTGACGCGGCGCAGAACATAGGTGACTCCGGCGCCGGTCTTGTAAGTGCGTTCAATATTGCGGAGCTGAATCATTTCTTCTCCCTGGACTTCACTCCATCAGTTCACCTCGACGCTCTCCTCGACCACGCGTCCGTCAAACATGTGGATGGTGCGCTCGGCGTGCCGTGAGAAGCGCGGGTCATGCGTGACCATGCAGATGGTCGCGCCTTCGCGGTGCAAGTCGCGCAACAGGTCCATTACTGCTTCGGCATTGCGGGAATCCAGATTCCCGGTTGGTTCGTCGGCTAACAGGATGGCGGGCGAACCAGCCAAGGCGCGCGCCACCGCGACACGCTGCTGCTGGCCACCAGAAAGCTGTGAGGGGTAATGTTTGGTCCGGTGGTTCATTCCTACTCGCTCCAGGGCATTGTGCACTCGCTCTTTCCGTTCGTTCGCGGCCATGCCGCGATAGGTGAGCGGCAGCTCGACGTTCTCATACACCGTTAAATCGCCGATGAGGTTGAAACTCTGGAAAATAAATCCGATTTCGCGATTGCGGATGCGCGAACGCTCACTGATGTTGAGATTCGCGGCGGCGTGCCCATTTAGCACGTAGGTCCCGTCCGTCGGAGAATCGAGCAACCCAATCAGCGCCAGCAGCGTCGATTTGCCCGAGCCCGACGGCCCGGCAATCGCCACATATTCTCCCTTGCGAATCTCCATGTGAATCCCAGACAGCGCATGGGTCTCCACCTCGTCCGTGAAGAAAACTTTGGTGATGTTTTGCATGCTAATGATCGTTCCAGCGTCAGCCATCTAAGTTCCCTTCCCTTTTTCAGCGCTCAGCTCTATTCCAGACGAACGCGATCGTAAGAATCCCAGCGAGACATGTCGGAGAGAATGACCTGGTCGCCTTCCTTCAGCCCTTGCAGAATCTCAACCGTATTCACTGAGCTGCGGCCCAGCTTGACCTGTGCGCGCACCGCGTTATTTCCGTCGGGCTCCAACTTGAACATTCCCACCGTGCTCTGTTCCTGCCCAAAGGCCGGCCGTCCCACGTACAACACGTTGTCCATCTTCTCCAGATCGATGGTCCCATCCACGCTGAGGTCAGGCCGCGCACCTTGCGGAAGTTTGGCATCCAGGGTCACATCTACAGTCACTGTCCCATTCACTACAGACGGATCAATGCGCACAACGTGACCAGGAATGACTCCGTTATGTGTATCCACGGAGGCTGGCTGTCCGATCTGAATGTCTTTGGCCTGGGTTTCCGCAATCTTCAGTTCCGCCTTCAGCCGTTGTGGCTGAACCACCTTCGCGAGCGTGGTGCCGGGCGTCACGAATTGTCCAATCTTCAGAGTCTGTTCCTGCAGGACTCCGTCAATCCCGGCACGCACCCGCAAGTGGTCGAGTTGGCTCTGCTTCAACTGTGCCAGGGCGCGAAATTCTTCTACTTCGGCCTGTTTCGCCTGCAGTTGCGCTTTGAGTACTTCGCTGCTATTGACCAGCCTTTGTTTCTCGATGTCGCTTTGAGTAGCCAGCTGCTCAGCTTTCTGGTTGGAAACTTTCATGCTGAGTTGCGAGATGACGCCGAGCTTCGCCAATTCAGAGTCGATGTCAGCCTGCATCTTGGCTTGGCTGTATTCCGATTGCGCCTGCGCCGACAGAGATTTTTGCGCCAGCACCTGGCTGGCGAGTGCCACTTCCAGGTTTTTATAATCGGCTTCAGCCGCCTTGAGCTTCCACTGCGCATCCAGCGCCTCTTGCGTTAATTGCGGATTGCTCATCTCGAGTAGTATCGTGTCGGCTTTTACTTGAGCTCCAGGAAGTTCGAGGATTTTGTCCACGCGCCCCTCGGTCACGGCTGGAAGGAACTGGATCGAACCTTCCATCGGGACCAGTGTTCCCAGACCACGCACCTGCCGCAACACCGACCCGCGTTTCACTGTATCCACCCAGACCGTAGACCGCTCAACCGTTGGGGCGGCGGGCTTCAGCCGAGACAGTCCCATGGTCACCAGCGCGACCAGCACGATTCCTACAGCCGCATAAATGATCTGGCGGCGTCGACGTTGACCAGCAACCGATGGGCGAGCGATATCCATTTGCCTTAGAGAATGGCACGCGTACAGCCACTGTTCCAGCCGCGTAAGTTACGTGTCTCCATATGCTTACCACCAAATAAAGCCTCGATCAACGAAGTCATTCTGTTCATTCATGGGAAGGAAGTGTCCGAATACGAACAGTGTCTGCCGCCCCGGTAGAGACGTAGCTAGCTACGTCTCTACCGTCTCCCATCCTGCTACAATCTCCCCGCGCCCCGAGCGATCCCAAAAACTGCTGCTATGGACTTCGACCAGCTCGAAACTTTTCTCGAAGTTGCGCGGCTCAACTCCTTCTCCCGTGCCGCGGAGAGGCGCTTCCGCACCCAGCCGGCAATCTCATCGCAGATTCGCTCTCTCGAAGAGGAAGTCGGCGCGAAGTTGTTAGACCGCTCCGGCGGCAAGGTCTCAGTCACCGCATCGGGAAAGCTTTTCCAGAAATTTGCCGAACAAATGGTGGGATCGCGCAAGGCCATGCTGACCGGCATCGCCGAAACCGAGCGCGTGCCTCGCGGCCAGATTATCGTCGGCGCCAACGAAGGCACATGCCTTCATATTCTGCCCGAGGTTTTCGCCGAGTTCAAAAAGCAGTACCCCGACGTCAGCGTGAATATAAAACGCGCGGACTACGCCAAAATTCTCGAATCGGTGGTCGATAACTCGGTCGACTTCGGCGTCGTTTCCCTGCCTGTGACCGACGCCCGGCTGACCGTCGTGCTGATTCATCGTGACGAACTTGTGATTATTGCGCCGCCGCAGCATCCCCTCGCCAGGAAGAAATCAGCCACCATTGCCGAGGCTGCGAAGTTCCCTCTGGTCGTGCCCAAGATCGGACATACCCGCGATGCCCTGGAGAATCTTTTCTACGAACGCAAACTCAAGCCGCACTACACCATGGAACTCGACTCCAGTGAACTGCTAAAACGGTTCGTAGCCGCGGACGCCGGAGTCGGATTTATCGCCCGCTCCAATGTGCTGGAAGATATACGCGCCAACGCGCTGGCGGTCATCGCCATCTCCGACGCCACCATTCGTCGCGATCTCGCGCTGGTCTTCCGCAAAGACAAAGCCCTAAGCCGCGCCGCACTGGCGTTCATCGACATCGCGGTAAAGATCAAAGGCGTCGACGCTGCTGCGGACAAAAACTGAGCCGCTTCACGATGGACCCAGTTGCCCAAAGAACGCGAAAGGCTGGGCCACTCGCCCCATAGAGTAAGATTGCAAAAGAACGCTGAGTCTCGACTTGCAGCTGGGACCGAGCGGCGAGGCACTTAACCACACTTTTCCCCGCTGAAATGGTTCGCCGGAGGAAGGATTTATGCCCAACGAAAAGAAAAGTTTCACCGCATCGATGAAGTGTGGCCATTGCCAGAACGTGGCACCTATGGAGATCGTTGCGGATTCCTCAACCGTGCGCGAGTATTCAGACGATAGCTCAGGCACGGATTGGGAAGCCGGTTCGGTCTATCAGCTCAGTAAATGCCCGGCCTGCGACGGCATGACTCTTCGAAGTTACGACTGGCACAGCGGCTACATGGACGGAAGTGACATCGAGTACAAGGTCTTATACCCGCTCGGCGAGAAAGTTCTGCGAGGATTGCCAAGACAGATCGATGCAGCATACCAAGCAGCCCATAAGGTGCGAAACATCGATGCGAATGCCTACGGAGTTCTGCTCGGGCGCGTTCTCGACCTTGTCTGTGAAGATCGCAAGGCGTCTGGAAGAACGCTGGACCAGAAGCTCAAGAGTCTTGCCCAGAACGGTGAAATCCCGTCAAAGTTGGTAGACGTTGCTGCTGGAGTGCGGAAGCTTCGCAACATTGGCGCACACGCAAATTTGGGAGACCTCACGGTGGCGGAACTCCCGGTCCTCGACGACCTGACCCGAGCCATTCTAGAGTACGTCTATTCCGCCCCTTTCTTGGCGAAAGAGGCAGAAGACCGACTAGCGAAGCTTAAGACAAGAAAAGGGGAGGACCCAAGCGATGAAGACGCAAGCGACCAAGAAGAAAAATAGTTTAACTGTTGCCCGGCGATGTCCAAGCTCGGCAGGTCGCCTGCCGGGCGCCCTCAGAACTTAGTGGGTGAAGAGATCCGGGTGAGCCGGCTCCTTGCGTTCTTTTCAAGGGGCGCGGCTCCCTCATTTCCAGTGCACTTCCGCCTCCATGAATACTTTCTACTGGAAAGGCCCGTGCACCCGGCACGATGGGGACCTAGGGTATTATCGAACTGTGTTCGATTGAACGAGATCCTTATACCGGGGTGGGTAGGTGCCGTTGAAATTGACCAGAAAGGAGCTTGAATCGCGACTAAGTCAGATAAATAAGCAATTATCGAATCAAGGATTGCCAGTCCGACTCCGACCGCTTCAGTCGTTCAAGATTATCTATGGAGCCGTGCCGGATGGCGTGCTGCGCAATGATCTATTTAATTCAGTCGCTTCCTGGTTCATTGCACAATACGGAAACCAAGCAGTTTGGGATGGAATCGTTGGCAGGGTTCCGGTGCTCATCCGGGGTGTCGTTTACCTGGTCCGGGTGCCGTTTATTTCTGAGGACACCACGGTCAAACTGACCGATTTCGTGGAGGATCTCCCGCAGGATATCGCGATTGCGCTAACTGCGGAGGAATTTGAGATTCTTGCACGGAAGATGTCGGGGGCCGCGCGCAATCTCCATAGTCTCTACAATCTGACCATAGATGACACATTCCTAGACGATGTCGAGAGGGGTCTAGTTTGGAGAGGTGTTTCCGATCTGGAGAACGCAGCCTACACGCTTAAACACAGTGGGGACACGCAGAATTCAATATTCCAGACCCACGCAGCTTCGGAGAAGTTCTTAAAGGCCGCGCTCAAGCGATCGGATAGCAAGGTTGATTTGCAGTCGCTTGGCCACAACCTCCCGAGGGTTTTTGAAAGACTCGTAGCCGCCAATAGCCGGTACGATTGGCTGAGAAGTTCCGTCGAGGCGCTTCAGAAATTCGCTCCTAACATGCAGATCCGTTACGGCATCGTCCCGCGGACAGTAGAGAATGCACTCGTTGGATTCAACGCGGCTCTTAGCATCTGCGGAGCGTCGGCGCAACTTTGGTTGTTTGATTTTGCGCGGGGAACGGAGCGGTCAGATTTTGCTGTTGGACGATTCTATTTGGACGGCAGTAAGTCAACATTTTATTGTAAGCAAATCCTCTGCGCGCCCGGAAACAAGAGGTCTGCGGTGCTGACGCGATTCGACGTTAACACACTGCTCGGGGCAACAATGATCGACATGGTTGTCGAGATGAAGTACAGCGGCCTCTACCTTGAAGTCAAGGATGCTCGTCAACTAGAAGACCTTAGACGTCGCCTCGGCCACCAGCTTCGAAATCCGGGGAGGCTTGTTAGGGCTGAGGATCTCGGCATTCAGATCACAGCCGGTCCGGAGGGAAGCTATACAACAGGCCATGTACGAGTGAGGATTCGCCCAGAGAAATAGCCTGGGGCACCAGGCCTGTCCCAGCGGCGGTAGGCTGTCAGAATTCCCTGATGTGGTTGTTGCGTGGGGGCTGGCCCATGCTTTCACCGCCGACAAAAGCGCGTGCCCTGCCCTTCTCGCGCTCTTTGCGAGAGGGCGGGGCTTTTAGCTGACGTCGCGGCGGCGGACCACCGGATACACGCCGAACTGCTCACGACGACGCGCTGTCCAGCAAGATTCAAATCGACCGCACCTTCTCCACCGGTAGCATAGTGCCGGGCACTGCTCCACGTCCAATCCTCAGGACGTGTGACCAGCCCGCGTTGCACTGGGTTTCGGTGCATGTAATCCAGCTTTTCCGTCAGCTTCTGTTCACGGTAAACGTTGAAGTCGTAGTACCGGGCCTGCCAGAAGGGGGGTCGTGGCCTTTAAAAGCCCCGCCCTCTCGCAAAGAACGCGAGAAGGGCAGGGCACCCACTTTTGTGTGTGGCTCGGGCGGGGGCGTCCGTTCCTGTACGAGCAACCTCACATGAGCGATGCGAGGGCTGGTCCAGCTCTAAAAAGCCGCTAAAACGCTCTAGTGCCGAAAAGTTGTCAAGCCCCCTAAACGACCCATTTTCTCCCAAGCTGCTGATTCCGATGGAAATATAAATCTCAAAATTTGGCGGGTTTACCCCCTCCAATTTGCTAGTCTGGAAGTACAAGCAAATTCAACAGGCGCGACCGGAAATCCGGCTCGCGCCTTTTTTATTGGAGTCCAATGAAAAAGAAATCAGGCAATTCACGCCAGCGGACACGGCAGACGGCGCCCCTGGTCCGCGGACCGCTAAACTGCAAAGCCAAGGGCGACCTCGCAGAACTTGCCTTCTTACATAAGGCGGCAAGCTTGGGCTTTGGCGTAGCCAAGCCCTATGGAGACAAGGAGCACTACGATTTCATCCTCGACTCTGGCGAACGCTTCTGGCGGGTGCAGGTGAGGTCAACCTCCTATTTCGAGGCCGACCGCAGCGGTTATAAGGTCCACGCTGCGCATAACGGCAAGGGATCCAAGGTCGAGACTTATCAGGCTGAGGAGATTGACTTCTTCGTTGCCTATATCGTTCCCCTTGGTATTTGGTACATAATCCCGGTGAACCAGCTTGCATCCCTCAGCTTCCTGCGCTTGTATCCTTCAGGCTGCAAGTGGGGTGGTTGCTTCGAACCGTTTCGTGAGGCCTGGCATCTGTTGGCTCCGGGAGCCGACTTGCCCCAACCCCGGATACCGCGACGAGTCCCTCCAAATCTCCACCACAAGCGTTTCGTCAAATAGGGATCGTCGGGGCAGGCACCCATGGTTTGGGATAGAATCTTTTCGCGTGCGAATCTCAGAATTTCAGTGGTTGGTGCTCTCGTGTCTCTGTTTATCCTCGGCGCTCGCTCAGACACCGCGGAAGGCCAGTCCCAAAGAACTCCCGCCCTCAGCGTTCAAACTTATTTCCGTTAAGACCACCGGGACCCAGCGCTATAAATCAGAAGAAATCGTTGCTGCGAGTGGCCTGCAGATCGGGCAAACCGTGAGCGAAGACGACTTTAAAAAGGCTGCCCGGCTGCTGAGCGACACCGGCGCCTTTAGCGATGTCCTTTACAGCTTTCAGTACTCCGCCGATGGCACGAAGCTCGAGTTGCAGGTTCACGATGCCGAGGCGTTCGTTCCAGTTCGCTTCGACAATCTGGTCTGGTTCTCGGATCAGGAACTGCTTGACCAGCTCCATGCCGCGGTCCCGTTGTTCCAAGGACAACTCCCTGTCGGTGGCGAACTGGCAGATGAGGTTTCCAACGCCCTGCAAGGCTTGCTAATCGCACACAACGTGCAAGGCGAGGCCAACTATCTGCGCGCCGGACCCGAAGATGGCCCGGTCGAAGCGTTCGTTTTCACGGTCGTGGGTCCTCAGATTCACATTCGCAACATCGCATTCGAAGGAGCGGGTGAGGCTGAATTGCCCCTGCTTGAATCCGCCGCCAGAAAATTGCAGGGTGCTGATTTCTCGCGTTCGATCCTTCGCAAACAGGAGGACAAGAATTTCCTCCCGATCTACCTGCACCTGGGATATTTGAAGGCGACGTTCGGCGATGCCCAGGCCAAGGTCGTTGAAGGCAGTCCGCAAGAAACTGCCGTGGACGTGACCTTTCCCGTCGATCCCGGACGCCAGTACAAACTGACTGCAATCGAGATAGCAGGAAACAAATCCTTCTCAGCGGAAGCTCTGCAAAAATTGACCCACGCGCAACCTGATCAACCGGCGAACGCCGTTCAGCTCGACACCGATGTCGAAGCAATGAAGAAGCTTTACGGCACGCGCGGATATATGGCAGCGAGCATTCAACCAGATCCGGAACTCGACGATACGAATTCCACTGTGAGATACGTGCTCCACATCCAGGAGGGCGAAGTTTACTCCATGGGAGATCTGGAAATCCGGGGCCTCGACTCACGTATGACTGCGCGCCTGGAGGACGATTGGAGATTACGCGGCGGCGATCCCTATGACTCCAGCTATCCCAAACAATTTCTGGACCGGGAGGACAAAGAGATCTCGGTACTGTCCGACTGGGATGTCAGTGTGCGCGAATCGCTCAATCATATCGAGCACACTGTCGACGTGACCTTGCGCTTCAATCAAAAACCGCGATAACCTCGGCGAAAATCCTTGACGCGCACTGCTATCGCCTTTCAAATGGAGACATCTAACCAGCAGCGGCATACTGAATTCAAAAGGAGAGAGGATTTGACGCGATTTACGCGGAAGTTCGCAGTTTCTCTGACCAGCGTTCTGCTGGGCGCAGCTCTAATTCCAGCCTCATTCGCGGCCAAAGTCGAGACCCTCACCGGAACAGTGAGCGATGCCATGTGCGGGGCCAAACATATGATGGAAGGCGACGAGGCTTGCCTCCGCGCCTGCGTACAAAAGGGCTCAAAGTACGCCCTGGTCGTGGGCGGGAAAGTTTACACCCTCGATACCAAGGACAAAGCTACGCTGGACAAGCTCGACAAGCTGGCGGCGGGAAAGGCCACGGTAAAGGGTGAAGTCGATGGCGACACCATAGAAGTCAGTTCAGTCGCGGCTGCCAAGTAGAGTCGGTTTACTGGATCCAAGCAGGCGGAAATCCAAGTCCGGGTTTCCGCCAAACTTTTTTGTCCCGCGAACCAATTTTCATATTCCCTTTACAATTCGCTATGTTAGATTTGACCACTCATCTAACTCTCGGAGGAACAACGAATTGGGCAGAGACATGGTGCCGAAGAAGATTTTCTTCACCAAGGGGGTCGGCAAGCATCGCGAGCGCCTTACTTCGTTTGAGCTGGCGCTGCGGGACGCCGGCATCGCCGCACAGAATCTGGTTCGCGTTTCATCCATCTTTCCGCCACAGTGCAAGCTGGTGCCGCGCTCCCAGGGGCTGAAGTATCTGAGCCCGGGCGAAGTGGTCTTCGCGGTAGTGGCTGAGAACTCTACTCGCGAGCCCCATCGGTTGCTCGCGGCCAGTATTGGCGTGGCCATTCCGGCTGACCGCAACACTTACGGTTATCTGAGCGAGCACCACTCCTTCGGCGAAACTGATGACTCCGCCGGCGAGTATGCAGAGGAGCTCGCGGCGGAGATGCTGGCCACAACGCTCAACGTTGAGTTCGATCCTGACCGCTCGTGGGACGAGAAGAAAGAGATTTACCGGATTTCGAATAAGATCGTTCGTACGGCGAACATTACTCAGTCCGCCGTCGGCGACAAGCGCGGCCTGTGGAGTACGGTTATTGCTTCGGCCGTGTTGATTTTCGATTGAGGTGAGGCCGGGTTTCGACCCGGCCCAGCTCTCTACTTTTTTGCTCCCACCTTCTTCTTCCCTGCCGATTTTCCTTTACCCAGGCGCTCCAGCACCGCCGCTACCACCAACGGCAATCCAACTGTGGCGTCCACAAACAACTCGCCAAACTTCCCGCCTTCCGCTGGAGGGACAAACTTGCCCCACGAAATAGCCTCGCTATACGGACTCCCCGAGAGCCCGCCCCAGTAAACCGGCTCGGGGCAGATTCGCACCCCATAGTGGTAGCGCTTCAGCGGAACGTTTTCTCCCAGCCGCCGATGCCGCAATTCACAGAAAGGCCCAAACTGTTGCGCCCAGTTGCGGGGCACGCCTCCGCCGATCGTAAAAATCCCAAGTCTGGTTTGCCGCAACAAGGTGGCCGCGAAATGCTCGAGATCCTCGAACGGATCAAACCGCAGCTTATGCCTTCCGGTCGACTCGCGCAGTCGGTTATTCAGCGCTACGTCCAGGCCCAGCTCTGAATCCGTAAATGCCGGCACAAACACGGGCACGCCTTTTTCGTAAGCCGACTTCAGAATGCCTCGTTGCCCCTTGGCATGCTTGGCCAGATGCGCTCCAATCGCATGATTCAGTTTGTAGGAGCACAGCACCTCGCTGTGATCCCAACTTTCCAATATTTGCGACATCACTTCCTCGACATCATCCAAGTTCTGTTCGGGCTCGAGCGTGTCGTAAACCCGGTTGTAGCCCTGTTCATAGAGTTCAGTGTCGGAAACGTCCGGGTTGTAGCGGAAATGGGCTCGCCCCGTGGCTTCGACCAGTCCGTGCGCCATCAGTGCGCCGGTGGAGACAATTGCATTCACAATCCCCCGATCGATCAGGTCTGCGATGATCAAGCTCTGCTTGGCCACAGTCATCGCGCCGGCCAGGGTCATCACCACGAAGCATTCCTCGTCCCGAGCCATGGCTTCGACGACGTCGGCCGCCTCGCCGACCTGCCGCCCGGTGAAGGCAGTCTTGCCCATGGCGCGCACCAGATCGTCAACCGACCGGACGGAGCTTAGGTCCAGCGATTCCAGCGGAATCAACCGGTCTTCGATCGGGTTATGCAGCTTTCGGTCAATTCCCGCACCGTCGTGATTGCCATTTTTCAAGGTCGCACCCCCAAATCGCTTCTTATCGAAGCACTACTCTACTAGAATCCTGCGAGCTCTTGCTACCACCGCAGTTGTGGACAACTGAGAATTGGGAACTGGTATTCTATTTTGTCCCGGAAGGAGTATGGTTTTGCCGCCTGAGAAATTCCGCGTCGGACTGGTGCAGATGTCGATGACGTCCGACCCTGACAAGAATCTGCGTCACGCCATCGACCGCGCACGCGAAGCGGCTACTCTCGGCGCGCAGATCGTCTGTTTGCCGGAACTTTTCCAGACGCAGTATTTCTGCCAGCGTGAAGATGCGTCGCTGTTCGATCTCGCCGAACCAATCCCCGGTCCCACATCAGAAAAGCTGGCAGACGTAGCCAAGCAACTTCGGATCGTCCTCATCGCCTCGCTGTTCGAGAAACGCGCGGCCGGCGTCTACCACAACACTGCCGCGATGTTTGACGCGGATGGCACCCTGCGCGGTCTGTATCGCAAGATGCACATCCCCGATGATCCGCTCTATTACGAAAAATATTATTTCACGCCTGGCGATCTCGGTTTTCGCGCCTTCGATACCAACGTTGGTCGCGTGGGCACGCTGGTCTGTTGGGATCAGTGGTACCCGGAGGGAGCGCGACTCACCGCGTTGCAGGGAGCGCATGTGCTTTTCTATCCCACCGCGATTGGATGGCATCCCGCCGAGAAGGCCGAGTTTGGTGTGGCCCAGCACGATGCGTGGCGTACGATTCAACGAGCGCACGCCATCGCCAACGGCGTCTATGTGGCCGTGGTCAACCGTGTCGGCTTTGAAACCGGAGACGTTCGAGGCAAGTCCGCTGCCGGAGCCGGGTTGGAATTCTGGGGTGGGTCATTCTTGTGTGACCCCTTCGGCCGAGTGATCGCCGAAGGCTCGCATGACAAAGAAGAGATTCTCGTGGGCGAGGTCGACCTGAAAGCGCTGGAAGATGTCCGCCGCAATTGGCCGTTCCTGCGCGATCGAAGAATCGACGCTTACGCCCCGATCACCAGTCGGTTGATCGATTGAGCGGCGGTTTTCAAGTAATCGGTCATCTCGGAAATAGCGTGTCATGCTGAGCGAAGTGTCGCTATCCGAAAGATTCGGGTGCAAGTAGGGATTCCTCGCTTTGCTCGGAATGACAATACAGGGTTACCAGATGACTTCTGTATCCGCCTAGATCTGCTGAAAAACATGCCAGCTAAGGTTTCAATGTCAGGTGACAAGCGAGCAGCCCAGGGCCTACGCATGCCCGCCGAATGGGAACCGCATGACGCCACTTGGCTGGCTTGGCCCCACCATCGCGACGATTGGCCCAGAAAATTTGAGCCTATCCCATGGGTCTATGCGGAAATCATCCGCCATCTGGCTCGCCACGAACGGGTCGAACTGATGGTCAACGATGCCGCTTCGGAGAAACGCGCCCGCAAAATCCTCGAACGCGCGAACGCACTCAGTGACAATATTCGCTTTCACCGTTGGCCTACAAACCGTATCTGGACGCGCGACTCCGGCTGCACGTTCGTCACGGGGTCGAGCTTCGCTCGATTGGACAGCCGGGGGCGGCTGTCCCCACATGTTTCTAAGCCGGGAGAGCACCTTGCCGCGGTTAAATGGCGCTTCAACGCGTGGGCCAAATACTCGAACTATCAACGCGACGAAAAAATCGGAAGCTTGATGGCGCAGGCCGCTGATGCCCGCGAGCTCCGCGCTGTCTTCGGTAAGCAGCGGGTTGTGCTCGAAGGTGGCTCGATCGACGTCAACGGTCAAGGCACTTTGCTCACCACCGAAGAATGCCTGCTAAGCAAGGTCCAACAACGCAATCCAGCGATGAAGCGCAAAGACTACGAAAAAGTTTTCGCTGACTATCTTGGAATCAAGAACGTAGTTTGGCTGGGCTCTGGAATTGCCGGCGACGACACTCACGGCCACGTGGACGACATCACACGCTTCGTTGCCCACGACACAGTCGTAACCGCAGTCGAGACCAATCCAGACGATCCCAATTACGAACCTTTACGGGAGAATATCCGCCGCCTGCGCGCAGCCACCGATCAGGATGGAAAGCCGCTCGCCATTATCGAACTCCCCATGCCGGCGCCCGTGATCTTCGAAGGACGCCGCCTGCCCGCCAGCTACGCCAACTTCTATATCGCCAACGGCGTGGTGCTTGTCCCAGTATTCAATGATCCGAACGACCGCATCGCACTGGATATTTTGGCTGACCTCTTCCCCGACCGGGAGGTCGTCGGCATCTACTCAGGAGATCTGATCTGGGGCTTTGGAGCAATGCATTGCATGACGCAGCAGCAACCAGTCGTTGGTCGATAGTCGTTGGTCGTTCGCTCGGACGATTTGGCTTGGGTCGACCAACGAACGACAACTACTTCCGATATTGCGTCGGCTGAGGGCCCTTCTCCAGCATCTCGCGATTCCAGATCGCTCCCTCGCGGGTATAGCTGGCGAGCTCGAAGTCCTGGGTCAGTTCCAGAGCGTCCACAGGACAGGCGTCCTCGCAGAGTCCACAGAACATGCAGCGGCTCAGGTCATAGGTAAAGTTGGTGAGCTCCTTGCGGCGGGTCTGCTCGTTGCGGGCGCTCGTGACCACGATCAGGTTCTCGGGACATGCCAGCGCGCACAAGTCGCAAGCAATACACATGGTCTCGTTAGTATCGGGATTCACGTTCAGCCGAGGCGCCCCGCGATAACGCTCGGCTACCTGCGGCCGCTGCAAAGGATACTGTTCCGTATAAATCTCCCTGGGATCCTGATAGCGAAACGTGACCTTCAGGCCCTGAAGTAAATCCAACAAGAAGACTTTGCGTAGCAGCTTCGGAATCCCCATAACGGAGTAAGCATATCATCATCCGCAAGAATCGCAGAAGTGGCCCGCGCCTCTATCTGCGGGAGGAAGTGGGATTGCATCCACCCGAGCGAACCAGCCGTTTTCCGAACCCGATACAATGACCGTACACACCGTGTCCCCGAACCAACGACGAGCGACTGAAGACGAACGACCAACAGCGGTCTCCGACGAATTCTGGATGGAAGAGGCTCTCCGCGCCGCGCAACGAGCGCTGGAAGCGGGCGAGATTCCAGTCGGCGCAGTGGTCGTGCATGCCGGCGAGATCGTAGGTCGAGGCTGGAATCGGAACCTCACCGACTCCGACCCCACCGCCCACGCCGAAATTATTGCCCTTCGCCAAGCCGGCTCGAAGTTGGGCAACCACCGCCTGGGAGATTGCGAATTGTTTGCCACGATTGAGCCCTGCCCCATGTGCGCAGGGGCGCTGGTGCATGCACGGATAAAACGCCTGGTATACGGCGCTGATGATCCCAAAGCAGGCGCAGTCCATTCGGTGATGGAGGTGCTCAACCATCCTCAATTGAATCACCGAATGGAGGTACGCGGAGGGGTGCTGGCGGGTCGTTGTGCCGAGCTATTGCAGTCGTTCTTCAGAGGCCGGCGGGCGGAAAGGCGTTAGTCCACGAAGTTACACTAAGACACAAACAGTACAATTCCAGATGCCAAGTGGAACAAGGACGTTCCCCGAGGCGGATTGGCCGAATTGTGGTTTTGAGCGAAGTCGTGTTATGCAAGAAGAGAATTACAGGAAGGATGGCAACCTATGGAAGCTGTGAGCGGAGTATTTAGTTCGCGATCAGACGCGGAGCGCGCCATGGCCGAGATGCGCTCAATCGGTCTGCCGGCAGATCAGATCACGCTGTTGACCCCGGGCCAGGCCGAGACCGAGTTGCAATCGGTTCCCGCTGATGCTGCTGAACAACCAGGTATGGGTAAAGCGATTGGCGCCGTAGTCGGAGCTTCTGCCGGACTGTCTGGCGGTGCGCTCGTCATGGCGGCAATCCCGGGCGTGGGACTCATCACGGCGATTGGCCTGTTGGGCTCCGCAGTTCTCGGCGCCGCTGGAGCCGGTATTGGCGCCGCTGCCGGTGGGAAGTTGGAAGATTCTATGACCGAGGGACTTCCCGAGGATGAATTATTTGTCTACGAAGATGCTTTGCGGAAAGGCCGCAGCGTCGTGATTGCTCTCGCCGACGAAGCCAAGGCCCCGCTTCTTCGGGAACTGCTTAAAGCCGAAGGGGCGGAAGCAGTCGACGCGGCGCGCGAGCAATGGTGGATCGGTCTGCGTGATGCCGAGCATGAGCATTATTCGACTCTCGGCAGGAACTTTACCGAGGACGAAACATTTTATCGACTCGGTTTCGAGTCCGCGCTGCACGCTCGCACCCGGTGTAAGGAATACGATCAGGTAATGGGTGAGATGGACGCTGAAATCGAAGAGCTCGAGCGTCAGCATCCCGGCGTAGACATAGCCGAACCCTTCACACGAGGGTACGAACGCGGTCGCGATTACTACCAGCAGTTTTGCAGTGAATCCAGGGCTGCGTAAGAAGAGAAAACCTTCCCACCACCCGAATCGAAATCCGTATTTGGCCATGCCGCTGGCAATCAGCGTGCGGCCAGACGGAACCGTTGTGATAACGAGAGCGGGTTGTAGCGAGCTTCTTCCGAAGCGACCGGCCACCCTAGCAGGTTGCGGAAAAACTCGATTCGAAGCGAGCGCAGTACCACAAAACTCTCTTGTTTCCACAACCCAACCT
>Ga0209415_10002077_pt1 | contig 37943 bp, 38 predicted proteins | sample PeaSoiSIISIP2007_FD_187696 | JGI IMG/M metagenome (GOLD analysis project Ga0209415, IMG submission 187696) | Peat soil microbial communities from Weissenstadt, Germany - SII-SIP-2007 (SPAdes) (version 2) | ecosystem: Environmental > Terrestrial > Soil > Wetlands > Peat | place: Germany...
CGAAACCCGCGAGACGCGGGGCACCCCAAGCGACGGTAGGAGAGGTTATACTTTCCGCCAGAAGCGGGCCACCCGCCAGGCGTTGATGCGTCCTTGGCTTCTCGGTTTCTCTCCGCCGCGCCTCGTTCTCGAGCGTTTTCTGATCGGAGCACACGCGCCTCGCGAGCTACTCGAGGCGGTGCGCGACGCTTTGCGCTCCGTGTCGCCGGACGTACTCGCGTTTCGAGTTCAGACTGTCATGGAGTGTGACGCTAGAGAGGATCTCGTTCGAGTGCGCGTCCCGATTCTCTACTTGCAAGCTGAGCAGGATCGATTGGTGGCGAAATCCAGTTTCGAAGAAATCCAACGGCTAAAACCGGATACGATTTTCGCGTCTATTCCGGCACCGCATCTGCTATCACAGCGAGAACCAAACAAGTCGGCCGCCTCGATCGTACATTTTCTGGAAAGCTTGCAAAAGTAAGACAGAAATCTCTTAGGGCAACAGAAACCAATGCGGCCACCAGGCCGCGCCACGAAAGTGCAAGAGCACGAAAACTAGAATCGGCATCAGCGACGCGGTGAATAGGCGCTTGGCTTCGGTGCGCAGCGCGCGCAGGCGAACTTCAACTGTAGGAGCCGATATATAAAGCGACGGGCGCGGGATCATGCGCGGAGTGCGGCGTTTGTACTCGCGAAACGCTTCGCCGAAAATACTCTCCAGAACTTCCTCCTCCGCCGGAATCACCCAGCGCACGTATGCCACGGACGCAACCAGCGTCAATCCGACCAGCGAAACGCTCTTCAGGAAGAAAGCAATCGATAACGCGAAGCAAAACCCGCCCACATATAGCGGATTGCGCGTGACCGAGTACGGCCCAGTCGTTTGCAGAATGCGATCCTTCACCCCGCCCACGTAGAGCGTGGACCAGATGCGCATGGTGAGATAAGCCAGAAAGAAAAACCATCCGACGAAGTCCAGAAGCAAGGCCAAGGGTGCGATTTCGCTGATCCAGGGCTTGCTGAAAATGACGGCCAGTCCGACCGGAGCCAAACAAACCGCGCCAATCCAGCTGCGGTGGGTGAAGATCCACGAATCGGTTACGGTTTTGGTCGCGGAAGCTGCTGGCGAGGCCATTTGCTCCTTTTCTAGAACGTAGCTAGGGCGTCAGTCTTCAGGAAGACCTGGTCCTCAGGCAGTTGACGACTGAAGACCGACGACCGACGACTGACCTGTGCAATGATACAGTTTGAGCTTAAGCTAGCGAAGCTGGCTATGCGCATCCTCACCCGTTACATACTACGCGAAGTCACCTCGCATGCCTTGATTGGCGTCGCGGTATTCACCTTCGTGTTGTTCACGCGCGATCTGGGACGTCTTCTTGAACTGGTCGTCCGCAATAGCGCACCTTTGCCCAGCGTCGCCGCACTTTTTTTCTACACCGTGCCGGTGGCGCTCATTTACACAATTCCCATGGGCGTGCTGGTCGGGATTCTGATCGGACTAAGCCGGCTAGCGGCGGACAGCGAAATCACCGCCATGCGCGCCAGCGGCATGGGCGTTTGGACGTTCTTGCGGATCATTTCCATTTTCGCGGTCGGCGCGACGTTGCTGGCGCTTTTGAACAGCGTGTACATCGCGCCCAAGTCGCAAGCCGCCCTGGGACGGCTGCAGGACCGGCTGAAGAATTCGCAGGTCTCCTTCGAAATCCAGCCCCGGGTCTTTTACGAAGGATTTCCGCAACTTGTGCTCTACGTTCAGGATGTGCACAGTGGGCGCGGGGCAGCGCTTTGGAAGGGAGTGTTCATCGCCGACATCAGCACTCCCACGCCGCGTATTTGGACGGCCCAGCAGGGAATTTTGGTTCCCGAGGGGCAAGATACGCTGCATCTCCATTTGACCAGTGGATCCACGCACGAGACCGACCCCGACAACCCCGGCAACTATCGGATTTCCACGTTTGAGCAGACCGACATTCCAATTTACTTTCCTCCGAGCGAAAGCAAGCAGGAGCAGGAGCCCGCGCCCATGGCGCAACTCGGCACCTGGGAGCTGCCACGAGAAGCGCGCCAGACGAATCCGTCGGCGGCGCTCTGGTATGAAAGCGAATTCCATCGCCGTTTCGCGTTGCCGGCAGCTTGCCTGGTGCTGGCGTTGGTCGGCCTTCCTCTGGGCCTGTCCTCCAAGAAAGGCGGTAAGTCCGCGGGTTTTGTGTTGACCATCGTTCTGGTGCTGGTTTACTACTCGCTTTCGCTCTCCGGCATTTCTTTGGCGCGGCAAGGAAAAATACCGCCGGCCTTAGGCGCGTGGGGAGCCGACCTGGTGTTCCTGATCGCGGGCGCCGTCTTGCTCTGGCGGGCGGAACGCAAACCTTTCGAGATCGCCTGGGCGCGCTGGAACCCCTTCAAGCATGGCCTAAGAAAAGACCGCCGACAGCGAGCCGGCGCAGGTTTCTCCCTGGCTCGCCGGGCCGAGGATGCCGTGACCCGAGCGGAGGGCCGCCGAAGGCTGTTTACCGCGCGCTTCCCTACTCTGCTGGATGATTACTTGCTACGCGAGTTCGCGGTCTATCTGATGATGGTGCTGGCGGCATTTCTGTTGCTGTTCCTGGTCTTTACCGTTTTCGATCTTCTCGGAGACATTTTGCGCAACCAGATACCGCCTCTCATCGTCGGCGAGTACTTGTTAAATGTCACACCTTTCTATCTTTATCTGATTTTTCCGCTGGGCATCTTGATGGCCGTGCTCATCAGCCTGGGCCTGATGCAGCGATCGAGCGAGATTACCGCCATCAAAGCCACGGGAACGAGCATCTATCGGTTGATCGTGCCGGTACTGGTGGCGGCGATTCTGCTGGCCTGCGGGTTGTTCTTTTTTGACCAGCTCTATCTTCCCTACACCAATAAACGGCAAGACGCGCTGCGCAGTCAGATCAAGGGCAAACCTCCGCAAACCTATCTGAATCCCGGCAGAAAGTGGATCTTCGGAGAGCACTCGAACATTTATTACTATCAATTCTTCGACTCCGACCGCGACCAGTTCGCGAATCTCTCGATGTTCCAGCTCGACCCGGCCACATTCCGCATGACCAATCGCATTTACGCCGCCAGTGCACACTGGGAAGGCCGGGTCGGGCGCTGGGTTTGCACGCAAGGATGGGCGCGCTCTTTCCAGGGCTCGGCGATTCAGGACTACCGCACCTATGTTGTCGATTCCTTCCCGTCGATCAGCGAGCCGCCGGGATATTTCAAGAAAGAAGTCAAGCAGTCTTCGGAGATGAATTACGGGGAGTTGCAGCGCTATATCCACGACCTGGAGCAGAGCGGCTTTGATGTAGTGAGGCTGCGAGTGCAGCTGCAGAAGAAGCTGGCCTACCCTATGATCGCGGTGGTGATGGCGGTGCTTGCGATTCCGTTCTCGCTCTCCGCAGGCAAACGGGGCGCGGTCGCGGGAATCGCGACTGCCGTGGTAATCGCTATTCTTTATTGGACGGTTTCCGGCTTGTTCGAGGCTATGGGGAACATCAGCCAACTGCCGCCGGTGCTGGCCGCCTGGTCGCCCGATCTGATCTTTGGGCTGGTGGGCGGATACTTGATTCTAAAGGTGCCCACCTAGCCGTCCGCAGGCGCTAAAGCGCGGATAGTTTTTGAGTAGCTTAGCGGCACGACCGAAGGTCGTGCCCTTCCCGAAAATTGCGGGGCGCACGGGCAGGCGATTGCGCCAACGCTATCTCACTGCGAGTCCCGCGGGCTGTCCCGGTGTGGTGACGGATGAACCCGTTATGAGCTGCAGAATTCCCTGAGTTGTGTCGTAACTGAAAGAGGAGATCGTACCGGCCGCGGTGTTCGCGACATAAAGGTAATTGGTGAAGCCCCCGTCGGCGAGAACGGGTTGATCTGCCGGGCGAATCACGATGGCCGATGGGCCGGCTCCAGTGGAGAGCGTCGCCGGGGACGCCGGGCTTAGCACACCGGTTCCGACAGCAACTTTGTATTGCGAGACCTGGTTGGAGACTTGGTCCACCACAAAGAGGAACTCGTCTCCCGGAATATCCATCGCCGCAGTCATGGCAACCGGGCCTAGCCCGGCCGAGAAGGGGGATCCGGCGACCGAGTTGAGGGTGAGATGTCCATCCGGGTTGACGCAATTCAGGTTCTTGTTCGTGCAGGCGGCGAATGCGGTGATGTCGTTTGTGCCGCCATTGGCAACGTAGAGAAAATTGCCATCGGGGGTAAGCGCAACCGCGGAAGGAGCCGTTCCCACGGTATACGGCGATCCAGGGACCAAGGACAGCACGCCGGCCGAGATGCTGTATCCCGACACCGTGTTGGTGAACTGGTTAGCAACGTACAAATAATTTCCGTTTGGCGAAACCGCTAGTGAAACCGGCCCCGTGCCGACGAGGACTCCCGGAGTCGCCGTCGAGACTGGCGAACCGACCGGAGTAAGAGCGGTACCGATGGAGAAAACCGAGATCGTCCCGGACGTAGGATCGTTGAACACACCTTGGTTGGCTACGTACAGAAATTTTCCAGCAGGATCGATTGCCATCCCCATGGGGGTCGCTCCGGTCGCCGCGGTACCGGTGATCGCCGTGAGGGTGCCATCGGAATTCACCACGTAGCTGGAGATCGTGTTGTCCTGAATATTGGCGACGAACAGAGCGTTGCCCGAGGGCGACTCCACGATGGCTCCGGGCCGGTTTCCGGTGGGTACTCCGTAGTTACTGGTGCCGTTGAGAACGCCCGTGGTGAGGTCGATCCCGTAGGCAGAAATGCCGGAGACCGAAGCATCTCCCTGGGCGGTGACATAGAGAATGCCGCTTCCCGCGTTGGTTAGCGCAGTGTTTCCACAGCTGAGCAAGCCTAACGCCAACAAAACCAGAACACTACCAAGGAACCCGAACTTCATTCCCATTCTTTCTCCCTGTCTTCATTATTCTCGAGGTTACAGACGCAGAGATGACCGCAACGACGCCCCGGAATACCCCCATTTGTGTATCAGGAATGCACGGGAAGAGCAACCTGCGCAAAGTGATTGGAACCATAGCGGAGGCGGAAAGTTGCCCCGCGGCCGCGGCCGGTTTCGCGTCGAAAGCAGTGGTTTAGCTGTGCTTTCCAACTTCCGGCAAGGCGTCGACCAGATCCGCTTTCTCGGGCTTGGACACCGCCAGGGGAACGCGCATTTCGACCATCAAGCCGCCTCCCGGCAGATTATGGGCCTGTACGCTACCCCCGTGGAGCCGGATCGCGCGCAGCGTGATTGCCAGACCGAGGCCGACTCCGCCGGTACGGCGGCCGCGGGCGTCGTCAATCCGGTAAAAGGGGCGGAACATCTTGTCCAGCGAATCCTCCGGCACGCCGGGACCCGAGTCGGTCACTCGCACGACCGCTTCAGGCCGGTCCAATCCTTCTCGTTCCAACTCCACATGCACGGTCGTGCCTTCCCGGGTATAGCGGGTAGCGTTGCGCACCACATTCTCAATTGCGCTGTGCAGCAGGCTGGGATCTCCCATCACCAGGCATTCCTCGCCGGCGGCGACCTCCACGCGGCTATTGCCGGCTTGCGCTTCAAAATCGGCGTCGCGGGCAATTTCGACCACCAACTCGCTGAGATCCACGGGGAACTCCTGCATGGTGTCATCGCTCTCCAGGCGAGCGATGGTGAGCAGTCGTCCAATCATTTCGTTGAGGCGCTCGGATTCGCGCTCGGCGCGGTCCAGGGCGCTTTCAGCGGCCGGCCCGGTACGCTGGCGGGCCAAAGCAAGCGCGACATTCAGGCGCGCCAGCGGCGAGCGCAATTCGTGGGAAATATCGTTCAGCAGCCGCGATTGCGCCTTCACCAGCATCTCCAGGCGTTCCGCCATGCTGTCGAAATCGCGCACCAGTCCGGCCATCTCGTCGTGACGCCGAAAGCCTGGCGCGCCGGCGCGCGCGGTGAGATCGCCGGAAGCCAACTTTTGCGTGGCCGCCCGCAGCCGCACCACGGGCGAGGTGAGATAGCGGGCTAGAAAGAAGCAGACCAGACCCGAGGAGAGAAGCCCGATCATGATGCCCAGCCCGGGCACGCCGTGCGGGCCAAACAAGGCAGGTTGCCCGGGCGGCAATTCCATGACCAGGGTGTAGCGGCGCCCGTCGGCTGCGGTCAGCGACTGCCGCAAAAACTGCAGCGGGCGGAGGCGTCCCCAAATAGTATCGGCGGTCCAAGTCTTGCCAGCGGCAACCCTTTCCGCCCAATCCGGCAGAACTCGTCCGGTCAGCTCCTGCCCTTGGTCATTGAAAAGATAGGCCCGCAGATGTTGCGAGTCGCGGACTCCTCGCAAGTAATTGTGCACTCCGTTGTTGCCGCCGCTTTGGTAGGCCTGCACCGCCTCGCTGAGAATCTTGGACCCCTGCGCCTCAAAGCCAGCAAACTCGCGCTGCGGGCGCATGGCCAGCGTAACCAGAATGGCCAGGAACATGAACAGCGCCTGCGCCACCCAATAGGAAAGAAAGATTTTGAGGAACAGGCTTTTCATTTGCTCTCGCTCCCTGCCTGCTCACGTGGATGCGCGAAGATGTAACCTACTCCGCGCACCGTCTTGATGTGATCGGCGCCACCCTCGGAGTCGCCCAGCTTCTTGCGCACTTTGCTGACGTGCATGTCGATGCTGCGGTCGAAAGGAGAAAACTTGCGGCCCAGGACGGCGTCCACCAATCGCTCCCGCGTAACCACGCGTCCGGCCTCGCGCAGCAAAACCTGCAGCAGATTGAATTCCACAGATGTCAGCTCGACGGGTTTGCCCTGCTGATGCACGGTGCGGGTGGCGGGATCGAGGTCGATGTCGCCCACGTGCAGCACTTCCGGCACTCGCCCCTCGCTGGACTTGTCTCCAGCTTGGGTGCGCCGCAGAATGGCGCGAATGCGGGCTACCAGTTCTCTGGGATTGAAAGGCTTCGGCAGATAGTCATCAGCGCCGACTTCCAAGCCGATGATACGGTCCACATCTTCGCCGCGCGCTGTCAGCAGCAGAACTGGAACATGCGAGGTGTTGCGAATTCGCCGCAGCACTTCCAGGCCGTTCATGCCGGGCAACATCACGTCCAGCACCACCAGCGGATGTTCTCCGCTTAAAGCCCGCTCCAGGCCTCGTTCTCCATCGCAAACGGATTCGACGCCGAAGCCTTCGGGCTCAAGATATTCGCCCACCAAACTGCACAGCTCGACATCGTCGTCAATCACCAAAATTCGATCCATAGGTTTCATTGTAGTTTTACCGCAGTACGCGCGGGAGAGGCGTAAAGAATTGTCAAACGTCCATCCCGCTTTACAAAACTTTACTCCAGTTGACCGACTTTTTACCCAACTTCCTCGGCAAAGGGTGTTCTTATCCAGTAGTTACCCCGGAGGAAACATGAAAGGCAGTCATATGAAATGGGTGGGGGCAGCACTGGCGCTGACGTTGTTGGCGGCGGTGGCCCTAGCGGAGGCAACCCGTCCGGCTCACCATCATCGAGCCGGAATGTATGGCGGGCCGATGGTACGAGTCTTTCGCCAGCTAGACCTTACGGACACGCAGCGTACCCAAATTCATCAGATTCTTGCCAAAGAGAAACCGGCGATGCAGCCGCTAATGCGGCAGATGGCACAAAACCGCTATCAGATTACGCAGCTAGAACTCGCTGAGAATTTTGACGAGTCTCAGGTGCGCTCGCTGGCGACGCAGCAGACCCAGTCGATGTCGGATCTCATCGTGCAGCGGGCCCGCATCGAGTCTGAACTCGTCCGGGTACTCACGCCGGATCAGAAAACGAAACTGAGCCAGATTCTGGCGAATCACGAACAGAGGTTCCTAAGCCATACCCAAGGCCAGACCCAGAGTCCAACGCCAAATCAGTAGTCGATTTTCCACGAAACCGGAAGGGTGGGTAGAGATTTGTTGAGTTCAACGATGGCGACAACGGAGTTGGTCAACGCAATTGCGGCAGAAATATCGCTCGGAGTCGACGCGGCCGTCGAGTGCTGGATGGCGCAGATCGAGCGGGCATCCACCGATCCAAGGTTGACCACGCTCGGCCGCATGAGCGCGGTGAAGGAAATACTCGATCGGTATAAACAACTCACGGGAAAATCGGAACTGCGTTCCCCGCGAGATATGGCAGGCCGGAGGCACGAGGACTCCTCGCATGAATACTGATCTTGTTTACTCGTACTTGATCAACGCTAGCTTTTTCTTTCTCACCGGCTGGGCGCTGCTGCTGGTGTTGGCCTGCATCGTCGAATTCCGCCAGGAATGGTCGTCGTAGGTTTGCCTCGGGCAGTTTTCCTGCCCGGGTCCTGCATGAGAGAAGGTAGTCCTCAGGCTAAGCGTTCATACTTCCCACGGCCGAGGTGCCTCCAGGCGATTCCGTCGGCATCGCGCATACGCCTAGGGGTTGCCCTTTCTCCGCGTCCGACCCTATACGCAAGACGTTTCCATCGAGGTCCTCAATCTGCATTTCTAGCGCCCACTCGAAATTGTTCGGGGGGTTGCGGATTCTTGCCCCGGACGCGACGTACTGGGCGTGCAGAGCGCGGACGTCCTCCACCCCTATCCAAACCCACATGCGGGGCCGGCTTTGGTTGTCATTGGTTAGAAATATGGAACACTTTTCGCGTGCGACGCACGCGAATCCTTCGCCCGCGCCCCATCGCAGTTCAAAGCCAAGAGCTTGGAGGTAATAGGCAATGCTCGCGCCCACGTCTTTGACCCGGAAGACTGGCACGGGTGAACGGAAGGTGTTTTTCGAGGATTCCGCCATGGTGGCCTCCAGTGCGGGAGGATACCAGATAAACGTTGACGCGCCGCAGGGCGGGCAGATTGGCGCAGGCTAGCTTTCCGTCAAATTGGAGCCTGGGCTGCTAGAATCGCATCTAGTTAGGAACACATGCTGCCTAAGAGCCTGCGCCCTCTGTTTCCCTACCTGAAGAAATACCGCGGCCAATACGCGGTGGGAGCGGTTTGCGTGCTGTTCCTCAATGGCATCTGGATTCTGTTCCCGCTGGTAATCGGACGCGCCATCGACGACCTGACCAAAGACGTCACCCGCGAAAAACTGCTCATGTATGCCTTGCTGGTGCTGGCGGTGGCGTTTTCCAAAGGCATTTTCCAGTTTCTGACCCGCTGGATCGTGATCGGCATCTCGCGCGAAATCGAGTTTGATCTCCGCAACGACTTGTTCGCGCATCTGGAGAAGCTCTCGTATTCCTACTACCAGCGGACGCGGACCGGCGACATCATGGCCCGCGCCACCAACGACCTGAATGCGGTGCGCATGCTGCTGGGGCCGGCGATCATGTATTCGGCGAACACGATCGTGTTCACCGCCGGCGCTCTGGCCTTCATGCTCCTGATCAGCCCCAAGCTCACGCTCTACGCCTTCCTGCCGCTACCCTTCGTGAGCATCGTGATCCAGTATTTCGGACGCAAAATTCATGAGCGCTTCGAAACCATTCAGGCAATGTTTTCCGAGATTTCGGCGCGCGCGCAAGAAAACTTTTCCGGGGCGCGGGTGATCCGCGCCTATGTGCAGGAAGAAGCTGAGATTGCAAGCTTCGAGAGTTCCAACCAGCGATACATCGCGCGTAGCCTGAAACTGGTGCGGCTCATGGGCATGCTCTGGCCCACGCTCGAAACCATGCTGGGCATGGCGGTGGTGCTGGTCCTGTGGCTGGGTGGACGCGAAGTCTTGCTCGGACAAACGCAAGTCCACTTGGTTTCGTATTTGAGAACCACGACCACCCTGCGTCTGGACGGGGCCATGAGCGTGGGAGACTTTGTCGCCTTCATCACCTACATGGCGCTGCTGACCTGGCCGATTATCGCTCTGGGATGGGTGATCAATCTCTTTCAGCGTGGCACAGCGTCCATGGGGCGGCTCAACCAGATTCTCATAGAGCAGCCGGAGATTGAAGACAGCGAGTCCGTCAAAGTGGCTAAGAAGATAGCCAGCCAGATTGAGGGCGCTATCGAGTTTCGCGGCCTGAATTTTGGCTACGACGGCGTACCCGTGCTGCGCGACATCAACCTGCGCATTCCGGCGGGAACAAGCCTAGCCATTGTCGGCCCCACGGGTTCGGGCAAGACCACGTTGGTCAGCTTGATTCCGCGCATCTATGATGCCGCGCCGGGGAGCGTGCTCATAGACGGCAGACCGATCCGCGATTATCCCCTGGAATCCCTGCGGCAAAACATTGGCTTTGTGCCGCAGGAAACATTTCTATTCAGCGAAACCGTGCGCGAGAACATCGCATTCGGCAAAGAAGACGCAACCGACGAAGAAGTGCGCGACGCCGCGGAAGCAGCCAACATTGCCGCCGACATCGAAGGCTTCCCCGAGGCCTATAAAACGCTGGTTGGCGAGCGCGGCATCACGCTCTCCGGCGGCCAAAAACAGCGCGCCGCCATTGCCCGGGCCGTCATTCGCAATCCGCGCATTCTGGTGCTCGACGACGCGTTGTCCAGCGTCGACACTCAGACAGAAGATAAGATCCTCAATCATCTGCGCGAACTCATGCTGGGCCGCACCACAATCTTCATCTCGCACCGGGTTTCGACCGTGCGCAACGCCGACACCATCGTGGTGCTGCACGGCGGGCGAATCGTCGAGCAGGGCACGCATGACGAATTGATCGCCCTGAACGGGTACTATACCGATCTCTACAACAAGCAACTGTTGGAAGAGGAATTGGCGGAAGTGTGAGCAGTCGGGTTTGATGGCGGCGAAAGCCGGGTCGCATGGGTTTTGGGAAGGGCACGACTTCAAATCGTGCCGTACGCCGCTCGAAAACGGGCCCGGCTTCAGCCGCTGCGGATTGCCTTGGTCGCGGCGCCACTCCCCTCGGCACAGGCTAAACTGCGCCTAGGTTCGCCAAGAAGCTTGCGCTTCGCGCGGAGCCCGTTCAAGGCGGCGGCACGACTGAAAGTCGTGCCTTCCCAAGAGACAGTCCAAGGCGTCGCGGATAATCCGGAATAAATGGAACGCGTAGTCACCGCCGAACTACTCGACAGCGACGCCGGCACTCCCGCCGAGGTCGCGGCATCGCTGGCCGACCTGCGCAGTATCAACCGGCGCTTTGGTGGAGTCTCGACCACCCAGGCCATGATCGCGCGTGTCGCGCACAAGACCAGTCTCAAATCGTTTTCCCTACTGGAAGTTGCCGCCGGCGCGGGCGACGTGCCGAGGATGGTCCAGCACGGTCTGCAGAGTCGTGGCATTCAATTGGGAATCACGCTGCTCGATCGGGCTTATTCTCATTTGAACAATGGTGGACGAGGCGCGGCCAACGGGAACCGTGCCGTGGTGGGCGATGCTCTGGCGCTTCCCTTTCACGACAGCAGCTTTGATCTGGTGAGCTGCAACCTGTTCACCCACCATCTATCGCCGGAGGAAGTCGTGCAATTCGTCAACGGGGGACTGCGCGTCTGCCGAATCGCCGTGTTGATCAACGATCTGGTGAGGCGTCGTCTGCACCTGGCCGCAACCTATGCCGGTTTGCCGCTGTTCCACAGCCGGATCACGCGCCACGATGCGCCAGCTTCTGTGCGTCAAGCCTATACCCTTAATGAAATGCGTGACCTGCTACAACGAACCAGGGCAGCGAGCATTGAGATTGAACGCCACTACTTGTATCGCATGGGAGTGGTAGTGTGGAAACATTGATTTATGATTGCTGGATGCTGTCGAGAAACTTGCCGTGCATGATTTAGCCATCATCGGCGGAGGGCCCGCTGGCACGTCCGCGGCCATCACCGCGGCTCGCGGCGGAGCCAGTGTCCTGCTGCTGGAACGCGGCCGTTTCCCCCGCCACAAGGTCTGCGGAGAATTCGTGTCTGCTGAGGCGCTGGACCTCCTCGGTAATTTGCTCGGTTCGCAGCACGCAGCCTTGTTGACGGACGCGATCCGCATTCCGCGAGCGCGAGTGTTTCTCGACGGCCGCACGATTGAGACTGCGGTCGATCCGCCGGCGGTCAGCATCGCGCGGCTTGACCTTGATGCTGCCCTGTGGGAGCTGGCGCAGCAATCCGGCGTCGAAGCCCGGCAACAAACCACGGCGCAGGAACTTTCCGGAACAGCTCCTTTTCGCATCGCAACTTCGCGAGGCAGCTTTGAGACGCGGGCCGTGATCAATGCCGTGGGACGATGGTCAAATCTGGATCCTCCACCGACCGCGAGCAGAACTTCTTCCGGGAAATGGCTGGGCATCAAAGCGCACTTTGCAGAGCCTTCTCCGAATGCCTCGGTCGATCTGTATTTTTTCGAGGGAGGATATTGCGGGGTGCAACCGGTGGAACTGAGAGGCGAGGGCGCTCCGCGCGGTCGCGTCAATGCCTGCGCCATGGTGCGCGCGGATGTGGCCAGCACCCTGCCGGAAGTTTTCGCGCAGCACCCGGCGCTCGAAAAACGCAGCCGCCAATGGCAGCCGCTCAGCGAACCGGTGAGCACATCGCCGCTGATTTTTCGCGCTCCGCAGCCCGAACGCGACAATATCCTGCTCACTGGCGACGCTGCCGGCTTTGTCGATCCCTTCGTGGGGGATGGCATCTCTCTGGCCTTGCGCAGCGGCACTTTGGCCGCCGAATGTCTCGCGCCTTTTTTCCGCGGCGCGCTTTCCCTGCCGGATGCAGTCCTTCGTTACCGGCATGACTATGAACGGCAACTCGCTCCAGTATTCCGCGCTTCTTCAAAAATCCGCCGCATGCTGATGCTGCCGCGCAGCCTGCGTGTACCTATGCTCTTTGTTTTCGAAAATATTCCGGCGGTGGGGCGCTACGTGGTTAGAAAAACAAGATAAACGGCGCGAAAGCTAGCGGACAACCAGAACCTCGCGGATGTTATCGCGGGCCAGAAAGAACTTGATGGAGGCAAAATCGCGGAACAAGGTCTCGATATGCCGGTTGTTGAACACCCGCTGCAGGTGAAAGCGTCCAGGAGCGGATCCCGGGCCCTTTGCCGCGCCCCGGCTCTCAATCGGCTGCATCTCCAGGGTGTCGTCCCCGGCGATGTGAAACCGGTAGCAGGGCGCGTCCGGTCCGGCTTCGCGAGTGTGAAAGAACGCCAGCAGCAGCCCTCCCGGTTTGAGCACCGACCATATCCGCCCGATCACCGGCTTGACCAGGCTTTCATCCATGTAGTCGGCTAGGTTCCAGAAAAGCACGATATCGAATTGCGCCGCCGGGTACTGCAGGTTATCGCTCAAGAAGCGTTTGCTATCGAGCACGGCGTTGCCCTGCTCGTCCTTGGTGGGAAGCGATGGGTCAGTGGAGGCCTCCAGCAAGTCTTCGCTGTAGATTTTATGTCCCCGGGTGGTGAGAACCCGGATGTTGGAGGGGGAAGTCGAACCGAGATCGAGCACGCATAGCGGTTCGTCCGATCCCAGCGACTTGGCAAGTTCCGCCAAACCGCTAGAGCGGCGCGTGAGCCGTGGTTTCGCCTGGGCCTGCTCTGCACCCCGGCTAGGGTCAACCGATGTGCCGCGGAAAAGTTTCATTAAGACGTGTGGGTCCGGCCGCTCTCAGAGCCTTTGGCGAACGGACTGGGTTGCCTTCATTCTTACATATCGCTGGCGATAGACGGAGTAACGCCGCGAATGCTGCCCGCCACTGAAGGCTTGCCATCGGTGCTCCACAGCCAACTGCCTAGGATTTGCCGCTGGCCTGCGCCTCGGACTTGGGTTCCCTTTGAATCTCGATCTTTCCCTTGAAGTAAGCGCCCTCTTCAATGGCGACGCGCTGCGTCACGATATCACCCGTGGCCACGGCGGATTTGGTCAACTCGGCCCGTTGGGTCGCCTGGATGTTGCCCTCCAATTTGCCTTGCACCACCACGTCTTTGGCGTTCACATTGGCCTTCACCAGGCCGTGCGGGCCGATGGTCAGATTGTTTCCCTTCAGTTCGATGGTGCCTTCCACCTGGCCATCGATGTAGAGGTCTTCACTACCTGAGAGTTCTCCCTTTACCATGACGGAGCGGCCGATGTGGGCAAATTCTGTCGTCTTCGCTGGATCCATAACGTTGGGCCTCCTTGGGGCGGGGTGGAGCGCTGCTAAAGCTCTTCGTTCCAAGTTGTTGTCGTGACTTGCCGTGCAGCCAGGAAGAACAATGAAGACCCGGAGCTGGTTTGCCAAAGGCAGAACCGCGACACGACCTGTCGCAGACTATAGCGCACCCCCGGCCTGGGAGCAAATGGCGAATTCGAGCTCCGGAGCCGCGGCAACCCGGCTCACAATTAAGGCGTCCATCAAGGGATTTCGTCGGGTAGACTATGGGGCGAGGCTCTTGATTTTGACCCCTCCTCGAACAAGCACGGCAGGGTGGGCGCTGCTTTCGGTCTTGGCCCTGATTTCCGGTTCTAGCGGCAGGGCTTCGCAAACCCCTGCTCTGGCACCCGCCGAACTCGTGCGCCATACGGTATGGAATGAGATGCATCCCGACATGGCGAACTACATGTTCCAAGACCGCAAGGAGACGCCTCGCGGCTCGCAGACCAAGCTGATGGTGGAAACCCGCGACGCCATGGCCGGATTGATCATCGCCCTCGACGACCATCCCCTTACCGCAGACCAGCGGCAGGCCGAAGACGAGCGAGTCGATCGCTTCCTGAAAGATCCCGGTGAACTCGAAAAGCGCAAGAAGCAGGAAAAGGAAGACACCGAGCATACCGAGCGCATCGTGAAAGCGCTGCCCGATGCGTTTCTCTACGAATATGACGGGACCGAGCCCGGGCGCAAAGGGGTGGGCAGGCCGGGAGACACGCTAACCCGGCTTAAGTTTCGTCCGAACCCGAGTTACGATCCGCCCTCCCACGTGGAGCAGGTTCTGGTCGGCATGCGGGGCTATTTGTTGATAGACACTTTCAAACAGCGGATTGCCCGGATTGACGGCACCCTTGAGAAAGAAGTGAACTTCGGATGGGGCATCCTGGGGCATCTAGACCGGGGCGGGCATTTTCTGGTCGAGCAGGGCGATGTGGGCGATGGCCACTGGGAAATTACCCACATGCAACTCGCTATTACCGGCAAGCTCCTGCTGTTTAAGAGCCTCAACTTCCAGTCCAATGAAGTGGAGAGCGACTTCCGCGCGGTGCCCACCGACCTGACCTTCGCGCAAGGGCTAGAATTGTTGCGCAAACAGGAAGCCGTGCTGGCGGAGGATGGCGAAGGTAGAAAACGCGCCGAGAAGTAAAACGAAATATCGCGGCGGCTTAGCCACCCTCACTGAATGCTTCCCGCCTGAATCGTCTCTTTGCGCACGGTGAGTTTCTCCACCAAATCCTGGCGCACGCGATATCCCGTGCCGGGTTGGTCGCTGATCACGATCATGCCCTGCGGCGTGATTTCCACCTCGGGCTCGATAATATCCTCGTGCCAATAGCGCTTGGAGGCGGAGACGTCGCCGGGCAGCCGGAAATTTTCCAGCGTGGAGAGTGCGATGTTATGTGCCCGGCCCACGCCCGATTCCAACATTCCGCCGCACCAGACCGGAATGCCGCCGGCCTGGCAGACATCATGGACCTTCAGAGCTTCGGTGAAGCCGCCCACCCGGCCCACTTTAATGTTGACGATGCGGCATGCGCCCACGTCCACCGCGAAGGCGGCGTCCCGCGCCTGGCGGATGGATTCATCTAAACAGATGGCGGTTTGCAACTCTTGCTGAAGGCGGGCGTGGTAGTAGATGTCATCGTCCCACAACGGCTGCTCGATCATCAGCAAGTTGAACTGGTCGAACTTACGCAGGTGCTCGATATGATCCAAGGTGTAAGCGGAATTGGCGTCACAGCTCAGCACGGTCTCGGGCCATCGCGAGCGGATTCGCTCCAGTACGTTCAAGTCCCACCCAGGTTTCACTTTCACCTTAACGCGGCGATAGCCTGCCGCCAGTTCGCTCGCAATCCTCTCCAGCAACTGCTCCACCGAATCCTGAATGCCAATCGAAACTCCGCAGGGGATTTCGCGGCGCGTGCCGCCCAGCAGCTTCCACAACGGCTGCTGTTTCTCTTGGGCTTCCGCATCCCACAACGCGTTTTCCACCGCGGCTTTGGCCATGTGGTTCCCGCGAATTTTGGCCATCAGCGATGCGCTGGCTCGCGCCGAATCGAGCGTTCGTCCCAGAACCGCAGGAGCTAGAAAGTGCTTAATCGTGGGCCACGCCGTATCCATCCATTCCGGACTGTAGAAAGGAGCGTCGCTGGCCACGCACTCCGCCCAGCCCTCGCTTCCATCGCAGTGCGCGGTCAGCAGAAGGATGCGGCGGCTGTAAGCACGGCCGAAGCTGGTTTCGAAAAAGTGAACCAGCGGCATCTGAATTTCGCGGATTGTGATGGCTTCGACTTTCATTCCGCTCGGGCTTTGTTACTAAGCGAGACGTAGCGGAGCTACTCCTCTACGTTTTTGTTTTCGCTTGCTGCCACAGGGACTCCAACTCTCCCTCACCTGCGTCTCGCGCTCCACGTCCGCTTGTGCGCAGCTGTTCTTCCATCCATTCAAAACGGCGCCGGAATTTGCGATTGGTCTTCTTCAACGCCGATTCCGAGTCGAGGGCAAGATAACGAGCGATATTCACCAGCACGAAGAATAAATCGCCCACTTCGTCTTCCAGCCGCGCTTTCAATTCTTCGGAAATGGCCTGGCCGGAACCCGGGGTTCCGCGTGCTTGGGGCCACGGTCCCGGCGAAGGAAACTCCATCAACTGCTCCCGCAGTTCCCCGGTCTCCTCGCGCAGCTTGTCGAATAGGCCCTGCATGTTGGGCCAGTCAAAGCCAACTTGCGCCGCTCGTGAACTTAGCTTGTGAGCCTCAAGCAAGGCCGGCATCGCCTTGGAAACCCCTGCCAGGATGCCCTCGGGTGTGCTATCGGCCGGCTCATTCCGCTGCGGGCGCTTTTTCTTTTCTTCCTTTTTCAGCGCCTCCCAATTCCGCAAAACCTCCGCGGAAGTGTCGGCCTTCACTTCCCCAAACACATGCGGATGCCGATTGATCAGCTTGTTCGACAGCCGGTCGAGGACTTCGTCGATGGAGAATCTGTTCTCATCCTTGGCCATCTGGGCGTAGAACAAGACTTGCAGCAAGAGGTCGCCAAGTTCGCCGGGAAGCTCGTCCCAATCGCGCTGATCGATGGCTTCGAGCACCTCGTAGGTCTCTTCCACCGTGTAGGGCTTGATGGAGTCAAAAGTCTGCTCGCGATCCCAGGGACAGCCCCCCGGGCCGCGCAGGCGGGCCATGATCGAAACCGCGCGTTCGAATCGTTCTCCGGTAGTGGGCATGAGTACGGACACTGTAAACGAGGGATGCAGATACGGGCAATGAAGTCGGAAGAGTGCCGGATTCCTACTAAGCCAGAGTGCGTGCCAGAAGCCGCGGATCGTCGGAAATAATTCCGTCCACGCCCCAGCCCGCCAGGCGCAACATGGATGAAGGGTCGTTCACCGTCCACACCAGCAGCTTGCGAGTCGTCTCATGCACCGACTGGACCAACTTCCGGGTCACCAGCGACTTATGCGCCATCACATAGTCTACCGGCAACTTGTTCCAGCCCACCAGTTGGCCCGCTTTCTCACAGATGATGCCTACCGGGACCAGCTCGCTGCGGGCTTTCAGTTCGAGCAGAACATCGGGAAGAAAAGAGGAGACTACGTAATCGAGTTCCGGCGGGTGCTCGCGCAAGGCAGTCAGGACTTTCGCCTCCAGCCCACTCACCTTGATCTCAATATCCAGAAAACCCCGGCGGCTGTAACGTTGAAGCACATCCGGAAACTCGGGAAGGTGCGGCAACTCAGCAACGGTCGCGCAGCAAATCGCGATTCCGTTTACCTTCGGGTCATGGCAAATGACCATGTGCCCACATGCGGTGAGCCGAACGTCGAACTCAAAACCATCACAGCCCTCTTCCAGCGCCCGGTCAAAGGCCGCTAAACTATTCTCCGGAATAGATTTGTCGCCGCGCACTCCGCGGTGGCCGAGAAGAATGGGGCGGCAAGCCATAGACTATTTTACGCATGGGTCGGGGACCAGGTATGTTTCATTGGTCACACAGCGAGGTGACCAACGTCACGGGGAGCTAGTCTAGGTCGAAGTCGCGAATAGGCCGGCCGGTGTCAGGCGATTCTTTGGCTTTTCGGACCGCCTCCTGGAACTTCTTTTCGAGCAGGTCCCCGGCATGTTTCTGGGCCTCAACCGACTGCCGGAAAATGGAGTCACGCCGGTTGTCCTGCTCTTTCATGGCGCGGGCCGCTTCCTCAATGTCATTGAAAGTCTTGGGTTTGACCGCAGCGGTATGGGCGATCACCGCCTCGCTCTCCGGGTCGACCTTGAGCACCGCGCTACAGCACGGGCACGTCACCTCGAAGGCGGAAACCTTACCCTTCATACGCGAAATCATACTCCAAAACCAGTACTCAACGGGAATGAAGCTTGATGGGAAAAACCTTGAAGAGGGTGAGCAATTCCCAGCTCAGCATCACAATCGAAACCAAAACCACTGTGACGGCAATGGTTTCCCCGAAGCTTAGCCGATTGCGGTTGCGCTCCGGCTCGAATCGGCGGGCCACCAAGCCTAAAATGTTCAAAGTGGCGAAACCAAACACCAACACGAAGAGAAGGTTGTAGATCTGACTCTGTTTATTGCCGTAGTCGAAGGCAAGCAGCAGTAACGGATGCCACTGAGCCGATGGCCAGCTCAGCTCCCGCCAGCCTGGGGCGGTTGCGGAGGTGAGGGCCGGAGTCAGGAGCAAGAGCATGGGTGCAGGGTTCCGCTACAAGAAAGAGGCATTCTCACCGTACCACGCCAAGTTTACGATATTACCCTTTTCGTCCACCGAAGTCAGCGGTAGTTTGGCGTGAAAAAGGGAGAGACTGCGAGGGTTAAAGGGAGATCACTTGGTGGTCCAGGCAGTCGGTGTGGATCGACTCATACAACTCCTCGAGGAGCGGCTGCCCATAGCGAGCCATAAAGTAGATTCCCGCAATCTGCCGTTCTTGCAGGATTTTGCCCGGAAAGAGCGCCTGGCTGAGCAAGTCAGCGTGGCGGCCCCAAACCTCGGATTGCCGCAGCTCGGCGCGGGCCGCCCGGGCGCGGAGTTGACCGAGCTGGTAGCGCATTTTCTCGCGCGCGTGGCCGGCCGAATCTACCAGTGTCTTGTCCAAACTCTCCAAAGCTCTGGCGACTCCGGCCAGCGACGTTTCCACCGCCGCGTCTGCTTCGTCGAAGGCTCGCTGCAACTCCTGCGGAAGAGAGCGCGAGGCCAGCGTCTCCCGCAAGCGATCCGGACCATGCAGAAGATCGGTGAACCCTAAGCCATGACGCTCCAGCAAGGCTTTAGGTTTGGCCTCCAGGATGGTCGCGGAAAAACGTGGAACAATGGGCGTCACCCGTCCTGCCAAGGCTTCATACACCACGCCGGCTTGAGCAAAATAGGCCGTCTCCGCCGCGCCTCCGGTATAGGCAAGCGTCGGTAGCAGATAGTCCTGCACCACCGGCCGCAGCAACACATTGGGACTGAAATGATGCGGCTCCGCAGCCACGTGGCGAAGCAACTCCGCCTGAGAAATCGTGTCTGGGCCAACTGAAAATCCCGCAGGTCCGGTCCCGTTAGTCTTCCGATGCACCGGAACCCGCGCCCCATTGCGCAAAGCAAAGAGCAGCGTCGAGGATGCACTGATCTTGGCCTGCTGATGGTAGCCCGAGGCTTCCAGGGCCCTGCCGCGGGCCAGCAACCTGTCCTCCAACTCGCCTGCGCGTTCCACCGCCGCCCGGTAAATAGGCTCCGCAATCTGGTGCAACCCTTGATCCGACGCCCCCAGTAGAATCACGCCCCAATCCGCGAACAGCCGCGCAAAAAGGCGGGCAAACCCGCTGCCCAGGGTCTCGCCTGGCCGATAGCACTCCCGCAACGTGCGGCTGGCCTCCGAGTCACTCAGCCAAGCAACCGCGGATTCGACGACCGGCACAATCTCGGGCCCAAATGTCACCGCGCTGACCGGGGCATCCGCCACACCGTGAGTCGGCGTGGCTATTGTTTGCAAAGCTCCATCCGGCCCAGGAATGGACACGTGGTTTACTTCGGCGAGGTCGTGATCCTCCGTGGCCAGCCAGAATATCGGGACGCAGTCCACCCCAGCGGCCGTCGCCTGACTGGCCAGCCGCACCGCGCTCAGCGCCTTGAACAGCGCGAACAGGGGCCCTCCGAAAAGTCCCACCTGCTGGCCGGTTACAACCGCCAATGCTCCCGCCCGCAGACGAGCAATGTTCTCGAGCGTCTTGGAAGAAGCTCCCCAGTTACGGTTTTGGCTTTCAAGAATCGCAGCCACGCGCTCACGCCGAGCCGCGTCATAGCGCACTGCACTCGCTTCGCTCTTAATCCAATCGGCGAACTGCGGAGAGTGCGGATAAAACTGGCGAACTTCAGGAGAATAGGACAGGAAATCGATGAAAAGCCGGGTGGTATGCGGTATTTGGCTGAAGGGTAAACACTGCGACTTCACCGGCAAATCTCCTCATCGATTTGGACGCAATGGTTCATGCCATGCTTCACGCCGCCTCATTCTACAGGCACGTCCTGTACTCAGATGACACAAACCATGGCGAGATGCAAAAATGAGTCACCAAAGAATTCGAAAGGCCAAGATTCATGAGCCACAGCGGGCCCAGCCACGGGAATGGGGCTGCTCTCACATTGGAAGGCAAGGTAGTGCGGCTGGAACCGCTCCGCCGCGAGCACGCACCACAGCTCTGGGCTGTGGCAATAGATGCCGTCGACGATATCTTCCGCTGGATCCCCTACCCCGTGCGAACGCTGGAGGACATGCAAGACGGCATCGACAGGATTCTTGCCGAACAGGCGCGCGGGCAATCCGTGGCCTTCACCACCGTGGAAAAAAGCTCTGCCCGCATGATCGGCAGCACCCGCTTCATGAATATGGACCTGTCCAATCGCCGGGTGGAAATCGGTTCCACCTGGATCGCTCCCGCCTGGCAGCGGACCGCCGTCAACACCGAAGCCAAATACCTGATGCTGCGCCACGCCTTCGAGCAGTGGCAATGCCTGCGCGTGGAACTCAAGACCGATTCGCTCAACCAGAAATCGCGCGGTGCAATTTTGCGTTTGGGAGCCAAGGAAGAAGGCACTCTCCGCCAGCACATGGTCACTTGGGACGGCCGCCGGCGAGACTCGGTGTACTTCAGCATTCTGGACACGGAATGGCCCACCGTAAAAGCGCGACTGGAAGCCAAGCTCGCGAGCTCCGGCAACGGGTAGCGCCGGCGTCCCGCCGGCTGTCCCGAGGGCGTTCCGCCCTCGGTGCGGCGCACCATCTCCGTGCGGCAATCTACAAGTCAATTGTCCGCGGCTAGGATGAAAGACTATGATGCCTCCGACCGCAGGCTCTGCCGATTCACAGGATGCGGGGCCGCAATGTGCAAGGAGACTCACAAATGGATCTCGGACAGGGCATCATGTATTTCCTGTACGCAATTGTTTTCTTGTTCGCCATCGGCACTATCCTGAGCGGGTTTTTCCAGGTGATGACCGCTGAAGCCGCCGTCATTCAGCGCATGGGCAAGTTCCAGCGCGTGGCCACCGCCGGCATGAATTTCAAACTGCCCTGGCTCGACCAGATCGCCGGGCGCATCGACTTGCGCGTGCAGCAACTGGCTCTCGACGTCGAAACCAAGACGAAAGACAACGTCTTCGTGAAGATTCCGGTGTCGGTGCAGTATCACGTCATTCCCGACAAAGTCTACGAGGCCTTCTACAAGCTGGCCAATCCCAAACAGCAAATTTCGTCTTATGTGTTCAACGTGATTCTTGGCCACGTGCCCAAGATGATTCTCGATGACGCCTTCCTGCAGCAATCCGACATCGCCGTCGCCATCAAAGAGGGATTGGACGACGTGATGAAAACCTACGGCTACGCCATCGACCAGGCGCTGGTCACCGACATTGAGCCCGACGAAAAAGTGAAAGCCGCCATGAACGAAATCAACGCCGCCCAGCGTGAACAGGTCGCGGCCAGCGCCCGCGGCGAAGCCGAGAAAATCCTCAAGGTGAAGCAGGCCGAAGCGGAAGCCGAGAGCAAAGCCCTGCAAGGCCAGGGCATTGCCAATCAGCGCAAGGCGATCATTAACGGACTGAAAGACTCGGTCGAGTCGTTTCATCAGGCGGTCGAAGGCTCGACGCCCAAGGATGTGATGATGCTGGTGCTCGTGACCCAGTACCTCGACACCATGAAAGAAATCGGCGCCAACGACAAGAGCAACACCATCCTGATGTCGCATTCCCCAGCCGCGGTTGGGGATTTGTTCCGCCAGATGCAGGAAACCATCGTGATCGGGCAGAAAGTGGCAACGGTGAGCCAGTAAGCTAGCAAGAAAACGGGTGCCCCATCCTAGCGCGCTCTTTGCGCTAGGGTGGGAGGAAGAATCTCATCTCCCCGCGCCGCGCAAATCCACGCCCCTCCCCAAATCGCTAGCGCGATGCAGGCGCTCGACCATTCGTTCGGATTATTCATCCGCGCCGCGCTTAACACCCGTGGCAGGTGGAGCAAAAAGAACCAAAGCATAAACATTACGCCGAGAAAAAATCCCGCCCAGCGATCCATCCAGCGGACCGCAATGCTGATCCCCGCCGCGATAAATCCCGCTCCGGTGAAAACCGCCCAGAACATCTTTCCCGGAATCCACGGCGTAATCAGGCTGGCAATAAAACCAAGAATCAGAAAATGGTCGACGCCGAAGATCACCATGGAAATCGCAAAAAGGTAGGGCCCCGAGGCAATCAGCGCCCTCAAAATCCCCGGATCGCCCCCTCGGTCATCCCGCAAGTTCCCTGCCAGCATGAGCGCCGAGCTCGCCATGGTTAGCGTTTCGAAGACCACGGTGCGAAGGCCAATATCGGTCAGAATTCCCGCCGCGTGGACTACCGCATAATAAATAAAGCAGAGAAGGAACCACATGCTCAGCCCAATCGCCACCGGCCACGCTTTCACGTGGACGATAATGCAGACCCCCGCCGCCAACAACGCAGCCCCCACCACATAAGCCAAAATCGGCATGTGCGGGAACCACGGGACACCATCCACAAACATCCGCCGATAGCCGAAGACGAAGTTTTCGATGCCAAAGACGAGCATCGCGACGCCGAACACGATCCTGCCCTGTGCCGTGATCTTTTCCAACAAGTCGGCCTCCTCAGATCGATACTCGACTGCTTTCCAGTAGTTTGACGAATGCTTGGGCAAGAAGTTTCGGCACCTCACCTGCACCTCGGGGCGGCACCGGAGCATCCAATCATTGACTTCCAGCTGGGCGCATCCTAGTCTGGAAGCAGTTCTTTATGGGCCATTCCCACCAGTGGGGGCGTCACGGCTTCGACGGAGATGCTTGCGGCCAGGAGGCATGCCGGGGTGCATACACCCGCAATCGCGTGCAAAATGATAATTGCCAATCAACCAATGGCATACGCAGCCTAATTTATTAGGCAGCCGCTCTCCACAGCTTTGCCTTCGGGCTGTGAGCGAGCGTCACACAGGGGGCTGCTCTTCTCTGCTACGTCTGGGCAGCGAGGCTAAGATTTCAGGCTAGTGGTCGGCGTTTCTTGTCCGTTCTGAGCGGCGGCCGCGAACGTCCTGGGGGAAGCGCCGGCAACGGCGCCCAACGCCTGGGGCATGAATCGGAATAAGCATGTAGTCTCCTGACCAGTAACATTTTCGGACGCGGGTTCGACTCCCGCCGCCTCCACCAAACTCTGGATGAATCTTACCTGTCCTCGTATTGTTCTAACGTCAAATAGTCTGATTTTGTCTCTCCCGCAAGTAAGAACGGTCGTAACCTTGAACGGCAGGCCCTGCCGCATTAGCTTGAATTACATGAGGTTCCGCGCCGCCTTAATTTTTTGCTTTCTGCTGCTAACCCTTTTCTCCGCCGCACCATCCGAGGCCCAATCTGCACGCTTCTGCACGTCGAAGGGTTATCTTGCCTATAACGCGCAGCAGGAAATGGTGCCTGGCGTGATTGGCCACGCTGTGAGGGTGGTGAGATTCGGGCCTGACGGAGGCATCCACCTTGCAGGTGACATTCCTTTACCGCCGACGTTCACGGTGTACCATTTGGTCTGCAGCGAAGACCGCATCGAGGTAACCGGATTTGAGAATTTGGTCACGAAATACATGATTCAGGTCACCGAATCTAGTGTCGGACTGCTCAGTGCCATGGAAGACCCCGGGCAGAGTTGGTCTGACGCCGCCAAAGAAGGACCAGCCCCAGTTGATCTTGGTATCTTTGGCAAGGTTGCTCCCCTGCGATTGGAATCGTTCGATTCCGAGCACGAATATCAACTCGTGCGCAACGTTTCCTTCAGGCAAACCAAGCGAGGCCAAGTAGTGCACACGAGATCTGAACTCATCCAGATCGACCTCAACGGCAATGTTCTGCAGCATTTTGTGCTCTATGACTGGCAAAAATTGGAAACCGGCGACTAGCTTATCTTCGCGAGAAGCGTCGTGGCCAGTGTTCCTCCCAGCGCCCTTAATTGACACGTATTACGTTCGCACATATACTGTGCTCATGAACGTCACTCTCTCCATCGACGAGCAGACAGTCGCCCGCGCCCGCAAGAAAGCGGAAGCTCTTGGTACCAGCCTGAATCAGCTCATTCGCGACTATCTGCACAAGCTGGCCGGCGGCGACGATCCTGAGAAAAGTATTGAGGAGTTCAAGCGCCTCTCCGGCCAAGGCAATTCCCGGGGCTGGCGCTTCAATCGCGACGAGATTCATGAGCGCTCGTAGCTTTTTCGACACCAACGTCTTGGTCTACGCGGACGATAAGGCTGCGCCCGCCAAGCGACGCCGCGCTCTCGAACTAGTAGCCGAGCACCGCCGCGCGGGAACCGGTGTAGTCTCGCTGCAGGTGCTGCAAGAGTATTTCGTAACCGTCACGCGGAAATTGCAGGTTGACCCGCGCATTGCCCGCCGGAAAGTCGAACTGCTCGCGGAGTTCGATGTCGCCGCTCCCGAGGTCGGGGACATACTCGCGGCCATTGACCTGCATCGCCTGCACGGATTCTCCTTCTGGGACGCACTCATCTTGCGGGCCGCGAAGCAAGCGGGCTGCGGTGTGCTGTTCAGCGAAGAGCTGCAGGAGGCCAGGGAGACGGACGGGGTACGCGTCGTGAATCCCTTTCGCTAGGCCGCACTCGCGCTCTTTCGCCGCCGCCTCTGCCAATTGCTTCTCACACCTGAGTCCGGAACGCCGATCGGCACATCTACCTAGTCATGGCGAACTCGACTGAATTCAGCTTGCCCGATGCCACCGCCGTTCTCAGCCGCACTCCCGCAGCCCTAAACGCGCTGTTGCGCGGGCTACCGAACAACTGGGTGCGTTGCAACGAGGGAAACGACACCTGGAGCGCGTTCGACATCGTAGGCCACCTGGTGTTTGCGGAGCGCAACAATTGGATGCCGCGGGTGCGGATCTTATTGGAAAATGGCGAAGCGCGGCCGTTCGATGCCTTCGACCGCTTTGCGCAGCTGAAGGACCGTCACAAGTCGCTGGAGTTCAATCAGCTCTTGGATGATTTTTCCCGCCTGCGAAGCGAGAGTCTAGCCGCGCTGCAGGCACTGCATTTGCAACCGGAGGCCTTGCAGCGGCGAGGAAGGCATCCGGCGCTGGGAGCGGTAACCCTGTCCGAACTTCTGGCGGCGTGGACGGTTCACGACTTTACTCACATGCATCAACTATCCCGCGTGTTGGCCTACCAGTACCGCCACGCAGTCGGCCCGTGGAGCGCATATCTAGGCGTGCTGAAATGCACCGGCCATAGCGCTCCCTAGAGGTTCGTAACAGGATTCATCGGCTTTGGTGGCGTTTTCGAAGCGAGTCCTCTAGTCTTGAGTCGAGCGGCCCGGAAACAGCCCATGGTCACCCTCCACGACATCCGCGAAGCCCAAGTCCGCCTCCGTGGCGTTGCGGTCCATACCCCCCTGATCGAATCGCAAATTCACCAATCGGCCGACGCCAGCGACAACCGCAAGCTCTATCTGAAGCCGGAGAACCTGCAGCCCATTGGCGCCTTCAAGCTGCGCGGGGCTTACAACAAGATCGCCTCGCTCTCGGAGGAAGAACGCCGCCGCGGCGTTATCACCTACTCCAGCGGCAATCACGGGCAAGGAGTCGCCTACGCGGCGCGGGCTCTTGGCACTAAGGCCGTCATCGTGATGCCGAAAAATGCTCCGCTCATCAAACGCGAGGCAACCGCAGCCCTGGGTGCGGAGATCATACTGGTGGGGCCGGGCAGCGCCGAGCGCCAGGCCAAGGCCGAAGAGGTCGCGGCAGAAAAGGGTTACATCATCATCCCACCATTCAACGACGAAAAAATCATCGCCGGCCAGGGCACCATCGGCCTGGAAGTCCTGCAAGACCTGCCCGAGGTTGAAACCGTGCTGGTGCCGGTAGGCGGAGGCGGCATGGTCAGTGGCATTTCGACCGCGATCAAGCTGAGTAAGCCCGCGGTGAAAGTCATCGGCGTCGAACCGGAATTGGCCGCCGACGCGCAAGCCAGTCTGCGGGCGGGGAAGATCGTGGAATTTGCCGCCGAGGAAGTCACCCGAACCTCGGCGGATGGCCTGCGCACGCAAAGCATCGGCCCCATCAATTTCGAGCACATCCGCCGCTACGTGGATGACATTGTGACGGTCAGCGAAAGCGAAATCCGCGAAGCCTTGATTCGTCTGGCCGCGAATCCGAAGACCGTGGCCGAACCCAGCGGGGCGGTAGCGGTGGCTGCATTTCTATTTCGCCGCACGCAACTGCCACAGACTAAACTGAATGTCGCGGTGATCAGCGGAGGAAACATCGACCCGCAGATGCTCGCGGACTTCTAGAGCTAAACGTACCCGGACACAAATGACGAATATGAAAACGACAACCTTGGCCATCGCCTTTGTGTGCTTAACCTGCGTGGCGTCATTCGCCGCCAGCGAGCGCGGAACGCCCATCCACGAAACCGCAATCTATGAGTCACCCGATGCGACATCGCCCAAGCTGGCTCCCGCCGAACGCGGGCACGAACTGGTGGTCCTCGAGACGAGCCGGGACTGGGTGCATGTGGAAGCATTGCTGAGCACTCCGCGGCGCGATCCCGAAGACGAAACCGAGGAAACAGAAGGACGCGTCGTAACCGGCTGGGTGCTGGGCAAAGACATGATCCGCACCACCACGCCCAATGGCGACGCCATTGCATACGGCGAGGCGGTCGACTCCGAGGACCAAGCCAGCCGCAGCCACGGGCGCCGCGGCGCCGCGCAGGATGCGATGCGCCTCTACTACCGCGTGGCCGATTTGTTCCCAACTTCTCCTCTCGCCGCCCAATCTTTATATCGCGCCGCCGACATTCGCTGGCAACTCGATAAAGAGGACGTCGCGTCCCGGCCTTCGGCTCGGGAACAGGCCGCCTTCCTGCGCGGCCACATGGACGAAACTTGGATGAAGGAACTTATCAAGAAGTTCCCCGGCACCAAGTGGGCGGACCTGGCTGCCTTTCGCTTGATTGAAAACAAGCTGTGCGGCGATTGGCAAGGCGCCTCCAAATGTCCCATTAAGGAAGCTGACCTTTACGAGAAGTACGTCAAGGACTACCCGCAATCGCCCGCGGTGGCCGAGGCCCTCTATGACGCCGCCTGGCGCTGGTCGGCGCTCATCGAGATTTACAAGACCGAGGGCGACGAAAAAAAATCCGAGCAATCCAAGATCAAGGCCATTTCCCTAGCGCAAAGCGTAGCTTCGCAAGCTCCCCAAAACGACTGGGGCGCGCGCGCCCAAAGGCTTTTATATTTTATGAGCCAGGACATCCCCACCTATGGCAACATCCCCGATTGAGTGAGCTTCTTCGCATCGCCGGCATTTGCGGAGTCGCGAACCATTTCTGCTAGCCGCTTGAACGGCAATTTTCTGTCATACTTTCATCATCGCTTGGGGAGGACTTTTGCACGACTACCTGCTGTCTCTCATTCTCGGCATCATCGAAGGTCTCACGGAGTTTCTGCCCGTCAGCTCCACCGCCCATCTCCGGCTTTCTGAAGCCCTGCTGCATATCAGTCTCTCCGATGGCTACTGGAAGATGTACACCATCGTCATCCAGTTGGGCGCCATTCTCTGCTTGCCGGTATATTTCCGCAGCCGCATCGCCAAGTTCCTTTCCACTTTCCCGAAAGGCGAGAGCGGCAATCGCACGGCGCTGACTCACCCCCTGGGCCTGACCGCGGTTGCCTTTGTCATCACCGCCACTCCCGCCTACCTGATGACGAAAACCATCGGCAAACATTTGGAGAGCCTCACCATCATGGGCGTGGCCCTGGTTGTGGGCGGCGTCGTCATGTGGATCGTCGATGCCATGAACGCGCGCTCGGAGGCGGCTGGTCCCAGTGCTTCGCAAGGCCGCATTCACACCTGGAGGATGGAGGACATGAGTCTTGGCCAGGCCATCTGGATCGGCGCCTGCCAAATTCTCTCCGCGGTCTTTCCGGGCACGTCGCGGTCCATGTCGACCATCGCCGCCGGACAACTGGCGGGCATGTCGCGGGCTTCGGCGCTGGAGTTTTCCTTCTTCCTCTCGATTCCGACGATGGTTGCTGCCACCGGATACGATCTGCTGAAATCGGTGATGGGGAAAGGCGAGAACCCCATCGGAGTCTCCCATCTCAGCACCGACAACTGGATCGTGCTGGCCATCGGCTTCGCGGTTTCGTTTATCGTTGCCTACGGTTCAGTGGCGTGGTTCATGGCCTGGGTTCGCAAGCACGGCTTTGTTCCCTTCGCGGTGTACCGAATCATTGTGGGGACGCTGGTGCTGATCTTCATCGGCAGGCTTGGAAGCTAGTCCCGCGTGGAATTCGTCTGTGTTCCTCCGTGTCCCTGCTCTTTATTCCAGGGTTGAGAGAACCCGCAACCAACTCGATAACAACCCCCGATTGTCCGCGCCGCCGGTTGCTGGCATAATCAAAAAGCTCTGGCGTAGCCGGGCGCTTCTGGGAGATGTTTTCCCTTGCGGTGCCGCATACGCCCATGAAGTATTTCACCAGAATTTTCGCTCCCACCAACAACCGGCGGCTCAACGAGCTGACCGGGTTCCTGTTGTGTGTCTCCGCGCTCCTTCTTTTCCTCGCGCTGGCGTCTTATTCGCCGCTCGACCCGTCCCTGAACAGCGCATCGGTGCTCACCGGCTCGCGCGCGGCGCGCAACTGGATCGGCATTATGGGAGCGCTGATCTCCGATCTGCTGCTGCAAGGTTTCGGCGTGGGAGCATTTTTGATTCCGGTGTTTCTCGCCGGCCTGGGAGCGCGCTGGTTCCGCTCGCGCAAGGTGATCTCGCCGGTGGCGAAATTTCTGGGCGGAATCTGGCTGCTCGTCTTCGTTCCCGCGCTGCTGGGTTTGTTGCCCGGACGCGTGCAGTGGCTCGGCGCCATCCCAATCGAAGGATTGGTGGGACGCATTGCCGCGGATGTCCTCATTCATTACTTCAACGTTGCCGGAGCGTACATTGTCTGTGCGACGGTGTTGGCTGTTGCCTTATACCTATCCACGGCATTCTCCTTCAGCGCGCTGCAGCTCTGGGCGCCGACGCGCTTCGCTTTGGCTATCGCGATTTGGGACCGCTGGAAAGATTGGCGGGATGCGCGTGCCCGCAAGCGCACGCAAAAGGAATTGGAGAAGCGACGATCGGCCAAGCCAGAGGTGACGGCAACAATGGTTCCCGGGCGCGATCATGCTTCTCACGATCCAGAACCGCAGCCGTTTTTCTCTCCGCGAGCGGAGAAGATGCGGACGGGCATCGAGCGCGTGGCCGCTGCCGCGACCGGCCAGGAGTTGGCCGACGAACCGCCTGCGAATCTCGCCGCGGCTCAGGCCATCGCTCCCGAAGTCGCGGAGCGCGCCGACATCGGCCAGAAAACGAAGACCACCCTGCCGCGCATCGCCGCCGGCGGATTCAAGCTGCCGCCCAGCAGCCTGCTGCATCGCGCCGATGAGCAGCAAACCATCGACGCCGAGGAACTCAAGCTGCTTGCGCAAGTGCTAGTCGAAAAATATGCCGAGTTTGAAGTCCATGGCCAGGTCACGCAAATTAATCCCGGCCCGGTGGTCACGACGTTTGAGTTCAAGCCCGAAGCGGGCATCAAGTACAGCCGCATCACCAACCTCACTGACGATCTTTGTCTTGCGCTGAAGGCCGAGAGCATTCTCATCGAGCGCATGGCCGGCAAATCCACGGTCGGCATTCAGGTGCCGAACCGCGAACGCGAAATTATCTGGCTGCGCGAGAACATCGAGTCGTCGGAGTTCATCGGCTCAAAATCGAAACTCACGCTGGCCATGGGCAAGGACATCAACGGCCGCATCGTCACCGCCGACCTCAACGGTATGCCGCATTTGCTGATCGCCGGCTCGACCGGATCGGGCAAGAGCGTGGCCATCAACGCCATGATCATGTCCATTCTGTATAAAGCCACGCCCGATCAAGTGCGATTGATTCTGGTCGATCCCAAGCGGCTGGAGTTGGGAAACTACGAGGGCGTTCCGCACCTGTTCACCCCCATCATCACCGAGCCCAAGCTGGCGGCCAACGCGCTGCGCAATGCGGTGCGCGAAATGGAAAACCGCCTGAAGATTCTGGCGGAAAAAGGCGTACGCAACATCGACCAGTACAACAAGCTGTTCGATGAGGAGTCGACGCGCAGCCTGTTCGGCGACGACTCGGAAGACAAGCCGCTGCCTTATATCGTCATCATCATTGACGAGTTGGCGGACCTGATGATGCTGGACTCGGGCAACGTGGAAGAATCCATCACCCGCCTGGCGCAGATGGCCCGCGCCGTTGGCATTCATCTGGTGCTGGCCACGCAGCGCCCGTCGGTGGATGTGATCACCGGCTTAATCAAAGCGAATTTTCCGGCGCGCATTTCTTTCCGCGTGGCGACGAAAGTTGACTCGCGCACCATCCTCGACGCCAACGGCTCGGAGGCACTGCTGGGCCGCGGCGACATGCTCTATCTGCCGTCGGGCTCGGCGCGCGTGCACCGGCTGCATGCTCCGTTCGTCACGGAGAAAGAGATTGCCGCGGTGGTTGAGTTCTGGCGCGCACAAGCGACGGCCGAGTACGAAGAGAAATTCCTGGAAGCGCCGAAGGAAGAGCGCGCCGGATCTGAATCTGGCTCCGCGGGCGAAGGGGAAGACGGTGAACACGACCCAGCCTACGAAGACGCCGTGCGGCTGGTGGTGGAATTCGGCAAGGCTTCCACTTCCCTGCTGCAGCGGCGGCTGCGCATCGGCTACGGGCGTGCCGCTCACCTGATCGATCTGATGGAACGCGACGGCATCGTCGGCGCCGCCGACGGCCCCAAACCGCGCGAAGTTCTGAAACGTCCCAACTGGATTTCGGAAGTGGAAGAGTCGATGCGGTAGTGTTCCGTGCGGAACATGCACGCTAATGTTCCTTACGGAACATCTTATGTACGTTGGTGTACGTACTGGTATGTATGATGTGGTTTCGTTTGTGGAGGTTGCGAGGAGGGGGTTTGGGCGTTCTCAGACGGAAAACGATGTCATAAAATGACATAATATGACAACGTGACGATCAAATAATACTTCTCGCTAACAACGGACTTCCACGTTTGCCGGTTACTGCATCCAAGGCCACATGAGATACGTAGCCGGCGGCGGCTCCAATCAGGAACCCGGCGAGGAATAGCCACAGCAGTTCCTCAATCTTATTAAGGAACTTTCCGACAGCTCCGTCTAGTTCAATTGGCAAACTGACTTCCTCATTCACCCGAACCATCAATGTCCTCGTGGGATTCTCTTTGCATCGCGCGGACTGCTCTCTACAAAATGCTGTAAAGTTTCCAATCCCTTTAACCTGAGAGACTATCGCTCCGCCCGCAGTCAGGCTATGGCAGATGCTGCGATGATACGAGGAGATAGCGGGCTCAAAAATGTCCGGCAGATTGCCAGTTGTCCATCCGCCCACGGCTCCCCCGAATACTTCTATACAAAAATCTAGTCCGCTTTGCTCTTTGGCCTGATAGGCGGCGGTCAGTCCACCCGCTGTGATGCTGACATACTTGTGTGTCTTGCTATTTGGCATGAATTCACCCTGCGCTGCAGGTGTAAACTGTAGCAAAACACGGTAGCGAATACAAGGCGAATACTGCATCGTAGCGCCGCTCAGGGACTATGCACCTCGCGGTTTTTGAGACGTGGGTTCATTTCGAGGCTCAGTCCCTGACCGGCCGGGAAACTCCAGGTCCTTCGACTGCGTTGTCGGGCGCTTCGCGCACGACAACTTCGCTCAGGATGACAATTTATTGGGGTCGCAGCAGTACGGCTGAAGCCGTGCCCTGATACGACCCTTTCCGCGTTGCGAGCTTTTGCGTTGCGAGCTGGCTGAGCAAGACTGCCGAGCTTTGCTCGGCCTGGACGGGCGAGGGCGCCCGTCCCCACCACGATTCTCGGCGCTAGCCGGCGATTTCCAGTTGGGACTGAGAAATCGGCTCGCGGGTCAGTTCGCCATCGACCATGCGCCACAGGCCTAGCGGGTTGGCGTCCTTGAGTTCATCGGGCAAGGCGGAATCGGGGAAGCCCTGGTAGCAGACCGGGCGCGTGAAGCGGAAGATGGCCTGGGTACCGACCGAGGTGGAGCGTCCGTCGGAAGTTGAAGGGTAAGGCCCGCCGTGCACCATGGCGTGGGTAACTTCGACTCCCGTGGGAAAGCCGTTCACAATCAGGCGGCCGACTTTGCCCTCGAGGATAGCGATCAGATCGGCGAAGTCGTGCAAGTCCTGCTCGGTGCCGTGGATGGTCGCGGTTAGATGGCCTTCCAAGCCGCGGGCAGCTTGCAAAACTTCTTCGCGATTGGAATGGCGAATCAATAAGGTGGATGGACCGAAAATTTCCTCTTCCAGATTTTCGTCTTGCAGGAATGACTGCGCGTCGGTCTCGAACACGGCCGCGCCTACGCTGAAGTCTCTGTTATTGTCATTGCCATTGTGGGGAAGTTGGACTTCGGCCAATAACTTGGCATTTCCTTTTTCCTTGCGGGCGGCGATTCCGGCGTCATAGGAATTACGAATGACGCCAGTCAGCAAATGGAAGGGCGCCGAGTCTTTGACCGACTGCTGCAAAAGCGCGGCAAGCTTCGCGGCCTCCGGGCCTTCGGGCACAAACACCAGGCCGGGCTTGGTGCAGAACTGGCCCGCTCCCAGTGTGAAAGAAGCGTGCAGGCCGCTGGCAAGGCTTTCGGTGCGCTCGCGCAGCGCGCCGGGCAAAATGAATACGGGGTTGGTGCTGCTCATCTCGGCATAAAACGGAATGGGCTCGGGGCGGGCAGCGGCAATGTCCATCAAAATTCGTCCCGCGTGGCGCGAGCCGGTAAAACCGCCCGCCTTCACCAGCGGATGCTTCATCAACGCGGTGCCGATGCGGCTGCCTCCGCCAAACAGCAGGGAGAAAACTCCTTCCGGTAGATTGCATTGCCGCACCGCTTGCTGCACGGCTTGGCCGACAAGTTCGCCGGTGCCGGGATGGGCGGAGTGTCCCTTGACGATGACCGGATTGCCCGCGGCCAGAGCCGACGCGGTGTCGCCGCCAGCTACGGAAAACGCCAAGGGAAAATTGCTTGCGCCGAAAACGACGACCGGGCCGAGGGGATGCAGCAAAGAGCGGATATCCGGCTTGGGAGCGGGTTTGCGCGTGGGATCGGCGCGGTCAATGCGCGCCATGCGCCAGGAGCCTTCTTCGATCAACTGGGCGAACAGGCGCAACTGGCCGACGGTGCGCGCGGTTTCGCCCTGCAAACGCGCTTTGGGCAAAGCTGTTTCCAGCTCGCAGCGCTCGACGATTTCGCCGGCGATGGCTTCCATGTTGGCGGCTATTTTTCGCAGGAATGCGGCCTTGTCGCGACCGGAGGTCCTGCCATAGACGGTGAAAGCCTGGTGCGCTAGGCGCGCGGCTTTGTCCACTTCTTCCCCGGTCGCGGAAAAGAAATCCGGATCGAGGCGCTCGCCGGTCTTGGGATTCGACGCGTGAAAAACCTCGCCCGTGGCGCCGCCGGACTGAAATCCAATGATGGATCGACCTGACAATTTCATGATTGGCTCCGCATCTATTTTACTTTATAAGGTTTTGGCGGGCGGCGTTGGTTGATATTTTGCGGTAAACTCACGCGGGCGAAGAAAGGGGATCACCCATGCGCATGGGAAGAACGATTCCATTGGTAGCTTTGGCGTGTGTGATGTTGGCCTCGTGCGGCCGAAGTTTCACCATGAGCGAGTTTCAGCCGAAAGGCGACGGCGGGCAGGGGACCAAGATTCTTCTCACCGAAGCGCCGCAAGGGGGAGTGATTGTCAACCCAACATGGGCCGGCCCCGAATATAGCTATACGACCACGGCCTCGCTGGGCTACGGCCTTAGCGGTACCATGGGCCTTCCGTCCTATTGGTACGCCGGTGCGGAGTGGGTTTTTTGGGGCAAGGTTGAGCTTCCGCAAGCTACCTTCGACAGCGACAAAGATAGCCCGCTCACATTCAAGATGGTGAAAGACAAGGGGCTGGTTTACGTCCGCGGTCGAGGCACTGTCACCCAAAAGAGCGGGAAGGTCACCCGGCTTGGCTAGTTGGCGATGACCGGGTGAACTAAGGGATGATGCCTTCCTTGGCCGCGCTTGCTTCCTGGCTCGGACTCATCCACCCGTCCACTTTCAAAGCAAAAAAACAAATGCATTGGTTCGAAAAAGACGTTTTTGCGCCTGGTAATCCATCGTGTATAAAAACCGTCATGAAAAAATACAAACTTGAGTACATCTGGCTAGACGGCAAGAAACCGGTTCCCGAGCTGCGTGGCAAGACCCTACTTAAAGAATTCGTGGATCCGCCCACGCTCGCGGATTTGCCCAAGTGGGGCTTTGACGGCAGTTCCACCATGCAGGCCGAGGGCAAGAGTTCGGATTGCGTGCTGAAACCTGTGGCTTTGTATCCGGATGGAGCCCGCAAAGACGGGTATATCGTGCTTAGCGAAGTCATGCATGCGGATGGCACTCCGCATTCCACCAACGCGCGGGCCACGATCGAGAACGACCCCGATTTATGGGTTGGGTTCGAGCAAGAATACTTTCTTTATCAAGATGGGCGCCCGCTCGGCTTTCCGGAAAACGGCTACCCGAGCATTCCCCAAGGCCCCTACTACTGCGGCGTTGGCTACAAATATATGGGCAGCAAGGCGCGGCAAATCGTCGAAGAGCATTTGGATCTCTGTCTGAACGCGGGCATCAATCACGAAGGCATCAATGCGGAAGTCGCGAAAGGTCAGTGGGAGTTTCAGATCTTTGCCAAAGGTTCCGCGAAAGCCGCCGACGACACTTGGACGGCCCGCTACCTAATGATGCGTCTTTGCGAGAAATACGAAGTGGATGTCCAGTTACATTGCAAGCCGATTAAGGGTGACTGGAATGGATCTGGCATGCACTGTAACTTCTCGACTCGATACCTTCGAGAAGTGGGTGGTAAGGACTACTTTGAAGCCCTAATGAAGGCGTTCAACGAAAACGTCGCCGAGCACATCGCAGTGTATGGCCCGGATAACCATCTGCGATTGACCGGACTGCACGAAACGCAAGCGATTGACAAGTTCAGCTATGGTCTGTCGGATCGCGGCGCGTCGATCCGCATGCCGATTAACTTCGTGAAGAACGGTTACAAGGGCTATTTGGAAGACCGCCGTCCGAACTCCGAAGGCGATCCTTATCAAATCGTCTGGCGCATTCTGAAAACGATTAATAGCGTGCCGAAGCCGGGAGATGCTTCCAGCGAAAAAGCGGCTTAGGTGAGGAGCCAGACCGAGGTAGGGATGAAAGAAAATATCCGTGCCATTCGCCAAGACCCGCGTCTCGAAATCGCGAGACGCGGGGCACCGGCAGTTGCCTCGAAATAACCGTCAGTCTCCTTCTGCCCGAAACAACTGCTTGTAGTCGCCCTTGCTCACTCTTCGGGGTCGAGCGTCCACATGCCAGACGTCCTCTGGTGCCGAACCTGGGCGCAGAATCTCGACGGAGGCACTGTCGTATGCGGGCCTGTATACATTTCCCTCCCTCACCAGGAGAGTGAGCTGTTTACCGAGTTCCACCGAGAACTGGTGATCACCCGTTACGGACCCAATGCCGCGCCTGGACCAACCTTTGCGATCAGTAAAATCCACAGGAGCGGGAAAGTTATCTCCGCCGAGTTTTCGTTCTTCTTCCGGCGTTGCCGGTTCGAAATGTGTGCCGGTCCACTTGCAGAGAACTCCTGGGCAAAGTGCGTAAATACTTTCTCCGAATGGAGTGTAAAACATGGGGACGTTTGCAGTGTCTTGCCCAAAGTCCACAACTTTGCGGTCAATTGAAGAGGGAGTTATGCGGATCACAGTTAAGGAGACGTGCTGGTTGTTGGGGGAGGGAGGGGAATAAAAATACTCTTCGGAGATCACCAGCGGGTAGCGCAGATAGCTACAGTGGTAGCCGCGACGAGCCACACTCATAAACAGATACGCTTCATCTGCGTTCCAAAGCAGAGTTCCACTGTCGTCCTCGCGCGCGTAGTAAACCTGGCAGGACGCCAATATTGCCACGGCGCCTATGATGCAAACGACGACCGCAAACACTATCCTCTTGCCCATTCTTCTCCTCAATTACAGGACGTAGATTGGCAGACATTGTTCAAAATATAATTTGTGAAGTCGCCAGCATAATCCCAATAGCCTTCTAACAATGAGCCGTCAGGAACTGTATAAGTTCTTAGGTTTATTCCCCCCAGAGCATTGTTGAGGCTGGACCCTTGCGGTGCTTGAATCTGCTTCTGGATGTACTGTAGATACTGCTGCCGGGTGCCCCTCGATAAGAGCGAAGGCGTTGTCAAGGGCACACTTTTTCTGGGCGGTGCGTGAGCACCGCCTGGTTTGCCATCGAGAATTGAGGACCAAGACCCTGGGACATCACGCGTAAATCAGTTCTCGGCAGAACTCGTCGTTCCACCAACCATCGATTCGACCACTCGCTCGGCCATGATTCTTCTATGCGAACATCCCGCCTCTTCATGCTTGCGGGATGCGAGAGCGCCCAATCAGCGTCACGGTCTAGCTTGCGCCGACCAGGGGCACCCGCGGGCTGCTCTCGATGCGGACGACTGCCGGATACGGCTGCTGCGTGCGTAGCATCCAGTACAGTCGTATGGCCAACTTGCGCGCCGCCGCCACCTTGGCCACCGCTTTCGGCTTGGAGTGGCAGCGATGCAGATACTCTTTGCGAAACTCCGGATCCAGGCGCACCGTGGTTTGCGCCGCCTCCACCAGCAACATGCGCAGCATGCGATTGCCTTGCTTGCTGATCGCGCCCAACCGCTGCCGTCCGCCCGAAGAGTGCTCGCGCGGAATCAACCCCAGATAGCTGGCCACCTGCTTGCCGCGCGGGAAGCGGCTTACGTCGCCCATGGTCAGCACGTAGGCCAAGGCCGTGATCGGCCCTACCCCCGGCTGCGTCTGCAACAGCCGCTCCATTTTGTCTTGCAGAGCCTCGGCTTTCACCGCCTGGTCAAGCGGTTCGATCTGCTGATCCAGCATGGCCAGCAGCTGCAGCAGGTCTTCTCGGCGACGGCCCGCCCACGGTCGCAGCGGCAGCTCGCGTAACATCTGCTGTCCCGCCCTCGTCCACAGCCGGTGTTTGCGCTGCACGCCTTGATTCAGACACAGGTGTTGCAGTTCGTTCTTCACCCGCGCCCGTATCGTCACCAGCTTGTGGCGATGCAACAACAGCTGCCGCAAATCGCGCACCTGCGAAGACGGCATCCAGATGCGCGGAAACCGCCCTTCTACACAGCTGAGCGAGGGGCAAGGGACTCAAACGCCGTCCCTTGCCCCTCGCGCTCCCCCATCCCGGC
>Ga0209415_10002078_pt1 | contig 37923 bp, 34 predicted proteins | sample PeaSoiSIISIP2007_FD_187696 | JGI IMG/M metagenome (GOLD analysis project Ga0209415, IMG submission 187696) | Peat soil microbial communities from Weissenstadt, Germany - SII-SIP-2007 (SPAdes) (version 2) | ecosystem: Environmental > Terrestrial > Soil > Wetlands > Peat | place: Germany...
GTCACGCCGTCGCCGCCACGGACTTGATGATCCGCAGGGACTCGCCGGATTCCACGGTCGGGAAGTACTCCAGCCCGATCGGGCCGGCGTAGCCCGCCGCCCGCAGCACGGCCAGGCTGGCCGGCCAGTCGATCGCGCCGCTGCCCGGCTGCGCCCGGCCCGGCGAGTCAGCGATCTGCACGTAGTCCAGGAGGTCGCCGGCGTTGGCCAGCTCAGTGGCCGGGTCCTCGCCCTCGGTGACCGAATGGTAGAGGTCATAAAGGATGCCGAACGAACCTGAGTTCACCCCCCGGGCGACGGCGACGGCGTCGGCCGTCCGGTCCAGGAGCGCGCCGGGATGGTCGACCCGGGTGTTGACTGGTTCGAGGATGAGCTTCACCCCCGAGCCGCGGGTCCGCTCGACGGCCTGGGAGAAGACCTCGACGAGTCGTTCGAGGTTCTTCGCCCGCTTGGCCCCGGGAAAGCCGACCCCGGAGCCGAGCACGATGCGCGGCGCGCCGAGCAGGCGGGCGTTCTCCACGCCGCGTTCCAGGCCGTCGAAGAACGGGCCGAGGTCGGTGCCGGGGAGGGTGAAGTTCGTCCGGGGCTCGGCAAGGACTGAGGTCAGGGTCACGCCGCTGTCAGACAGCGCCTTGGCCAGGGAGTGGACGTCCTTGTCGAGGGTGCCCCACAATTCCACGGCGTCGAAGCCAGCGGCCGCCGCGGCGCGCACCCGGGCGGCGGGGTCCGGCCCGGCCTCGGTGAAGAGCAGTTCGATGTTGGGGGAGAGCTGGTACACGGTTAGTTTGCTCCTTACTTGATCACAGCAGCGGGTGGTCGTTGCGCGCGGATTCCGGGATCGGCTGGATCACGTCCCAGTGCTCGACGATTTGCCCGCCGTCGACCCGGTAGAGGTCCACGGCGGCGCCGCCGCGCCGGGCACCGCGGTAGCCGTGCAGGTGGATGAGGCCGTAGTAGCCGTCCGTCGGCGAGCACCCGCTTCAGGTCGGCGTGGAAGCCAGGGTCGGAGAACATGGGGGTCAGCGCCGCGATCGCGGCGTCCCGGCCATCCGGGATCCCCGGGTTGTGCTGGATGTACCCGGGCGCGACGAACGTCCCGAACGCCGTGCGGACGTCCCGTTCCAGGTAAAACAGGCGGGCAAAGGCGGTAATGACCTCGCGGGTCGCCGCGGTGCGGGCGGCGTGCTCATCACCGTCGGAGTAACTGATCATCGCTAACCTGCGGCAACGTGCGGCGCAGCGGGACGGCCAGTCCCGGGCCGGGCCGGGGCTATCCGGGCGGCCGTGCGGTCGGCCCACCACTCGAAGCGATCGGCGCGGAGCAGCCGGTCGATGACGGCGAACGCGGCGCCGATCGTCCCGGCGGTGTCGCCCAGGCGCGTCATGTCAATACGCAGGTTCCGGGTGGCCAGCGGAAGGGACAGCTCGAGCACGGCCTGCCTGATTCCCGGCAGGAGCAGGTCACCCGCCCGTGAGACGCCGCCGCCGAACACCAGGAGGGACGGGTTGAAGAAATTCACGCAGCCCGACATGGCCTGCCCCAGCCGCCATGCCGCCTGGTGGAGCAGCTGGAGGCATGCGGGGTCACCGGCGCTCGCTGCGCGAGTGATGTCCTCGGCCGTGAGCGGGCCGCCCGACGTCCTGAGCAGCTCGGCCAGGTACTTGCTCTGCCCGCTCTCGGCCGCCTCCTGCGCTTGCCGCGCGAGGGCGGCGCCCCCGGCGTAAGCCTCCAGGCACCCGTACCTGCCGCACCGGCACAGCACCGTTGAGCCGCCCTCCACGGCGATGTGCCCGATGTCGCCGGCCGCGCCGTCGGCTCCGCGGTGCAGCGCCCCGTTCGAGAAGATGCCGGCGCCGACGCCCGTGCCGACCTTCACAAAGACGAAGTTGTCGACACCTTGGGCCAGCCCGGCCCGGTGTTCCCCGAGCGCCATCGTGTTCACGTCGTTGTCAACCACGACATCCACGCCGAAGTGCCGGACGAGCCGGTCGCGCACCGGGTAGTTGTTCCAGCCGGGCATGATGGGCGGTGAGATGGTGCGGCCGATGGCGAACTCGACGGGGCCAGGCAGGCCGACCCCGACGCCGGCGATATCCGCCCGGGATACTGGTGATTCCGCCACGACCTGTTCGACGAGCGTCTCCAGGCGGTCGAGCGTGGTCTCCGGGCCCTGGGCGATGTCCCAGGGCTCCTCGTAACTCACCAGCGGCTGACCGGCCAGGTCAGTCACTGCGAGGTCGATGCTCGTGGCGCCGAGGTTCGCGCCCACGACAGCGGCGGCCTCCCGGCGAAAGCGCACTTCCCGGGGGGCGCGGCCGCCGGTGGAGCGTCCGGTTCCGGCGTAGGACACCAGGCCGATGTCCATGAGTTCCGCCAGGCGCTGGGTAAGGACCGTGCGCCCCCAGCCGGTTTCCTCGACGAGTTCCGCTGTGGTAGCGGTGGCGCGCGCGCGGATCAGGTCGAGCAGCGACTGCGGGAGCCCCGCCGGCTTCTCCCGTACACCTGGCGCGTTCATAGCCGCAGGACCTGACGCGCGTACCAGCCGTTGAGCATGACGCTGCGCGCCGGGTTCGGCGTCTGCTCGCTTTCGAAGACGAGCCAGCCCGGGTAGTGGTCGGCGCGCAGTTCGTGCAGCAGCGCGGGGAAGTCGACCAGGCCGCCCGGGGTACCGCACTCGCAGAACCACCGGTCGATGCCGCGTGCGCCGCCGGCCTGGAGCATGGCCGCCTCGGCGTGCGGCCGCAGCCGCTCGCCCGCCTCGTCGACGTGATGGGTGTCCTTCAGGTGCACGTGGTCAACGCGGTCGCGGTGCCGCCGGTAGACGGCGACCGGGTCGAGGCCGGCCAGGGTGAGCTCGGCGGTGTCCAGGGTCAGCCCGACCAGCGCCGGATCGGTGTCCTCCAGCAGCGCGTCCAGCGCCGACGCGTCGGCGGCGGCGCTCAGGCAGTCGGCGTGCAGCGAGACCCGCACGCCAAGGCCGGCCGTGGCCGCACCGACTTGGTTCCACCCGTCGGCCGCGGTGGCCAGGGCGCCGGCACCGAGTTCGCCTGTCTGCCACGCGGACGGGAGCGGGCGGACGACGAGCCGCGACCCGCCGGACAGGGCCAGGAATTCCGTGAACGGCTTCACCGACTCGGCGATCGCCTTATGGTCGGCGGCGTCGAGAACAGAACGGCCGGGTGACAGCTCCTCCCCGATGGGTTCGCCTGGATCGAAGTACCAGCTGCACACCGCCTCGATGCCGATCTGCCGCAACAGCTGGATGAACGCGGCGGCCGATCCGTAATTCGCCGCGATCGACGCCGGCCTGCCCAGCGGGTCCCAGCGCCCGGTCCCGGCGCGCAGTTCTATGCCGGTGAAGCCGCAGGCGGCGATCACCTTCAGCGCGCGCACGTGCTGCTCGCGCCGGGTGAAGTCGTCGAAGTTCGGCTTCCACTGGTTGATCGCGTAGCCGAGGCGGGCCGTCCCGGTCACGAGTACACCTCCGCCAAGACGTGCTTGGCGTACCACATCGCCAGCGCAGTGCTCTCGGCGTAGTCGCCGCCGATGTTGGCCTTGTCGTGCTCGACGGTGATCCAGCCGGTGAACTCGTGCTCCGCCAGGGCGCGCATCAGGCGCGGGAAGTCGACCAGGCCTGCTTCGGTGCCCATCTCGTAGAACCACCGGGCGGTCTGCGGGGCCATCAGCTCCGCGTCGGGCCGGTGCGCGAACGCTTGGGTCGTGTCGACCTCGCGGGTGTCCTTGAAGTGGAAGCCGGAGCAGCGGCCGTGCAGCTGCTGGTAGAGCGCCACCGGGTCGACGCCGGCGATGCAGTGCTGCGCGGTGTCGCAGAAGAAGCTGACGTAGCGGGGGTCGGTCCATTCGTAGAACTTGAGGATGTCCCGTTCCGTGCGGATGGCGCAGAAGAACTCGTGGTGACCCGTGGTCCGCACGCCAAAGCCGGCGCTCATCTCGCCGACCCGGTTCCAGCATTCCGCCGCGGCCTTGATCTTGTCGTCGATGACCGGGGCCGTATCGGGATAAAGGCTGGCCGGCATGACGATGAGGTTCTCGATCTGCAGGTTCTCCCACATCCCGAGCATCCGCCGGGTGCTCTCCACGATCTCGTCGTGGGTCGCCCGAACGTGCGGGTCGGTCACCCGGGGGTCGTACATGATGCCGCGGAACAGGTTGACGATCTTGGTGATGCCGTGGTCCTGCAGGTATTCCTGGTACTTCTCGATCGAGCCGAACATCTGCGTCAGCCCGTAGATCTGGAAGTCGAACATGTCCAGGCCCTGGAAGCCGACCGCGCTGACCTGCTTGACGAAGTCGTCCATGAGCCGCCGCGACCCGTACTGCGTCATCGGGCCCCGCGGCGTGTCGGCCCGCCAGTGATCCATGTAGCTCCAGCGCAGCGCGCTCATCGTCAGCCGCTATGGGAAGAAAAGGCCGCGTCGAAAGCGGCATCGGGCGGGTCGAACAGCAGGCGCTTGACGAAGGCCAGCGCCTCGGGCGCCCCGGTGAGCCGGTCCATGCCGGCGTCTTCCCATTCGATCGAAATGGGCCCGTCGTAGCCGATGGCGTTGAGCATCCGGAAGCAGGCCTCCCACGGGACGTCACCGTGCCCGGTGGACACGAAATCCCACCCGCGGCGCGGATCGGCCCACGGCAGGTGCGAGCCCAGCCGGCCGTTGCGCCCGTTGAGCTGCTTGACCGATTCTTTGCAGTCGACGTGGTAGATCCGGTCCCTGAAGTCCCACAAGAACCCCACCGGGTCCAGGTCCTGCCAGACGAAGTGGCTCGGGTCGAAGTTCAGTCCGAACGCCGGCCGGCGGCCGATCGCCTCCAGGGTGCGGACCGTCGTCCAGTAGTCGTAAGCGATCTCGGACGGGTGCACCTCGTGCGCGAACCGCACGCCGGCCTCGTCGAAGACGTCCAGGATCGGGTTCCACCGGTCGGCGAAATCGGAGTATCCGCGCTCGATCATGGCCGGCGGGACCGGGGGGAACATCGCGACCGTGTGCCAGATCGACGACCCGGTGAAGCCGACCACCGTGCTGACCCCGAGCCGGGCCGCGGTGCGCGCCGTGTCCTTCATGTCCGCGGCGGCCCGCTGCCGGATGCCTTCAGGTTCCCCGTCGCCCCAGACCCGGGCCGGCAGGATGCCCTGGTGGCGCTCGTCGATCGGATGGTCGCACACGGCCTGGCCGGTGAGGTGGTTCGAGATCGCGTACACCGACAGGCCGTGGTCGGCCAGGATCTGCTTGCGCTCGCCGATATAGCCGTCGTCGGCCGCGCCGCGGGCTACGTCGAGGTGGTCCCCCCAGCAGGCGATCTCCAGGCCGTCATACCCCCACTGGGAGGCCAGCCGGCATACCTCGGTGAACGGAAGGTCAGCCCACTGACCGGTGAAAAGGGTGATCGGGCGACGGCTCATCAGCGCGTGCCTCCTGTCTTGGCGGGCGTGGTTACACCGGTGACATCGACCCAGCGGGCGCCCTCGCTGGCGCTCTGCCCGACGGCGGCGAGCACCCGCTGGACGCCCAGCGCATCATCGAAGGTCGGGTGCACATCCTCACCTGTCGCGATGCCCTCGGTGAAGTCGCGGACCTGATGGGTGAACGCGTGCTCGTACCCCAGGGTGTGGCCGGGCGGCCACCAGGCGGCGATGTACGGATGGGACGGCTCGGTGACCAGGATGGTGCGGAATCCGGCGTTGTCCTGGCGGGCGTCGTAGACGAGCAGCTCGTTCATCCGGTCCAGATCGAAGACGATCGACCCGAACGAGCCGTTGAGCTCTAGCCGCAGGCCGTTCTTGTGCCCGGTGGCGAACCGGGAGGCCTCGAAGGTGGCCAGCGCGCCCGAGGCGGTCCGGGCCAAGAATACGGTGGCGTCGTCCACCGTGACCTCCCCGTACCCGGCGCCGTCGGCCGCGTTGGTGCCGAGAAAGCCGCCTGCCGCCGGCAGCGGCCGCCGGGCCACGAACGTGCTGCTCAGTGCGCTGACACCGGTGATCAGGTCGCCGGTGACGTACTGCGCCAGGTCGATGGCGTGGGCCCCGATGTCCCCCAGCGCACCCGACCCGGCCCGGTCCTTCTCCAGCCGCCACGACATGGGCGCGGCCGGATCGACCAGCCAGTCCTGCAGGTAGCTGGCCCGGACATGCCGCAGGGTCCCGACGGCTCCGCCGGCCACCAGGCCGGCCATGAGCCGGGCGGCAGGCACCCGCCGGTAGGTGAAACCGCACATCGCCCGCACCCCGCGCGCGGCGGCCTGACGCGCCGCCTCCGCCATCGCCTCGGCTTCGGCAACCGAGTTGGCCAGCGGCTTCTCGCACAGCACGTGCTTGCCGGCCTGCAGGGCGGCGATGGCCATCGGGGCGTGCGTGTCGCCGGGGGTGCAGATATCGATGATGTCCACGTCGTCCCGGGCGAGCAGGCGGGTCCAGTCGATCTCCACGTCATCCCAGCCGTATTTGTCGGCGGCCCCCCTGACCCGGGCCTCGTCTCGGCCGGCCAGGACGGACATCCGCAGCCGCACGGGCAGGTCGAAGAACCGGGGCGCTGTCCGCCACGCCTGGGAGTGGGCCGCGCCCATGAAGGCGTAGCCGATCATCCCCACGCCAAGCACCGGCTGGGCCCTGGAACTGGCCACCTGCTGACCTCCGGTTCGGTTCGATCGGGGTGAGGACGGGGCCGGTCCACGGCGCCGCCGCGGGTCAAAGTTATGTCCGAATACGACGAAAGTCAATTGGCATCACACCGAAGCTTGCGTCTGTCCGAGAACTTACACCGGATCACACCCGAACATCATGCAGTAGGTGGCATCCCGGGCAGCGCCCCTCACTGGAAGCCCACGGGAAGGTCTGCGGAAGCTCCCACTGCGTGCCGGGCCACGCCCGCTGAACGCGGCACCATATCGGCGTCGCCTATACCGAGCATCAGTGATCAACCCTTCCCTTCCGGATCGGCGTCGCCGATAGTCATCGTTAACTCAGCCGTAACGCCACGAAACAAGCTAGTTCTGCCGGCTAGACGCTAAATTTTGCCGCAACCCGACTTAGCTTCACCTGAATGGGATCGAAGCGTTCCAGGGAGACATCATGACCAACACCAAAGGAACAAGACGGCGCCGGTGGGCAGCGGCCGCGGTCGTCGCGCTCGCCGGTCTTACCGTCACGGCCTGCTCCTCCTCCACCTCCGGGACGAGCGCAAGTTCCGGGTCGGCGGCATCGGAGCCGCAGACGATCACGTTCACGTTCAACGACGCGTCAGGGACCGAGCACTACTTCCAGAATGCGGCCACGGCGTACGAAAAGCTTCACCCGGGCGTCACGATCACCAGCGAGGTCCTGCCGGCGGAAAGTTACGCCCAGGCGATCGCCACCCGCATCGAAGGCGGCAACGCCCCGGACATCTTCGAGGCCGAGTCTGGCTCGGGTCAGACGGACTCTATTGAGCCCTTCGCCAGGGCAGGGGACTTGCTCGCGCTCACCGATCCGGTGCTGAAGACCGAGCTTTCCCCGGCCAGCCTCAGCCAGTTCGAGTACAACGGCACCGTCTACGCGGTCTCGCTCGGGAGCGCTGTGAATGGCATCGTGTACAACAACGCGCTGGCCCAGGCGGCCGGCGTCAACCTCACGGCCTCCTCGACGTTCTCCGACGTCCTCAGCGCCTGCGCGACAGCGAAGGCGAAGGGCAAGTCGCTGTTCGGGCTGGCCGGCTCGGTCCCCGCGAACACCGGGATCCTCGCCCTGGAGGTCGCCACCTCCACCGTGTACGGGCCGGACCCGAACTGGGACACGCAGCGCGCGGCCGGCAAGGTCACGTTCGCCGGGACGCCTGGGTGGACGACTGCCCTGAACGCCATCGTCCAGTTGTACAAGGCAGGCTGCTTCCAGCCTGGCGCACCGGGCGCGGGATTTGATGCCCTGACCAACGGCTCTGCCCGGGGACAGCTGTTCGGGTTCTTCGCCCCGAGCGGCGCGGCCGTCGACATCGACGCAGCCTCCGGCGGTCACGTCCACCTCATCGCCCTGCCCTTCCCGTCGCCGTCCGGCACGACGTACCTGTCGCTGAGCTCCGACACCTCCATCGCGGCCAGCTCGCACACCAAGAGCCCGAAGCTCGTGGCCAGCTTCCTGGAGTACCTGGCGAGCCCGGCCGGACAGAAGATCCTCGCGACCGGTTCCGGGTACTTCCCGGTGGGAACGACCGACATCAGCGCGCTCGGCCCGGTATACCAGCCGGTCGCGTCTATGATCACCAGCCAGCAGACCCGGAACTTCCCCACCATCGACTGGCCGAACGGGAAGGTCTACACCGACCTCGGCAACGGCGTGGAAGGACTGCTGACCGGCCAGGCGACGGTCCAGCAGGTCCTCCAGCAGATGGACTCCGACTGGACCACTCCCTGAGCCCGGCGGTTCTCTGGCCCGGTTAACACGAAAGGCTCACCACGATGTCAGTAACGAGCAGCCCTGCCAGGCCAGCCATCGGCAAGCGCGAAACCGCCACGCGCGGCAGGGCTGCTCGGGCCGGCCTGGTGCACTACGGGTACTGGTGGTGGACGCTGCCCGCCCTGGCCCTGACCGGCGCGGTCATCTACCTGTCGACCGCGGCCGGCGCGTTCTACGCCTTCACCAACTGGACCGGGATCGGCCCGTTCAACATCGTGGGCGTCTCGAACTTCGTCAAGGTGTTCGAGACACCGGAGTTCCTCCAGCCGCTGGTCAACACGGTGCTACTGGCCGTCGGGTTCGTCGTGTTCACCAACCTCATCGGCCTGGCCTTCGCGCTCGCCCTCAACCGGACCCTGAAGACCCGCTACCTGCTGCGCACGCTCATCTTCATGCCCGTGGTCCTCAGCCCGGTCGCGGTGTCGTTCATCTGGAAATTCATCTTCTCCTACGACGGGCCTCTGAACCAGATCCTCGGCGACATCGGGCTCGGCTCGCTGCGCCATGACTGGCTGGCCGTTCCCCACCTCGCGCTCGGCTGCGTGCTGGTGGTCATGGTGTGGCAGAGCATCGGGTTCGTCGCGGTGGTGTACCTGGCCGGCCTGGCCACCGTCCCGGCCGAGTTGGAGGAGGCGGCGGCCATCGACGGGGCGGGGTTGTGGCGGCGGTTCCAGAAGATCACGCTGCCGATGATCCAGCCGTCCCTGGCCATCGCGACCACGCTGACGCTGATCCAGGGCCTGCGCGTATTCGACCAGGTCATGGCGCTGACCGGCGGCGGCCCGGACAACGCCACCCAGACCCTGGCCAGCGAGATCTACCAGCAGACCTTCATCTTCCAGGAGTTCGGCTTCGGCGCCGCGATGGCCCTGATCCTGACCCTCTTCATCCTGGCGTTCACCATCGCCCAGCTGGCGCTGACCCGAGACCGTACCTAGACCGGAGCCCGCCGTGTTCCGCTACACCAAGCGCACCCTCATCCTCGAGATCGTCACCGTCCTGGCGACCGTGGTCCTGCTGTCACCGTTCTGGATCCTGATCGTCGGGGCGTTCAAGACCGGTGACCAGATACTCACCACATCGTCCTTTGCGCCCCCGACTCACCCGACGCTGAGCAATTTCACCACCCTGCTGGGGGCCTCGGCCAGCCAGAACGGGAACGTCTGGCAGGGCCTGCTGTCCAGTGCGGTGATCACCGCCGGGAGCATCATCGCGCTGGTCGTCCTCGGCTCGCTGACCGCCTACGTGCTGACGCGCAGCACCCGGGCCTGGAGCAACCGCGCGTACTACCTGTTCCTGGGGGCGATCGTGCTGCCCACCCAGCTCGGCACGCTGCCGTTGTACATCGGCGCCCGGCATCTTGACCTGGTCGGCAACCCGTGGGGCATGATCGTGGTCTACACGGGCTTCCTGCTGCCCCTGTCGGTGTTCCTCTACGCCGGCTTCTACCGGCGGCTACCGCGCGACTACGAGGAAGCGGCCAGCATCGACGGCGCGTCCAGGTTCAGGGTCTTCGCCCGGGTCGTGTTCCCCCTGATGGCACCGGCGACCGGATCGGTCGCCATCCTGGCCGGGCTGATCGTCTGGAACGACTTCTTCACCGCCCTGATCTTCCTCAACGGCTCGCCCTGGCAGACCCTCCCGGTGGTCATGTACAACTACGTCGGCGCGCTGGTCTCCCAGTGGAACCTCGTCTTCGCCGTCGTGATCATCTCCATGGTCCCCATCCTGGTGTTCTACGTCTTCACCCAGAAACGCTTCATCCAGGCCTACGCCGGCGGGCTCAAGGGCTAAGGATGAGCGCGGACCGCGACGTCATCATCGTGGGCAGCGGGCTGGTCGGCTGCGCTTACGCGCGGATTTTGGCCGAACGAGCGCCTGCGCTGCGGATCGGGATGCTCGAAGCCGGCCCACGGCTGACCGGCACCGCCGGCGTCAACGTCAGGAACGAGACCGACGCCGCCACACGGGCCCGGTACCAGCTGGCATCCGAAGGGCCGCAGGCCGCCGCCGACCCGGAGCACCGCGCCGAGTACTCCGCGCGGCCGGGCACCCACCGCGTCCGCCGGCGGCGGCCGGGCTCACCCGACCAGGATGACATGCCGGATGCCTCCGGATCGACCAACGTCGGCGGCATGGGCGCGCACTGGACGTGCGCCTGCCCGTCGCCGTACGGCAGCGAGCGCATCGCCTTCATCAAGGACGCCGAGTGGGCCGAACTGGAGGCCGAGGCGGCCCGGCTGCTGCACGTCTCCACCGCGGGGTTCGAGCCGACGGCCGGGGCCCGGACTGCGCTGGCCGGCCTGGCCGCGGCGTTCGACGCGGGCCGTCCGCGCGGCCGCCAGGTGCAGCCCATGCCGCTGGCCTGCACCCCCCGGCCCGGCGCGTCGCCGCGCTGGTCCGGCGCCGACACGGTGCTCGGCCCCCTGGCCTCCGGGACGCACGACACGTTCGAGCTGCGCCCGGACACCGTCGTCCGCCGGATCCTGCACTCCGGCGGTGGCGCGACCGGCGTCGAGATCGCCGGCCGGGATGGCGCACGGGCCGAAGTGCGGGCGCGCGTAGTGGTCGTCGCGGCCGACGCCTTGCGGACGCCCCAGCTGCTGTGGGCCTCGGGCATTCGCCCGCCCGCGCTCGGCCGGTACCTCAACGATCAGCCGCAGGTCGTGGCGGCGGTCAGCGTCAACCTCCCGGACGCCGGGCCGGGCCGCGGGAGCGGCGCCGGACAGGTCGAGCTGAACTACGGCCAGAGGACGGGTGACCAGCGCGACCTGCTCGCCGGCGTGGCCTGGGTGCCGTTCATCGACGGCCTGCACCCGTTCCACGGGCAGGTCATGCAGCTGGACGCCTCGCCGGTCGACCTCGGCGTCGAAGACCCCTCCGGCGTCGTCGTCGGCCTGGGCTGGTTCTGCGCCAAGGACATCCGCGCCGAAGACCGCCTGGACTTCGACGGCGACGAGCTGGACGCGTTCGGCCTGCCGGCCATCCGGATCCGCTACCGGCTCACCGACCGTGACCGGGCCCAGATCGAGGCCGCGATGACCCAGCAGCGGCGGGCCGCCGAGGCCCTGGGCGGCTTCATCCCGCGCGGCGAGCCGCGCCTGCTGCCGGCTGGCACGTCGCTGCACTACCAGGGCACCGTCCGGATGGGCGAGGCCGACGACGGCACATCGGTCTGCGACCCGGCCAGCGCCGTCTGGGGCCTGCCTAACCTCTACGTCGGCGGCAACGGCGTCATCCCCACGGCCACCGCTTGCAACCCCACCCTCACCAGCGTCGCGCTCGCCGTGCGGGCCGCACGCGCCATCGCCGAGTCGCTCGGCGCGTGATCACAGGAAGGAAAGCTGATACATGGGCCCGTTGGATAAAGATGTCGTCCGCGACGACGCGCTGCACGCCACCGGCGACGGATTCGCCCTGGACATCCGGTCGCACTGGTACCGTTCGCTGCCGCTGACCTCGCTGGTCGGGCTCGACCTGTCCGTGGACGGCGAGCAGGTGCCCGAACAGGACATGACCATCGTGGTCAACGGCACATCGTTCACGGTGCCGCAGCTCGCCGACGGCTACGACGACTGGTGGTATGTGCTCGACCCCCTCGAGTTGCGCGTGCGCAAGCCCGGCTTCGACGACGCGCAGCCCCACCACATCGAATTCGGGCTCGGGCTGGCGATCCCGTACATCCTGGTCGGGCCGCCGGATGCCAGGCAGCCCCTGCTCGCCGCCAGCCACACCTCCCGCACGCTTACCTGCCAGTAAGGATCTTCAGATGACCGCAACTTCCACCACCGTCGCCCTGCCGAAGCTGGGGATCACCCTGTTCAGCCTGACCCTGGAGATGCGCAAGCCGGGCTACACGCTGGAAGGAATGATCGACCGGGTCGCCGAGATCGGCCTCGGCCCGGGCCTGGAGATCGTCGGCTTCCAGAGCCTGCGTGGCTATCCTCATGTCTCCGCCGAGGTTGTTTCGGCCTTCCGGAACCAGTGCGAGCGCACCGGGCTCGAACCCTCCGCCATGAGCATGAACCTCGACCTGGGCATCCACCGGGGACGCTTGCTCGATGAGGACGAGGCCCTGGACTACATCGAGCCGCAGATCGTCCTGTCGCACCAGATGGGCTTTCCCGTGTGCAAAGCCTCGGTCATCCCGACGCGATTGTTCCTCGAGGGCCTGGTGCGGATCCTGGAGAAGAACGGCGGCCTGAAATTCGGCTACGAGGTGCACAGTCCGATGGCCGTCGACTCGCCCGACATCGTGCAGTTGCGAGAACTGTACGAGCAGATCGGCAGCCCGCTGCTCGGCTTCACGCCCGACTTCAGCGCGTCCATGCACTCGGTCCCGCCGAGCCTGATCGGCGCGTGGCGGGAGTCCGGGATGAGCCGCGAACTCACCGAGCTCGCGCTGCAGGTGTGGAACAGCGACACCACGATGCCGGAGAAGTTCGGGCGCTTCGCCGCCGAGGCGCCCGCCCTTGGCGCCACCCCCGCCGACCTGGGCAAGCTGCAGATGATGCTCACCATGCACGGCCGTCAGGACCCGCGCCGCTGGAGCGAGATCATGGACCGCGTCGTCCACGTCCACGCCAAGTTCTACGGCATCGACGCCAACGGCGACGAACCGTCCATCGACAACGCGGCCATCCTGGACGTCCTTCTCGACGCCGGCTACGCCGGCTACATCTCCAGTGAATGGGAGGGCCACGCCTACACCGACGCGGTCAGCGGCTGGGACCTGGTCGCCGCCCAGCACAAACTGTTCCGCAAGCTGCTGGGCGAGCAGGCCTCGGCGTGAGCGCTTCCAAACCCGACGTCCTCGTCGTGGGCAGCGGGCCGGTAGGCGCTGCGTACGTCCGACTGCTGACCGAGGCCCGGCCGGACCTCGACGTGCTCGTCGTCGAGGCCGGGCCAGTGGTGTCCGACCCTCCCGGCATGAACCTCCGCAACATCGCCGACCCGGCGCAGCAGGAAAAGGCGCGCCTGCTCGCCCAGGGACAGGCGCTGCCGGGGACCAGCGCCGTGCCGCTGGACATCCCGGGCACGATCACCGCCCGCCAGGGCACCTACCTCATCGCGCCGGGCAACGACCAGATGCCCGCGGCCGCCCTGGCCAGCTGCGTCGGCGGCCAGGGCGCGCTATGGACGTGCGCCGTGCCGGAACCGCGCGACAGCGAGCGGATACCGTTCATCCCCGAGGACGAGTGGCAAGAGGCGATATCGGTCGCCTCCCGGCTGCTGTGCCGGACCACCGCGGCGTTCTCCGATTCGCCGGTCGGCGCGGCGGTGCGCCGCACCCTCGCGGAGCTGTTCGACCCGCTCCTGCCCGACGGCCGCAAGGTCGGGGTGCTGCCCGTCGCCGGGCAGGTGCAGGCCGACGGCACGGTGCGGTGGACGGGCGCCGACACGGTCCTGGGCGGCGCGCGGTACCGGCTGCGCGCCGATACCCTGTGCCGCCGGCTGGTCCTCGACGGGAGCAGGGTCATAGCAGCCGAACTCGCCGACATGGACCGCGGCGAGGTCACCGTCGTCCGCCCGCGCGTTACCGTGGTAGCGGCGGACGCCATGCACACCCCTCAGCTGCTGTGGGCCTCGGGCGTCCGGTCGGCCGCGCTCGGCCGCTACCTGACCGAGCACCCGCTGACCTTGGCGGTCGTCGCGGTCCGCGACGACCTGGTGCCCGGCTCCTCGGCCGGCGGCCGGACGGCTGCCGATCCCGTCGCCTCGGTGAGCTGCGTGCCGTTCGCCGAGCCCGGCCATCCCTTCGCCGCGCAGGCGCTGCACATGGACGTCTGCCCGCCGCACTTCACCGGCGGCCGGCTACCGGAACCGAACCGCCTGGGCTACATCACGATGGGGTGGGGTTGCCGCAAGTTCGCGCGCGCGGAGGACGGGTTCACGTTCTCCGATACCCAGACCGACCGCTGGGGCATGCCGCAGCCCTGCATCCAGTACGCCCTGACCGATCGCGAGCACGCCGATTTGCGCCAGGCCCTGGACTACCTGATCACCGCCGGCCAGGCCCTGGGCAGCTTCGTTCCCGGCGGAGAACCCAAGATCATGCCGGCCGGCTCGTCGCTGCACTACCAGGGCACCTACCGCCTCGGTGACGACGGCGGCGCGGAGTCAGTGTGCGACAGCTACGCGCAGGTGTGGGGCCTGGACAACCTGTTCCTGGGCGGCAACGGCACGATACCCACCGCCACCGCCTGCAACCCGACGCTGACCAGCGTGGCCATCGCCGCGCGGTCGGTGCGGCGAATCCTGGAGCTACTGGCATGACCCGCCGCCTGTCCGTGGGCGACCCCGCTCCGGTCTTCACGCTGCCCGACGCCCGGGGCGGCGAGGTGACGCTCGACCCGTCCGCGGCTGCGGCCACGGTCGTGGTTTTCACCGCCAACGGCTGCCCGTACGCGCTGGCCTGGCACAACCGCATCCAGCAGGTCGCCAGGGACTACGCCGGCCAGGACGTGACCGTGATCCAGGTCGTGGGCAACGACGAGACCGGCCATCCCGAGGACAGCCTGGGCTCGATGCGCCGCCGGGTCCAGAACGGCGAGATCGCCGGGCCCTACCTGCGCGACGCGGACCAGGCGGCCGTGGCCGCCTACGGCGCCACCGCCACCCCCGAGGTGTTCGTCCTCGACGCCCATGGCGTCGTCCGATACCACGGCGCGCCCGACGCCGATCACGGCGATCCCGCGCAGAACGCGCAATGGGTCCGCGACGCACTGGACGACGTGCTGGCGGGACGCCAGGTGCGCCGGCCGGCGACGTCGCCGGCGGGCTGCTCCATCAAATGGCGCGTGGAGCTGCTGTGGTGGGAGGGGTGCCCGTCCCACGAGCAAGCCTTCGACCTGCTCACCGCGACGCTGGCCAAGCTGAACCGCGGCGACGTAGCCGTGGTCCGCCGGGAGATCACCACACCGGAAGAAGCCTCCAGGCTGAAGTTCCCGGGCTCCCCGACCTTCCAGGTCGGCCGGCGCGACCTGTTTCCCGCCGACGCCGCTCCGGCGCTGACCTGCCGCGTGTACTCCACGCCGGACGGCCGGGTCTCGCCGCTGCCCGACCCCGCGGAACTTCAGGCCCGGCTCCGCGACGCACTTGCCCGCCCCTGGGACCTGCCCGGCTGGGTTGACCCCCGTAAGGAGACATCATGACCATCAAGCGCGGCGTCAGCCTGTACTCCTTCCAGGAGGAATACTTCCTGCGCACGATGTCCCTGGAGGACTGCATCGCCGCCGCCGCTGGCATTGGCGCCCGCGGCATCGAGATCATCCCCGAGCAGTCCATCCCGGGTTACCCGCACCTCACCGACGAGTTCGTCGATACCTGGCACGGGTGGATGAAGGAATACGGCACCACCCCCGTCGCCACGGACCTGTTCCTGGACACCAAGCGGTACCCGGACCGCTGGCTCACCACCGACGAGCAGGTGGCCTCGGTCCGCCAGGACATCGACATCGCGGTCCGGCTCGGCTCGACCGTCATCCGGGCCATCATCAACACCCCGCCCGAGGTCATGGAACAAGCAGCACCGTACGCGGAGGAAAACGGCGTGCGGCTTCTGCTGGAGGTGCACGCACCGTTTCACTACGGGCACCCATGGATCGTTCGGCACCTGGAAGTCATGGACCGGACCGGGTCGCCGGCGCTGGGTTTCATGCCGGACATGGGAACCTACGTCAAGCGTTTCCCCCGTGTGGTGAGCGAGCGCGCGCTACGCGACGGCGCCCGGCCGGACCTCGTCGAACTCATCGTGTCCACCTACGACGACCACGGCGACGTGCACGGCCTCATGGACACGGTCAACTACATGGGCGGCGGCCCGGTCGAGGCTGGCCTGGCCCGGCAGGCCACCCACTTCACCTGGAACGACCCGCGGAACATGCTCGACCACATGCCGCGCATCGGGCACATCCAGGCCAAGTTCTACGAGATGACGCAGGACGGCACCGAGTACAGCATCCCCTACGACGAGATCATCCCGGTCCTGGTCGAGGGCGGCTACGACGGCTACCTGTCCAGCGAATACGAAGGCAACCGGCACATCCAGGACGCCTACCCGGTCGACAGCGTCGAGCAGGTGCGCCGTCAGCACGTCATGTTCGAGCGGCTGCTCGGCCAGCCCGCCTGACTCCTGGAGGAGCGACATGTTCGACAGGTACATCGTCTGCGAAGAAGGCTTCCGCCGCCTGGAGGACGGGCGCACCGGCGGCCGCGTCGAGGTCCGGATGCCGTACTACCGGGGCCTCGGCCTGTCCATGGTCGAGGCCGTCGACCTCACCCTGGACGGCACGCCGGTGCCACCGGAGCGCACCACGTTCACCGTGCACGGCCGCACCTACACCTTCGCCGAACTGCCAGCCGTTACTGACGACCGCTGGGGGATGGGCGAACGGGCCGAGCTGGCCTTCCAGACCGACGAGCCGCTCGCACCAGGCGAACACGACTTCGCCGTCACCGTCCGGCTGCGTATCTCGTACATGCCCGTCCCCGGGGGCGGATCCGATCGCAAGCGCCTCATCCTGCGGGCCTGACCGTGCCGATCCACCCTGACGTCGCCGCCCGCTTCCACTTCCTGGACGGGCTCGCCAGCATCGGCGAAGCCTATGCCGATCCGGTGCTGATCCAGCAGATCCGCCAGTTCGAGACCTGGGATGCGGCGCCGCCGCCCACGGTTGACACTGCCGCGGATTCCGTCCCCGGCCCGCACGGTCCGGTCCCGGTCCGGATCTATCGTCCCGCCGCGCAGGTCGCGGCCCAGGCCCCCTGCCTGGTCTGGCTGCACGGCGGCGGGTTCATCGGCGGAGATCTCGACATGCGCGAGGGTGACTGGACCGCCCGGGAAGTCTGCGCAGCCGCCGGAGCCGTGGTGATCAGCGTCGATTACCGCCTCGCCGTCGGCGGCGTGTGCTATCCGGTCCCGCATGACGACACCGTCGCTGCCGTCGCCTGGGTGCGCGACCAGGCTGACGAGCTCGGGATCGATCCCGCCCGGATCACGATCGGCGGCGCCAGCGCCGGCGGGAACCTGACCGCAGGTGCCGCGCTCAAGCTGCGCAACCGGGACGGATGGGTACCGGCCGCGCTGGTGCTCGTCTACCCGGCTCTGCACGCGCGGGTCCCGCCGCCGTCGCTGTCGCTGGCCGCCGCGCTGGCCGAGCTCCCGCCGCCGTTCCGCAGGCCGCCGGACGAGGGGCACCCGCTGTCGGAGAACTATCTCGGCGGACCGCTCAGTTCCGCCGACGGTTACGCCTTCCCGGCCAATGCCGTCCTCGACGGGCTCACCCCGACCCTGGTGCTGAACGCCGAGTACGACCACCTGCGCGCGTCCGGTGAGGCGTTCACCGCCGCCGCGGCCGTGGCTGGCGTGGACGTTAGGCAGGTGATGATCCGCGGGATGCTGCACGGCTTCCTCAACCTCCCGGCCGAGGTGGCGCCCGTCCGGCGGTGCCTGGACCTGATCGCCCAGACGGTCATCCGAGGCGGGCTATGACCGAAGCAGCGCAACGGGTGCCCCGGCTGCCCGTCTCCCCGCACTGCCGGGTCATCGTGGACAACGACTACCAGGGAGACCCGGACGGCCTCGTCGCCCTCGCCCATCACCTGCTGTCGCCCGCGAACCAGGTAGTCGCGGTCACGAGCTCCTTCCTCGACGCCCGCTTCCCGGTCGCCTCGCCGCGCGCGGCCGATGGGGCGGCCCCGGCGCGCGAGCTGCTCGAGGTCGTGGACGGCCCGTTCCCTCCCCCCATCTACGCAGGCAGCGAGCACCCGTTCGGTGAGCGGAGCAGGTCGGCGGTCTCCGCCGCGATCGTGGAAGAGGCCCGCCGGGATGACGATCTCCCGCTCTACGTGGCCTGCGGCGGCCCGCTGACCAACATCGCCTCCGGGCTCCGCGATGCTCCCGACATCGCCTCGCGCCTGACGCATCTGGATCGGCGGTTCCCTCGACAGCTCTGAGTTCGAGTACAACCGCGACACCGACCAGGACGCGGCCGCGTTCGTCTTCGACCAGCCGGAACTCCAGATCCGTCAGTTTCCGGTCGAGACCTACCGGCGTTGCGCCTACTCGGTCGCCGAGCTGGAATGCGACCTGAGCGCCAGCGGCGCGCTCGGCCACTGACTGTGGTCGCGCTTCACCGGCCCACCCGACTGGGTCCGCGTAGGCGGAGTCTGGCCCCTCGGCGACAGCCCGGCCATCCTGGTGACCGCCCTATCAACCGAGTCGAGCACCGCGACGCTCCTGCCGCCCGAACCCGGCGGCAGCGCGCCGCGGCGGGTCTACACTGACCTGGACTTCCGCCTCATCGCCGCCGACATGCTCGCGCGACTGCGCCTGCACGAGCGCCAGCGGCAGGTACGGGACCCATGCCGCCCGACTTAAGCGCCTGAGGCGGGACGGCCCGCTGCCTGGGTCAGTGAAGGTGACACCCTGCCCAAAGGGTCAGACGACCTCGAAGGGCAGTTCGTGGGTGGCATGGAGGTCGCCGCCGAGGTAGAGGGCGAAGGTGCCGGGCTCGACGACGAACCGGGCCGGATCCGCCTCGGCGTCCCAGAAGCCGAGCTGCTCCGTGCCGACCTTGAAGCTGACGGTCGCGGTCTGGCCGATGCCGATATGACGGCGGGCGAACCCGATGAGGCGCCGGACCGGCCGGGCCACGGAGGAGACCAGATCCCGCACGTAGAGCTGCACGACCTCGTCGCCGTCGCGGCCGCCGGTATTCGAGACCTCAACACTCACCCGCACCTGCTCGCCTCGCCCGAGCGCGGCCAGCGGGAGGCGGCCGGGGGACAGCCGCGCGTTGACATACCGGAAGGTGGTGTAGCCGCTGCCGTGGCCGAAGTCAAACTGGGGACCTAGTTCCAGGTCGAGGTACTTGGACGTGTACTTCCCGGCGACGGCGCCCGGGCCGACCAGGCCGACGTCGACGGCTTCCTGACGCATGGTTCCGCGCACGGTCGCCGGACGCCCGGTGTTCTCGTGCGAGTAGTACACCGGGATTTGCCCGGTGCCGCGCGGGAACGATATCGGGAGCCGGCCGGCTGGCTCGGCGGCGCCGGTCAGCAGGTCGACGATCGCGGCCGGCGCTTCGGTGCCGAGATGCCAAGCCTCCAGAACAGCGGGCGCGGTGTCGATCCAGCCAGAGGTGACCAGCGGGCGCCCGTTTATCAGGACGACGGCGAACGGGATGCCGGTCCCGGCCACGGCGCGGATGAGCTCTTCCTGCCGGCCCGGCAGCCGCAGGTCGCTGCGTGAGGCCGCCTCCCCGGACAGGCTCGACGGCTCACCCGCGAACACCAGGACCAGGTCGTGGCCTGCCGCGGCCGCCGCCACCGCCGGCAGGTCCGCGGGATCGTCGTCGTAGAAGCCGGCGCCCTGGTGGACCGTGAAGGCCACGTCCGGATACCTGCTGGCGAGCTCCTGGGCGATCGACCCGGCCGGCGCCGCGAACGGCTGCGTCCAGGCGCCGAGATGGTCGGTCGAGGTGGCGTACGGTCCGGTCAGCAAGACCCTGCCGTGGAGGGTCACCGGAAGCGTGCCGTCGTTCTTCAGCAGCACGGCCGAGCGAACCGCCGCCGCGCGCACCTCCGCCCGGGCCCGGCGGGTGGGTTCGGTGATCTCCTCGTCTTCCGGCACGTACGGCTGATCGAACAAGCCGAGTCTGGCCTTGAGACTGAGGATGCGCCGGACGGCGTCATCGACGCGGTCCACGGGGAGCTGCTCAGCAGTGAGCAGGGCGTGACCGGCGTCGTCGGTCAGGCTGCCGCCTATCTCGATGTCCAGGCCAGCTCGAACCGACTGCTGCACCGCGTCGAGCAGGTCCACGGCGACGCCGTGTGGGACGAGGTTGCCGACGCCATCCGCGTCGCCGACGATGACGCCGCGCAGTCCCCACTCGTCCTTGAGCACCTGGGTCAGCAGCCGCCGGTGCGCGTGCATCGGCTTGCCGCCGATCGTGTTGAACGCGGCCATCACGGCCGCGGCGCCGGCCGCGGTGGCGGCGCGGAAGGGCTCGAGGTAGACGTTCCGGAGACGGTGTTCCGACATGTCGGCGGTGTTGTAGTCCCGGCCGCCCTCGGCGTGGCCGTAGCCGACGAAGTGCTTCGCGGTCGCCGCGATGCTGGTCGGGGCGCGAAGGTCATCGCCCTGGTAGCCGCGGATCACCGCTGCGCCCATTACGGCGTTCAGGTAGGGATCTTCCCCGAAGCTCTCGACCGCCCGCCCCCAGCGCGGATCGCGGCTCACGTCGATCATCGGGGAGAACGTCCAGGTTACCCCGCCCGACGCCGCCTCCGCCGCGGCGAGCCGGGCGGTGTCCTGGACCATGTCCGGGTCGAAGCTGGCGGCCATGGCCAGCGGCGTAGGGGCGATCGTGCGCTGACCATGGATGACATCCAGACCGACCAGCAGCGGGATGCCGAGCCGGGTCTGCTCGACGGCGACCCGCTGCAAGGCGTTGACCGCCGCAGCGCTGCGCGGCCAGAAGATCGCGCCGACGCCCGCCCGGACCCACCGCCGGAGCTCGGCCGGGTCGGCCCGGAACACTATCTGCATCTGCGCCAGCTTCTCGTCCCAGGTCATCGACTTCAGCAGCGCTTCGATACGGTCCTGGTCGCCGCCGGTCAACCCGCCGGGCGGTACGCGGTTCACCGGTCGTACGCCCGGAGCACGACGGGACCGCTCAGGCCCGCTGGCCGGATCTCGGCGCGCGGTTCGTAAACCTCAGCCACCGGCGCGAAAATCTGCCCGGTCGGCTGGCGTGCCTCGGCGATGAGCCGGTTCATCCAGGCGTTCGCGACCTCCACCACCACGACATTGCGGCCCGGGCGAAGCGCCCTGGTGACGTCCGCCTCAAACGGGGCCGTCCAGCCGATCCCGCAGTCGACTTCGTTCACCACCACCCGGGCGATATCACCCACGCCGTCCAGCGCGGCCAGGATCCTCCGGTCCTTCACGAAGGCGGCATCCACGTCCACCAGTCCGGTGTAGGCGCCGACTCCGGCGAATCCCTCCTCGCCGAGGTCGGTCCACGGGACCGGCCCGTCTTCCAGCCGGATCGCCGAGCGGCCGGGCAGCGTGAGTTCCCACCCGCCAGCTATCCTCAGCTCAGCCTTCGGGGTGGCCGAGCGCACCGCAAGCCGCTCGTCGTCGCCGTCTACCAGCACGACGGACTCCAGGGGAAGGAGATCGAGGCGGTACGCGTACGTGCCGTCCGCCCGGCAGTTCACCGTCGGCGGCGCCTCCCGGCGCATCGTTACCGGGTTCCAGCTCACTAGCTTCGTAGCCGCGCAGACCGTCGCCGTGACGGGTTCCGGCCTGGAAGTCGGCCGGCACGCAGCGGTCGACCTGGTCCCCGTACAGCGCCGTGAGCGGGGCCTCCTCACCGGTGAACACCGCCACGTCGACCGCAGGCAGCCCCTGGTTGAGCAGGTACGAGCACCTGGCCAGATAGTCCACCCACGGGGCCGCGAAGCCTGCCCAGGGCTCGGTGCGGACGAAGACCTGGCCGAGGAACGGCGCGAGCCCGATGCCTGGCGGCGGCACCTGAACTGGCTGGTGCGGTGAGGTGTGGATACAGAACCGCGTCACGCCGAGCGCGAGCTCCAGATCGGCGATGTGCTTGAGCCGCTGCGGAGTGTAGCTCCACGGCCGGTGGAAGGCGGTCATCGATTCCGCGCCAGTCCACGGCTTTCCGTAGACGTGCGCCACGGAAGACGCGCCGCGCAGGTCGGCGACGTAGGTCGGATTGGGCGTCCCGGACCCCGGGTCGAACAGCCACATAGCCCCCATAGGGATGTCGGCCTGAGCGCGCATGGCCAGGTCGTCCCCGAGCTGGGGCCGGTGGTCCTCCAGGGCCTCGGCATAGTAGCTCAGACCGCGAGAGTGCGCCATGGCGGCGATCGTCGCGTAGTACTCGCTGACCAGTAGATCGCTAATGGTTCGCCGGTAATCGAACAGGAACCGGTCCGACGACTGCGCGTCGGCCACCACGAATCCCGCCAGGGCCGGCAGACAGGGCAGCAGGTCGTAGCCGCGCAGGGCCGTGAACCGGTTCCGGATCCGGCCGGTCCAGTTCTGCGGTCCCGACTCGACGCTGTCGCTCAGCAGCGCGTCCAGCCGCGCCGGCCCGCTCCGGGGACCGGGGTCGATCAGGCCGAGGTAGGTGTCGAAGTAGCGGCGGACCGGTTCCGTGTCGAGCTTGTCTATCTCCAGGCCGGTCGCCTCGGGCGAGGCGGGACCGTTGGTCTGGCCGGTCAGGGAGGCGCCGAAACGCAGCACCCGCCACCGGCCGCGGGGTGCCTGCCATCGCAGCACGCCGTCCGGGCCGAGTTGCGCGGACACATCCAGCACTCGGTCCGGGTCGATTGCGTGCGGAGCCGAGCCCGGCGGCGTGTCGAGCGCATAGTAGTCAAGGGCCGCTCCGAAGCCCGCCTTGACTTCGCCCTGATCGACACGCCCTCCGGGGTAGAGCGCGAACTCGCTCACCGTGAACTCATGCACGCGCCGCAGGACGGGCGGCAGCCTGACGCCCGCCGCCAGTCGCGGCAGTTCATCCTCGGCCGTCCCGGCCGACAGCACGACCCGGAAGCGCGTCGCGGTCACTGGCGGGAACGTCGCGGTTCGCACCGCGACGGCAGAAGCGGGCAGGTCGGCTAGGCCCGTCCAGGCCCGGCCGTCATCGCTCGCCTCCAGAACGGCGTGCGGCGACGGCGCAGCGGCAAAGCCGGTCGGCCCGGGCAGGCCGACGGTCACGGCCGAGACCGTCACGGCTGAGGAGAACCCTTGCTCGATCCACGCGCTCGATCCGCCGTCTGGGTCGCGAGGCAACGTGATCACCTCGCAGTGGCGGCCGTCCGTCAGGCATCCGGGCCGGTCGATCGCCGCCGACCCCGTGACGGTGTCTGGCACAAGAGCTCGCTGCGCGGGATCGTCCGGTACCGCGATCGTGAGCCAATCCTGGCTGAACCGGTTCGTGCCGGGGTCGTCGCCCCAGCGCGGCAGGTCCTGGAACGGGCCGGCCACGTCGGGCAGCGGTGGCAGTGCTACCTCGACCGTGGTGCCCCCGGTCACCACCGTCTGCGACCAGACGACCTTCTTCATCGCATCCTGCGGGCTCACCCAGGGCGCACCCGCGGCGCTCCAGCCAGGCGAGGTCGCGATAGCGAACTCCAAGCCGAGTCGGCGGGCGGTTGCCATGGCCAGCCTCAGCGCTTCTTGCCACCTGGCGGATCCGAACCGGATCTTTTCCGGGACGACCAGTGGCGTGCCCATTCCGCCGTCGAACATGTGGACGCCCCGGACGCCGACATCGTGCAGCCACTGGAGGTCCAGGCAGATGCCCTCAGGGTCGACGTTGCCGTCCATCCAGTGCCACCAGACCCGCGGCCGGGCCTCGTCCGGCGGGTCAGCGAAACCCGACCAGACGGCCTGCAGTTCCTCGCGCATCAGCACCCCCTTCCGTGCGGAGCAAGGTCCGCACTTTCTGACAGTCCGGTCGCGGCCTGCACCGGGCGGGCAAAGTCGGTCGGCCGCTCGCGCACGAACAGCAGCAGCACAGCAGCCATCAGCATCATCGGCGCGAGGCTGCCGAGGATGGGGGTCAGCGCGTCGTGGTAGGCGTCGGCGATCCGCTCGCGCAGGCCGGCCGGAAAAGCGGCGACGAACGCGGGGGTGAGCGAGTGCGCGTTCGCCAGGCCTGCGGGCAGCCGTGCACTGAGCCGCGCCGTGAACAGGCCGCCGACGACGGCAGAGCCGAGCGCCGCCCCGATCTCGCGGAAGAAGGCGAACGCGGCGGTGGCCGTGCCGACAGCGGCGGGGAACGCGTTCTGCGCGACGATCACCAGGGTCTGCATGCCGAATCCCATACCCGCGCCGAACAGGTACACGTCCGCGCTGACGACCCAGGGCGACGTCGAGGCGCGCAGCGACCAGAGCAGGCCGAGCGCGGCGGCCACGGCGGCCGCCCCGGCCACCGGCATCCAGGCGTACCGGCCGGTGCGGCTCATCACGTGTCCGGAGGTGAACGCCGTGGTCCCGATGCCGAGCACCACCGGCATCATATGCAGGCCGGACACGGTCGGGGTGAGCCTGTCCACCATCTGCAGGTAAGTCGGCAGGTACCCGACCGTGCCGAACATGGCCACCGCGCCGCACAGGGCGCCGGCCGTGGCCAGCACGAACTCGCGGTCGGCCAGCAGCCGGAGCGGGATGAGCGGCTCGCGGGCCCGCCGTTCGGCCACCACCAAGCCGGCCGCGGCCGCCGCGGCTACGCCGCCGAGCACCATTGCGGCGGGGGAGGTCCAGCCGATGGTGTGCCCGCCGAGCGAGGTGAGCACGAGCAGCCCGGTGACCGCGACCGCCATGAGCGCGATGCCCGGCCCGTCAATCCGTGGCCGCACGGTGGCGCGAACGGGACGCAGCAGGCTGACCGCGGCCACGATCGCGAGCACCGCGATCGGCAAATTCAACCAGAACGCCCACCGCCAGCCGATGGTGGTGGCGAACCAGCCGCCGAGCAGGGGCCCGGCCACCGATGAGAAGATGAAGACGCTGCCGGTGACCGCCATGTAACGGCCCCGCTCCCGCAGCGGCACCACGTCGGCGATGATCGCCTGCGAGAGCACCATGAGGCCGCCGCCGCCGAGGCCCTGGACGGCGCGCGCCGCGATGAGCACGGGCATGGAGTGGGCCAGCCCGCCGACCACGCTGCCGGCCCCGAACAGCACGAGCGCCGCGACGAACAGCCACTTGCGGCCCACCAGGTCACCGAGCTTGCCGTAGACCGGCATGGTGATCACCGTGGTGAGCAGGTACGCGGTCGGCACCCAGGACATCCGGGTGATGCCGTGCAGCTGGCCGACGATCGTGGGCAGCGCGGTGTTGAAGATCATCGCATCGAGACTGGACAGCAGGACCGCCGCGACCAGCGCCGCCACGATCAGCCGCAGGCCCCGGCGGTCGACCGCCGGCACGGTCACGTCCTCCATCCGGCGACGTCGCGGAGCACCGCGACGGCCCGGTCGATCAGGACGGGCCACGGAGTGGCTGGTTCCAGGCGGACCTGGCGGATCATCCAGTGCATCGCCGCGTGGCTCAAGGCAAGGAGCATCTGCGCGCGCTCGGTCGCCAGCTCGGGCGCGACCGCCGGCTCGCGGCCGAGGCGGCGCAGGGCGGCCTGTTCGACCTGCTCGCTGGCCCGGTCGATCCGGGCGGTGTGGGCGGCGCGCAGGGCGGGCGTGCGCTCGATGAGGTCCAGTCGCCGCAGCAGCAAGTCGCGTTCGGCGGGCGTCTCGGGCCAGGTCGCTACGAGCAGCAGCATCAGGTCAGTGAGCGCGTCGCCGGCGCCGGCCGCGAAGGAGCCAAGCCGGTGCCCGTCCAGGGGCGCCGGTTCGGGTCCGAGCACGGCTCGTTCCTTGGAGCCGAAGTAGTTGAAGAATGTGCTCGGAGATACCACGGCGGCGGCGCAGATCATCTCGACGGTTACGGCGTCGTAGCCATGCTCGAGCGCGAGATCGAGGGCAATGCGCTCAACCGCGGCGCGCCTGCGGTCGCGCAACGGAATCCTGACTGGAATCGAGGCCACATATGTAGTGTATCTAAAATTGGATGAACTCCAAATAATGTACGGACGGGACGACATGACTACACAGCCGGACGATCAGTGGGGCACGGGCCTGGAAGGCCGGCGGATCGCCGACCTGGGCGACGGGACCTACCGCAACCCCGTGCTGCCCGGAGACTTCCCGGATCCGACCGTGCTCAAGGACGGGCGGGACTACTACCTCACGACCTCTTCCTTCGACGCGTCGCCGGGGCTGCTGATCCACCACTCGCGGGACCTGGTCAATTGGGCTCCGCTCAGCTTCGCCCTGCCACGGCCGCTCACCACCGTGTTCGCGGTCGACCTGGTCAATCACCAGGGCCGGTACTTCATCTACATCCCGTTCATCTCGTCACCGTGGGCGCCGGAGTTCGGTCCGGTCCCCCGGATTTTCGCCATCCACGCCGACCGGATCACCGGGCCGTGGAGCGAGCCCGTCGATCTCGGCATCACCGGCGCCATCGACCCGGGGCACGTGGTCGGCGAGGACGGGAAGCGCTATCTGTTCCTGAACGGGGTGCGCCGCGTCCGGCTCACCGATGACGGCCTGGCCGCCGACGGGCCGGTCGAGCACGTGTACGACGGCTGGCGTTACCCCGACGACTGGGTAACCGAGGCCTACGCCCTAGAGGGCCCCAAGCTCTTCCGCCGCGGAGAATGGTTCTATCTCATCAGCGCGGTGGGTGGTACCGCGGGGCCGCCAACGAGCCACATGGTTACCGTGGCCAGGTCCCAGTCCGTGCACGGCCCGTGGCAGGACGATCCCGCGAACCCGGTCGGCCGGACGCGCAGCGCGGAGGAGGCCTGGTGGTCGCGCGGTCACGCCACCGCCGTCGAGGGGCCGAGCGGCGACTGGTGGCTCGTCTACCACGGATATGAGAACGGGTTCCGGACGCTGGGGCGCCAGGTACTGGTCGAGCCGATCGAGTGGACCGATGACGGATGGTTCCGCGCTCAAGGGGGCGACCTGTCCAGCCCGATCCGCAAACCGGCCGACCTGCCCGGCCAGCCCTCGGGGATGCCGCTGTCAGACCGGCTGGCCGGGCCCGGGCTCGGGCCGCAGTGGACCTTCTACGCGCCCTCGCGGGACGAGATGACCAGGGTCCGGTTCACCGGCGGCGCGCTGCGCCTGGCCGGGAAGGGGACGGACCCGTCGGACGCGTCCCCGCTCACGGTGCCCGCCGGGGACCGCGCGTACGAAGTCCAGGTCACCGTGGCCGGGGTCGAGCCGGGGGCCCACGGCGGCCTGCTGCTGTTCTTCAACGGCAGGCTGTTTTTGGGCATGGGCTGGGACGGCGCGGCCATGACCACCTACGGCGGCGGCCACCGCAGTCACTTCCGCGAGCCGGTCGCGCCGGGCGATGCGCTGCATCTGCGCATCAGGAACGATCACCACATCGTGACGTTCTTCCACAGCCCCGACGGGGTGGACTGGACCAGGCACGGGCTGCGCTTCGAGACCAGTGGCTATCACGCCAACACCATCAGCGACCTGCTCAGCCTGCGTCCCGGCCTGTTCGCGGCCGGCCGGGGAACCGTGACGTTGCGAGACTTCCGTTACCGCGCCGTGGGCTGAGTCTGCACCTCGCTCCAGCCGCCTTGTTAGTCACGGTTGGCTATCGTCTCGGCCAGCAAGGTGAGCACCCGGTGCACCGGCGGCAGGTCGGCTGGCAGGCCGAGGAAGCCGTGCAGCATTCCGGGGATCATGACCTGGCGGACGTCAACGGCGGACGCCGCGAGGGCAGCCGCGAAGGCTTCGCCGGAGGCGCGAAGGCTGTCGTACTCCGCGTTGATGACCAGGGTGGGACACAGGCCGTCCACAGCGCGCAAAGCCGGCATGGCGTACCCGTCGGGCTCCCGGCCGGGGCCCAGGTAGTCAGCGGTGATACGGTCCATGTCGTCCGGCTGGAAGGTAAGGACGCGCGGCAGTTCCGCCACCGCGGCAGCCACCGAACGAGACGGAGGCGGGAGTACTGGATGCAGGGCGGCGTAGGCCCGGATGAGCCGGGTCGGCGTCCAGCCGTCGTCGTCTTGCAGCCGCAGCGCCGCGCCGGCGGCGAGGTTGCCGTCGGCGCTGCCACCGCCCACCGAGATCCGGGCCGGGTCGACGTCCAGCGCGGTCGCGTTGTCGCGTACCTAGCGGACTGCTGCCACCACGTCGTCGTGCGGCAACGGGTACCTGACGCGCCCGCCGGCGAGACGGTAGTCCACGCTGACGACGACGGCTCGGGCCCGGTCACACACTTCCCGCGCGGTCCAATCGGCCTCGGCATATCGAGATCGCCCATGACGAAGGCGCCGCCGTGCAGCCAGACGAGCACCGGGCGGTGCGGCCCGGCCTGGGGCGGGCAGTAGAGGCGGACCGGCACCGGCCCGTGCGGGCCGGTCACCGCTTCATCCTTCGTCTCGACAGCGGGCAGGCTCGGGGCGGGTGACCAGGACGCGAACTCCTCGATGCGGGGGCGCACGACCGGGTCAGCGAATCCTTCGGCGATGGAAGGGATGCCTGCCAGCAGGGGCAGCCTCGCCGCGACGTCCGGGTGCAGCGCCATAGGTCAGTCCCCGCCTACCCGGCCAGAACCGGCGCGGCCTGCCGGTGCCCGATGGCCAGGCCGCTGCCAGGATCGAAGAACTGCAGGTAGCGCGTGTCGACGGCCAGCTGGAGCGGGGCGCCGTGCCGGGCCCGGCTCTCCTTGGAAACCCGGGCCGTCCACAGCGACTTGCCGCCTACCAGGGCGGCCGTGGCCTCGGCCTCGTCCTCGGCGGCTGCTTCTTCGGCTGCCACGATGGCGGCGTTGTCGACGTGCGGCGCGTCGATGGTGAAGATGACCAGGATCTCGCTGCCGAGCTCCTCAGTCACGTCCGCGGTGATGCGCATCGTCGGCCGCGTACCGCCCAGGAGGCTGGCGTCTTCGAAGTCGGACGGGCGGACACCGAGGATCAGGTCCCGGCCGAAGTAATCGGCGAGACCGGGCTTGGCCTGGAGGACCTCGGTCGGCACCGGCAGCCGGTAGCCCGCGAAGGTGACCGCCGGGCCGTCATCGCGGACGAGTCCGGCGGTGACGAAGTTCATCGCGGGCGAGCCGATGAACCCGGCCACGAACAGGTTCACCGGCGACTCGTAGAGTCGCTGCGGCGTGTCGACCTGTTGCAGCCGCCCGTCGCGCAGCACGCAGACCCGGTCGCCCAGGGTCATCGCCTCAACCTGGTCGTGGGTGACGTATACGGTGGTGACGCCGAGCCGCTCGTGCAGTTGGGACAGCGAGGCCCGCATGGACACGCGCAGCTTGGCGTCCAGGTTGCTCAACGGCTCGTCCATCAGGAAAGCCTGCGGCTCCCGGACGATGGCCCGCCCCATGGCGACCCGCTGCCGCTGGCCGCCGGACAGCGCGGCCGGCTTGCGCTTGAGGTAGGGCTCGAGGCCGAGCATGGCGGCCGCCTCGCCGACCCGGCGCTTGATCTCGTCCTTGGGCATCTTGCGCAGCTGGAGCCCGAAGGCCAGGTTCTGTTCGACCGACATGTGCGGGTAGAGGGCGTAGTTCTGGAACACCATGGCGATGTCCCGGTCCTTGGGCGGTACGTCGTTGACCACCCGGTCGCCGATCTGGATCGTGCCCGCGGTGATCTGCTCGAGCCCGGCGATGGAGCGCAGCGCCGTCGACTTGCCGCATCCGGACGGACCGACCAGGACCATGAACTCGCCGTCCTTGACATCGAGGCTCAAGTCGTCGATGGCCTGCACCCTGCCCGGGTAAGCCTTCTCTACATGGTCAAGGATGATCTGCGCCACAGCGGCGCCCCTTTCACAACTGTTGTTCCGGCAGCGTTCCCATCAGGATCGGTGTTTCCAGCCGAGCCGGGAAGACGACATCGCCGATAAGCGATATCGACCGGGCTGATTCCGGTTACCCGCTGTCTTTTAGTGCATGCCGAGCTGCACGGCCTGCGCAGCCTCATCGAACAGCTGGCGCAGCCAGTGATGCCCGGCGTCGCGGGCATACATGGGGTGCCACCACAACGCCTCGATCAGGTTGGCGACGTCGAAGGGGCAAGGCAGGATACGGATCGGTACCGCGGCCGCGAGCTGTTCCGCCAGTCGTTCCTGGATCAGCGCCACGCCGTTGCTGGCCGCGACGAGGTACGGAAGGGCCAGGAAGGTCTCGGCCACGAGCTGCACGCGGGGCTGTACGCCCAGCATGCTGAGCTGCTTGCCCGCGGGCGTGTAGGAGGTCGGCTCGTGATGAGCGACCACCATCGGCAGCTCGTCCAGGTCGGCCATGGTCAGCTTCTCGCCGATGGCAGGATGGCTGGCGGCCACGATGCAGACCCACCGGTCGGTAAACAGCTGCTGTGATGGCAGGTCAGACAGGTATCCGTGGGGGAGCACCACCGCATCGACGTCGCGCAGAGCCTGGGCGATGTCGCCCGCGGGGATGGGGACCTGATGCAGCCGCAGGCGGACGTTCGGCGCCTGCTGCAGCAGGGCGGCCAGCTGCGGTCCCAGCACGGTGATGGCGTAATCGGAGATCAGCACGGTGAATTCGCGTTCGGACGTGGCCGGGTCGAAGTCGGGTTCGCTGGCGAAGACCCGGGCCACCGCGGCTAGCGCGCTGGATACCTGCTCGGACAGCTGCGCGGCCAGCGGGGTCAGCTCGTAGTGATTGCCGACGCGGGCGAGCAGGTCGTCGTGGAAGTGACGGCGCAGCCTGGCCAGCGAGGCGCTCAGCGAGGGCTGGCTCAGGCCGAGACGCTCGGCCGCCCGGCTGACGCTGCGTTCATCCAGCAGGGCGTCCAGGGACACGAGCAGGTTCAGGTCCAGGTTGACGAGTTTGATGTCGTGCTGCGGCCGCGTCATCGGTTTCGCCTATATCCCGCATCGGCAACTTTGTCTTCCCTGATAGTGCTCTTTCCGGCACAGTCAAGGCAATCACCTGAGCTGGAGGAACTTCTGCCGTGCGAGCACACTATCCCGACGCCGTGGGCCTGGTGGACCCGTCCCGGCCGGAGCAGGCGATCGCCGAGGCGGCCGAAGCCTGCTCCAACTGGGGGCGGTGGGGTGACGATGATGTGCGGGGCACCCTCAACTTCCTGACCGACGACAAGCGCGTCGAGGGCGCCCGCCTGGTCTGCCGCGGCGTCCCGTTTTCCCTGGCTCAGCCGTTCGATATGAACGGGCCCCAGACCGGGTGGCGGCGGCGCACCAACCCGGTGCACACCATGCTGGACACCGGCCTGGACGCGGCGCGCGGCGTCCAGGGTTTTCCGCACGGGTTCGGCGGCGCCGACGACGTGGTGTTCATGCCGCTGCAGTGCTCCACCCAGTGGGACGGCCTCGGTCACATCTTCGACCACGGCCGCGCCTGGAACGGACGGGACGCGGCGGACGTGGTGACCAGCAGCGGTGACCAGGTCACGGGTATCGAAACGGCCGCAACTCAGATCGCGGGGCGGGCAGTCCTGCTAGATGCGGGCAGGGCGCTAGGCTGCGACGGCGAGCTGCCCGACGGCTTCGCGATCACGCCCGCCCACCTGGAGGACATCGTCGCCGCCCAGGGCGAGACCGCGCGCGTCGGCCGCGGTGACATCGTGCTGGTCCGGACCGGTCAGCTGACCCGGGCCCGCCGGGACGGCTGGGGCGGCTACGCAGGGGGTCCCGCCCCGGGCCTGTCGTTCACCTGCGCCAGGTGGCTGCACCGCAGCCAGGTCGCCGCGGTCGCCACCGATACGTGGGGCTTCGAGGTGCGTCCCAACGAGTTCGACGACGCGTTCCAGCCGCTGCACCAGGTGGTCATCCCGCACATCGGGCTTTACATCGGCGAGATGTGGGACCTGGAGGCGCTGGCTGCGGACTGCGCCGCCGACGGCCGGTATGACTTCTGGCTGACCGCAGCGCCGATACCGATCACCGGCGCGGTCGGCGCTCCGGTCAACCCGATCGCCGTCAAGTAATAGGAGCGTATCCATGCCCTGCGTTCGTAATGTCCTGGTCGTAGGCGGCGGTGCCGCCGGCTGCGCGGTGGCAATCTTGCTGGCCCAGTCCGGCGTGGCGGTGGACCTCGCCGAGATCAAGCCCGATGTGGCCGCCCTCGGCTCCGGTATCACCGTTCAGGGCAACGCCTTGCGGGTGCTGCGCCAGCTCGGCGTCTGGGACGAGGTGGCCGCCACCGGGTACGCATTCAACACCCTCGGCCTGCGCGCGCCGGACGGCACGTTGCTCGCCGAGATCGAAGACGCCCGGACCGGCGGCCCGGACCTGCCCGCCACCGTCGGCATGTACCGGCCCGCGCTGGCCCGCATCCTCACCGACCGAGCCGCTTCGGCGGGGACGAAACTGCGCTACGCCACCAGCGTCTCCTCGCTGGTCCAGGACGCCGACGGCGTGGACGTCACCTTCTCCGAAGCCAGCCAGAGCCGGTACGACCTGGTGATCGGCGCTGACGGCGTCCGCTCGCAGATCCGGTCGCTGCTCGGCATCGAGCTGGCGACTAGGCCGACCGGGATGGGCATCTGGCGCGTGTTTGCGTCCCGTCCGGCCAGCGTGACCCGCACCGACCTGTACTACCGGGGCGCCTGCTACATCGCCGGGTACTGCCCCACCGCCGAGGACAGCCTGTACGCCTACCTGGTGGAAGACGTCCAGGACCGGGCCGCGCTGACGCCAAGCCAGAAGCTGGAAGTGATGCGCGAGCTGGCCTCGCACTACCACGGCCCGTGGGACGACATCCGGGACGTGATGACCGACCCGGAAACGATCAACTACACCCGGTTCGAGGCCCATCTGCTCGACGCGCCGTGGAACCGGGGCCGGGTCGTGCTCATCGGCGACGCGGTGCACACCTGCCCGCCGACCCTCGCCCAGGGCGCGGCCCTGGCTCTGGAGGACGCCGCCGTCTTCGCCGATGTGCTGCTGTCCGCCGACACGCTCGACCAGTCGGTGTTCGACGCCTTCACGCACCGCCGCTACGACCGGGCCAAGACCGTGGTGGACGCCTCGGTGCAGCTCGGGCAGTGGATGCTCGACGGGATCGACGGTGACGTGCCCGCCCTGATGGGCAAGGTCCTGGGCCTGGTCAGCCAGCCCGCCTGAGAACGCGAAGGAAAAAACGATGACCGACCGGCTGATCACCCACCTGCGGCACGTCGACCTGGCCGTGCCCGACCACGACAAGCAGCTGGACTTCTTCACCAGCACCTGGGGGCTGAAAGCCGAGGACGGCGAAAGCGGCCTGACCTTCCTGGCGGCCGAGGGATCTCCCGAACGATACGTAGTGCGCCTGCGGCAAGCGCCGGACAAGCGGATCGACCTGATCGCCTTCGGCGCGGCCAGCCCGGCGCACGTGGACGTCCTGGCCGGGCGGCTGGCCTCGGCCGGAGTCCGGCTCGTCAGCGAGCCCAGGGCTATGCAGACCCCGGGCGGCGGGTACGGGTTCCGGTTCTTCGACAACGAGGGCCGCACCGTCGAGATCAGCGCCGACGTCGCCGTGCGGAAACACCGCAAGATCGAAGAGGGCGAGTCGATCCCGGTCCGCCTGTCCCACGTGGTCATCAACTCCGCCGACCCGGACGCTACCCGCGCTTTCTACCAAACGAACCTGGGCTTCGCGCTGTCCGACACGCTGATGCACCCGCATATGGGCGAGATGATGTGGTTCCTGCGGATCGACTCCTGGCACCACAGCCTGGCCATCGCCCGCTGCCCGCATCCGTCGCTGCACCACGCCTCCTTCGAGATGCGGGGCCTGGACGAGTACATGCGGGGCACCGGGCGGCTGCTGCGCGCCGGGGTGGAGAAGATCTGGGGCCCGGGCCGGCACCTGGCCGGCAACAACACCTTCTCCTACTTCCTGGACCCGCACGGCAACACCGTAGAGTACACCACCGAGCTGGAGCAGATCGACGAGGACACCTGGCACCCGCACCTGTACGACTTCACCCATCCCGAAGTCGCCGACCAGTGGGGTACCGCCAACCAGATGAACGAGTTCGTCGCCCGCCAGTCGTTCAACGACCCGGACCGCGGCATGTTCGTCGCCCCGCCCGTCTGAGCCGGGCACCCTGATGCGTTTCGCCACCTTCTCCGCCGCCGGGCAAGTGCACGCCGGCGTGGTCAGCGGCGCCAGGCTGCACCCGCTACCCGGTGGCACTACGGTGCTGGACGTGGTCCGGTCCGGCCTGCCCACCGCGGTCGAAGTCGGCCAGCGGGCGCTGCGGGCACCGGCCGTACCGCTCGACGCGGCCCGGCTGCTGCCGCCGCTGGCCCCGCCGACGATCCGCGACTTCGTCGCCTTCGAAGAGCACGTCGAGGGCGTAGCGGCCAGCGTCGGGGACGGCGCGGGCGTGGTGCCGGAGTGGTACCAGGCACCGACGTTCTACTTCACCAACCCATACGCGGTGACCGGTCCGTACGACGACGTGCCGGTCCCGCCGGGCTCGCAGCTGCTGGACTTCGAGTGCGAGGTCGCGGTCGTCGTCGGCCGGGACGGAGCCTCGCTGACGCCGGAGCAGGCCAGGGACCACATTTTCGGGTACACGATCCTGAACGACTGGTCGGCCCGGGACTTGCAGCGGCGGGAGATGAAGGTCAGCCTCGGCCCGGCCAAGGGCAAGGACTCGGCCACCACCCTCGGGCCGTGGCTGGTGACCGCCGACGAGATAGCGCCCTACCTTGATGAGGACGGCTTCCTGGCGCTGGAGATGACGGTGACCGTGAACGGCACCCAGATCGGGCAGGACCTGCTGTCGAACATGGGCTGGCCGTTCGAGGACCTCATCTCCTACGCCTCCCGCGGCACCTGGGTGCGCGCCGGCGACGTGCTGGGCTCGGGCACCTGCGGCAACGGTGGCTGCCTAGCCGAGCTGTGGGGCCGCACAGGCCGCCTCGACCCGCCGCCGCTGCGACCAGGTGACGTGGTGGAGATGACCGTCGAGGGCATAGGCACCATCCGCAACCAGGTGGTGCCGGGCGAGGAACTACCGCCGGTGCGTGCGGCCCGGCCGAGGCCCCGGATCCGGAAGCGGGCGTCATGAGCGTCGTGGTGGTGACCGGCGCAGGTCAAGGGCAGGGCGCGGCCGAGGCCCGGCTGCTCGCGTCCCGGGGCGCGACCGTCATCGCTGCCGACTTGATGGAGGCGGCGGCTGAGGACTTGCGCGGTGCTCAGTACCGTCAGCTGGATGTCACCGACGAAGCCGGCTGGGCCGCTCTGGCGAAGGACCTGGCTGACCGCTACGGCCGGGTCGACGGGCTGGTGGCCAACGCCGGCATTACGTGGCGGGCCCGCCTGCTCGACGTCACAGCGGCTGACATGCGCCGCGTGCACGAGGTCAACGTCGCTGGCGTCCTGCTGGCCATCCAAGCCGTCGCCCCGCTGATGACCGCCGGAGGGTCGATCGTCGTGGTCGGCTCAGCCGCCGCGCTGACCGGGCACTTTCCGGCTGCCTACACCGCCAGCAAATGGGCGCTGCGCGGCCTGGCCAAGGTGGCGTGCCTGGAACTTGGCCCGCGCGGCATCCGGGTCAACACCGTCCACCCCGGCTACATCGAGACCCCGATGACCGCCTCCGCCGTCCCCGCCTTCAGGGCGGCCAACCTGGCCGAGACCCCGCTGGGCCGTACCGGTACCCCGGAGGACGTCGCACCGCTAGTCGCGTTCCTGCTCAACGAGGATGCGGCCTATATCTCCGGAGCCGAGATCCCGGTCGATGGCGGCATGACCGCCCACGGCGGCGTGAAATCCATCAGCGACGCAGTGCGCGCCTGACCCGACGAGAGGACCATCTGTGTTCGAGTACTTTTCCGGCAACTACGTATGGAACCTCGGTGTCGTCGCCACCCTCAACAGCGGCGGGCTGATCGACGAGGTGGACCGGGCCTGCCGGCCCATCAAGGATGCCGCGGCCCGGGGCGAGGACGCCGGAACTCCGGACTTCCTGCGCGCCTGGACCGCCGTAACCGACTCCCTCACCGCCCAGGCGGAAGCCGCCGAGAAAGCCAGTCACACCCGGACCGCAGGCCAGCTATACGCCCGGGCCACGAACTACCTGTGCCAGGCCGAGCGTATGCAGAGCGCCAAGGCGCCAGGTCGTCTGGACACGTACCGGCGCGTCCTCCAGCTACAGCAGAAGGCCTTCGCCCTCAAGGACTTGCAGCTGTCCCGGGTCGAGGTCCCCTACGAGGGGACGACGCTGCCCGCCTACTTCAGCCAGGCCCCGGCCGCGGACCACGGCTCGGCCCCGGTCATGATCATGTGGAACGGGCTCGACTCGACCAAGGAGCACATGTACTCCTCCGGCCACTGGCAAGAGCTTGCGGCCCGCGGCATCTCCACGCTCATGGTCGACTGCCCCGGCTCCGGAGAGGCCCTCCGGCTGCAGGGACTGACGGCCAGGATCGACACTGAAGCATGGGCGGCCGCATGCGTCGACTACCTGCTCACCCGCGATGATGTTGATCCCAGGGCGATCGGCCTGGTCGGCTGGTCGCTCGGCGGATATTACGCTCCGCGCGCCGCCGCCTTCGAGAAACGGCTTGCCCTGGTTGTCTCCTGGGGCGCCAACCACGACTGGGGCGCGGTCCAGCGCCGCCGGTTGCAGCGCGAGGGAGAGAGGCCAGTGCCACACTACTGGGACCATGTCCTGTGGGTCTGGGGCTGCGACTCCCTCGAGGAATTCATCGAATTCGCCGACCAGGTCAACCTGGACGGCGTCGTCGAGAAGATCACCGTACCGTTCCTCATCGCCCACGGCGTCGGCGACCGGCAGATCCCGCTCGAATACGCGCACCGGTCCTACGACCAGGCAGTGGCCAGCCCCAAACGCGAACTGCGCATCTTCACCGCGGATGAAGGCGGCAGCGAGCACATCGGGCTGGACCACCTGCCCCACGTCAGCACCTTCATCGCCGACTGGGTGGCCGACACGTTCGCCGAGCTAAACGCCGGCCGACGCTGATTACCGGGGGAAGGGTGCCAAGCCGAGAGGGCGGGCCGACAGTGCCGCGGGCGGGCAACGCAGTGAGGCCGACGAGGATCTGATGATCTCGGTCCAGATCTCCCGGTCCCGGCGCGTCACCTCCATGTAGCTGGCGCGGCCGGTGGTGCCGCTGGAGGAGCGGATGCGGATGACGTCGGCAAGGTCCCGCGCCGATGTGACCGCCCAGCGGCAGGTGAGCCATCTGGCTATCTCTCGGCTCGGCCTTCGTCGTAAACGGCGCCTGCGCCAGGTCCTCCAGGCGGAGCACCCGGTCGGGCAGGCGCGAGGGCAGCGCAGGTGCCGCTGCGGGAGCTGGCCGCCGTGCTGGAGAGCCTTAGGTTATGTGTCCGCTCGCCCCACATGAATCCCACAAGTCCGGGCCGCGGCGGCGTTTCCCCACAGGCTTCCCACAGACAAGACGGCATTCCCCGGCACACGGCGGCACACCTGCTAGGGTGACCCTGTAAGCCCGTGACGAGCATTTATGCAGATCAAGCGGGCTGACGGTGATCTGCGGCAGCAGATCGCTCCGCGCGGTAGAGACCTCCTGTTAACCGGCAGGTTATAGGTTCGAGTCCTATCGCGGGAGCCCAGCCGATGTGCCCTCTGACCTGCGTGAACTTCCGGGAAGAGGAAATCGTGCTTCGTCCGCGCTACCAAGATCAACACAAGATCCCCACACCCGCGGTGGTCGTGCGGGCCGGGGGAGGGCCGCGGCGGGCGGTGCGGGCGCGCGGCTATGCGGAGCGAGGACGGTATTGCGGTTGAGCCGAGTGCGTGCTGAAGGGTATCCGTGGCATTACAACCAGCCTGGTCAGCGCCCGGTTCTCGGACTTATGGCCGGACTGAAATCGTGGTAGCCGCCACACTGTTTGTGTGCCATGTCGTGTGATGGCAGTCACGGTGACGACAAG
>Ga0209415_10002080_pt1 | contig 37888 bp, 31 predicted proteins | sample PeaSoiSIISIP2007_FD_187696 | JGI IMG/M metagenome (GOLD analysis project Ga0209415, IMG submission 187696) | Peat soil microbial communities from Weissenstadt, Germany - SII-SIP-2007 (SPAdes) (version 2) | ecosystem: Environmental > Terrestrial > Soil > Wetlands > Peat | place: Germany...
AGTTCAAACAGACCGGCTCGGTAATTGAATCGCGCTCGCGACTTAGAAAGTGATGATCTTGAATTCGACGAGGACGCACAACAAGCGAGTCTGAATTTCCGCAATAGATACAGCGTAAATGCTCGCTGCCGTTTTTCTCCGATGCCTCTTCGTTCCGTCGTGCGGCACGGGCTGGATTGTGCGAGGGCCTCATAATCATCGGTACGGCATCGTCCGCAGAGCGCGGTGATCAGGCGCGCCACGCGGACGAAGCAGACATCGCGGATGGCTTAGACGACCGCGATGTACTCCTTTCCCCGGTGTTCCTTCACTTCAACTTTCACCGGGCCTTTCCATTTTTTCTCCGAGTCTCCAAACCTCTTGTGAAGCCTGGAGTAATTTGGACTGGAATACTTCACGGTCCAGGAATACGTCGAACCGTTTACCTTCACGTCGAGAACTATGCCCTCGCCGAATTCCGAATTGCTGGCGCGCATCGTCCCCAACAGATTGACCGTGCCCTTGCCCGACTTGCCGAATACCTCGGGTGTCAGCCAAGGGTTGTAGTCAGTACTGCCATTACTCTTCTCCGGCTTTCGAATTAACCGCATGTCCTCCTCCTTTCTTCTCTAAATTGGGTCGCCTGTACGTTGATCACGAGCGGCCCAAACTTTTGTTGAAGCTATTTCTTTCGGCCCCCGACAGGGCTGTTGCGATATAGCGCATCAAGTTTGACTAAGTCGGCGTCAGCTAAAATGTGGAGACGTTCGGGATCAGTGAGTAATTCAACGCCGCCTACTCGTTTACCGACGAAAGGCTTGAGCCATTCCCTATCGCCAGTTCTTAGAAATCGACCAACGGCGATGAGATGCTCGGATGCGCGATGTGCCTGCCTCGATGAGCGAACTGAAACCGCAACATAACCGTCGTGAGTGAGAACGTTTAAGTCACGGCGTAGGGCGTCGCTTTGTTTGACCGAATAACGACCGGAGCGACCACGCTTGAGCTGCTTGCCTGCGTGCTTGCGAACTGAACGCGAGGTTGTGTGCACGTGACGTGCAGCCTCCGCAAGGGACTCGCCCCGGTTCCGCATTCGCGCGAGAACGGCTAAGGCGCGCTTCCGGACCGCAAAGTTCACTTTCTTTCGTTTCGTGCGCATTTCGGTTCTGCTCCCGGTGCGTCGTGCTTCACCCTAAGTCCCCACGCGTGGGGTGTTCGTGGGGTGATGTCGTGGCCTAGTCGGTTGAAATGGCGAGGGATAAGAATTCTTGTCTTCCGTCGAAGGCGGCTGCTTTTGAGGTTCCGAGTGTGGGGTCTGTCTGTGACGTGAAATGCTATTCGGGTGTGATCTTGGCTCGGTTCGCCTTGCGCCTTCCAGCTGAGCGAACCTGATCAACTTTTCTCACGGCAGCTTCGATGTGCTCGTAGGCCGTCTTCCGATCAAGCCCCATTCGCGAGGCAATTTCGGCAAGTCCGAGTTCGTACTCAAACTTCAACGAGAACGCCATTTGCTGCTTTTCCGTCAGGTTGTGCATGTACTGCGAAAGGTCAGCTTTGCGCGCAAGTCCTTGATTGCCTTTCAACCAATGTTTCGGCTTTTTCGCTGCTGCGGCTGTTCGCGTGTCTATCGTTTCAACCGTGACAGACGACCATCGTTTTGTTAGTCGTTCCAATTGCTGATCGACTACGCAGTCGATAAAAGTTTGGAGATTCTCGACAGTGCCGAAGGTGATTCCGGCGGATTCGAAAGCAATCGTGTGTTCAGGATCGTCACGATTGAACCATCGAAGTTGGAGTTTTTCCGGGAGCGAATCGAAAAGATGTGATGGCAGCAATTCAACAGCGCGCTTCACTTCCAGTGCCCACGCCGGACCATCTTCGGGAATAAGGTTGTCGGTGTGGCGAATTACTTCCGACTGGTCGGGACTTAGCGCTGGCGGTTCTTGGTAGATCGAGAAAAACGTTTCGTTGATCAGTTCGATCACTCCGCGATGTGCCAGCAGCGCGAAACCAAGGGCTCGCTGCGACACGGTAGCTTTAGGAATGTCAAAAATAGCTCGCAGTTCAGGATGCTGCCTGATTAAACGATCAATCTTTGCAATTTCAGCCCGCAGCAACTCCGCCGATAGTTCCAAGGATACAAACCAAAAAGGTCGCGCGGAAGGAGCGTAAGGAAAGTCGCTCATCAGAGTTAGCCTACCAAGCCCCCGTTCGCAGTTAGTGACATGCACGCCTATCAGAAGTAAAATTGAGTATCGCAAATCGCAGTTAATTGACTAAGAAAAAGAGCGGGCCTGCCGCCTGTTAGCAGCAGACGACAAGCCCTAACCACCGATGGAGGTATCACTCCATGGCAGCTAAGCAGACCGTACCCGAAGTTCTGCCCGACAGCAAACCTCCCACATTAGTGATTCCGCGACATGGGGCTCTAACCCTCTACGGCTTTGGGATACGCGTATACGTCGAACGCGGTCACTTGACGATTGAGGACGGCATCGGTGCGGACCGTCGCAAGGCTCGCCTTCCCAGAGTAGGGCATGGCCTGCAACGCCTGGTCGTAATTGGCTCGGACGGCTTCGTTTCTTTATCCGCACTTCGATGGCTGGCCGATCAAGATGCAGCCTTCGTATTGCTGGAACGCGACGGTTCCGTGCTCGCTGTTACCGGCCCAGTCCGTCCTTTTGATGCGCGACTGCGCCGTGCCCAGGCTCTTGCCCATCAATCGGGGGCCGCGTTGCAGATCGCCCGTGAGTTGATTAACCGAAAGCTTGTCGGGCAAGAAGCCGTCGCTCGTGAAAAGCTGCTAAACCCCACAGCCGCCGAGACAATTACTGCTATGCGCGCTGGTTTATCAAACGCAAAGACTGTTGAAGCGATCCGCCAGCTTGAGGCGCAGGCTGCACAAGCCTACTGGCTTGCTTGGCGCAGGGTCCCCGTCACGTTTCCTCAGCGAGACGCACATCGGGTACCTGTTCACTGGCGAATGTTCGGGACCCGAAAATCTCTCCTAACGGGATCTCCTCGACTAGCCGTCAACCCTCCCAACGCCCTGTTGAACTATTTGTACGCCATACTCGAATCAGAATCTCGACTTGCCCTTGCCGCGCTCGGGCTCGATCCGGGTATCGGTGTCCTGCATGTGGACGCTCCTTCGCGAGACAGCCTCGCTCTCGACCTGATGGAGGCAGTGCGTCCTCACGTAGATTCGTTTTTGTTCGATTGGATCAGCCACGAACCATTGCGACGGGAGTGGTTTTTCGAGAAGAGCGACGGAAACTGTCGACTGATGGGATCGTTTGCGGTCCGACTTACCGAAACCGCGCAGACCTGGGGTCGTGCCGTTGCGCCGGTTGCTGAGTGGGTTTCGCATACGCTCTGGTCAACGCTTCGGAAACCAGCGCCGCAAATTTACCCAGCAACACGATTGACGCAAAGTCGAAGACGTCAGGCCAAGGGCGGCGATTCGATTGCGCCAGCCCACCTAGGGCCACGGGTACCTCGCATTTGCGGTACGTGCGGTGAAACTCTCAAACGCGGGAAGCGCTACTGCGTCCTCTGCTCTGTTTCCGTATCTAGAAGGAATCTCATTGAAGCCGCGAAGCTGGGGCAAATCGCAACCCACGGTCGGAAGGCTGAGGCACTTCGTGCCGCAACTCAACGCCGACACGCTGCCGCTCTGAAAGCCTGGAGACCATCCGACAATCCTACCTGGCTCGCTGAAAAGTTCTATCGCGAGACCGTACAACCACGTCTGTTGGGGATTGTGGTTCCGGCGATATCTGCCGAGCTCGGAATTTCGGAACCATACGCGACCGATATTCGCGCGGGTCGGCGCATTCCGCATCCACGGCATTGGCTGAGGCTCGCTCAGCTGGTTGGCGTCACAGGGGCCGGGACAATCTGAGAGCAAGGGTACTAGTAGCCAGTTGTCCGGTTATCCGACTAATCAGGCACTAGGATTTGCAAGGTGAAGGGTGGGCCACCCGCCCGGTTTTCAAGGTCACCTGCCGACAGTACAGGACCGCACGGAAGGCGACTCTTCGTGGATGGTGATTGCAGGAGGTGCCTCGAAACGCCAGCCGCCCGTGGTGCGTTTCGCAGAAAAGTCAGAAATGACGCCGCCATCTATTTTCTTTCCCAGCAGACTAAATGGCGGCGAAAACATTGCACAGCCGCTGACAATCCAAGTTTGGGCTGGCGGAACGTAGTAGATCTGTTGGGCGAGAAAAACGACGCTTCGAAAACGACGCTCGTTATGAACGAATTGCTCCCTTGTCAGCTCCTTGTCATTCAGGTAGAACCGGTCGTACACTTCGCCCCACTTCCCGGATTTTTCCAGAGCAGCTAAGCTTTCCAGAGCTGCGCGGAACTCCTGTCGTTCCGCTTCTGGAACGCGGGCATATACATCCTGAACCGTTGGAGCGGGTTCATGCAGCGGAGTAATCGTCGATTGCCCAACTACGAGCATCCAGAACGAAAAGAGCAACGGAATCACGTGCTACCTCCCACTTGATGCCCTGAACAAAAACCCCGATGCGATCACTTTTCGCGCCTTCTCGAACTCCGTTTGGATTCAGATTGAACAGCGTTCAGGGAACTTCTTGCGCAGGTGACGGTTCATTGCGGCAGTATAAGCCAAGGCGTGGCAAGCGCAGTTATGCCCGTGAGCTTAGTGCCTGATTAACGCTGCCGGTTCAGACGGTCGACGCAACACCCTTTAATCAGTGCTTCTAATCGTACTTTTCAGAAAAGACTACCCCTCTGGGCTGCCCTCACTTTGACCTAATCAGGACGGGGTTTTCTTTGAGTCGCCCTTGGCAAGCAGATTTGGCCTCTTAAACTCCGCCAAATCAACTTCGAACCAGTGTTGCATCGACCTATTGAGACCACCGCCCTAACCGGAAAAGTGGGTTCCGGTACGAACTTGTCCGGTTATCCGACTTATCAGGAGTTGGCTCGCTTGAGAAGAGACCGCAGAAGAGCCCAAGCCACATTGGCAGTGGAAAAGGCCACACCCGCGATGAAACAGGCCATCGCAGCGAAGAGAAGTATTGCGAACCGATCACTCCACCGTGAAGCGTCCGTATTAAGGAAACTCGAAATTAGCCAGACAACGGACGCTAAGGCAAGTAGTAGAAAGCCTATGATTCCAGTGGCTAAATTGAGAGGGCGCTGTGTCAATCGAGCGATACCAAAATATGCCAACGCGAAAAACGCGCAGACGAAGAATATGAAGAGCTCCCAGTAGAACGCGCCGAACGAGACATTCCCAACTTGGAGCCAGAGGTTTGCACGGGGAAGCATGTGCAACCTACCGAGGATTGCAACCGCAAATGTCATGGCAGCGAGTCCCGCGAAGAGCCTTGCGTTTAGCATCGTCGCTTACCCCTTGGGAAAAGAGAGGGCTTGGCTCGCCTTATCGGTGACGAAACCACAGGAAGAATCCCCAAGCGCCGCCCAAAAGAACGGCACCAGCAAGAAACCAGCGCGCTTCCGGCAATGCGAACAAGCCCATAAGAAGCACTCCGATCACAACGACCAACCCGACTGGGTGGCTCGTGTAAAGGCCTGCACCGCCACGGCCGAACGGAATGGGTTCGGTCGGGTTGGGTTCGGAGCTATACGAGGCGGTTTTCCGAACGCTATAGCGTCGAATGTCCGTAGGAGTGGTCACTAACTATCCTATACGCCCCGGAAGCTTTCGTTGCAAGACTCCCTGATCTACTGGGACACAAGCCTCAAGTCCTGATTAACGCGGTAACCGGACATGTGGGTACTAGTAGCCACTTGTCCGGTTATCCGACTTATCGGGAGTTTCGATCGGCGCCTCACTGAGAGTCGGAAGGACTTGGATTGTCGAGAGTCTTGTGTGCCCTTGATCGTCCGTGAAGTCTTCCGGCCACCCAGCCAGCGACAAGTAATCCCACACTCAGGAATATCAGAGGGACTTGGAACGCACGCTGCCAGCCGAATGTCGTCAGAAGACCGAATAAAAGACCCAAAAGGGTCCAAGTTAAGACCTCCGGACCTGATGTCGTGGGTTTGATCTTGGCCCCCTTTCTCCAGAGGGCTTTGAATATCGGTACCGGGACACCCCAAACGGCTGCTGCAAGCACGACCTCGACCCATTCTCTCGTTGTGCCCATGAGTTTCCACGAAGCTACTGGTTTGTAGATACCATGACTACGTCCCTTTCCCCAATAATTCAATGCACGGACTTACAAAATTGCTGATTTAGTGGGCGATTATTCTAAGTGCCTGATTAACGCGCTAACCGGACAAGTGGGTACTAGGAGCAACATGTCCGGTTATCCGACTAATCAGGAGTTGTCCCGTCAGGAGCTGTTTACTGCGGTGGAGCGATAAAGTCGAGGTCGTCGCGCTTCTCGTCAGCCGTGAGCGTGATCACGAGCGCGCCCGAGCGCTGCGTTGCGCCGCCGAAGTACATTGACGCAGTCTTAGGGGCCACCCCCGGGCCACCGCCACTCCCGTCCTGCCAAGGTGGCGCGCCAGGCAGATTTATTGCGACCACATATTCCCCGGGGTCCAGCGAGTTAAATCTGAAATGCCCGTGTGCATCAGCCCTGTCCGTCATATACCACGAGTTGTCCGCACTCATGATAATGACGTCCACATCCGACACGGGCGAGCCATCGGCGTGACGCACATGGCCACCAATCCGCGCGTGCGGGGACCTGGATATCGTCACGTCCCAGCACTCTCCGGCGCTAACGCGAGCACCCGAGTCGTCGGGTTGATACGAGCCGACGCGACCAGCAGTGATCTTGTACTCGCCGGGAGGAAGCGGCTCGAACTCATACCGCCCGTCTCCGTCGGCACTTGTAGCGAATTGAGCGCCGTCGGATTCCCGCCGCGCGACCACATGCGCATGGGGCACAGTTTCCCCGTCGAACTCCCTCACCTGCATTACGTGACCGCGAACAATGCCGAAGTTCCCGATATTTACCAGGCGGCGGAGAGTCTCGATCTGTTCCTGTGCGTCGCTGACGGGGATGCTGTCGTTCCCGCCGTAATCGAGGACAATGGGCTTACCCTTTTCCTGCCGCAGGAAAAAGAGCCAGCGGTCCCCTACCTTCAGCTTCGGCAGGCAAGCCCCCTGGGACGTCATTACGGTCAGGGGTCTCGCGGGATTTCCGTGGAACACTTCCTCGGGAATGATCTGAATTTCCTTTTCATCGTTCTCCGCCGGCGTAATCGCGGAAATGGAGCCCACAAAAACGTACGCGTACCAATCGGAACGAAAGCCGCAATCCTTTAGGTCGCTCGTCAGCCCGCTACGCACACACATTACCGTCTTGCCGTCAACGGTCCGGACATCAACGATCTGCGCCTCCGCAGCGCCAACGCAGCAGAGAACTACGGCAAGTAGCGCAAGTGCACGAAATCGTATCGCAGTGACTTTACCATTCGTAAACCTACACCTTCAAGGGGATCAACTCCTGATTAACGCGCTAACCGGACAACTGGGTAATGGGACTTGCCCGCTCACTCTAGCGCTTCGCCGCACTCCCACGCTGAATCGCGCTCGTCCGAACACGGGTAGTCGGCTTTCCGAGCCATGCGAAACAAATGACGAATCCACTAACCGCAAATATGAAAGCAATACCGATGGTTGCAACCAGTGGAAGCAAACCACCACCCGGTCCACCGCCAACTAACAAGCCTGCGATCGTCAAGAGGAAAACCCAACCGGCCAAAATCGCCGACGCAATCGCAACCGCAATCGAAATTATGATACGTAAAACCATCTCAATGAATACTACCAATCCGCATTCGGAAAGACTAAGTCCTGATTAACGCGTTTACTGAACATATGAAGTACTAGTCCGGCAAATATCGGGTACCCTCGACGCAGGCGCCCTGCCTCCGGGCGTGAACCCGGCGTAGTAGGCTGAGCCGGTAGCGAGGTCGTTGTCTTGGGTGACCCGAGAAGACATCACTATGTTGCGCAGGTTTACCAGAAACGGTTCGCGAACGAGCACGGACTGCTATGGGTCTATGACCGCGAGCGCGGAACATACGACGAACGTCATCCGAAAGTGATTTGCCGCGAAAAAGATTTGTATGCAGTGAAACCCGAGGATGCCAAAAGAGATCAGCGTCTAGAATCTATCGTTCTTGCCCAACTTGACGGCGATTGCGCGACAGGAATTCGCAGTCTTATCTATCCTCTGACGGGGCTTCCTGGCCACTACGCATCAAGTTTGGTCGCGTTCTTTGTCGGACTTCAATACTCACGTATCCCCTCTATGCGCGAATATGTTTCGAAGCTGCACGAACAAGCCCTCACGGAGATGATGCGATTAACTTCGGTCAACGAAGCCCGAATGCAGTCGGCAATCGACAACTACGAAGAAGACACGGGCAACAAGATTGACGTGTCGGCCAAAACCATGATCGAGGCAATACGGCGCGGCGGGATAAGACTGGTGATCACCGAAACGCCATTTCTCCGGTATATATTCGACATCGCCAAAAAGATCGCAGACGACATCATTAGCGCGTCTTGGGAGGTACTGCGTGCGCCAGCCGACGCGGGTTTCATCCTATGCGATGCGCCGGTGACCGTAGTACCTGTGCGCGGAACGCGCCAAGTTGGATTTCATGTGCCGGGTACTGTGACCTACATTCCTCTCGCTCGCGGCCACTGTCTTAGAGTGACCCGACCCTACCGTCGGCTTCGGTACAGAACTGCGGACCTCCAGATGGTGGAGTTGATAAACCAAAATATCGCAGCGAATTCTGACCGATTCATCATGGGCCCCATCCGCGAGGAACTCCAAACCATAGTCGGGCGGAGCGGATGTATGGCACCCAACAGAATTAAGAGAGCAGCATTCTTTGAACTTGAGAAAACCGATGATGGCTCACTCCAAGGCTTCCAGATGAATCATCGAACCTATTTCTACCTTCCTAACGGCCGCACGCCTTGAGGTTGGATTCGCCTACCCGCTCCCACATATTGGAGCGGGGGTGGTCCCTTTTTCGCGTGCGTATCCGCTATCCCGCAGTCAAATTGACCCTCCCTCGCGCCGCGCCTATACTTGACCTTCTAATCGCGAATAATCCGAGGGGGAAACCACATGGAAAAGCCCGTCATCATCAGCGCCGTCCGCACGCCAATCGGAAAATTCATGGGAGGACTCTCTCCGCTCACCGCGCCGGAACTTGGCGCGAAGGTCGTTGCCGAAGCCGTCCGCCGCGCGGGCATCGACCCCAAGCAAGTTGACGAAGCGATCATGGGCAATGTCGTCCAGGCGGGCCTCGGACAAAATCCTGCGCGCCAGGCGGCCTTGCGCGGCGGTCTCGATCCTCGCGTCGCCGCGATGACGATCAACAAAGTTTGCGGCTCCGGCCTGAAAGCAACCGGCCTTGCGGCGCAGGCCGTCGCGCTCGGCGAATCGGAGATCGTCCTCGCCGGCGGCATGGAGTCGATGTCCAACACCCCCTACCTCATGAAAGGCGTGCGCGCTGGCCTCCGCCTCGGCAACGCCGAGATGCTCGACTCGATGATCACCGACGGTCTCTGGGACGTGTACGAAAACTTCCATATGGGCATGACGGCCGAACTCGTCGCCGAAAAATACGGCATCACGCGCGAGGAGCAGGACCGCTTCTCGGTGGAAAGCCACCGCCGCGCGGTGCTCGCCACGAAGTCGTGTTTCGTCGCCGACCAGATCGTCCCGGTCGAGCTGCCGAAGAAGAAGGGCGAGACGGTCGTCATCAAGACGGACGAATCCCCGCGCGAAGACACGTCTCTTGAAGCGCTCGCCAAGCTCAAGCCCGCATTCAAGAAAGAAGGCGGCACGGTCACCGCCGGCAACGCCCCCGGCACCAACGACGGCGCCGCGGCCCTTGTCGTCACCAGCGAAAAGACCGCCGCGCGCCTGGGCAAGGCGCCCATGGCGCGCATCGTCGCGCAGGCGGTTAGCGGCGTCGAGCCGAAGTGGGTGATGATGGCGCCCGTCGACGCGGTCGAGAAGATCTTCCTGAAGACTGGCTGGCACCGCGACAAGGACGTCGATCTCTACGAGCTCAACGAAGCCTTCGCCGTCGCCGCGATCGCCGTCACGCGCGAGCTGAAGATCAATCCCGAAAAGGTCAACGTCAACGGTGGCGCGGTCGCGCTCGGCCACCCGATCGGCGCGTCCGGCGCGCGCATTCTCGTCACGCTGCTCTACGAATTGCAGCGCCGCAACCTGAAGCGAGGCATCGCCGCCCTCTGCCTCGGCGGAGGCAACGCCGTCGCCCTCGCCATCGAGCGCCCGTGATGGTTTGCTCTTCGTAGGGGCGCAGCATGCTGCGCCCGGCGATATTGCTTGGAAACATATCGCGATCTCATTTACCCTTTGCGCAGAGCACGAAAGGCTGGCATGTTCTGCCCCATCTGCAAGACCGAATACCGCCCTGGGTTTAAGAAATGCTCAGATTGCGGCGTCGATCTGGTCTCGAATCTCCCCGTAGAGGAAGCGGCCGCTGATGCGGACGTACCTAGGAACTCCGAAGGCCTCGAACTCCTCTGGTCCGGCGTGAGTCAGGCGCTATCCGATCGAATTCACGATGACCTCGACGCCGCGCAGATAGTTCACAAGGTCACGGAAAAGGATTTTGGTCTGCTCCCTAATCTCGCTCAAAGTGTCAAACTCGTTTGGATCGACCCGCGCGACCGCGCGTCCTCTCGATCTATTCTCGGAAAAATCCTCACCGACTCGGGCGCAACTGAGCAGGAGGCCGAGCTCACTCCGTCGGATACGGGTAGAGTGAATCCTTTCGGCTTGGGTCGCAAGGTCTCCAACCAACTGCCGTATTACAGGAGCACGGATGCCGACGATGCACTGTTTGAATCTGTTTCGCTACTTGAATCCGATGCACCCGGCGAGCCAGTTCTAGACGACATAGTCGAGGATTTCGATCCCGACGACGCGACGGCGGAAGCGTGGTCCGGCGACGACCACGAAATGGCCGAATATCTTAAACTCTGTCTCTCTGGTGTCGGCATCGGTTGTGTCTTGCGTGAGGACGGTGCCAAGACTCACGTCTTCGTCTTGCCCGCTAAGGAAACTCGCGCACGAGAGATCGTCCGCGAGGTTGTCGAAGCAACGCCACCGGAATAACATTGCTTGGCGCTGTCGTGCCTGGCGAACATGCTCGGCAACGCGTCGCCCATTCGCCGCCTAGCGTCCGTAACGGAGTGACATTCGTGGCTACCTCAAAATCTTCTTCGGGCAGGACCGGACCGCGGCTCGCGTGGCGCGGCGACGATCCCGTTGCGTTCAGCCGCGTGCTCGCGGCCTTGCAGGAAGCGGAGATCCCGACTTACCAGATCGAAGAACATGATCAGCTGGTGATCCAACCGAATCCGGGACCGGGCTACGGAATCTTTGTCCGCCAGGAAGACTCCGCCCGCGCGGAGAAAATCGTCCGCGAAGCCCTCGAAGGCCCAGAAGTCCCCGAAGGCGAATCGATCCAGTAGCGCCGCTCGCTCCGCTTTCGCGCTACAGCCGTGACGCTCTGCGTAGGGGCGGGTTTGAAACCCGCCCCTACAACATCCACCGCGGTTCCGCTATCATCAGCGCCGTAATGTCCTCCGATTCAATCAAGACCGTCGCCGTCCTCGGCGCGGGCACGATGGGCAACGGCATCGCCCACGTCTTTGCCCGCGCGGGCTACACCGTGATCCTGCGCGATATCGAAAAGCGCTTCCTCGATCGCGGCCTCGAAACCATCGCCAAGAATCTCGACCGCGAAGTGAAAAAGGGAAAAATCACCACAGCGGACAAGGACGCCACGCTCGCGCGCATCCAGCCGGCCACGGACATGGCCGCTCTGGCCGCCGCTGATTTCGCCGTCGAAGCCGTCCCCGAGCAGCTTGACCTGAAAACCGGCGTCCTCAAGGAAGCCGATGCCATTCTCCGCCCCGGCGTGATCCTTGCAAGCAACACCTCTTCGATTTCCATCACGCAGCTCGCCGCGCAGACCAGCCGCCCGGACAAATTCATCGGCATGCATTTCTTCAATCCCGTGCCGGTGATGGCGCTGGTCGAAGTCGTCCGCGGCCGCGCGACGAGCGACGCCACGTTTCAGGCCACGATGTCGCTCTGCGAAACGCTGGGCAAGAAGCCCGTTGGCGTCAACGACGCGCCCGGCTTCGTTTCCAATCGCGTCCTGATGCCCATGATCAACGAAGCGGCCTTCGCCGTGATGGAAGGCGTCGCCACGCCCGAAGCCGTGGACGCCGTGATGAAGCTCGGTATGAACCATCCGATGGGCCCGCTCGAACTCGCCGACCTCATCGGCCTCGACGTCTGCGTCGATATCCTCGACGTCCTGCACCGCGGCTTCCACGACGCGAAGTACAACGCCTGCCCGCTGCTCCGGCAATACGTCGCCGAAGGCCGCCTCGGCCGCAAATCCGGCCGCGGCTTCTACACATATTGATCCTGCTTGGTTCCACGTGGCGAAATCGAGGGATTGTTGACTGCTTGAGTGAACTTACCGCGAGGCCAGCGTTGGCACAGGATTCGTTTCCAGCGCCTCACGAATCGCGCGGGCAAGTTTCTGTAGTGTGTAGGGCTTTTGGAGCAAGATTCGTCCCTGCCTCAGAATCTCGTGATGGTCGGCTGCAAACTCGGAATAGCCGGACATGTAAATCACTTTCACAGTCGGGAAAAGCGCGACGATGCTCTCTGCCACCTGAGTGCCACTCATTCCAGGCATCACAACGTCCGTCAGCAGGACATCGATTTTGCCGGGCATTTGCCGGGCGATACCCAGGGCTTCGGCCCCGTTGGCCGCTTCGAGAACGGCGTAACCGGCTTCGCGGAGCGAGTTCAGGATCAATTGCCGAAGCGCCTCATCGTCTTCCACGAGCAGAATTGTCTCCGACCCTTTCCACGGTCCACTGCCGCCGGTATCCTGAGTGGCGTCTCGGGCGGGTTCGTGGACCCGGGGAAAGAAGATTTCGAACGTAGTACCTTTCCCGGGTTCGCTGGAGACCCAGATAAAACCGCCGCTTTGCTTCACGACTCCGTAGACCGTCGCGAGGCCCAGCCCCGTTCCCTTGCCCCGCTCTTTGGTGGTGAAGAATGGTTCGAAGATGCGCGATTGCGTCGCCGCATCCATTCCGATCCCGGTATCCGTGACGGTAAGCCGGACGAAAGCGCCGGGGTACATGGGAGGATGCTGGCGGGCGAACGCTTCGTCCACCTCCACGTTCGCGGTTTTGATCGTCAAAGTTCCGCCCTGCGGCATTGCATCACGGGCATTCACCGCCAAATTGATGATCACCTGTTCGATCTGGCCTTCATCTGCTTTGGCAAGTCCCAACTGCGAGTCGAGCGCGGTGATCAGCTCGATATCCTCGCTGATCAGCCGCCCAAGCATCTTCTTGATGTCCTCGACGACTGAATTCAGATTCAGCACTTTGGGCTCGAGCACCTGTTGGCGGCTGAATGCCAGCAGCTGGCGGGTCAGCGACGCAGCGCGCTGTCCGGCCTTGCCGATTTGATCGGCCTCTTTGCGCAGGGGATCGCTCGGGTCGAGACGTTCCGCCAGATCTCCCGCGTAGCCCATGATCACCATCAGCAGATTGTTGAAATCATGCGCGATTCCGCCTGCCAGTTGTCCGACCGCCTCCATTTTCTGTGCTTGCCGCAATTGCCCTTCGAGATGCCGCCGCTCGGTGATGTCCTGTGCGACGGCAAACGCGCCGGTGACGCGGCCATCGTGATCCCGGACGACGCTGATGCTCAGCGAAACAGGCAGATCAGGCCCGTCCTTCCGCCTTTGGAGACACTCCCCCCTCCACTTGCCTTCCCGAGCGATGCCGTTTTGGATTTCCTCCTGGAGCGTCGCCGGGTTGTTCGGCGAAAAGATTGTCTCGTCAAAGCCCTTCCCTAGAAGCTCGTCTTCTTGAAACCCCGTAGCCTGAAGAAGGGCTGAGTTCACGAACGACGCGCGGCCCGCTTCATCCGCCATGCAGATCATCTCGTGGTTGTTTTCCAGGGCATGCGCCAATCGCATGACGCGCTCTTCGAGCCGCCGCCGCTCCGTGATGTCTTGCACGATTGCGAACGTGCCGGTGACGCGGCCATCGTCGTCCCGGAGCACGCTCACGCTGAGCGAAACGGGCATGTCCGTGCCGTCCTTGCAGCGGTGGAGGCAATCGCCTCTCCATTTCCATTCGCGGCGAATGCTCTCTTGAAACTCCTTGTCTAGGGTGGCCGGGTTGTTCGGCGACAGGAGAGTTTCGTTGAACGGTCTTCCGAGGAGTTCCTCCTCCGCGTAGCCGGTCGCCTGAAGCAACGCCCTGTTTACAAACACGGCGCGCCCGTCGGCGCCGGCCATGGAGATCATCTCCTTGTTGTTCTCCATCGCGGATGCCAGCCGCACCACGCGTTCTTGGGTGCGCTTCTGCTCCGTGATGTCGCGGCCGGCTGCATAGAAGACCTGCTGGGGGTGCGATAGGGTTACAGACCACGAGAACCACTTGTAGGAGCCGTCCTTGCATCGCATGCGGTTTTCAAATGACGTTGTGCGGATGCCGCTCATCACTTTCTCCGAATCCGCGAGCGTGGCCGCGCGGTCGTCGGGGTGAAGCAGCTCTACGTCTGGCGTCGCCATCAATTCTTCGTGGGAATACCCAAGAATGCCTTCCCAGGAAGAGTTGAGAAACCTAAAGCGGCGATCGAACCCCAGCACGCACAGTAGGTCGTGCGTAACATCAAATAATCGCCCTAGATGCTCCAATGTTGGAAGATTCGCGCCGCTAATGGAGGAAAGCGCGGTTACATGGGCTTCGGAGTTGGGCTCCATGGTGTGACTCATTTTGGCAGGACACATCGTCCCAGTGTAGTCAAGCTAACGTGACCCACAGACGGGGGGCAATGGTACTTCCGGCGCGTTGTTTACTGGTTGGCAATCGGTTCGATTCGTTGCAGTGCGCGCGTGTTGCGACCCGAAGCGTTGCTCCGGTTTCCTGCTTCGAATGGTCGAATATCGGCCGCGCCTTCCTTCTTGTCCGCGTCAGCCTGGAACCGAGACTGTGCGCCCCAGGGGAGTTACGTGAAGAGCGGATCCGCGGTAAATACCTTTTGCTTTTTCTTCGCCTCATGCTAATATCCCCTTCGGAAAGCAACCGGGCCGGGGCCGCCGCACTCTGCTAGAATCTGGCCGCCTGCCGAAGTTCGCCGCGGCGAACGAAGGCGTGGCCTAAACGAACTCCCTTTCGAGGTGCACTGTGAACGACGAAAAATCCAAAAATCTCGAACTCGCAATCTCACAAATTGAAAAGGACCACGGCAAGGGCTCGATCATGCGCCTGGGGAACCGGGACGTTCTCGTTCCGGTCAGCGTGATCTCAACCGGCTCGATTTCCATCGATGCCGCTCTCGGCGTCGGCGGATTCCCGCGCGGCCGCGTGATCGAAGTGTACGGCCCGGAATCGGGCGGCAAGACCACGCTCACTCTCCATGTGATCGCCGAAGCGCAAAAGCTCGGCGGCATCGCCGCGTTCATCGACGCCGAGCACGCGCTCGATCCTGCCTACGCGCGCAAGCTGGGCGTGGACGTCGACAATCTCCTGGTCTCGCAGCCGGACAACGGCGAGCAGGCGCTGGAAATTGCGCAGGCGCTGATTCGTTCGAACGCCGTCGATATCGTCGTCGTGGATTCGGTTGCGGCGCTCGTCCCCAAGGCCGAGCTCGAAGGCGACATGGGCGATGCGCAGATGGGTTTGCAGGCGCGCCTGATGTCGCAGGCGCTGCGCAAGCTGACGGCGATCGTTTCAAAATCGCGCACGTGCCTCGTTTTTATCAATCAGATTCGCGAAAAAATCGGCGTGATGTTCGGCAACCCGGAGACGACCACCGGCGGCCGCGCGCTGAAATTCTACTCGTCGATCCGCGTCGATATTCGCCGCATCCAGTCGATCAAGGATGGCGACCGCGTCGTCGGCTCGCGCACGCGCGCGAAAATCGTGAAGAACAAAGTCGCCGCGCCCTTCCGCGAGGCCGAATTCGACATCATTTACGGCGAAGGCGTTTCCCGCGAAGGCGATCTTCTCGATCTCGGCGTGATGAAGGGCATCCTCGAAAAATCCGGCACGTGGATTTCCTACAAGGGTGAGCGCTTGGGTCAGGGCCGCGAAAACGCCCGCCTCTTCTTGCGCGAAAACACCGACATCCGCGACAAGATCGAGCACGATCTCCGCAAAGCGCTCGGACTTCTGCCGCCCTCTCCGGAGGATGCCAAAAAGGCAGCATCCGCTGATGGCGACAAACCGGTCGCGAAAGCTGCCGCTGCCGGACAGACCCGCGCCGCCCGCTAGCGGCCCGTTGAGGATTCTCGCTTGCCCGCCCCTTGAATGAGGAGGGGTGTTCCCGGTGACTTTGAGTGCAGCCGCTGTCACCTCGGAGGAACCGAGGGACTTGCTTTTGCCTTCGTGGCACAGACACTCTTGTCTGTGCTCCTCCGCGGTGCTTTCGTAGGGGCACGGTATACCGTGCCCGGCGCACATCCTTGGCGTGATGTTGCCCATCCAGCAGCTGCGCGCGTCGGGTGGGAGATCTGCCTTTTCGTGTCCTCGCCGCGTAGCTATCCTGCCGCGGCTGCTGGCGAACCCTACCAGATAGTCTTGATCTGCTTGCAGCGGCGAATATTGCTGTCCTTCGTGATCAAGGCGAGGCCCTCAGCCTGCGCAGTCGCCCCAATCAGGCGGTCACAGGGATCAGTGGAGTAACTTGCCGGAAGCTGGTTGGCCAGGATCGCTACCCGCACCGTGATTGGCCGGACAATCGTGCGCGAGGAGACTCTCTCGACGAAGGCTTCCGGAGTCCCTGTGAAATGGATCCTGCCGTGAGTCGCCAGCCACGCCAGCTCCCAAAGCGTTATCGCAGAGATCGCAATTCCGTCCCCTTGGTACGCTGTATTGATGGACTGGCGTGCGTTCGCTGATAGTTTGCCGGGCTCGCTTGCGAACCAAATCAGTGCGTGCGTATCAAGAAGGATCACTTTTTCGTGACCTTCCAGTGTTTCAACGGAACGAGAGGCGCTTCAATATCGCCAACAATCTCAAATTCTCCAGCCATGAATCCGAAAGGCGCACCGCTCTCGGTTTCGGCTGGAATGATTTTCACGAGGGGCGTACCGCGCTTCGTAACGACAACGGGTTCCCGAGTCGCCTGAACGTCTTTCATGACGCTTAGGCAACGGGCTTTGAAAGCGCCGGCCGGTATCTTTTTCATGGTGACCTCCACATGTCTATGGTCATTGTAACATGACCATATTGGAGATGCCAGTGGAACGCCGGGGCTGCGAAGCCGCCGCCTGCCCCGGTTCTACCGGTTCGCGACGGTTTTCGTAGGGGCGCAGTCCGCCGCCGCGGATTCCCGCTCGCACTGAGTGAATTAGCGAAGGGGCGCACATCCGTGGCGTGATCCCGCCGATACAAGAATCCCGCGGGAATTTCGTCAGGTGGAAGGGCGGGGTTTCAACCCCGCCGTAAGCCTCGCGCTCGCTTCAGGGGTTTCAACCCCTGAAGCTCGGCCTGCTACCTTGCGGTAGCCGCCCGAGGGAATCCCGGATCGGCCTTCACCTCTTCGCCCTGTGCGCGGTGACGATCGCAATGCGACGCCAGCAGCAAGAGCCACTGGTAACAGTCGAGGTCGCCCAGGACTGGGTGCCGGTTGAAGTAACTCCGCAAATCCGCGTCTGTGGCCGCGGCGAATTGCCGCGTGCGTTTTCGAGCCGCATCGAACTGCTGCATCAGCTCGTCGCCCTGCCACTTCCCGGTGGGCACCAGAAATTCCGGTGCCGAGAAGCGCGTGATACGTCCTGCCACGTCCGCGACCAGCGCTTGATCGTCCAGCGCGCTCCGCTTGGTGGAATCGGGCGTCCCTTCCAGAGCTTTTTGGACCAGTCCGAGTATCCGGTCCTCCACGATTGCGAGATGCTCGACGATTTCGCCAACCGACCACCGGCCCGGGGCGGTGCGGTACTCGCGCTGTTCCCGCGAAAGGCCCTGAACCAGACCCAGCAGGCGCTCGCGCGATCCTGCGAGTTCCTTCAGAAGTTGTTCGCGTTCGGCTGTTGTCATTATCTGCCTCCTTGCGGCTGTCCGCGCGCCGGACATCATACTCGCCAGGGCCGCCGCGGGGAAGCGCGAGGCGTTGCCGCGCGGCGGTTCCGTCCTAAGGCCTTTCGGTGCCTGTCCATCGGGCCAGTTGCATAAATCCATCACAACCTGGAAAATAGACCTCGTAATGTAGTTGCGTAGCCGAGCGGCTATTCCCTAAACTAAGCCCTGGCTTCCCTTGGCAACTGAATTGCATCTAAAAACAAGACCATGAAACGCATCCCAGCCCTTAAAGAAACGCTTTCGATCTTGTGCCTGATCCTCATCGGCGGGTGGGGAGTCGCGTTCGGTGCGCCAAAGCCGCCCGTGCGTCACCACAGGCGCGCACCCGTCGTCGATCGCGGCGACCCGGCCAAGGACGACATCGCCGACAACGACGATCCCGTTGTCCGCCAGATCGCCGTGGATGCCCTGGGCCACGAAAAGGGCTCGGTAGTCGCCGTTGATCCTTCCACCGGCCGCATCCTCACCATCGTCAATCAGAAAATGGCGTTCTCTTCCGGCTTCGAGCCTTGCTCCACGATCAAGCCATTTATCGCGCTCGCCGGGCTTCAGGAAGGCGTCATCACGCGCGATACGATGCTGCGCGTCGGCAACCGGCGCTACATGGACCTCACCGAGGCCATGGCGCACTCCAACAACAAGTTCTTTGAGAACGTCGGCTCGCAACTGGGCTTCGACCGCGTGTTCAAGTACGACCAGCTTCTCGGTCTGGGCCAGCGCGTGGGCTACAACATTCCCGAGGAGCAGCCCGGATTCTTGCCGCCCAAGGCGCCGATCTTTGGCGGCGTTGCGCGCATGTCGAGCTTTGGCGAAGGCATTCGCATCACGCCCTTCCAGCTCGCTTCACTGGTCGGAACGCTCGCCAACGGCGGCGCGCAGTATTACCTGCAATACCCGCGCACCGATGCCGATCGCGAGACCTTCGTCCCGCGCATTCGCCAGCAGCTCGATATCGCGCCGCTGCTTCCCGACCTGCGCGAGGGAATGCTCGCCGCGGTTCTCTACGGCACCGCGAGGAGAAGTTACGATCCGGATGGTGAGCAGGATCTCGGCAAGACGGGCACCTGCAACGATGAAGGGCTCGGCGGGCGCCTCGGCTGGTTCGTTTCCTATGCCGATCAGGCTCATCCGAAACTCGTGATCGTTGTTCTTCTCCACGGGCGCAGCCGCATCATCAGCGGCCCGCACGCATCTCAGATCGCCGGCCGCATCTACCGCGGCCTGTACGAGCGAAACTATTTCGCGGAAACTGATTCGACCCGCACTTCTCCATACGCTTTGCTCCCCGTCGGCTCGCAATAGATCGCCTCTCCCGCAAATCAGGCTCTTGCATACATCGTAGGGTGCGGTGTATACGTCTCTCGCAATAGTTTGAATTCCGAACCTCCCGGAGGCATCGGCATGAGGCAGCGTCTCGTCGTGATCTTGTGTTTGATCCTGTTGGCCGCATTCGCGCTGGTACCCGCGCCGGCGGCGGCGCAGCAATCCTGCGACAGTCTCACATCTCTCAAGATCCCGAACGCCACGATCACCACCGCCACCGCCATCAATCCTCCTCCGGATCTGGTGATACCAATTCCCGCCGGGCCGATCGGTCCCGGGACCGACCTGCACGTGGCCGTTCCGTTTTGCCGCGTGGTCGCTTTCTCCGCGCCGACGAGCGATTCGCACATCGCCTTTGAGGTCTGGCTTCCGGTCACCGCGCGATGGAATGGAAAATTCGAGGCCATTGGTAACGGCGGCTTCATCGGTCAGATCGGTTATGGCGCGCTTGCGGCGGCTCTCAACCGCGGCTACGCCACGGCGGGGACCGATACTGGCCACGCCTCCGGCAACGACGAAAGCTGGGCGCTCGGGCATCCTGAAAAGCTGGTTGACTGGTCCTATCGCGCTGTCCACGAGATGACGGTCGATTCCAAGTTGATCGTGGCGGCCTTTTACGGCAAACCCGCAAAGCTCGCCTATTGGAACGGCTGCTCGACCGGCGGCAAGCAGGGCCTCACCGAAGCCCAGCGCTATCCCGCCGACTACGACGGAATCGTCGCCGGCGCTCCCGCAAACTACATCACGCATCTTCAGGCGGGAGGGGTCTACTCCAGCTGGGTCAGGCTCAAGGACGGTGAGAGCTCCGCCGCCTTCATCCCGGCCACCAAGTTTCAGGTGCTGCACAAGGCCGTGCTCGATCTGTGCGATGCCAGAGACGGAGTCGTCGACGGCGTGATCAGTGAGCCGCGGCGCTGCCCGTTTGATCCGAAGACGATCGAGTGCCACGGCAATGACGGCCCCTCGTGCTTGACGGCTGCGCAGGTCAAAACCGCTCAGCTCATCTACGCCGGCGCGAAATACAAAGATGGCAGTCAGATTTTCCCCGGCTTCGAACCCGGCAGCGAGCTATTGTGGTCGCCTCCGACTCCCAGTCCCGTCGCCAACTCCATCGGCGTCGGATTTTTCAAATATATGGTCTTCGGCGATCCGAACTGGGATTTCGCGACGTTCGACGTGGATCGCGACACGCGCACGGCCGACCAGAAGCTCGGCTCAATCGTCAACGCGATTGATCCGGACCTCAAAGTTTTCCAGCAGCACGGCGGGAAAATAATCATGTACCACGGCTGGGCGGACCAGGCGATCCAGCCGGGAAACAGCGTCAACTACTATCAGAGCGTCGTCTCGCTGATGGGCGGACCCGAAAAAACGCAGGAATTTCTGCGCCTCTTTATGGTGCCGGGAATGGGCCATTGCCAGGGCGGCCAGGGACCGAACAGCTTCGATGCCTTGACCGCGCTCGAGCGGTGGCGTGAAAACAACACGGCGCCCGAAAAGTTGATCGCCGCGCATTCCACCAGCAATGCCATCGACAATTCGCGCCCGCTCTGCCCCTACCCACAAGCCGCGATCTACAAGGGCAGCGGCAACACGACCGACGCCGCCAATTTCGCCTGCGGCAATCCAAACTGGTAGGAATTCTCTCGCGGCACTCCCGTTCGGAATCGTCATTCCGAGCGGAGCGTCCCGACGCCTTACTTCTTCCCGGAGATCGCGCATGCCGATCTCCGGGTCGGGACGCGCAGTCGAAGAATCTCTCTTGGGCGTCAGCAGAGCCAGCTAGCTTCTACTCCCAGCCAGTCTTTGCGTTGTAGGGCAGCAAATATCCCATCGCTTCGATCTCGTGGATTTTGCCGTTGCGGATCGCGAAAATTTCCGCCGCTTGCAAATCGATCGGGCCGAAGTTCATCGGCACCGTATCGATGCCAGGCACGCCGACCACCTTGATCTGCCTCACGTTCCCGCGATGCACGAACATCGGAAATCCGAACACGAGACCTCTTTCTTCGTCGATGATGATCAGTCGCCGCGGCCGGATCTTCGTGATGTAGCTGAGGATGCGCGTGTTCATGCTGTCGTGGCAGCCGAGCGCTCCCAGCTTCGCGAACGCCGGATTCGATCCCGGCCCGCCGGTCGCCGAATCGAGGGGCGTCGGACGCGGCGCCGTGTTCGTCGTGGTTTGCATGCCGTTTTCGTGACGCACGCAATCATCGGCGTAGGGCGCGAGATCGCCGTTGCTCTGCTCGATCGAGTCGAAATACGAATCGGCGGCGCGGTACATCTCGTCGCGCGACACGCGCTGCGCCGGCGGAATCGTCTGCACCAGTCCCGCTCGTGGCGTCACCAGGTTTGGCATTCCCGCGGGCCGTATGTCGCGGACCACCACGTGCTCGATCTCCGTGATCTTTCCGTCCTCCACCTTCAGCCGCAGCGCGAGAATGATCGGCTTGTCGAACTCTTTCATCACGCAGTAGAGCCCCACCTGCTTCGACGTGGGATCGGCCGCGTAGATCTTGAATGTCGTCGGCACTTCCGACGCGCCCACCCACAGCCCGTCGCCGATCTGGATCGCCGCCGTGTTTTCGGTGTACTTGTATCCGGGCGCGAGCGGCAGTCCCGCGGGATCGTGCTTCACCATCGCCGCCACATATTGGTCGGCCAACTTCGTCAGGCAGTCGCGGTCGCAGTCCGCCGCTCGGGCCGCCGGCGCAAATGCTCCCATTGTCGCGAGCAACAGAGCGCCTGCCGCGGCTATCGCAAGAAATCTTGTACGCATACTTGGTCCCCCTTGGTCTGGAAATTCTGAATGTTCGATCGCGCGCCCGCATCGACGCGCCGGCGCGACCCTCCGATCGTTCGCGCCGCGCCGCAGAAAATAGCACGAATGCGCGAGCGATCCTAGCGCCGCATCGCGGGGTGGCTTCGCGGTTAGATTCGGGGGGGGGTAACTTTCTAGTTCTTTTGCTTCAAGCGGTGGCGCCGCCTGCCGGAGAGGTTGTTGACGGCATTTTCGACGGCCTGTTCGATCCTGGCATCGAGTTGCTCGCCGGCGGCTTCGCAAGCCGCATCGACGATTTCCGCCGCGCGCGCCGCCGCCTGCTTGACAATTTTCTGCACCGCCGAATCCGATAGCCGCTCGATCGACGCGTGCAACGCCTGCTCGATCGCTTCGTGAAGCTGCCCATCGAGCTTCTGGCGGAGCACGCCCATAGCTTCGGCGGTCACGGGGGAATGCGTCGTCGCCGCGCGATGCGCCGCGTGATGCGCTACGGGCATCGGCGCCGGAGCATGCTCTTCTTCGACGATGTCGTCGATCGTGCGCACTTCGCTCAGATCCCAAGACACGATCTTCACGCGGTCGGCCGCCACGTCGATGGGAGTCGCCGGCTCGGGAACAGCCACCTCGATCACAGGCTCCGGCTCGCCAGGCAGCGGAAACCAATCCTCCGGCGGCGCGGGAATATCCCAGACGTTTCCGGCGGTCCCAAATTCCAATCCGATGTGCAGGAGGTCGCGCGCGTAGCGCGGCCGCTGGACCCAGATCACGTTCCCGGAGATCGTGCGCGGCCCGTACAGTGGGTTGGCGCGGGGAATTTCGATCGTGACCGTCGAGCCCTTTGGCACGTAGTGTTTCGACTGGTACTTGCACCCGTGGCAGCTCACCATCACGGTGCTCGTCAGCTCGGTGAACGGCTCGTGGAGCGCGTCCACACCCTGCACCTTGATCGGCAGGGCCTGCACGACGCGCGAACTCCGGCGCTTGTCCAGGCCGGGGTCTCTCGCTGGTGAGGACATGGTCACGCCGTCCTCCGACGGGCAATCTTCTGACGCTGCGCTTCCCAAGCGCGCCTCGAAAAACGGCGCCTCGGAAAAATGATAGCACCGCGCCAATTGGCATGGGTGCACGTTTCCCGGTGCCCGTGCCCAACTTTCCATCTGCCAATCCGACGAGGATTGGCATCCCGAGTGACCAACGGGAGCCGAGGGATCTGCTTTTGCCTTTGTGGCACAGACACTCCTGTCTGTGCTCCGGGCAGTTGCGTTTCGAAAGGGCGTCCCGCTGGCGCTTCTTTTTGCCCTGAAAAACCGCCAGCAAGATGCTGGCGCTACGCGCACAGTTAGCCTCTCGCGACCTCGAAAAGTGTGACACTTTGCTGGTGCACCCATCGTTTGTTTTCTGTGGTTTACGAGTGAAACTACTCGGCAAGGTGTGACACTTAAGAAGCAGTGAATCGTGACTGGTGATTCGTGGGCCGACCGGGTCCGACCCTGTAGGGGCACCGCCTGCTGCGCCCTTCCGCTTTCCACTCCGAGTTTGTGTTCGTGCTGCATGAACCCAGAATGCCGCTAGCAGAATCCGATGGCGCGGAAAGTACAGGAAAGGGACAGAAAACGACGGGGCCTAGGACTGGCTGTACTCGTAGCGGCCACCTTTCGCGCCGTTTGCGTCCCGACGGCTTCTGTCGGGAAGGTGGGCCGGGTCTATCTTGCGTGGTCGTTCGTAGCGCTGGCGTCTCGTCTGCTCTTTTGTTTTGCGGGTGGGGAATTGCCAGCATTGCAAGCCGGCGCGCCCGGATATACATTCTTGGTGGGCCGGAGCGACCAATTCGGCATTTCCGGCCTTATCGGTTCTGAGGACGCCATGTCTCGGCTTACGATATTTCTCAGCAGGCTGCTGGGGCTTTACTGCATTCTCGCCGCGCTGGCGATGATCACGCACAAACGCATGATTTTGGATGCAGTGACGGTGATACTTCACAACTCGCCGGCGCTGTACATCGTGGGCGTGCTGACGCTGATCGCAGGCCTGGCGATGATTCTGGGCCACAACGTGTGGTCCGGCGGCGTGCTGCCGGTCGTCGTCACCCTCCTGGGTTGGATAACGCTGATCAAAGCCTTGCTCTTCTTGTTCCTGTCGCCGGAGGCGGAAGCGCGACTCTTCCTCGATGCGCTTCACTACGAGCAGTTTTTCTACCTCTACGCCGGAATTTCTCTCCTTATCGGCGTCTATCTGACCTACGCCGGTTTCCGCTCCTCTTCGCGTTAGCACGCATTTGATTTTGACTTCGTAGCGCGTCGTCTGCGCCCCGATCTTGCATCGGGGCGGCCGCCTTGCGCGCCGTTTGCGTCCCGACGGTTCCTGTCGGGAAGGCGGGCCGGGTTCGTCCCTGTAGGGGCGTCCACCGCGGCGGACTGCGCCCTTCCGCTTGCTGCGCCGAGTCTGCCTTCATGTCGCATAACGCCAGAATGACGCTAGCAGAATCCGCGCGCGTGGAAAGTACAGGAAAGGGACGGAAACGGACGGGGACTAGGACTGGCTGTACGAAACCAGAGCGGTAGGGGACCGAGGAACTGAACGGAGGAGAAAGATCCCCACCCTTCATTCCGAAAAGGCATCGGAAACGCGGACGGCGCGCTTCGCGAAGGATGGAGCACCCGGCACAGTTCCCGTTTATGAGTCATTTTGTGCATCGCGTTCCAGCGGGAGAGGGGATCTGGGGAAAGGGCGGTGATTGATTTCCCTTCCTCGATAGTTCCGTAGAAGGCTTCATCCCGTGCTGAAAAAGCTCCACGTGAACGGCCTCATCAATTCATTGGCTGGGAAGCAACGGGAGTGAGTGCAAGGGCGGACTCGGTGGCCATCCGGGCGTCCGGCTGAGGATTTGCAAAAGCTAGAGCGCCGAGCGCCAATACCACCGGAAGGCAAACGATGACGTAGCGCGGCTCGACGGTTTGCAACTGCGTCAGGAAGGCCGTGCGGATGATGACGAATGCGATCAGCAATGCCAGCGCGGGATGGCTGCGGCAACGCCACGCCCCAACGAACGCCAAGCACACATACACGCAGTTCAAGATTCCGAACCCGAGCGTCACATCGAAATCCGTTGGGTTATCCCGCCATCTCTCACCTGGCGGCCAGATTTTCCCCGAATAGGGGAGCAATTCGATCCGCGGTGTAAACCAGATCATCCATGCTCGAGTTAGAGGAATGAAAAGATAGGTGCGCAGGGGCTGACGGGCCGTTCGCTCGCGTGCGAGGAGCGCGAATTGTTGATCGAGCATGGGTGTCATTTTCAAGTCGTTGTTGTAACGGCTCAATAGCGTCGCGACGCTAGCGCGTTCCGCCGCGGAATCGAAAGCGGAGCCCGGCAGCGTTTCGACGGGAATTGGCGCTTTCCCCAGCTTCCATGGCACGAGGTAGGCGTCCTCGAATCGCACCATCCATGTTCGAGTCCATCCGTAGAAGCCACGGGGAATGAAGTCCCCTTGCGTTTGCGCGTAACTTGGAGCGAGGAATTCGATTCGGCCGAGTGTCCGGCCGTTTCGCACGGCCCATGGCGTCAATGGCAGGAGCAGACCCACCACCATCCACAAGATCGCGAGAGTGAGCTTCGACCAATCGGCGCGGCGGCGCCAGCGGACACTCAGAACAAGCCCCACCGCAATAAGTAGAAGGGGCGCCTCAGGGCGCACCAACGTTCCCACGCCCACGAGCGCTCCACCTAGCAGAAACCACCCAACGGCGGAGAGCAGAGATCTCCGGTCAAGTGAACGAAGGGGGAGATCCATCGAAGGATGCCCAAGGATACAGACAAAAGCCAAGAGTCCCAGAGCCGCCAGGAATGTGGCGAGAACTTCGGTGAGCACGATTGCCGTGTAGTTTGCCGTGAAGGGGCAAAGCGCGGCAATCCAAAGGGCCGCGGTTGCCACAACCGTCCGGCTGGAAGCGGGCGAGAGGCGCGCCGCGATCGCAGCGATGAGCACGCAGGTCATCAAGTCGATGAACGCCTGGACGAGAAGGACCGCTTTGCCGGCTTGTCCAAACACGGCGTATGTGGCCGCAAGCAATGCGGGATATCCCGGCATCCGCATGTCGACGGGAAACAATTGGCCCCGGACGAAAAGGCCATACACGCCGTGGTCCAACCAGTTGCGTGCGAGTTCCTCGTAAAATGTCGTGTCGCTTGAAAACGGCGAGAAATGAACGATGAAAATCAGGCGCAGTGCAAGCCCGGCCAACAAGGCAGGGACCAAGTGTTTGTAGGAGACACGCGGAAAGATCGGTGCGGTTTTTATGGGAACGTCGTCCGTTGAAACTAATCTCGCAATGGCGGCCCTACAGAACCCAAGATTACTCGGTCGCTCGGGGCCTTGCGAGCTCGGCCGTCAAGCATGTCAGCAGCGTGGGGTTCCGTGACGGGACCCTGGCCCAGCCTGCGACGCTCTTAGCCGCGTGCCAGATCAATAATATGCTCATTAACGTCAGTCCCAGTGTAAGAATCATGATGCCTGAGATCATTGCCGAAGGCGGGTGGCACACCCTGAGGCATCTTTGCACGCGAGCGCGACCAGTTCACACCCGCGTTAGTTCAAGCCGCGCATGATATTCGAGGGTGCCGCACGCTTCGTTTCACAGAAGGGTGCGTCTGCTCCTTGGGCTCAAGCCTTGCCGCTCGGTTCCCAGAGCGCATTCGAAAACGCCGCGCACCCTTCAAGACCGGAAGGGCGCGGCACCCGCGCGGGGCAGTAACCTGAGTCGTCGACGTTTGGTGTTGAATTGTCCGCCCGCGCCTAGTCTCGGGACAAACACATCATTTTGAGGCGAAAGGATCGGCCACCCGCCTGTACGAAAAGGTAAGCTGCGAATGGAACTGGCGAAGTGGTATTATCCCCCCGCTCTGTCGGTCAAGCGAACGGAGAAAGGGAATGAATTTGAAAACGATGATGTGGAAATTGATCGAAGTTGTAGTCATTACGCTGGCCGCACTGGTCGTTGTGTCCAGTCCCTGGCGTGGCACGGTATCTGCACAAAATGGCGTTGGCAGATTCTCGTACTTGCAGATTCAGGCAGGCGATGCCACGCCGGCGGGTGGCAAAGAGGTCGTAGACATGAGGAATGGAAACGTTTGGGTTTGTATGAAGGGGAGTTGTACTCGAAAGGAGCGCTTGGCGTTTGAACAGATAGTTGATTCTGGCAGCCGATAACGAGGCAAAATGGCAGCCGGTCAGGGCCGCGTCCCTAAAGAAACTTAGAAATCACCACGGCATCCTGGCCCGGGCGGTATGGAGCGCGTATGAGGCCTTCCGTCTGAAATCCAGCTGACCTGAAGATCGCCAGCGCAGCCGAATCAAGGAGGGGATGGATAAAGTAGAGTTTTCTGCGGCGCAAGTTAGAGGCTAGGCTTGAGGCTGCAGCTAACAGTTCGCGCAAACTAGACTTGTGGCGAGTTCCGCGCAAAAGGAGTCCCTTAACTGCGCCGCCCCGCTTAGGGAGAAGCGCGACAGCGGCCACACAGTGTTTTCCATTTCGGAGGCAGACCAACCGTTTCGGCTTTGCTCCTTCGTTGCCGATCCGCGCGTCGAGGCCTTGAGTAACTACGGCTGTGGCAAACTTCCGCGTCACCGGAGACCACGTAATTTCAAAGAGGCGCCCGAAATCCGCGATGAGCGTCTTGCGATCGAAGGCGGACGGTTCACACACAATTCCCCGCAGATTGCCCACTTGGGTCTCCCAGTGAGTGGACGGGGCTTCGTCAGCGACTAGAAGCTTCCCAAACACGAGTTCGTTATGCGTGGGTGCGTAGTGCCGTTCCAAATGCGCTTCAATCCTCATTCCCGCGGCGAGAAGGTATCGAGCGACATGCTCAACCTTTTCCGGACATGTGCAGTAAATTTTTCGAACACTTGCTGGCCGGAGCCGCTCCTCGATTGCCATTCTTGTCGCTAGTCCGTAGCCCCGGTTCCTAAATGGGCTCCGAAGTATCGTTGGGCCGGTCTTGACGCAGCCACCGCTCTTGTGTGTTAGCGTCGTGAATCCTATGATTCTGCGACGCGCGTCACATATCTCGAGGACCTCTTTTTTCGTCGTAAAGAAACCCGCCGGGTCGTATCCGAGGTCATGTATCCTCAGGGTGGATGAAACAAAACTCTCGTCGATTTCATCATAATTCGGCGTGATATGACGCATTACTAGTCTCCGGTAAGCATCACGGTTACTGCGGCTGCTAATGCGCCTTAGGGTCTGGGCATCTTCCTTCGCGAACTACTATGACTAGCAGTCATTGGCCCTCATCAACCCTTTTGAGCAAATTCAACCCTTCTGGAGTGACTCTGCCGTGATCGAGGAGTTTCTCGGATACCTGCCATATTCTTTCGTAGTAATCCGACAGGACGCTTGCCACATATCGGTTCTCTATGTACACGTCACGGAAATCGCGCTCCGTCTCGTGACCACCAATTGCCACAAGCCAAGCTTTCTCACCATCAACGACTTGGACACTCAAGGCAAGCGGCATTTCCATCTCGGCCGGCAAATCACGAGTGAGCAAGGAAAGATCGACGTTTGGCCTTCCCTTAAGTTCACGAACAAGGTCCGCAATCCATCTATCATTCTTGGAGCTCGCGCGGACCAACCTCTTGAAGTTGATGTTACTGCGCTTCTTCATGAGCCCCAGAATCTCCTGATAGTATTTGTTGCGATCCTGATATTTCACGTCAGATGGAGGGTACGGAGCCAGGTATGCGATGCGAACCGAATGTTCAGCTTCCTCTACTGCCGATCGAAAGTGGCTGTAGAACTCCGAATCAGTTAGTCGCCTTACAACCGTGAGCGGTAGGGCCGACCGTATTTCTGATAGGCCGTCCTTCTGATCCTGGGCTCCTTTGGCAAGCATCATGGTTACGGCCGTCGAAAGTAGCAGAAATTGGATACCGAGAAACGCAGCGAGGCTATTGTAAAAAGTTTGTGGCGAGTTTGCGTGCCAAAATCCCGCAGTCGTTGGGATGAACGGTGTGCACGCCAAGAAGGCCTGAACTACGAATGCAATCGCGATGACCCACAGGTTGAATCTAAGCGCCTTTGTTCCTCTCAAAGTCTTCCTCCAGTATCCGTCGGACAAGAACGAACGACTCGGCGAGTCGCCTCCGATTCTCGTCCGAATTGTGCCACCGATTCCTCCCGCTTGGATGCGGCCACGGCAAGTGCCAGAAAACAAACGGGAACTTAGAAATTAAGAGATAGTCCGATGAACGGAATTGCCTACAGAGTGCTGATTCATAGGCAACGGAGGCGAACCGCAGGTGCTCATAGGCTTCTCTTCCCAACGTGATCACCAATACAGGCTTGAGGATTGCAATCTGTTGTTCTAAGAATTTGCCGCAATTGCGAGCCATCAAGGAAAAATCTCCAGGCCGCGAGTGGCAGCACTTGATCACTGAGGTAAAGTACATGCCAAGCCGCGGGTTCTTCTCGTGTCCGGTAGCTGATCTTAACCAGCCGTCCAGAATCTTCCCGGACTGGCCTGCAAACGCCTTGGCCCGACTCAGTTCGGCATTTCCGGGCCCCTGCCCAACGACCATGATTCTTCCGGCCTCGCCTCGTTGCAGATGTTGGGGCTTGGCAAAGCCGTCCACCAGCTCCTCGCACATTCTGCACTGGTCGATAATCTCATGTAGGACTTCTAGCTCTGTTCGAACCATGCGGGTATGAGAAATCCTCTATACGCCCTATAGCTAACGTCGTCAATTTGTTCAGCATATAACGCCATTCTCATACAATCCCGGCACACTCGGGTGCGTCGGCACTTTGTGCAACAAGTTTTGGGAAGGCGGAGGTTCCGAAGAGTGCGCAGGTCCAGATTCACCACGCCGAATACTCAACCGCCTGTTAACGGGCGCGGAGCACGCGGGAGGATTTTCGCTTTTCTATCGCGGCGCGCGTGAGATACCCTTCCAGTCCTCTGAACGGAACGAGTGGCTAAGTTTGGGCATGGCGCGGGGGCGTCGGTGTATCGGTGCCGGGTGCCTGAGCCTACGTACACAGGCACCCTTCGGCGCAGCTCAGGGCAGGTGATAGTCTGTGCCACAAAAGCAAGAGCAGATCCCTCATACCGGTTGGAACGCAACCGGATTCGGGATGACAGCGAGAGGCGGGGCGAGCGAATGGCGAATCTGAAGAGACTGATTTTCTGGCCGAGTTTTGCGTTGGTTGCCGTGGCGTGCATCGGCGCGTCGTATTACGTGCGCTACTCCGCTGAAAAGCGAGTGTCGAACGAAGCCTTGATCGCGCGCGAAGAAGCGCTGCGCATCCAGCAGCAGGTGGTTCTGTTCACCAAGCGCTTCGTGCCGTCGGGCCGGCCGTTCTCGGTGTTTCTGCACGGGCTCGGAATCGACTCGCCGACCACCGCGCGCCTCGCCGCTTCCGCGCAGCCTGTTTTCGACCTGCGCCATCTGCGCGCCGGAAACGAAATCGACGTCGGACGCTCCGTGCTCGGCGAGCTGCGCGAGGTCCGCTACAACATCGACGCGGACCGCGTCCTCTCCATCGCGCCGCAGGGTGACGGCTTCCATTCCGAAATCGAGACGATTCCTTCGCGCACCGAAACAGTCGGCGTCGGCGGCGAAATCGACGACTCGCTATTTCAGGGAATCGTGGACGCCGGAGAAAAGCCGGAACTCGCCATGCGCCTGGCCGCCATCTTCGGGTGGGATCTGGATTTCTACACCGACCCGCGGCCGGGCGACACGTTCCGCGTGGTGGTCGAGAAAAAGACGCTCGCGAATGGCACGCTCGTGGACTACGGCCGCATCCTCGCCGCCGAATACGACAACGCCGGCCACGCCTATCGCGCCATCCTGTTCCGCGGACCCACGGGCGCGCCCGCGTACTACACGCCGGAAGGGAAGTCGATGAAGAAGGCGTTCCTGCACTCGCCGCTGAAATTCGCCGCGCCGATCACGTCGCATTTCAGCTACCACCGCTTCCACCCGATCTTGAAGCAGTACCGCCCGCACCTCGGAATCGACTACGGCGCGCCCACCGGCACTCCGGTGCAGACGATCGGCGACGGCCGCGTGATTTTTGCGGGCAGGAAAGGCGGCGACGGCAATCTCGTCAAGGTGCTGCACTCGAACGGCTACACCACCTACTACATGCACCTCTCGCGGATCGAGGTGCGCGACGGGCAACGCGTCGAGCAGGGCCAGCGCATCGGGCTCGTCGGGATGACGGGACTCGCCACCGGGCCGCATCTCGATTTTCGCATCGAGCTGCGCGGGCAATTTTTGAATTTCGAGCGGCTGCCGCTGCCGCCGTCGGACCCGGTCTCGCGGCGCGACTGGGGCGAATTCGCCGCCGCACGCGACCGCGCGCTCGCGCAGATGCCACAGCTGCCCTCGAGCCGGCCCGCGCTCGCCTCGAATGCGACTAATTCTACGAGCACACCCGCCCGCTGAGAGCGTTTTCGGCTTGGGTGCGAATTAGCGCGCAAGAGCGGCCAAAAACTGCCCAAAATTGGCATTTAAGGCCGCTTAATTCACGCCACTCGGAAGGATTAGATCGTTCGGTATCGAAGCAATTCTATGGGTGGACTTCCCAGGTGTCGCCCGCGTGCAGAAGTTCTGAGAGATCGCCCTTGCCGCGCTTGTCCTGCACTTCCTTGATCTGCGCGTTGATCAAATCCTCGTAGCGCGGCACGTTTTCCCATTGGCGCAGCACGCCGATGGGAGTGGGGAAGCCGGGCTTCTGCTCCATGTGCGCGAGCATGAAGGCGTAGGCCGGGCGCGGATGGTGCTCGTCGTGGACGAGCAGATCCTTTTCCGCGATGCCGTTGCCAAGCTGGACCATTTCGAGTTCGAGGCCGTTGAGGCGGATGCCCTTGTCGCGATTCTTGCCGTAGATGAGCGGCTTGCCGTGCTCGAGCTGGACGACGTTCTCGCTGCGCGCGTCGCGCTCGGTGAGCGTTTCCCACGCGTGATCGTTGAAAATATTGCAATTTTGCAGGATTTCCACGTAGGCCGAACCTTTGTGCGCCGCCGTCCGCCGCAACGTATCTTTGAGGTGCTGCTGAAAGACATCGACGGAGCGTGCGACGAATGTTGCCTCGGCGCCGATCGCGAGCGAGATCGGATTGAACGGGCGGTCTGTCGTGCCGTAGGGAGTCGATTTCGTTTTCTTGCCGATTTCGGACGTCGGCGAAAACTGGCCCTTCGTGAGGCCGTAAATTCGATTGTTGAACAAAAGAACTTTCAGGCCGACGTTGCGCCGCAGCATGTGAATCGTGTGATTGCCGCCGATCGAAAGCGAATCGCCGTCGCCCGTGGCGACCCAGACTTCGAGATCGGGCCGCGCGATTTTCAGGCCCGTCGCAACCGCGGGCGCGCGGCCGTGAATCGTGTGGAAGCCGAACGTGTTCATGTAATACGGAAAGCGGCTCGAGCATCCGATCCCGGAGATGACGACGAATTTTTCTCGGGGAATCCCTAGTTCAGGAAAAACGGCCTGTACGGCGGAAAGGATCGCGTAGTCGCCGCAGCCGGGGCACCAGCGGATTTCCTGGTCGGTCTGAAAATCTTTTTTCGTCAGCGGCGTCGGCAGAGTTGCGGTGCTCATTCCATTTCTCCTAAGAGTGCGTCCAAGAAAAAGCAGATTCCTCGAAATGACAATTCAAATTAGTCGAGCATCTCTTCGATCTTTTGCTCGATTTCCGATTGCTTGAACGGCTTGCCCTGAATTTTGTTGTAGCCCTGCGCGTCCACCAGGAATTTCGCGCGCAGCAGCATCACGAGCTGTCCCATGTTCATTTCCGGGACGAGAACCCTGTCGTAGCGCCCGATAACTTCGCCGAGATTTTTCGGCATCGGATTCAAGTGGCGCAGATGGACGTGACCGATGCGGTGGCCCTTGGCGCGCGCGGCCTTCAGCGCCCCGGTGATGGGGCCGTGCGTCGAGCCCCACGCCACAATCAGCAAATCGCCGGAAGGATCGCCCGCGGGAACAACGTCCGGGACCTCCTGAACGATCGCCTCAACCTTCGCGGCGCGCAGGCGAACCATCCGCTCGTGGTTCAGCGGCTCGTAATTGATGTTGCCGGTGACGTCCTGTTTCTCGATGCCGCCGATGCGGTGCTCGAGTCCCGGCGTGCCGGGAATGGCCCACGGTCGCGCGAGAGTATCGGGGTTGCGCCGGTATGGCTTGAAATCGACCGGATTCGTTTCGAAGTGCACGGGAATTTCCGGCAACTGAGACAGCTCCGGAATCTTCCAGGGCTCCGCGCCGTTCGCGAGATAGCCATCGGAAAGAATGATGACGGGCACCATGTATTTAATCGCGATGCGGCTTGCTTCGAGCGCGATCCAGAAGCAATCGCCCGGCGTGCACGGCGCGAGAACGGGAACCGGCGCCTCGGAATTCCGGCCGAAGAGAGCCTGCAAGAGATCGGCCTGCTCCGTTTTCGTCGGGAGACCGGTGGACGGCCCGCCACGCTGGATATCGCACACGACGAGAGGCAGCTCGACCGCGACGGCGAGGCCGAGGGCTTCCGTCTTGAGCGACATCCCCGGACCGGAGGTCGTGGTGATTCCGAGAGCGCCCGCGTAGGCGGCGCCGATCGCCGAGGTGATCGCGGCGATTTCGTCCTCGGCTTGAAATGTGATAACACCAAAATTCTTGTACATGGAAAGCGCGTGCAAAATATCGGAAGCGGGCGTGATCGGATAGGATCCGAGAAACAGGGGAATGCCGGCCTTCTGCGACGCGGCGACGAAGCCCATGGCGAGCGCCGAATTCCCGCTGACGTTGCGATAGGTGCCGGGCGCGAGTTTCGCGGGCGGGATTTCGTAGCTGATTTGAAACGCTTCGGTGGCTTCGCAGTAGCTGTAGCCCGCCTGCATCGCCAGGCGATTGGCCTGCACGAGCACCGGCTTGCTCTTGAACTTGTCCTCGATCCAGCGGAGCGTGGAATCCATCGAGCGGTTGTAGAGCCAGTAGCACATGCCGAGCGCAAAGAAATTCTTGCAGCGGTCCATGCTCTTGGTGTCGAGGCCGGTGTCTTTCAGCGCGGCGCGGGTGAGCTTAGTCAGCTCGACCGAAAACAGGCGAAAGCCGTCGAGCGAATGGTCTTCCAGGGGATTCGACGTCATCTGCGCCTTGCGCAAATCGTTCTCACCGAAATCATCGAGGTTCACGATCAGAATGCCGTTGGGTTTCAGGTCGGCCAGGTTCACTTTCAGCGCCGCGGGATTCATGGCGATAAGCACGTCCGTGGCGTCGCCGGGCGTATAAACGTCGCTTGACGAAAAGTGCACCTGAAATCCGCTGACGCCCGGAATCGTGCCCGCGGGAGCCCGAATTTCAGCCGGGTAATCGGGAAACGTGGCGAGGTCGTTGCCGTAGAGAGCGACCGTATTGGTGAACTGGCTTCCGGTGATCTGCATGCCGTCGCCGGAATCGCCGCAGAAGCGGATGACCGCCCGCTCCACGGTTTCGCGCTTGCGCTGCGGAGGACGCACAACTGTCGTAGACATGTCGATTACAACCCCTCAATTATTGGATGAATGCGGAAGGGGAAAAGGTACAAGATGCCGGGACGTGCTGTCGCCTTCCGTGCGGTTAACAACCCTTCCCCCTCCGCCAACAAACAGTGTAGCACCACGAGAGGGGCTGGAGAATCCCAATTGAAATGGCGGTGGCGTTTCGAGCATGCGCGACAAAGAGAAGTCTACGCGGATCGAGCGTGGGAGAGGCGGAGAGCGCGGAGGAATTCGGCGCGCAATTCTATGCGGGGCGTTTGCGGCGGGAGCGCAGGAGATGTTGCGCGAGATAGATGGCGAAGCCGGAGCCGAAAACGATCCAGAAGTAGGTGAGATTCAGCGTGACGGTGAAGACGGCCATCGCCGCGGCACCGGCCCACATGAAGAGTTCGCCGGTGAAGCCGTCGAGCCAGTTTGGCTCTCCCCCACCCGAGGGAACGCGCGGGACCAGGGAAGGAATCAGGCGCGGCACGGCGGCGAGATAGCGCCGATAGCCTTCGCCTTGGGATTGCAGCAGGGTTGTCTCCTCGCGGAGGATGAGGCGATACGTGAAGAGCACCATCCCGATGGAAATGACCACGGCGCCGGTGCGGCTGGCCAGAACACCCAGTCCGACTGCAAGCAGAACGGTGCCGAGATAGAGCGGATTGCGCAAGAAGCGGTAGGGTCCGCCGGCGACGAGCCGGTCGGAATGGAGCGCCGCATCATGGATGACCGAGCTGTGCAAGTACGCGCCTGCCCACGTGCGAAGCGACGCCGCGAGTACACAGAGCAGCGTTCCGAGGGCGAAGAAGCCGCGGATGTATCGGTCGAGGAGCGGCGAGTGCGCGCCGCCAGGTGCGAGAATGCGCCGGGCGAGCGCCACGGAGACGTTCAGGTGGTCAACATTGTAGAGAAAGAATCCGAGGCAAAAGATTCCGGCGATGAACCAGAACCGGTGGCGGAATTCGAACTCCGTGGCTTGGAAGCTCAACGGTCACCTCCCGTGGTTGTAATACGCGCCGCTCAACCGCAGGGTAACCATTGCACGAAGCAAAAGAAAATGCCAAGCCGTTCCAAGGTTGCGGGGGCGGCGAGCGCGGGGTAATCTTCACGCGCGATGACGCGCGGTAGCGATGATGCGGAGAGGATGCTGATGAACTACGTCGAGAAAAATCTGATTCCCGGAGAAGAGCTCGTGTTTCGCACGGGATTGCATTGGAGCGTGCTGGTCGGGCCGGTGATTCTCGCGCTCGCCGTGGCGGCGGGAGGAGTCGCGTGCCTGATTCAGAAGGACATGGACTTCCTGTACGCGGGGGCCGCGCTTCTGATTGTGGCGGCGGCGATCGCTGCGTTCGCGGTCGCAAAGCGAAATGCGGTGGAAATCGCGGTGACGAATCGGCGCGTGATCATCAAGACCGGGATGGTGAGCCGCAGGTCGCTCGAAATCATGCTGGCGAAAGTGGAGAGCATTGGGATCGACGAGCCGGTGATGGGAAGAATGCTGGGCTACGGGACGGTGGTGGTCCACGGAACGGGCGGGACGCCTGAGCCGTTCAGGAGGATCGCGCATCCGTCGGAGTTCAGGCGGAAAGTGCAGGAGCAGATTGATGCGGTGAAACAGTGATTAGTGATTGGTGATTGGTGAAAAGAACTCACCCTTTGCGAAAGCCGCAAAGAGTGGAGCACCCGGCCGGCATGAGGCTCCATCTGGCAGGAATTATGCGACTAGCTTATTGGACGTAAGTTGGACGCAGATTCTCGTTTTACGCATGTTCGGCGGCTAGGTCGTCCAGCAGGGTCGCCGCCTTGGCCAAGTTGTCGACCCCGAAGACCAGGAGCCCCAGCGTCGAGCCTGGCTCCAGTCCGCAGTAGCTGTAGTCGATGTTGATCTGATTTTCGCCCAACCGCGAGGCCGCCCGGCCCAACTCACCCGGACGGTGCGGCAGCCTGACTACGGCGACGTCCGTCTCCTCGAAGATCATGTGCAGACCGCCGAGCACCGCCTTGGCGGTGGCCGTATCATCCGCCAGGAATCGGGTCAGGCTCTCGCCCTCCTCTACATACGATTGAAAAGCCAGGATGTTCACTCCGCGTTCCGCCAGAGCGCGGAAGCACTTCCCCAGCGCGCCCGGTTTGTCTTCGATCGTTACTGTAAACTCCTTCGCCTTCGCCATGTGACTTGGCTCCCTTCCTATTCCGGACCCGACAACCGGCATCGCGGTCCATTCATTGAACCGCCGCTCGGTTCCTTGGTCAACTCCTGTTTAGTGGGCGAACATTGGACGTTCCAGTGCTCCATATGTCCGGTTGCGCGTTAATCGGGATTTAGAACAATGAATTGAAACTTTGGAATGTTGATAATGCCCGTAGTACGCTGCACCAATTAAGGAATAGTGCGTGTGATTCAGAAGACCCAAGTTATCCGCTTAATCCTGGCCAAATGTCCTTGGTTCACGCCAACGTGGGAGAAATACCGGACATTGTGGCGCCGCGAAGAAGCTGGCATCTATAACGACTTGGGTGAGTTCGCCACCTTCATCGTGAATTGCTATGCGCAGCAAGACACCGAACCAGTTGTCGCTGCGTTTGGAGTAATCGAGGAACTCCTGGTTGGCGGTGATGAAGAGGTCCGTACTGCTGCCGCCAATGGCTTCCTAGAGGACGTGAGGAATATCGCGTCCTGGCGGCCTTTTGGGTCTGATGTTTTCATTCAATGGCTCGGCCCTCAATCGAAGCTGGCATGGGCTGAAATAGAAGAAACGTGGCGAGGCAAAAGAAGCCTTGCGGATGCAGTCCGCGCAGAACAAGCCGCCGCAAAAAACAAACCAAAACCTTAGAACACTCGGGCGCGTGCAAAGCCCACAAATGGGAATCACGTTCGCCTGCGGCTAACTCCTGGTTAGTCCGGATACCGGGAACTGGCCGGCCACCTGACCACAAGTACCATTGACTTTCGCTTTTGGTTCGCCTAGAGTAGGCACGGCCCAAATTGTGTCTGTTGGGGGGTGCGATGGCGCTGACGAAACGGCAAAAGGAAGTCCTGAATTACTTGGTCGGATTCATCAACAAGAACGGCTACTCGCCGAGCTTCGAGGAGATCGCGCACGCGCTGAAGCTGACGTCGCTCGCGACGGT
>Ga0209415_10002081_pt1 | contig 37886 bp, 24 predicted proteins | sample PeaSoiSIISIP2007_FD_187696 | JGI IMG/M metagenome (GOLD analysis project Ga0209415, IMG submission 187696) | Peat soil microbial communities from Weissenstadt, Germany - SII-SIP-2007 (SPAdes) (version 2) | ecosystem: Environmental > Terrestrial > Soil > Wetlands > Peat | place: Germany...
TTGCCAAGAACAAATGCGCGCCCCCCTTCACCGAGGCGGAGTTCGAGATCCGCTGGGGCAAGGGGATCGACGGCGTCAGCGAGCTTCTCGACCTGGGCGTCGCGCGCGGGCTCGTGGACAAGGCGGGCAACCACTTGTCCTTCGCGGGCTCGCCGCTGGGCAACGGGCGAGAGAGATCGCGTGAGACAATGGCGGCGAGCGACGAGCTGCAGGGTACGTTACGGCAGGCGATCATGGCATCGGGGCCGGTGCGTCCGGGGAGAAGAGTGGAGGCGGAGGCGTGAGGCGCGGCCGCGGCGTGGGTTTCGCGACCACCGCGGGCCGCCAGTAGCGCCAATCACCCCACACGCGCCCGCGCACGACGAGCACGTCGACGATGCAAGCCTGCCACTGAGACAGGATCCGAGACGGCTGTATTGACGCACGAGCGCGGCCGCTTCCCAGCGGGGCCGGCCGCGCATAGGCTTTGACGAGGGGGCCTGTGGCCCGGGAGGCTCGTCATGGCTCGACGCAAGAACCTCGTCTTCTTGTGCGCTGCTGTCGTCACCAGCGCGGCGATCGCATCGGTGGGTTGCGGCGGCGGCGGAACAACTACGGGGGGCGTGGATGCCGGAGGTGACATCTCCGTGGGCGGGGGATCGAGTGGATCCAGCGGCGTGAGCGCGTCGAGTGGTTCGAGCGGATCCAGCGGCGCGAGCGCGTCGAGCGGTTCGAGCGGATCCAGCGGCGCGAGCACGTCCAGCGGGTCGAGCGGCGCGAGCACCTCCTCCAGCGGGTCGAGCACGTCGAGCGGGTCCTCCGGGTCGAGCACATCGAGCGCGTCCGGCTCGTCCAGTGGTTCGAGCGGATCGAGCGGCGGGTCCAGCTCGTCGGGATCGTCAAGCGGATCGGGCGCATCCAGCGCGAGCTCCTCGGGTGGATCGAGCGGCTCCACATCCTCGAGCTCCTCCGGCGGAGCCGGCGCCCCCGACGCTGGCCCGGATGCCCACCCACCCGACGCGTCGACCGTGGACGCCGCGACCGCGGACGCGGGCACGATCGGCGGCGTCCCCGGCGGCGTCGCGGGCCCGGGCGCGACGGTTGCGGGGTGCATGATCTTCCCCGCGGACAACCCGTGGAACGTCGCCATCGACGGTCCCAACGTTCAGGTGATCCACGACTACGACAATGGGCTCCCGCAGGGCACCGAGCTGCACCCCGACTGGGGCGACTACTCGACCAACCACTACGGCATTCCCTACAACGTCGTTCCGGCGAGCCAGGCCGACCTCACCACCACGTTCACGCGTTACGCGAACGAGAGCGACCCGGGCCCGGGCGGCTGGGTCGGCACGAACCCGGTCACGTCGGACTCCGCGATGGGGACGACGGCGTATCCGTTCTTCCTCGGCATGGAAATCGAGGGCGACCCAGGCCCGAGCGGAACGCCGGGGAGCCTGCCCGGCGACCAGCATGGCATCGTGCTGCAGCAGGGCGCGAGTGGGTGTCACTCGTACGAGGCGTGGAACTGCGTCGGAGTGACCGCCACGCCCTTCCGATGCGCCAACGGCGCGGTCTTCGACCTCACGTCGAACGCTCTGCGTCCGCTGGGCTGGACGTCAGCCGACGCCGCGGGCCTCTCGGTCCTCGCGGGGCTCGTGAGGCTGGCCGAGGTGCAGGCCGGCGTGATCGACCACGCCATTCGCGTCACGTTCAACACGACGCAGGCATCCTACATCTTGCCGGCGACGCACGCGGCAAGCTCCAGCGGTAGTCCATATCCCCCGATGGGCCTTCGTCTGCGGATGAAGGCGAGCGTCGACACGTCGGGCTACACGGCGGCGTCGCAGGTCATCATGGCCGCCCTCAAGAAGTACGGCCTGATGGTCGCCGACAACGGGTCGGACTGGTACTTCCAGGGCGACAGCGACGACGGCTGGGACGCGACCGCGCCGGACGGTCAGGACACGCTCATCGACGAGATCACTTCCGACTTCCACCACATCACGGGCGCGGACTTCGAGGCGGTGTACTCGGGCTCGCCTATCACGACGGGGCTCTAGACAGGGCGCCTCTCCGCGATGAGAGGGCACTTCGCCTCGCTCTCCCTATCCCTTCCTTCTCGCCATCCCCCTAATCGTCGCCACATCCCCCTTCCCGATCTCCCTCATCGCCACGAGGGCCGCGATGTACCCCCCCGCGACGAACATCGCGACCACGGGCGTCAGCCGCCCCACCCGCGGCATCACCAATCCCACGCCCACGCACCCTGCCAGCGCCACCGTGACGCGCGCGATCGTCGCCGCGGGAACGAAGGCGCCCGTGGTCTTCCGCACCACGATTCCCCCCACGGCGAGCGTCGCGAAGAGCGCGACCGCCGTCGCCTCCGCCGAGCGCACGAGCTGCATGTGCCCGAACTCGGCGTCCGGAACGAAGGCGGCGCACGCCGACGCCACGGCGACGACCGCCCCGAGCGTCACGATCGCGGACACGCGCTCGTTGCCGAGGCTCGTCAGCACCGTCGTCGCGATGCCCAGCATCGCGAAAGCCGCCTGTCCGAGCGCCATGATCCGCAGAACTTCCGCCCCGCGCGCGGCATCGGCAGGGTACGCGAACGCGAGCATCGACTCGGGCATCGCGACGATGACGCCCACGAGGAGCCCGCAGAAGATCGCCGCAAGGCGGGATCCGCGGGCGACGTACGACCGCACGGCGTCCTCGTCTCGCTCGGCGCGCGCCCGCGCGAGCATCGGAAAGAGAACGAGCGTGATGCTGAAGAGCAGCTGGTAGGGCAAGAACGCGAACGTCTGGCACTCCCGGTAGATGCCCACCCACGACTTGACCGAGTCCCGCGCGACGTCGCCCGCGGCGCCGTGCGCCCCCGCGCTCACGCCGAGGAACCTCCCGAGCAGGGCCATGTCCATCTGCGTGAGGATGTTCGTGCAGAGCTGGGCGCCCGCGATCGGAAAGAGCATCGCCAGGTACGCGCGACTCCCCGGCACGCCGTGCGGTCGTGGAGCGGCGGGGTCGATGGGTCGCCCGATGCCCGTCGAGCGGACCGCGAGGGGCACGATGCACGCGGCTGCCGCGACCCAACCGAACGTGGTCCCGAGCACGCCGGAGAGGCCGCGATGGACGAACGCGTAGCCGATCCCGATGAGGCCGAGCGTCCGGAGCGTCCCGAAGGTGACGTCGAGCGCGGCTTGCCGCCCGAATCGGTTGCGCCCGTTCAGGTACCCGATGAGCGGGGCGTAGAGCCCGTAGAGCAGCGCGACGCCGGCCAGCACGAGGAGCGGGGGTACGACGTCGCTCGCGCGCTCGAACCGCGCGTACGCGGGGGCTGCAGCCGCCATGACCGCCGCGACGACGAACGCCAGCGGGACATGCACCTTCAGCGCGGCGCGTAGCGCCTCGTCCTCGTGACCCGGCGCGGCGGCCACCGCGCGGCTGACGCCCTGCGTCCCGCTGGAGACGACGACGTTGTTGACCGTGTTCGCGACCACGAGCGCCTGCGCGAGCGCGCCGAAGTCGGCGATGCCGACGACCAGCCGGATCAGCGGCTGCTGAACGAAGCCGACCACAAGGAAGAACACCTTCGCCGCGAGCACGGCGACGCCGCCGCGCCCCGCGGTACGAGCGGCGTCCTCGCGGGATCCGCGGTGGGGTGCGGTGTCGGTCAAGGGCGGCGGATGCTCTCACGGTCGCCCCTGTGATGGTAGGCTCTCGTCCGGCACGCTCGCGCGGCGCGCGAGACTCGCGGTCACGGTCGCTGCGCCGTGTGCGCCGGTGCGCGCGCTCCTGGGGCGATCACTTCGGGTTGAGAGGGTCGATCCAGCGTCCGTCCCGCGTCAGCCCGACCTGCCGCAAGCGCGCCTCGTCGTCCGCGGCGCTCAACGGGATAGCCGGGGTCGTGTCCCTCAGCTCGACGCGCACTCCGCCCAGCGTCGTCCCGATGTGCACGTTGAGCTCATGGCCGGGCCTCGCGGGCGCGTGGACGTGCTCGAACGTCGCGGACGTCTCTCCCTCGCGCAGCCCGCCGTCGTGCAGTCGCGCGCGGAAGTACTGGACCAGGGAGTGCACGGACGCGGTCCCCCTCGCGTACGCCGCGTTGTCGAACGCACCTTCGAGTCGCAGGTCGCGCGGCAGCGTCACGCCGAGCGCCACCTGTGTCCCCTCGAGCAGCTCGTCGGGCGCGAGGTGGTCGACCGGCGGCTGCTCGCTCGACGCCGTGGCCACCGGGGCCGGCGCAGGGGTCTGGTCGTCTACCGGCGCCGGCCGCCCGCGGCACCCGAGACTGAGCGACACCAGCGCGATCGCGCCCGTGCAGCGCCTCCGCGTCACTCGACCACCGCCGCCCACGAGTTGATCAGCGTCGGCGTTCGTGGGGGTGCGAGTGGAACCGAGATCGTCGATGCGCCGTTCGCCCCGGACGCACCGACCTGACCGATCAGGTTGAAGCTGCCCGCCGTGAAGGAGCTTATCGCGGTGTGCGACGCGCCGGGCACGTACTGGTCGTTGCCGGTTGCTCCGAGGGTCACGCACGCCGTCGTCGCCTGGATCGAGACCCCGGGGATGACCGCCCCGTTCGTCACGCCGTCCTTGGAGGGCTTCCCGGAGTCGGACAGGACGATGACCCCTCCCTGCGACAGGTCCGACGGGTTCAGCGGCTTCTCGAAGTCTCGACCCCAGAGGAACCCGTCGCCCGCGGTGCACGAGAGTGTCGAGCTCGCTGGCGCGGCGTACGTCGAGAAGTACAGCGTCCCATCGAAGATGACCATCGGCCCGGAGACCCTCTCGCCGGGGTGTGCGCTGGCCCCGCCCTGCATCACGCCCGCCTTCGCCGTGAGCAGCGGACTGCTCGTGTACGACGAGAGATACCAGTTGACCGTCGATCGTAGCGCGGTCACGCCGTTGTTGTCCGTCTGGGGCGTCTCGCTGAGCGAGTAGACGAAGTAAAGCCCCGTGGCCGTGAACTGGTCCTGCGTGCCCGAGGCCGCCGCGATGACGAGGTGGCCGGCCGGATCGAGGGCAAGCTGCATCGGAACCGCGATCGGCTGTCCGTCGGACCAGGCGGTCGTCGACGAGGTGGGCTCGACGGTGGTGTTGTAGAGGTCGAAGAAGAGTTTCCCCGTCCACTGTGTGGGGTCGGTGCTCGACAGGTCGAGCTTCCAGATCGTGCCGTCCTGGTCGGAGACGAATGCCTTCGTCGCGATCGCCCCGACGTCCGACGGATACACGACGGGGGTCCCCGTCATCGGCGAGTCGAAGGGTGTATCCACGATGAGGTTCGCCGTGCGAAGGGTGTCGGTCATTGGCGCGTCGGCCTTACGCATGAAGGTGGCGATGACCTCTCCCGTGTCGAGGCGCACCACCGTGACCGAGCGCCCGACCACCGGATCCGCGGCCGCTCCCGTCGCGCCCCAGCACTGCACCTTGGCGCGGTACGGGAACGTGGTCGGCACCCCTGCTGTGTTCGTCAGCTCCGAGAGGTCGTGTCCGGCCACCGTGGCTCTCGCGCAGCCGCCGGCGACCGCGGGCGTCGTCGGTGGGTTTTGCCAGCCGCCCGGCAGGATCGCCACGCCGACCTCGTGCGCGGGGTTCCCGACGAAGACTGTCGTGACCGCGGGCGTCGCGCCGTGCTGTGCGAAGAGTCCCTGGTTGGTCGCCGGGACCGTCGTCAGTTGCCACAGGAACTGCGGCCCCGGCGTGGTGCCGGTCACCACGGGCACGCTCGGCGTCGAGATGTCGACGGCGTAGTAGCCGACCTGCTGCGGCCCGTAGCCCGCGACGAGCACGGAGTGCCACGGATTGGTGCCGGTGGGCGACAGCGCGCTTCCCTGAGCTCGGTCGAACACCACGTCCTTCACGACGGGCGTGCCGTCCAGCAGGAACTTGTTCGACGCCGGATAGGAAGACAGAAGGTTCGGCAACACCGCGGGCGGCACCATCGCCCACATTTCGTTGGGCGTGGTGTTCGTGGTCGTGTCCGTCCAGAAAGCATGAAGGAGGCCATCCGTCGTCGCGGCGTAGAGGAGGTTCTGGCGGCAGGCCGTGCCCGTGCCGGCCGCTGCGCTGCCCGCGACGCACGGGACCACGTTCGTGCTCGTCGAGAACGCGTTGTACGAGTCATCGTGGAGGGTCGCCGACGGCGGGCCCACCGCGACCGGGGTGGCGTGATAGACGCCGCCGAAGCCATTGCCCACGCGCGAGACGAACGGAAAATCGGCGGGCCCGTTGAAAGGCTGCGCGAACGTGAAGTCCATCAGCATGTTCGCGCACTGGGTGTCGGTCAGGTACCGCGTTCCGCTGCCCTGATCCGACGTGTACGGGCACGAGCTGTTGCCTGCGGGGAGGTTCAGCGCCACCGCCGAGACGTTGCCGACGACCGTGCTCGGCGTACCGGGGAACTGCGTGACGGTCGTGTTGCCGAGGCCGTCTCCGCCGACCGGCGCGTTGGGCCGCAGCGTCGCCGAGGAGTTGCCCGGGCTGCCCGAGGTCCCCGCCTGGACGGCGATGAAGTAGCGCTGCGCGGGCGTGGTGTTGAGGTTGTAGGCAAAATCGTCGCCGCTGGCCTTCGACAGCGTTTGAGTGGGCGGCGTGTCCGCGCAGACGTACCGGCTGCGCGTCACGTCGCCGGACCACGGCGTACCGAGTCCTGCAAGCGTGCCGTTGGTGGGCGGGGGGAGCGCCGGCGACGGGTTGAACGACCCGTAGAAGGTCTCTTGATTGGGCACCGCGGCGCTGGAGGTGACGTTCGAGACGGACGAGTACGAAGGCACCGAGCGCGTCGTCGTCGTCGTCGCGATCTGGGCGAAGATCGCGCCGAGGGCGGCTTGCAGGTCGCCCGGTGTGCTGGCGAAGTACGCGTGCGGCGCCGGCTGTCCGGGCTGCTGGAGCGGAGCGCCGGCCACGGCGATCTTCTGGAGCTCGCAGCACGGGGCAAGCGCGGAGTTGGCGGCGAGGTTGGTGCACTGGGTCGTTACGTCGATCTGCTCGCAGTTGGGGATGAGCATCCCCTGGTCATTGTCGGCTGACGACAGAGCGAAGCCGATGACGTACGTGTACACGGGGTTCACGCCGGCAACCGTCGGGTTTGCGAGCTGCGCGGCGGTCACCTCGGGGTGATTGTACGGACAGGGGGTGGCAGGGTTGTCCTGGGTGCCGCATCCGCCCTGGTACACGCCGTTTCCCAGATACTCGGGGCGCATGTCCTCGTTGGGGGCGCCGTCGGTGAGCAGGACGATGAACTGCTTGCGGCAGCCGCCCTGGACGAGGACGTCCCCCGGAGAGCCGTTCGGTCCGCTCGGATCGGTCGTGAAGTAATACTGCGCGTCGGCGAACATGCCTGCCATCGGCGTTCCGCCGTAAGGCCGCGTCGCGTTGAGCACGGCCTGCATCTGCACGTTCTGCGTGTCGCGCGTGGTCTGCGTCTCGTCCGTGGGGAAGTAGAACATGCGCCCTTCCCACGGCGGTGCGTCGGGGTTGCGTGAGCCGACCTCGAACGTCTGGAACGCGCCGCACCCGATGGGCTCTCCGGTGGCAGGAACGGACGTCCCGATCCCGTTCCATCCCGGGAAGTAGCTCCACATCCCCGTGAACGCGCCGCTCCCGCTCAGCACCTGGGGGGGCGTGTTGTTGTTCACGCCCGTGGCCGCGCTCGGATCCTGGTCGAACGTCATCAGTCCGAACCGGACGAGGTCCTGATAGTTGTCGAGGATGCCGTCGTTGTTCACCGCGAAGTTGCAGCTGCTGCTCGTCACGGTGAGCTGCCCGTACGGGCGATTGATGATCGCTCCGGCTGGATAGGCCGCCGCGCTGGTGCCGACCGACCCGGAGGGCGGAGACCCGACGCCGCCACCCGCCTGCGCACCCGGGAGGACCCCGGGGGCGAAGGTGCAGGGCTTGCTGCCGGCCGGGTCGATCGCGATCGCGCGATGGTAGTTGAGGTAGTAGCCGGTGTCGTATGGCGCGGCGCCATTGATCTCGTACTCGGTGGCGAACGTGCTGCCCGAAGTGCGCGGCATCGAGATGCAGTGAAAGCCGGCCGAGGGGGTCCCGGTGAGCGCCTGGATCACGTTGTTCCAGCGATTCGCCGGCGGGCTGGTCGTCAGCGGCGCCAGCCTCGAGGCGACGGTGCACGCCGTCGTCGGCGGCGTCCCTGCCGTGACGATGCAGTTCGAGATGTCGCACGCGTTCTCCGTGCTGTCCTCGGGGTTGGTGCCGTCGATCATCCGCTCCATCGACCCGGAGTTGTCCACGAGGAGGAGCACGTCCGGGAGCGGGGGGTTGACGTCGAGCTGCTGCGCAAGCGCCTCTCTGCCTCCGCCGCCAACGCCAAGGGTCAGCGCAAGCCCCGACCCCGTGGCGGCCAGAAACCGGGCTATTCGCATCCTCATGGCGGCGTTCTCCTCGTCACTGCATCAGTGGGCCGGCGATGATTCGCGCCCGTTGCATCTCGATCCCCTCGTTCGCATACGAAGCGGTAGCCGCGAACGACGGCAGCGTGGTCCCGATCGCCGTCGCCGTCGCCAGGACGAATTTCACCGACGAGTTGGGACCCAGGCCGAACCCGGCCGCGTCCACCGTGTTCTTGTCCGTCAGCTCGACGACGAAGCCCGCGGTCGTCGGCACCGGGCCGAGGCTGCCGGGCGCGACCGCGGAGGAGTTGTAGGGAGCTCCGGAGTAGGGCACGGTCGGCGCGATCAGCCAGTTCCCGAGCGTCTGGAAGTCGCTCATGTCGAAGAGCGCGCACGAGGACGAGAAAGCGTCGAGGTTCGGCACCACCGCGTTCGGCGGGATCGGCAGGGACTGGCATACCTGGGTCGGTTTCATCAGGTTGAAGTAGCCGCTCCCGTGTTGCCCGTCGGCGTTGTGCGCCATCGCGACGATGCCGTACTCGGCGAGGTAGTGAGTCTGCGTGCTCTGCCGCTCGTTGCCGGATGTCTTCACCTCGGTCGACGCTGCCGCGAGCGCGTAGACGCCCACGGTGGCGAGCACGGTCATCATCATCGTGACGATGAACATCGCCACGCCGCCTTGGTGCCGGCGGCGAACGGAGCGTCGATGAGCAAGGCGGAGGGCGGGGTTCATCAGTAGAAGGCCTGCATCTGGTTCGGGAGGGAGACCTCGGTCACGACGGTACGCGCCCGGGCCCATTGCGGCGGGACGAGCGCCGCCGCGGCGGACGTGGACGGGCAGCCGGCCGAGGCGAGGCAGTAGCGGTAGAGGAACGGGGCGGCCGTCGCGATGTTCAGCGAGCGATCCGCCGTCGCCGTTCGCGTCACCAGCCGAGCGCGCACCGAGCGGATGCGCTGCGGGTCCGGATTCGCAGGGCCGACGACGCCGGCCGCGATCGTGTTGGCGACCTTCTGGTTGTTGGCGTCGCCGAAGTCGTACGTGGTGATGGCCGGGGTCTGCCCCGTGGTGTCGCCCGTCTCGACGGAGAACGCGAAGTCGAGATCGACGGCGTACTCCGCGATGACCTCTACCGACGCGGCGATCCAGTTTCCGCTGCTGTCCAGGAAAGATCGGATGAGGTCGTACTTGTTCGGGTCACCGGCGGACGCGGCGTTCGGCAGCGAGCTGAGCCCCGCGGGTCCGTTCGTGTCCTGCGCGGGTTCCTTGTCCGCCGTGCTGGCCGGACCGACGATCTCCCAGCGAACGATCTGCACGGGGTTCACGTACACGCGCCCTGCGCCGTTTCCCCCGATGCCGCCCAGGCCGCCGGTGTTGGTGGTCGTCAGCGGCGTGCCCTGGACGTAGACGTATGGCGTGGCGGTGGTGCTGCTCGGCGGCTGGTACATCCCGGCGACGTTATTGCCGGCCCCCGGGCTCGCGCACGTCGGCAAGAACTGCGACCGCCCGGTGTCGTCGTAGATCCGCACGAGGAACTGGTTGCCCGGCACCGGCACGAAGATGTTGAGCATCTCCGCGTCCGCGCTGAGGTCGACGGGTCCGCCGTCACCGGAGGAGTTCAGCATCCGAAAGATGGCCGGCGACGTCGCCGCCAGCCTGATGAGCGAGCACCCTCCGCCGTTGCCCTGGCCCGACAGCCAGTCTTGGACCTGGAACTGCTCGACGCTCGTCATGTTGCCGCCGATGTCGATAATCGCGGGCGCCACGGCGGGGTTGACGGCGTCGAGCGCCAGGCCGTTGTTCGCCGTCGTGTTGGCGGTGGCCGCGGACTGGTAGCGGATCCCGGCGAGCCTCGCGATGGCCGCGTACGTGCCACCCGTGATCGCCGGATAGACGTTCGCCGCGCCGAAGACCGTCGCGATCTTCGGGTCGGTCTGCATGTTGGCGGTGCTCATGAAGGCGGCTCGCTGCAGGTCCGCCCGCAGGCGGTCTACCGCGGTCCGCACGCTCGCCTCGGCCGCCGAGATGCGGACCTCCTCGTTGAACGTCCGCGTCGCCTCCTTCGAAAGTCCGGCGATCGCGAGGGCGACGATGAGGCCCGCGACGAGCGCCACCGTCAGCTCCACCATCGTGAAGCCGGATTGCGCGTGCGCGCGGACGCGAACGGGAGGGCGACGAGGGCTCATGGGAGCGCGTTCGCCCGGACGGCGGTGGTGAAGTAGAGGCTCCCGTAGAGCTGCGGGTTCGGGATGGCAGACGTCGCCACGGTCGGGTCGCACGGGTTGCTGGCGCCGGGGTTGATGCCGCGGACCCAGAGGACGCGGAGGTCGACGCGGATCAGGTTGTTGCTGTCCACGTCCGTGTAGAGATACTGCTCCTTCACGTTCACGCAGAACACCGGAGGCGGAGAGCTCAGAGTGCCCGCGGTAGGCTGGAGGTTGGCGAACGCGATGTCCCGGCCGAGGGCATCGAAGCCGGGGCTCACCGGCGGCGTCTGCGTGGCGTAGGCGTCGGGACGCTGCCAGTTGCCGCTGTTGCTCGCGGTGTACTGGAGGAGCTGTGCATTCGCGAAGTTGTTCCCGGACGGATTGACGGGGCTCGGTAGGGTCCATTGCATCGCGTCGCGGCGAATGCGCTCGATCCACATGCGCCCGATCGCGTTGGCCATGTCGGTCTTTCGCGCGTCGAGGTTCCCCTGCAGCGTCGCCTTCTGCATGCTCATCACAGCGGACGCGCCGATCGCGAACACCGTGAGCGACAGGAGCACCTCGACGACGGTGTACGCGCGGGACAGGGGTGAGGGGGGGGAACGCATCGGGGAGGTTCAGAAGTGCGAGAAGATGCGTGCCATGCCGGTCGGCGGCACGAGCACGGTGCGGGTGGTGCCGCCGTTGGTGTGCGTCACGTCGATCCCGAACGGGTTGAGGTTGCTCGTCTGGCCGCCGAAGCTCGGCGATGCCACCGCGCTCGAGCCCGAGACGACGTACGATCGGCCGAGCGGCGTGAAGCAGACGTACGCGGCGGCGACGGCCGTCTTCGTGGGACTGAAGACGTTGGGCTGCGCGACGATCCCTGCGAGCTGCTCGATGGTCCCGTTGAGGTTCACGCCGTCGATCGGCGACATCGCCGAGAGCGGCCAGGTCGTCGGGTACTTGCAGGTCGCGATGGGCACTTGCGACCACACGGCCAGGCCGGTCGGGTTCGGGGCGACCGCCTCGTACATCAGGAAGGTGCCACGGTCGGTCGCGGTGGAGGTCATCGCGACCAGCACCGCTGCGCCGCGGCCGACCGCGCGCGTGCGCGCCCTACGGAACAGCTGCATGATCGCGCCTGCGTCGTTGTAGGTGTCGCGCTCGTACGAGGCGAGCGACAGGCTCGGAATGGCCATCGCCGCCAGCAGGCCGACGATCATCACGACCACCATGAGCTCCATGAGCGAGAATCCCCGGCTCGCGGCGCCGCCCCTCCGGGGAAGCCGACGACCTACCCGCCCCCCCGACGATGCACGCACTCCCGCCGACATGGATCCCACCACCGGTGAATCGAGAGCAAGCCGTGTGCCCCCCTCTCGCGCCCGCCATTCTCCCGTACGCACGGGCACTTAGAAGGGGCGCGCGCCGTCCGGCGCAGCAACGATTTCCACGCCTTGCAAAACGTGCGGACCTGCGCGCCGACCGTGGTACGGAGACGAGGGTATGGGCGAAGGACGGCGGGGCTCGAGGTTTGGCGCTGCATTCGTCGGTCTGTGGCTGGTCGCTGGGATCTTCGAGGGCGCCGGCGCGTGTGACCGTCGCGACGATGCGCGCGGCGGCGCACCGCCGCCCCCTCCACCGGCGGCCTCCGCGGCTCGCGACACGTGCGCCGACGGGGGCGGGCAGGACACCGACCCGATAAGCGCGCCGTTCGTCCCGCGCGCGGCCGGCGGCTACTGCCTCGACCCTCAAGGGGAGCCGAAGACGTACGGCGAACAGGGGAAGCTCTCGATGGACGACGTATGCACGACCGCGTTCGACGGGGAGTGCGAGGTGTACAAGCGCTTCGACCTCGACCGTGTCGTCGTGATCCGTTACGTCGACGGGTCGGGCGGGCCAAACAGCGTCGAGGTCAACCTGTCGCGCTTCAAGACGGCCGACGGCGCCTACGCGATGTTCACCAAGCGCGTGGTGGCGGACGGCGATCCCGCGCGGGCGACGGTGAAGCCCCTTGCGGCGGGCGCGGCAGGCGCCGCGAGCAGCAGCAATGCGTACGTCTGGCGAGGCCGTTACCTCGTCGAGCTGACGTTCGTCACCGAGGACACGAAGATGACGCCGGAGGCCATGGCGCGCGCCAACGAGCAGTCGACGGGCGCCATCGCGAAGGACATCGGCGCCAGGCTTCCCGGCACCCCCGACCTGCCTCCCGCCGCCGCGGTCCTTCCGTCGGCATCACGCCTCCCCCTCGGCGTGGCGTATCACCCGAAGAACGCGCTCGGCCTGACCTCCATCGGCCCCGTCGCCGTGGGGTACTACAGGGACGGCGACAAGCGTTGGCGCGACGTCGCGATCGTACGGAGCAGCGCGGACGAGGCAAAAGAAGCGCTGCGAGCGTTCCGCATGAAGCCGGGTAGCACGCCGGTGAAGGGCGTCGGGGACGAGGCCGTCCAGGTCGTCGTGCAGGAGGCGCCGGACCGCGCGAAGGCGGAGTACGTCGTGGCGCGCAAAGGGACGCTGGTCGCGGCGGTCGGCGACGAGGAGCTCGTGCTCGACCCGGCGACGCCGAACGGAGCGCTGGCGGCGCTGAAGCTCACTCGCGACGAGAAGCTGGCGAAACTTGCGGCGCTGCTGAAATAGGAGGGTCTCGCACTCCGCCATTCTCTTCAGTGAACAGCGCGCGACGCTCGAAGCAGTCGTCCGGCACGTCCCGGCGTTTTCGCGACAGGCTCGTCGCGTGGATGAATCGCGCAGTCACAGGGTCGTGGTAGCCGCTCGCGTCGGGCAGGTCCGGGTCGACCTCGCGGTGGTAGCGGACGATGCGGGCCATCAGGAGGTCGCGAGCCCACTTGCCGACGAGCGAGGCCATGCACACGAGCAGGTGTTTCGCGTCCGCGTCGCGCACGAAGGCGATGCTCCCGACGCCGGGGATGGAGTACTCGCTCCTCGCCCGGCCCTCGGCGGCGACCGCGTGCAGCCGACCGTTCATCGGCCCGAAGGCGCCGGGATAGCGATCGAAGCCGCCGACCTTACCGCAGGTCGCGACGACGTCGCGCCCGGCCCGCTCGCGCGCGTCGAGGACGAGCCGCTCCATCGCGTGCAGATCGAGGTGAAAGCGCGTCAACCCTCGCTCCACGCCCTCGTTGAGCCGCCGCGCGCACATCACCACGCACGTCGCGCGGATCACCTGGACTCCGCGCGCCTCGAGCCGGTCGAGGTCACCTTCCACCTTCGCGACGAGCTCGGGCGGCGCGACGAATGCTTCGCCCTCGGCGCTCCAGCACTGGCCCGTGTGCGCTTCGGGGCAGGGCGCCCGCAGCACGTCCGCCGCATCCAGCGACAGCGCCCTGACGAGCGCATCAGGCCGCGCACCCGGTCCGTCCAGGGTGTCCAACAGCCCCATGCGTCGCGCGATGGCTCTCGCCCAGGCCTCGCCGAGGGCCGTATCCCCGTGGGACACGAGCGTCTTCGAGTCCCCGAGGCGCGCGCGCAGGGCCCCTCGCGGTCGGCTCTCGGCCCTGGCGTGGCCCTCCCCGGACGTGTGCGCCGTGACCGCCGTGACGAGAAGAGGCCCGAGGCGCGGGCCGAGCCCGTTCTCATCCACGCCGACTCGGACCGAAGCCTGGACTGAAGCCGGGTCTGAAGCCCGGTCTAGAGCCCGGTCTAGAGGAAGATCGCCCATCCGTGTGGGGGCCGAGTCTACTCCGCGACCAGGCTGTCAGGCCCCCGCTGTCAGGGCTGTCTTCAGGGCTGCCTTCAGGGCTGCCTTCAGGCTGTGTATGGTCGCCCGGCGCGGGCGCATTGACGGCTTTGCCCCCGGTGCTTAATCTCGCAACCCCCCCGAGAGGAATGGAGCTCGAGTGAATAAGGCAACCGTCAAGAAGTTCAGGACGCTCCTCACGGACAAGCGCGACGAGATCCTCAAGAAAGCCAGGCAGACCCTCGAGCAGGACATGGCGCTCGACACGGACGACCTGCCGGACGAGATGGACCTCGCGTCGAGCGAGTACCTCCAGTCATTCACGTTCCGCCTCCGCGGCAGGGAGAAGAGCTTCCTCGACAAGATCGAGAAGGCCCTCAAGAAGATCGACGAGGGCACATTCGGCATCTGCGAGGAATGCGGGGAGGAGATCTCCGTCAAGCGCCTCGAGGCCCGCCCGGAGACCACCCTCTGCATCCGCTGCAAGGAAGACCAGGAGCGGATGGAGAAAGATTATTCCTGAGTTTGGGGTACCAGGATCACCCTGAAGCCTCGCTCCGCCTCGACTCGCTGCGCTCGCTCGGCTCCGCTGCGGCAGGTGCGTGACGTTCGATCCGGCCGGGGGAGCGGCGGCCGCTCCCCCCTTCCCCCAGCCGGGAGGGCCCCTAACCCGGAGATCAGGCTTCGATCAGGCCCAGCGTGTTGCCTTCGGGATCCTGGAAGATGCCCATGATGACCGGGCCGATGTCGGTGCGCGGCATCAGCGTGCGGCCGCCGTTCGCGTCGATCCGGTCGAGCGTCGCCGTGATGTCCGGCACGCTGACGTAGACGAGCACGTCCGAGATGGGGCCCATCGTTCCGCCGATGCCCCCGTTGATGCTCCCCTTGCCGCCTCCCGAGGGGACCATTCCGTAGTTCATCGAGTTGTTCGCGTCGATCTTCCACGAGAAGATCTCTCCGTAGAACTCGTGGAGCCTCTCGGGCATCTTCGACTGGATCTCCCAGTGCACCACCGGATGGCGCGGCGCGCTCGCTGCGGCCGGTCTCCGTGCCGCGCTCTTCTTGACGGCGCTCCTCTTTGCCACCTTCTTGGCCGCTTTCGGCGCGGCGCGCTTGACCGACTTCTTCTTGCTCTTCTTGGTTGCCATCGAGTGCCTCCGGGGAACCCCATGAGACCCCAGGAGGCGGCGCTCAGGCAACCTCGAACAGGCCGGCGGCGCCCATCCCGCCGCCGATGCACATCGTCACGACGACGTAACGAACGCCTCGTCGCTTGCCCTCGATGAGCGCATGCCCGGTCATCCTCGCCCCGCTCATCCCGTACGGGTGCCCGATCGCGACGGCCCCCCCGTTGACGTTGAGCCGATCCGCAGGAATGCCGAGACGATCGCGGCAATAGATGACCTGGACCGCGAAGGCCTCGTTCAGCTCCCAGAGGCCCACGTCGTCCATCTTGAGGCCAGTCCGCTCGAGCAACCGTGGGACGGCGAAGACCGGACCGATGCCCATCTCGTCGGGCTCGCACCCGGCCACCGCAAGGCCGCGGTAGAACCCGAGCGGCGTCAGGCCCTTCTTCTGCGCGACCTTCGCCTCCATGATCACGCACGCGCTCGCACCGTCGGAGAGCTGGCTGGCGTTGCCGGCCGTGATCGTCCCGTTCTCCCTCACGGCCTTTAGCTTGCGCAGGCCGTCGAGGGTCGTGTCGGCGCGGTTGCCCTCGTCCTTGCGGAGCGTGACCTCCTCGAACGTGACCGCCCCCGTCTCCTTGTTGGTCACTGCCTTCGAGCACGTGACCGGGACGATCTCGCCGTCGAACTTGCCGCTCTCCTGCGCGGCCGCCGTCCGCTTCTGGCTCTCGAGCCCGTAGACGTCCTGCGCTTCGCGGCCGACCTTGTACCGGGTGGCCACCACCTCGGCCGTGTCGAGCATGGCCATGTAATACGCCGGCTTGACCTTCATGACCGTCGGGTCGTTCCTGCGGAACGTGTTCGCGTGTTCGTTCTGCACCAGACTGATCGACTCGACCCCGCCGGCGACGACGATCGGGATCCCGTCGTCGATGATCTCCTTTGCCGCCGTGGCGATGGCCATGAGGCCGGACGAGCACTGCCGGTCGACCGTCATCGCCGAAGAGGTCACAGGCAGGCCGGCCGCGATGGCACACTGGCGGGCCACGTTGTAGCCCTGCGTGCCCTGCTGGACCGCGGCGCCCATGATGACCTCCTCGACCTCGGCGGGGTCGATCCGTGCGCGCCTCACCGCCTCCCGGATCGCGTGCGCGGCCATCGTCGGGGATTCGAGGTTGTTGAATGCCCCGCGGTGGGCCTTCCCGATGGGCGTGCGTGCTGTCGAAACGATGGCGGCTTCTCGCATGGCTTCTCCTCGGGGTCAGGCGTCGCCGGCGCGCTTGGCGTCGAGCGACGCGAACGAGCGCCCTTCGCTCGCCAGGCGTTGCAGGAGCGGCGAGGGCGTCCACACCTTTCCGTGCGTGGTCAGGAAATCCTGGATACGCGCCTGGATCTTCGCAAGGCCCACGGTGTCTGCGTAGAACATGGGGCCACCGCGGTGCGGAGGGAAGCCGTACCCGTTGATCCACACGGTGTCGATGTCCGCCGCCCGCAGCGCGATCCCTTCGTCGAGGATCTTCGCGCCCTCGTTGATCATCGCGTACATGCACCTCTCGAGGATCTCCTGGTCGTCGATGGCCCGGCGGGTTATTCCGAGCTCCTTCGCGACATCGGTGATGATCTGCTCGACCGCGGGGTCCGGCAGCGGCGTCCGGCTCCCGGGCTCGTATCGGTAGAAGCCCGCGCTCGTCTTCTGCCCGAAGCGGCCCATCTCGGCGAGCCTGTCGCCGACCGCACCGCTGTAGCGCTCGCCCGGGGGCGGCTTCGGCTGCCCCTTGCGGATGCGCCAGCCGACGTCGAGGCCCGCCAGGTCGCTCGTGGCGCAGGGCCCCATCGCGAAGCCCAGGCCGGTCATGACCGCGTCTACCTGCTGCGGGAGCGCCCCCTCCTGGATGAGCAGCTGCGCTTCCCGCCCGTAGGCGTGCAGCATCCGGTTGCCGACGAAGCCGTAGCAGACGCCCACGAGCACTCCGACTTTTCCGATGTCCTTGGCCAGCTTCATGCTGGTCGCGACGACCTGCTTCGACGTCTTCTCGCCGCGCACGACCTCGAGGAGTCGCATCACGTTCGCCGGGCTGAAGAAGTGCAATCCAATGACTTGCTCGGGGCGCGACGTCGACCGGGCGATCTCGTTGACGTCGAGCGTGGAGGTGTTCGTGGCGAGGATGGCGTCCTTGCGGCAAAGCTTGTCCAGCCGGCCGAAGATCTCCTTTTTGAGGCCCATCTCTTCGAAGACGGCCTCGATGACGAGGTCGACGTCGGCGAGGCCGTCCCAGCTGGTCGTCCCGGCGATGCGTTGCACGCGGGCATCCATGTCCGCCTGCGAGAGGCGCCCCTTGCTGACCGTCGACGCATAGTTCTTGGAGATGATGGCGAGCCCTTTGTCGACGAGCGGTTGCTCACGGTCGACCAGTGCGACCTGGATCCCCGCGCTGGCGAACGCCATCGCGATGCCTCCCCCCATCGTCCCGGCTCCGAGGATGGCCACGCGGCGCACCGGCGTCGTCGGCGTGTTCGAGGGAACGTCGGGGATCTTGGCGGCCTGGCGCTCGGCGAAGAACACGTGCCGCAGCGCCTTCGACTCCGTCGACTCGATCGCCTCGGCGATGAGCTCGCGTTCGCGCTTCAGCCCCTGGTCGAAGGGAAGGTCCACCGCGGCCTTGACGGCCTCGATGCAGCGGAGCGGCGCCTTGCCGCCTCGCGCGCGGGCCGCCGCGTCCTTGCGCGCCTTCTCGAAGAGATCCGGCTGCGACCTCGCCTTCTCGATGTGCGCGGTCAGGTCGCGGATCTTCGGGAGAGGGCGCTCGTCGACGACCTTTCTGGCGAACGCCAGGGCAGCCGTCAAGAGGTCCCCTTCGTCCTCGCGCACCACGTGATCGACGAGGCCTAGGTCCTTGGCTGTGGCCGCTGTGACGGGTTCCCCGCTCACGATCATCTCGAGCGCCTTCGGAACGCCGATGAGGCGTGGCAACCGCTGCGTGCCGCCGGCGCCGGGCAGGATCCCCAGCTTCACCTCCGGCAGGCCGCACTTCGCGTCCCGAGCCGCGACGCGATAGTTGCAACCGAGCGCGACCTCGAGGCCGCCGCCGAGGGCCGTGCCGTGGATGGCCGCGACGACCGGCTTCTCGCTCGCCTCGAAGCGGGCGATGACGGCACCGAGCTCGGGCCCCTTCGGTGGCTTGCCGAACTCGCTGATGTCGGCGCCGGCGATGAACGTCCGACCCTTGCAGGCGAGGACGATCGCCTTGACCTCCGGCGCCGCGAGCGCCCTGTCGAGGCATTCGATGAGCCCCTGACGGACGGCGTGGCTCAGGGCGTTCACGGGTGGGCTGTCGACCGCGATGACGCCGACGTCCGCGTGCTTCTCGAAGGTGACGACCTCGGTCATGGCTTTTTGCCTTTCGGGCTGGGGACGTTGACGTAGCCGCGAGGCTCGGCCGGCGTCAACGCCGCGCCGCGTCGGGGCTCCCTGCCGTCGTCTCGGTGCCTACCCCCTGACCGCCCGCCTGCTGGACGACGGCGCCTTCGGTACGCTGCGCGCCAGCACGTCCGCAAGGTACCGCGCCGTGTGCGAGCGCTCGCTCTGGACGATCTGCTCCGGCGATCCCGCCGCGACGATCTCGCCGCCTCCTTCGCCACCCTCGGGACCGAGGTCGACCACCCAGTCGGCGCAGGCCACGACGTCGAGGTTGTGCTCGATGACGATGACCGTGTTCCCCTGGTCGCGCAGATCCATCAGCGCCGCGAGGAGCACCTCGATGTCGGCGAAGTGGAGCCCCGTCGTCGGCTCGTCGAGGACATACAGCGTTCGCCCCGTGGCCTTGCGCGAGAGCTCGCGCGCGAGCTTCACCCGCTGCGCTTCTCCTCCCGACAGCGTCGTCGCCGGCTGTCCGAGCGTCACGTAGCCGAGGCCGACCTTGCGCAGCGCCTCGAGCTTGTCCGCGACGCGCGGCACGGCGCCGAAGAGATCCGACGACTGCTCCACCGTCACGTCGAGCGCGTCCGCGATTGACATCCCGCGGTATTTCACCTCGAGCGTCTCGCGGTTGTAGCGCCGTCCGCTGCAGGCATCGCACATGACGAAGACGTCCGGCAGGAAGTGCATCTCGACGCGGAGCACCCCGTCGCCCTGGCAGGCCTCGCAGCGGCCGCCCTTCACGTTGAACGAGAAGCGGCCCGCCTTGTACCCGCGGGCGCGCGCGTCCGGCAGCCCCGCATAGAGCTCGCGCAGGAGCGCGAAGATGCCCGTGTACGTCGCGGGGTTCGACCGCGGCGTCCGCCCGATGGGCGCCTGATCGATCGAGACCACCTTGTCGATGTGCTCGAGCCCCTCGACGCGGTCGCAATCGCCGACCGGCGCGGTCGCGTTGTAGAGCTTCACGCGTGCCGCGGGCAGTAGCGTGTCGACGATGAGGCTCGACTTGCCGCTCCCGCTCACGCCCGTGATGCACGTGAGGAGCCCGATGGGGATCTCGGCGGTCACTCCGCTCAGGTTGTGGGCGCGCGCGCCGACGACGCGCACGCACGCCTTGGTGCGCGACTTCCGCTTGGCAGGGACAGGCAGCTGCCGCTTGCCGCTCAGCCACGGGCCCGTCACCGAACGCGGGTTCGCCATGAGCTCGCGCGCCGTTCCCTGGGCGACGATCTCCCCGCCATGCACGCCCGCGCCCGGGCCCATGTCGATCACGTGGTCGGCCGCCATGATGGCCTCGCGATCGTGCTCGACGACGATCACCGTGTTGCCGAGGTCCCTCAGCCGCGCCTGAGCCTCGATGAGGCGTGCGTTGTCGCGGGCGTGCAGGCCGACGCTCGGCTCGTCGAGGACGTAGAGCACACCGACGAGCGCTGCCCCGATCTGCGTCGCGAGGCGGATGCGCTGGCCCTCGCCGGAGGAGAGCGTCTGCGCGCTGCGGTCGAGCGTGAGGTAGTCGAGCCCCACCTCGATGAGGAACCCGAGCCGCGCCGCGACCGCCTTCAGCAGGGGCTCGGCGATGGCCTTCTCGCGAGGCCCGAAGGCTTGCAGCGACGCCTCGCCGGCCCCGGCCTGATCGTCGAGCCAGGCCGCCCGCGCATCGCCCGCGAGGGCTTCCACGAACTCCCGCACGTGGCGCAGCGGCATCGCGCCCACCTGCGCCACGTCCTTGCCGCCGAGCTCCACGGCGAGCGCCTCGGGTCGCAGGCGCTTGCCCTTGCAGGCGTCGCAGGTGCGCGTGACGAGGAAGCGTCCGAGCTCGTCGTCGGCGATGCCGCCCTCGCTCGCGTCGGGGTCCTCGTCATCGGCGCTGTCCGAGCGCACGTCGACGAGGGTCTCGAGCCGGCGCTCCAGCCGGGGCACGACGCCGTCGTAGTGGACGCGCCTTCGGCTGCCGTCGCGCTTTCGGCCCTCCGAGGGCGCCGCTGCGTGCGGGCCGAACAGGATCGTCTTCTTCGCGTCGTCGGGGAGCTTGGACCACGCGACGTCCGGGCTGACGCCCAGGACCTCGACGGCTCGCGCGACCTCGGTCGCGAGGGCTACGCTGCCGCGGCGTCCCCATGCCAGCACCACCCCTTCGCGCAGCGTCTGCCGTGCGTCGCCGACGCAGCGCTCGGGGTCGACGACGTCGCGCGCTCCAAGACCGTCGCAGGTGGGACACGCTCCGTGCGGGCCATTGAACGAAAACATGCGCGGCTCGATCGGCGGCAGGGAGATCCCGCAGTCGATGCACGCGAAGCGCTCGCTCATCCAGAAGGGCTCGTCGTCGCCCGCCTGAACGAGAAGGCGGCCCTCGCCCAGCTTCAGCGCAAGCTCGACGCTGTCGGTGAGGCGTCCCTTGAGCCCGTCCTTGAGCACGAGGCGGTCGACGACCACGTCGAGGTCGTGCGTCTTCGTACGATCGAGCTCGATCTCGTCGCCGAGGTCGACCACGGAGCCGTCGATTCTCGCTCGGACGAAGCCCTCGCGCCGCAGCCGCTCGAGCTCGAGCTTCAGCTCTCCCTTGCGGGCGCGGGCGATGGGTGCCAGGACGGCGAGCTTCGTGCCCTCGGACATCGCGAGGACCCGATCCACGATCTGCTGCACCGTCTGAGCCTCGATGCGCTTGCCGCAGCTCGGGCAGTGCGGGATGCCCACGCGCGCATACAAGAGCCGGAGGTAGTCGGCGATCTCCGTCACCGTTCCTACCGTCGAGCGCGGGGACTTGGAGAGCGGTCGCTGCTCGATGGCGATCGCGGGGCTCAGGCCGTCGATGCGCTCGACGTCGGGCTTCGCGAGCCGCTCGAGGAACTGCCGGGCGTACGCGCTGAGCGACTCGACGTATCGCCGCTGCCCCTCCGCGTAGATGGTGTCGAACGCGAGCGACGACTTGCCCGACCCGCTCGGCCCCGTGAAGACGACGACCTTGCCGCGAGGCAGGGTGACGCTCACGTTCTTCAGGTTGTGTTGGCGGGCTCCGACGACGACGAGACGATCCACGGAAGCAGAACGGTTAGCACCTTATACGGCTTCATGCTCTCACGTGGACTTCTCTCGGGATTTCTCTCCGAGCCGTCTCTCTCGCGAGCAGGGCCGCGAGCGGAGCCACGCGCAGGCCCTGTGATAGGCTCTCGGGCGGATGCTGAAGGTCGAATGCGAGTCGTGTAAAGCGTCGTATCCGATCGACGAGCGACGCGTCCCGCCCACGGGGTTGAAGATGCGGTGTCCGAAGTGCGGGCACTCGTTTCTCGTGACGAATCCCGCCGCGGCCGTTCCCGGACAGGCAGGGCCTGCGGCATCGCCGGGCGTTCCGGCCGGACTCAAAGCCACCATGGTCGGCGTCGCGCCGCCCGGTCCGGCGGTTCCTGATCGCGCGGCGATGAAGAGGACGATGGTCGGCGTTGCGCCGCCTGCGGCTCCTCCGCCCGCGCCTGCCGCTCCGCCTCCCGCCCCACCTCCGGTTCCGCCGGCGAGGCCGCCGATGCCCTCGGACTTCCCGATGGCTCTCGGTTCGCTCGACGAGGCTAGCCTTCCTGTCGTCGCCGTCGGGCTGCCCGCCACGAAGCCAGCTCCGAAGCCAGCTCCACCGGTGTCGAGGGGGGCGCCGCCGCCGCAGCCTCCTCCTCCGCGCCCGGCGGCGAAGGCAGCACCCGATGAGATCGAGCTGGACCTGCCGGTCGTGGCGTCGGACCTTCCGGCCGCCAAGGCGCCGCCCCCGCTCAAGCCCCGCGCGCCAATCGACGTCGATCTTCCCGTCGTGGCGGCCTCGCTGCCCACGGTTGCGGCGTCGTTGCCCGCGGTTGCCGCGTCGCTGCCCACGGTCGCCTCGTCGTTGCCCGCGGTCGCGGCGTCGCTGCCCACGGTCGCCTCGTCGTTGCCTGCGGTCGCGGCGTCGCTGCCCACGGTCGCCTCGTCCTTGCCCGTGGTCGCCGGGTCGCTGCCTACCGTGGCGTCGTCTCTTCCGTCCGTCGCGGAGGTATTGCCTTCGCGCGCGCCGATGGCACCCCCGCCCGCCCCAGCGCCCCGTGTGGTCTCGCAGAAGCCAGCAACCGTGAACGACGTGGGGGGGGGTTCGGCGAGATCGAGCTGCCGGGTGGGATGTTCGAGATGCCCGGCGGTGCAAGCCGGTCTCCCGCGGCGCCTTCACGCGACGACCCGTTCGGCGCCGGCAGCCGGGCGCCCGCCCAGCGCGCGCGCGCCGACGACTTCGGCGCCCACTTCGGCGAGCTCGATCTTCCAGGCGAGGCGCCGCGGAGCGATCCTCCCGTCGGCGGGGAGAGTGTTCCGCCTCTCTTTCGAGAGAACCTGCCGCCGACGGTGGGTGGCAGCGCCGTCAACTCGGCGGACTTCGGCGACATCGAGCTGAACGAGGTGCCGCGCACGAGCCGCCCGCCCCCGGCGGCAGCTGCGCGCTCGGACGCGCCGCGCGGGATCGGCGGGGGTGCCGGATTCGGGGAGGTCGATCTCGGCGGCGGGGAGGCAGGTTCGGCGATCGGTCTGGGCGGGGAGCCCACGCCGTATGCGCAGGAGGCGCCGCTGGGCGCCGACGTCCGCGCCGCCGCCACGGCTCCCGTCTCGATACGCCCGGCGGAGCGCGAGAAGGTCGCCCGCAAGCGGAGCGGCGCCATGTGGGTCGCGCTCGGCGTGCTGGCGATCGCGCTGCTGGGTGGCGCTGCCCTCCAGCTCACTCCGTACGGCGCCTACGGGTACCTGTACATCGGCGACATCCTCCATGCGGCGGACTACCAGCGCGCGACGACCTCGGCCATGAACGCCGCGGGCCGTGGCCTCGCGCCGGACACGTACGAGGCGGCCGGGTCGACCGCCGACGCACTGTACGCCGCGCACGCCCGGACGCGACGGGCGCCGGCGCTGGCGGCGTATGCGGCGTTCGTCGAGTATGCGGCGGCGCTGCGCTTCGGGTCCGATCCAGCACGGGTGGCTCGCGCGAAGCAGCTGCTGACCGAGCTGCGTCCCGATCAGAACGTGAAGTACCTCGACGTCGCGCTTGCCGCGCAGGCCGCGGAGGCCGGTAACCTGGACAAGGCGCGCAAGGCTCTCGACGCCGCCGCTCGGCGCGAGCCGGGCGACCCGATCCAGCTCGATCTGTCGCTGATGCTCGGCAACGTCGAGCTCGCGGCGAGGGACGACGCCGCAGCGCTCGCCGCGTTCAAGCGCGCGTCCGAGGTGTCGAACGGCCCGCGTGCTCCAATCCCCGCCGCGCAGGACGCCCGCGTCCACTTCGGCCTCGCGCGCGCGTACGACGGACTGGGAGACGCGGAGAACGCAAAGAAGGAGATCGACGCGACGCTGGCGGCCTCTCCCCGGCACCCCGGTGGCCTGACGATGCGGGCCCGCCGCAAGAGCGCTTCCGTGAGCCCCGGCCCGGCGCTGCACGACCTCGCGACGGTGATCGAGGGCCCCTCGCGCCCCCTGGCGTCGCCCCTGGAGCTGTCCCAAGCGTATGCGGCGAAGGCATGGATCCAGCTGGAGCACGGCGCGCCGAGCGAGTCGAGGGAGTCGTTCTCCCAGGCGGTGAAGCTCGACCCGCGCAACGTCGAGGCGCTCAACGGCGAAGGGCGCCTCCTCATCAACGAGGGTCGCTACGCGGAGGCCCTGGCGCGGTTCGACACGGCGCTCGGCCTCGACCCCAACTCCCCAGACGCGATTGCCAACGACGCCGAGGCGAAGATCGGGCTCGAGAGGCTGGCCGACGCGAAGCTGCAGCTCGTCGCCGCGCGCGAGAAGTTCCCGAAGAGCATCCCGGTCCTGCTCCTGCTGGCGAAGGCCGAGGTGCACCTCGGCAACAAGGACGCGGCCGAGGCCGTGCTCCGGACGGCGCTCGCGTGCGTCGACCCCGCGCGCTCCGACGCGATGCTGCCTTACGTCGCGATGTCGGAGCTCATGTCGGAGCGTGGTCGTCTGAGCGATGCGCGTGACCTGCTCGAGGAGGCGAGGAAGAAATTGCCGCCGTCCTCCACGCTGGAGCGCGCCTTCGGCGACATCAGCGAGCTCCAGGGCGACTACGACGCGGCGGTCGGACATTACAAGACGGCGCTGGTCAAGGACCCGAAAGACGTCACCGCGTACTTCAAGCTCGGCGTCGCGCTGCGGCGGATGCGCAAGTTCGACGAGGCGGGCGGCGAGCTCGACAAGGTCGCGGCGTTCGACAAGGATTATCCTGGGCTCTCGCTCGAGCGCGGCCTGCTCTTCGAGGAGTCGGGAGACGTCGAGAAGGCGATCGACCAGTTCAAGGGCGCGCTCGCGAAGGCCCCCGACGATCCGGACTTGCAGCTCCGCGTCGGGAGCGCGTACGTCGCGATCGGTCGGCCCGAGGACGCGCTGCCGATGTTGAAGAAGGTGCTCGACCAGCGCCCGTCGAGCGCCGAAGCTCATCACTACATCGGGCGTGCGCTGATGCTGGAGGGCGGGGCGATGCTCACGGAGGCCCTGCGCCACCTGAAGCGAGCCGTCGAGCTCGATCCCAACAAGGCCGAGTATCACGTCTACGTGGCGTGGGCGGCCAACGAGATGTCGCCCCCGCTCATCGACCTCGAGCGCGACGAGGTCGACAAGGCGCTCGGTCTCGACAAACTCAACGCCGAGGCCTACTGGCTGAGAGGGTCCGTCGAGAGGGTGACCGGGGAGCTCGACAACGCCATTCGCGACGCGAGGCACGCGCTCGAGCTACGCCCTGCGCGCTACGAGGCCCACGCGACCCTCGCCGAGTGCCTCGACCAGAAGAACGATCCGGCGGGAGCGGCGGCCGAGTGGACGCGTGCGATCGCCGGCGACCGCGGCGTGACGGCGGCGGATGGCTCGATTCCGCACCCGTACTGGCGCTACATGTACGGCAAGCTCCTGATGGACCGCGGGAACGCGGGCGAGGCGCTCGGCGTCCTCATTCCCGCCGTGAAGACGGCCGAGAAGATGGACCCTCGTCCAGGCTGGCTCGGGCCGCTCGAGTTCCTCTCGGCCGAAGCGTTGAGGAAGTACGGCCGCCGCGCGGACGCGGTCGAGCACTACCGGCGCTTCCTCGAGACCGCCCCGCTCAACTCGCCCGATCGCGCTGACGCCCAGAAGGCGCTGACCCAGCTCACGGGCGCGCCGTGATCTGATCGAGCGCGGACGCCATCCGCGCGAATGCTTCGACGGCGAGCGTCTCCCCCCTCGCGTCGAGCGCGATCCCGGCGATCGACGCTGCCCGCTCGAGCGCCGACGCATCGCCGGCCAGCCCCGCCCAGGCGTTCCTCAGCGTCTTCCGGCGCGCACCGAACGCCCGCTTGACCAGCGTGCGAAAGAGGTCCGTCTCCTCGGCCCTCGGCGGTCGCAGCGGGGAGAGCTCGACGACCGCGCTGGTGACCTCCGGGGACGGATGGAACGCCGCGGGCGGGGCGCGCAGGATGCGGCGGACGCCGAACGCCGCGTGGACAAACACGGTCAGCGCCCCCCAGTCCTTCCCTCCGGGCGTCGCGGCGAGCCTTTGCGCCACTTCGTCCTGGACCATGAAGACGACGCGGTCGACGTCCTTCGCGACCTCGACGGCACGCCTCAGCAGCGGCCCCGTGATTGAGTAGGGGAGGTTCCCGCAGAGCACCCTTCGCGAGTCCGGCTCGGGAGCGCCGAGGAGAGCCGACAGATCGACCGAGCGTGCGTCGGCCTCGAGCACGCGCGTCCGTGTCCCGGCGAGATCGTTCTCGAGCAGAGAGATCAGGTCGCGGTCTCTCTCGATCGCCACGAGCGAGCGGGAGCGTTCGGCGAGCGGGCGCGTCAGCGCGCCGGTGCCTGCTCCGATTTCGACGACGCGAGCCTGTCCGACTTCTCCGTCCGGCACGCATGCCGCGGCGATGGCGCGCGCAATCGCGTCGGACACGAGGAAATTTTGTCCGAGGCTCCTCTTCGGACGCAGCCCCGCGCTGCGAAGCGCACTGCGGGGGTCACGCGGCGTCATGCTGGGCGGGAGACCGCCTCGACCGGTGCACCCGGCGATGCTTTCCTGGTCGCCGTCCGCGTGACGACGCGCACCCCCAGGCGGCGCAGGAGCCGCTCGGCGTGCGTCTGCCTCGCGCGCGCCCGCACGCGCACCGCCTCGTCGACGACGTCGGCCACGACGCTGCGCCGCTCCTGTCCCGATCCGACGCCGGCGTCCAGCGGCGGCAAGCTCCACCGCAGGTCCACCCTGCGAGCCCGCAGCGTTCGCACCGCCTTCGCCATGCCCTCGGCGCGCGACGGCGCCGGCGCCCAGACGTGAACGATGCTCCCGCGCGACGCCTCATTGACGAGGCGCTGCAGCACGGTCGAGAGCGTGACCTCCGCCTTGTCGTGCTCTCCCTCGACCCTCGGCGGCGACTCGATGCCGAACGCGGCGAGGTAGTGCCTCAGCCGCTCTTCTCTCGCCGTCGGCGCAAATGGAACGCGTGGCGCGAACGGCGCGCGCAATCGAAGCTGGTCGGCGCGGTTCGCGAGCAGGTCGAGGTCTCTCTTCGCGAAGCTGGCCAACCCGCGCGGATCGAGCGGGCGGGCGTGCTCCAGGACGCGCCGCGCGACCGCTGCCTCGTCGAGATCGGAGCGGTCGGCGTCGATCGCGCTCGCGGCGCTCGCCAGCGCTCCCGCGAGCATCGCGCCGTGCGCGGCGCCGGCGCCCGGCTCGATCCACGCGCGCAGGCGGGACGCGGTGACGATCAGCCCGACGCGGTCCCCGCGACGGAGGTGGTCGGTCGCCATCGCCGCGACGCCGTCGACCGCTCGATCCAGCGGAGCCTCGCCCGGCTCGCCGGCCCAAAGCTCGACGGACGCGTCGAGCACCAGCCACACGACGTCTCGCTCCTCGCGCTCCATCTCGCGCACGAGCAGGCGTCCGCGCCGCGCGCTCGCCTTCCAGGCGATCCGCTTGAACGGATCGCCGGCGACGTGATCCCGCAGCTCACGCAGCTCGTCTCCGGTGCCCGCCACGTTCGCCGGACGTCCCATGTTCGACGCCCGGCGCGCTCGCCCTCCGCGGGGCGACAGCAGGAAGGCGCTCAGGCTAGGGGGCAGGACCTCCAGTCCGAGGGGATTGGCGAAGAGGAGGGGCACCTCGTAGAGCCCCTCGCCGCCGAGGGGCGTCCCGCAGACCTCGAGCGCGATCCCGTGCAGACCCCAGCGGCCGACACGCCTCGCCGTCACGGTGACCTCGAAGGCGGCGCGACCGCCCGCGGGCAGGTCGACCTGCCCGGGCTCCACCGAGGCCTCGAGCATGCTCGACGCGATCGGCCGGAGCGCGACGCCTCGCACGGCCTCACCGCTGCGGTTGCGGAGCTCGCCGCGGATGATGACGCTCCCCCCCCTGGGGACGCGCCTCACCCTTCCTCGCTCCGTCCACACCATCTCGAACCCCGCGGCGCGCAGCCTCGTGACGGAGACGAGCGCCGCCGCTCGCCCCACGGCGACTGCCAGGAGCATCGCGCCCCCGTAGGCGACGACCGGCGCGAGCCTCGCCGCGCCCCCGAGGGCGATGAGCCCCGCGCCCGCCACCGCGACGTGGAAGGTCGAGCGTGTGGGGTAAATGTCCACGGGCCTCTCAGATGGCGCGCATGCCGCGCCGGTAGCTGACCTTCGCGAGCGCCTCCTCGACGACCCGCTCGCGCGCCCTTGGTTCGCCCTCCGCCTCCGCCGTCATCACGAGACGATGTGCGAGGACGCTCTCGGCGACGGCGCGGAGGTCGTCCGGCGCGACGAAAGGGCGACCTCCCAGCATCGCCCACGCCTTCGCCGCCTGCGCCAGAGCGAGGGTGGCGCGTGGGCTCGCCCCGAGCGTGACCTTCGGGTGGGCGCGCGTGAAGCCCGAGATGGCCACGGCATAGTCGAGGAGGTCGTCCTCGAGGTAGACCCTCTCTGCGATCCCCTGCAGCTGCGCGACGTCCCTCGCATCCAGCACCGGCCTGGCCGTGGGCGCGCCGACGCCGTACGTCTTGAGCATCTGGGCCTCCTCGCGTGGCGTCGGGTAGCCCATCGACACGCGCACGAGGAAGCGATCGATCTGGGCTTCGGGTAGGGGATAGGTCCCCTCGAGATCGATCGGGTTCTGGGTCGCGAGGACGAGGAACGGGAGGGGGAGCTCGAAGCGGTCGCCCTCGATCGTGACCTGCCGCTCCTGCATGGCCTCGAGGAGAGCGCTCTGCGTCTTCGCCGGCGCGCGGTTGATCTCGTCGGCGAGCACGACGTTCGCGAAGATGGGGCCTGCCCTCAGCGTGAACGTCCCGTCGCGCGGCGACAGGACATAGGTTCCGGTGATGTCCGCCGGGAGGAGGTCCGGCGTGAACTGAATCCGCCGGCCGCTGCAGCCGATCGCAGTCGCGAAGGCCTTCACCAGCGTCGTCTTCGCCACTCCGGGGACGCCTTCGAGCAGCGCGTGCCCTCGCGCGAGCAACGCGACGAGCATCGTGTCCACCGCGCTCGGCGAGCCGATGTAGATTCGTGCGACCTCGCGCCGCACCCCGTCGATGCGCTCGCGTGCGGCGGCGATCTCGTTGGTGCTCGCGGCGGCGGTCACTGGCCCACCTCGACTCTATCACGCGGCTGCGGGTCCGCGGCCGCCGCGAGCAGGTCCCGGACACGGGCGGCCGCCTCCATGACCTCTGCGTCGCGCACGCGCTCGAGGGGCGAGCGGCGCTTCGCGACGAGCATCGCCTCGAAGAGACCAAGCGTCTCCAGCAGGCGCGACAGCGCACGGGCCCCGTCGTCGTCCAGCAGCCGGGCGGCGCGGACCTTGGCCACGAGCTCGTCGCGCGACGGCGTGCGCTCCAGCCCGAGCCGCGCCGTCAGGCTCTCCTCGAGGGCGCTCTTCAGCTCGAGCATGGCGAGGAATCGCGGCGAGCCCGGAGCGCTCAGTGTGGCCGCGCGCCCCGCCACGCCTCCGTGAGCGACCACGGGCACGGCCCTCGCGAAGCGCGGCGGCGACGGCCGATGCGTCTTGCCGGCCCGCACGCTGGTCCACGCGACGACGCCCAGGCCGACGAGGAGCGCGAGGACATGGGTCGCCGCGGGCGGCATCCCTCCGTGCCTCAGGACTTCGAGCCCCTCGCTCGCCGCGCGCTGCGTCCTCGCGACGATGCCACCCAGCCCCGGGTCGACTCCGTAAGCCCCTGTCAGATCGAAGTCGTTGACGAGGACGTACAGCTTGCCGTCGAGGCGGCCCCACGCGTCGTCCTCGGTCGCGTACCGCAGCAGGTTGACCGAGAGCGTCCTGTTGCCCGGGTAGCGCAGCATCGCGTTCATGAGCACCGACGAGTCGCCCAGGACGACCAGCCTCCCCTGTCCGACCACCCCGGCGACGGCGAGGAGGACATCAGGCTCGTCGTCGCCGTGCACGACGAGGACTGGTTGCAGCGAAGGCTGTTCGAGGCCGGTGGCGTGATTGGTGACGACCCGCGTCACGTCGCGCACGACCAGCGAGGTGCTCGCGGGCTCGGCGATCGCGAACGCGGGGTTGCTGCGGAGCATGGCGGCCGGGCGGTCGGGCAGGGGGACGCGGCGAATGTGGAAGTGGGCGAGGACTCCATCCCCTGCGCCATAGTCGTCGAGGAGGACGATCCGGCCGCCGGACCGCATGAAGAGCGTCAGCTCTTCCGCGTCGAGGGCGTGCTCCGGATGAATGATGAGGAGGGCGTCGGCGCGCCGGAGATCGCCTAGGTCGAGCGTCCGCGTGACCACGACGCGCGCTTGCCCGAGCTCCCCCTGCGCCGTACGAATGAGCTGCGACAGCCCTTCCCAGTCCTCCCCGGCCGGCGCGAGCGGCGCTGCCAGCGCCTCGCGCTCGAGAAGGGCGACAACCAGGAGCAAGGCCGCGAAGCAGGCGCCGGCGAGGAGCAATGCTGTGGCGACAGGCGCTAAGGCGCCTCGGCCCCGAGCGAGAAACCTTGACCCTGGCATTCGCGTTGCTAGCTTTTGCTTTATGAAGTGATGAAGGGTATCGGGCGCCATTGGCCCGATCCAACAGGCTCCGGGAGTCGGGCCCATGCTACCTCCGTTCATCATCGAGCAGATACGCCGCAGGGAAGAGCAGGAGCGCGCTCAGCACGAGCAGCCGTACCTCGAGATCCCGAGTGAGCGTCCCACCCCTCGCGCTCCCCAGGCGCCGGAGGAGTCGGTCGAGCGGGGAGTCGTCATCATCGATCTGCTCGGTTCTCCTCGGCGAGAGCCCTGAAGGCCGCGCGCTCGCGCATCGGCTCGACACCCACGGTCGCGGTGACTAGTCTGCGCGCGCTATGGCGCGGCGCCCGGTCGCACGTCGACTCCTCTTAGGCTCCGCGCGCGTGGCTTTGGGCGCCGTTGCGCTGGCCTGGTCGGCCTGGGCGGCTCCCGCGTGTTACCCAGGGACGAGCGGCAGCGCGCCGCCGTCGAAGAACTTCTACTACCCGGTCGGGATGGCAGTCTCGAGAGGCGGCAACGTGCTCTACGTCGTCAACTCGGACTTCGACCTGCAATGGAACGGCGGGACTCTGCAGAGCTACGACCTCTTCATGATCCGCCGCCACACGGCGGAGCTCATCAACGCGAACGAGTCGAGCGAATCGACGGTCCCCCTCGACCCGACCATCCCGATCATCGCTGGATATCCGCTGAGCGATGCAGGCGCCGGTATGTGGCAACCCTGCTCGGCCGCCACGACGACGATGCCCGCTCAGATGTCGAACGGCACCCGGGTTTTCCTGAGCCAGGGGTGCTCGCCCCCGGTGGACTCGTCGAATCCCGTGTACTTCAAGGACTCCGCGATCATCGGCGCATTCGCGACGGACTTGCAGATCTCGCAAGACGGCACCCGCTTGTTCTCCCCGGTGCGCGGGGACGGGACGGTGACGTGGGCGGATCTGACGCCCGACGACGCGACCAAGGCGCCTCAGGGGGATCCCCCGGCGGCTGTGCCGACGGCGCCCACCGAGTGCCCGTTCGCGTCGAGCGCGAACGGCTGCTGGGCGCCATTCACCATCGGATGCGGGCAGAGCGACGCGGTGACCGGATCGCGCTGCGATGCGACGCACCACGCCGGGAACGACCCCAACGACCCCGGTGATACCCGGAAGGCTACGATGCCCGGAGAGCCGTTCGGGATCGCCCTCAGCCAGGACGGGACGTCGATGGCCGTCACCCACCAGTCGACGGGCGAGACGTCGCTCCTGCTCACGGGCCTTCCCCCCATCGTTCCCGAGCCTGTCAACATCCAGCCTGCGAAAGCCACCTGCGCCGGGCGGCGGTGCAACCCCTCGATGCAGTTCGTCCTCGAGGGCATGCCGTCCGGCGGCAATGGCATCGCCGCGGTGCCCCACGACCCGGTCGCCGTCGCGCGCTGCGAGGACAACGGCGACCAGGCCGGGTGCGTGGGCCCGGCGTTCCTCGAGACGAGCCGCCTGTCCGCCGAGGTCGATCTCCTCCGCTACTTCGACGACGATGGGTCCTCGCTCCACCGCCCCTTCCTGGAGCGGGAGCGGGCCTATCCAATCACCACGAATACCCCGGCAACGGACGAGCGGGGCATCGCGATCGACCCGACGCCGAGCCTCCTCTGCAAGGCCCGCCTGGCCATCACGTCGCCCGGGGAGGCCTGCCCAGCCGCTGGTCAGACATCTCCGCCGTCGGCGGCGTGCATCGCGTGCGGACAGACGCCGTCGCGCGTGTTCATCGCGAGCCGGGCGCCGGTGAGCGTCATCTACGGGCAGATAGGGCAGGTCTCGATGGACGGCACCTACGACCCCGACGCGCTGGTCCTCCAGGGCAACGTCCCGCTGCTCCCCGGCGCGTCGCGGGTGTATCTGGCTCCCATCGTCGACCAGAGCGGCCATTTCGCGCTCCGCCTCTTCGTCGTCTCCTACGACTCCGCCGCCGTCTTCGTCTTCGACCCGGATGACATCATGAACGACGGTCCGCTGGCCGTGCCGGAGGCGGTGATGTACGTGGGGGCCGGTCCTTTCGCGATGGCCTTCGATCCGTTCACATTCGAGGACGTCGCGGCGCAGGAGGCCGACGAGGACCTCTCGGCCACCACGGGCGGCACGTCGGTCGTCAAGCCTGACGTGCGGCAGGATCCAGGCCTCCACCTCAAAACATATCGCTTCGGCTATCTCGCGAGCTTCATGAACTCGTACGTCCAGGTGATCGATCTCGACGACTCGCTGAAGCTGCCGAACGGGACGACCAACGCCGAGACGTTCGAGCAGGTCGTCTTCACGCTCGGCCAGCTGACCTCGCCGAAGGGCACGTAGAGAATGCGGACCGCGACCATCATCGGCGTCGGCGTGACGGCCGCGGCGGGGGCGGTGGTCGCCGCGCTCGCGATCGCGATCGCGAGCTGCGCGGCGACGCCGACGAACGTTGCGGTACGCACGTTCGAGGGTCCGAAGAAGGTCGACGTCGTGTGCGTGGCCGTGAACAACGCGGACGACGGTGGGCCGCTCGCCGCGTCGCAGATCCACGGCCTCAGCCAGGACGAGTGCGCCCCGGCGCCGACCGATTTCGCCGCGCTCAACGCGCCGGACGGCTCGACGCTGCCGAACCACCTCTACGCCGTCGTGACGCAAACGACGCGCGGCGAGCTCGCCGTCGTCGATCTGACCGGCGGCGCCGTGGTCGACGAGGACAGGTCGACGCCGGGCATCAACTTCATCCCTGTCGGGTCCAGCCCGACCGACGTCGTCGTGGCCCTCGATGGACAGATGACGTTCGTCGGGAGCGCGGACCCGAACAAGCCCGCCATCTACGGGATTCCGACGGGCTCCCACGTTGGGCCCGACGGAGGGCTCGCCGGTGCGCTCCTCGGGGACTCGACCGGCCTGTCGCCGCCGCCCCCCCTGCCGATCACGGGCCTCGAAGCGTGCTCGCTCCCTCAGCCGCCGCAGGATCTCGCCGTCGCCCCCATCGGAGGGACGGACGGCGGTGCCCCGAAGCGCTACGTGATCGTCGCGGTCCTTGCGGGTCTTCCGGGAGTATCCGCGAAGGTCGTCGCGATCGACCCGACCCCGCTGCTCCGCGGTGGCGGCGTCGATGCGGGCGCGTCCGACGCGGCGACGGCGACGCCCGGCATCCTGACGCCCTGCTCGACCCTAGGCTTCACCGCGCTATCAGCCCCGCTGGCTAGTGCGCCCGCACCCGGCCCGGCATGGCCCGACGGCGTGCCGTACGCCGACGCGGGCAGCCTCGCGAACCAGGAGCCCTCCGCGGGTCCGTCGTGTGCTTCGTCGATGCTCGACGCCGGCGTTGCTCCGGCAACGGGGACGGAGGCAGGCGAGGCCGAAGACGCAGGGGCCGCGGCCGGTGGAAGCGCGGATGGAGGCGGGGAGCCCGACGCCGGGGCGCTGCTATCCGCCACCTCTGCGTTCCCGACGACGGCCGCGCTCCGCGATGACCTCCCCATCCTCTATGTCGCCGACGGGGCGCTCTCCGTCATCCACGAGATCGATCTGACGGACCCGACCCACCCGCGCGAGCTTTCGCCCCTGCTCGCGACGAGCATCACCCAGCCCACGAGGCAGGTGTCGGTCGGCGCGATCGCGATAAGCCCGACGACGCGGGACTACCGGCGGTACCTCTACGCGGTCGACCAGGGCAACGGGAGCCTGATGGTCTTCGACGTCACCGACCCCGGCTCGCCGCCGCGCACCCCGCTCCAGCGCCCGCACGCCGAGCTCAACCCCCTCGAGCCCCCGGACCGGTTGACCTTCGCGGCGCCCGTGGCGACCGTCGGCTTCGTGCAGCACGACTGGCCGTTCATTCCGCCCGGCCCCAACGGAACGACGAACCCCGACCAGATCCACGCCTACACGGGGCTCCTCTGCAACCCGAACCCCAACGCGCACCCGGATGCCGGCGCGTTCCTGGACCTCGGCGCGTATTACCGGGCCGACCAGGCCTTGGTCATCGAGCCGACGGGCACCGTTTCGACGGTACAGGGGTTCCCCTACAGGCTGCGCGGGATCTTCGGCTTCGCCACGCTCTCGAACGGCCAGGCCGTGGCCATCGACGTGGACGACTGGGATGCGCCATGCCGGCGGCCGGAGCCGATGGCGCTGACAGGTACCGACCCGGCCTCCTGGCCGAGCAACGGAATGACGGGGCTGCTGGACATTCCGCAGCCCGCCGCCACGAGCTCCGCGGACCTCGACCCGTACCACGCGCCGAATACGTATAACTCCAACATTCCCGAGAGCCCCGCCGTCACGCAGGAAGAGTTCTTCCCCGTCTCGGCGCCCCATCGCATCCGGTCGCAGTACCTGCTTCGCAACGACCCCGCCTCGGGCAATCACATCCCGTATCTGCTCGGCTTGCCGGAGCTCTTCGACGCGGTGGGCGCGCCGATCTCCGGGTCGGGGACGCAACCGCCCCTGATTCTGCCGACGGTCCTTCCGCCGGGCTTCATCGATCCGACGTTGATCGCCAACCCCACCGAGGCGAATCCGATGGAGCAGACCAAGCTCCCCGCGCCGGCGACGGTTCCCTCGGGCAAGGCCGCTGCCGGAGTGCGCCTCTCGTTCGACGACCCCACCGTGGCGACCAACCAGGACTGGACGGTGACGTACGAGGGCGCGCTGCCCCTCGGCCAGACGAACCCCGCGGACATCGAGACGACGGACGGGTACAGCTCGTTGACGTTCACGATCGGCACCGTGACCCCGGACGGCGGTGTCGCCGGCAACGGCCTCCCTGCAAGCACGAACGGGCCCGGGTTCTGCGAGCGCGGGGTCGAGGACTGGACGATCGGCCAGACGCGGGCGGCGGCCGTGATGGCGGCGACGCAGCAGGCCATGGTCTCCGACGGCGGAGGCGTCGAGGCCACGCTCCCGCAGTGGACCGCCGACTACGTCGAGGTCACCGACCAGATCCTGCCGCAGGGCGATCCCTACTGGAGCGTTCCCTTCAAGGACGAGGACGGCGGCGTCGTCAACGATTGCTGGGAGGGGACCTACGACAAAGACGGCGACCCGCAGATCGCCAGCGAGCGCTATAACGCGTGCGCGCAAACGTTCGGCGCGCCATCGTCCTGCCCCAGCACGGGGATGAGCCTCACGCAGGCCTCCGGATGCCAGAACGCGTCCGCAGCGGCGGATCCCGACGACTACCTGACGCGCGACTTCCCGATTGTCCGAGCCTACGACGACCACCTCGTCGTCGGCCGCTTCGGCTGGACGGCGGCGGCCGAGACGACCGAAAACCGCGTGATCGTCGGCCCGGATCCGAGCAACGTCCCATTCTTGAGGCTCATGCGCTGCTGCTTCCACCACGAGTCGGCGTTCAAGGTGCGCGCCGGCGGCGAGTGGGTCACCGTCGGGCAGACCGGCCTGGGGTTTCTGCACCACGTCATCGCGGCTCCGCAAGGAACGGATCCCGCGAACCCGATCAGTCGTCCGTGCGTGCTCTCGTGCGACCCGAACGATGTCCTCTTGAACGGTCGCTCGTTCGACGTCCCGGCTTGTGCGGTCCCTCCGAGCTTCTCCGGAATCACCCGCGACAATCCGCTCGCGATGGAGAACCCGTTCCTGTCGTTCGTCACCTGGAGCGGGTGCGGGACGCTGCAAGCGCAGGCGGACGGCGGCGGCCCGGCCGCGGGAGCCCATACGCTGACGGCGCGAGACCTGACGTGGAAGTTCTCTGTGCGCGGCGCGTTCACGCCGCTCTTCGTGTCGCTCACGGGATCCACCGCCACGGCGGTGAGCCCCCAGTCGATGCGCTTCATCGAGTCGTTCGGGCAGCTGGCGATCGTCGACGGCGAGCTGCAGGGGCTCGTGCTCATCGATCTGAACACGCTCACGTTCGCGCACAATCCTTACTATTGAGCCGCCCTCACCGGCTCGACGTCGTGGAACCGCGAGTAGTCGAGGGCGCGCCGCCCGTCCGGCAGACGCACGAGGATGTCGCCGAAGCGGTGGTCGAAGCGAATGTGCTCGCCCTTCCACGCGTGACGCGCGTGCACCGTCTGGCCCGAGACCTCCTCGATGCCGACGAGCGACGCGACGACGTCGGCGCGGCTCTTCATGAGCGACTCGGCAGATTCACCGTACATCGGGCTCGAGGGGTCGATGGGATGGATGGCGGTCCACGAGAGCGCGAACACCGCGCTCGACGAGCGCGCGAGCGCGAGCGAATGGAAGCGCCGGACCGGCTCTCCCTCCTGCGTCGTCTCGTCGCGCACCAGGACGAGGCGCAGGTTGGCCTCGACGAGCCCCGTCGTCCGCTCGTTGGCGAGGCGGACCATGAGCGACCGCGTCCCGTCTCGTACGCTGACGACGGCGTACCTGCTGAAGAGGACGCGGGCGCGCGGCTGGGAGAACTTCGCGAACATCAGGCCCGTCGCGAGCGCCAGCGTGACGAGGCCGAAGAGCGCCTCGAGCGCCACCATCATGTTGGAGAACGTCGAGACGGGGACCATCTTTCCGTAGCCGATGGTCGCCATCGTCTGGACGCTGAAGAAGAACGCGTCGCGGAAGCTCCCCGGCGCGGCGTTCTCGATACCTCCGCCGACGAGGTAGGCCAGCGCGAAGGCCGCGTTCGCGGCCGTGTACGAGGCCAGGATCATCCCGAAGAGCACCCACCACGGCGACATCAGGAGGAAGTGGTAGACGTCCTGGAGGGGCCGGCGGACGGCCCCGATCTTGACGGTCTGCTGGCTATTGCTGCGGGTGTCGGCTGCCTGGGGGTCACTTCCAGAGGTTCCCATCGCGGCGCGCCAGCATAGCAAGGGTGGCAGGCCGTAGACCGCGCGCCGCAGCCGGGCTACGGCCTCGGACGATGTCGAAGGACCGCGGGTCACAGACCCCCGTGATGCGTCAGTACCTCGCGGCGAAGGCGGCGCACCCGGACGCCCTGCTCTTCTTCCGGATGGGCGACTTCTACGAGCTCTTCTTCGAGGACGCGGTCGTCGCGGCGCGGGCGCTCGACCTCACGCTCACCGCCCGCAACAAGGGCGCCGAGGATGAGGTGCCGATGGCGGGGGTGCCTCATCACGCGGCGAGCGGCTACGTGCAGCGGCTCCTCGATCAGGGCTTCAAGGTGGCGATCTGCGAGCAGATGGCGGACCCGTCGAAGGTCAAGGGCATCGTCCCGCGCGAGGTCGTGCGCGT
>Ga0209415_10002083_pt1 | contig 37870 bp, 40 predicted proteins | sample PeaSoiSIISIP2007_FD_187696 | JGI IMG/M metagenome (GOLD analysis project Ga0209415, IMG submission 187696) | Peat soil microbial communities from Weissenstadt, Germany - SII-SIP-2007 (SPAdes) (version 2) | ecosystem: Environmental > Terrestrial > Soil > Wetlands > Peat | place: Germany...
GGCAAATCGAATTCCGGTTTCCCATCGAGATGATCCAGGTAGCGGCAGATGACAGCAGATTCCTCCAATCCGACGCCGTCGTCACGCACCAGGTAGGGGACGCGGCCCGATGGATTGATGCGGTAGTATGGGCTGTCCACGGCACGTGTCTGAGCGGTAATGATCTCGACCCTGTTCTCCAGCCTCTTTTCGAGAACCATGATTCGGGTAATCCGCGCGTAGGGCGAACCCGGCGTGATATAGAGTCTCATCATACGCCAAACCCTCCCGTGTCTATGCACCCACCATGTGTTGCAGAAGCGCCAGTATGACAACGTGGCCGGAGATGGTCAGAGCTGCCGCGCGCCGACCAACGCTCGATGCCGCTGCCTGACAGTTGGGAGATTGCCGGGATGACGCTCGCGCACAGCCTGGCCGAGCGCCTACCGCAGAACATCCTCCGCCAGCAGTTCCTGCAGCGACCAGGGGCACTCGGCCGGCAGCGTCAGCGGCGGTGCGCCGTCCCTCTGGTCCGGCAATGTGCGCAACGCGCGGTGATAGATTCGGGCGAGATCGAGGCGCCGTTGCATGGACGGCGTGAAGCGGTCCGCTGCATCGATCGCGAACCGCCTTGCGTCGGCCTGCCAGTTGGCGACGTCACGCGCATCGGGCCAGCCAATCGCCTTCAACCGGTGCGCCATCGCCTGCATCAGCAGCGAGCTGACGGCATGCACCTGCTCGTTGCCCACGCTCTCGATCTCCTCGACGACGTTCTCCCAATCGACCTGGTCGTTGACCCGCTCACCGGCAGCAAGCCGGCGCAACAGCGCCGCCTGGCGCTCGGACCAATCCAAGATGTCCGTCTCATAGAGATCGTTCATGCAGTCCTCCGACGGCCGGGTAGCCGACCATCGCAACATAGCAGAATTGTCGTTGCGGCAATACGACCGGCACCGGTCGGCGAAACAGCTTACCCCCCCCCCGCGGCACCTCATCGCTTGCGCTTGTATCCCGCCTCGCGCTGGCTGCGTATCGCCAAGACAAAGGCCGTGTCGATCCGGGCAACGTAGCGATAAAGCGCGACATACCCTCGGAAATCCCGCCCGATCACCAGTTCGCGTTTGCCGCCCCTGACCGGGCGGCCGATCAGCGGACTGTGGGTCAGGATGTCGATCGCCTGCACGATCTCCGCGATCCTTGCCGGCGCATCCGCAACCTCAAAGCGGGCCATGTGGTCGAGAAAACGGTCGAAGTCATCCAGGACCTCCGGCGCGAGTTCGACGCGCGCCATGCCCCGGTCAGTGCCCGCGCTTGCGCGGCGCCGGCCTTCGCCGGCGCTCCCCGCGCGAGCGAGCCTCGATCCAGGCTTTCGCGTCGTCCCACGACACTGTCTCGCCGGTTGCCAGCAGTTTCGTCCATCGTTCGTCGGCAATGCGATCGAATGCTGCGTCTGCCTCATCCTGCGCCACCGTCCGCGCGATGGCACCAAGCATGAAGGCGTGCGCGGTCGTCCCGGCGCGCTCCGCCGCAGCCGCAATCCGCGCCTTCAGGTCGTCGTCAACGCGGATGGTCGTCGTCGCCATGGCAGGTGCACCTCCGACGCGAACGCCATGTGTAGCACTATCGTGCTATCGCATCAACCTGCACCGCGCCCGGTCCGCGGGCCCAACTCTTCGTTCTTCGCGCCGGGGGATCGCTTCGCTGCGCTCGCAATGACACCGGGGAGCGGCTGGGACGGCGTGCGTAACGCGGCGACGCGATGGCGGTATCTGGCGAATCGGTCACCTCCGTTGACAGGCGGCAGGTCGCTCTCCATCGTCCGGCGCGCCAATGGGGACGCATACGGATGACGGAACACAAGCTGCAACGGCCGATCGAGGCGCTTTGGGAAGCCCGGGACAGCCTGTCGCCGGCGACCGGCGGCGATGCGCGGCGCGCGGTCGAGGCCGCGCTGGAAGCGCTCGATTCGGGCACCGAGCGTGTCGCCGAGCCAACCCCGCAAGGCTGGAAAGTGAACCAGTGGCTGAAGCAGGCAGTGCTGCTGTCGTTCCGGCTGACCGATTCGGCGCCGATGGAGACCGCGGCCGGTGCCTACGACAAGGTGCCGTTGAAATTCGCCGGCTGGGGCGAGAATCGCTTCCGCGAGGCGGGGTTTCGTGCCGTGCCTGGCGCGGTGGTGCGGCGCTCGGCCTATATCGCGCCGGGCGTCGTGCTGATGCCGAGCTTCGTCAATGTCGGCGCCTGGGTCGGCCGCAACACCATGGTGGATACCTGGGCGACGGTGGGAAGCTGCGCGCAGATTGGCGCCAACTGCCACCTGTCCGGTGGCGTCGGCATCGGCGGCGTGCTGGAGCCGTTGCAGGCCAACCCGGTCATCATCGAGGACGACTGCTTCGTCGGGGCGCGCTCGGAAGTGGCGGAGGGCGTCATCGTCGAGCGCGGTTCGGTGCTGTCGATGGGCGTATTCATCGGCGCGTCGACCAAGGTGATCGACCGCGCCACGGGCGAAATCTATGTCGGCCGGGTGCCGGCCTATTCGGTGGTGGTGCCCGGGTCGCTGCCGGGTCGGCCGCTGCCGGACGGGTCGCCGGGGCCGTCGCTGTATTGCGCGGTGATCGTCAAGCGGGTGGATGCGCAGACCCGCGCCAAGACGTCGATCAATGAATTGCTGCGGGATTGAGTGGGATGGTGCCGAACCATCTCCCTCCCCCCTTGTGGGGGAGGGTTGGGGTGGGGGGTATCGGTAACCAACGGATCGTGCGGTTCGTTCCCTTCGCCCCAACCCTCCCCCAGAAGGGGGGAGGGAGCGGTGTGCCGCCCCCATGACCGACCTTTCCGACCCACTTCGGCTGGCGCAGGCGCTGATCCGTTGCCCCTCGGTCACCCCGGCGGACGCCGGCGCGCAGGGCGTGCTGGCCGAGGCGCTCGAACGCCTCGGCTTCACCGTCACGCGGCTGCGCTACGGCGAGATCGAGAACCTGTTCGCCCGCATCGGCAGCCTCGGTCCGCATTTCTGCTTCGCCGGCCATACCGACGTCGTGCCGGTCGGCGCGGCGACCTGGCGGCACGATCCGTTTGCCGCCGAAGTCCGCGACGGCGTCCTTTACGGCCGCGGCGCTTGCGACATGAAGGGCGGGATTGCCGCCTTCGTCGCGGCGGTTGCCCAGCACCTCGCCGCCGGGCCGGTGCCTGGCTCGATCAGCCTGCTGATCACCGGCGACGAGGAGGGCGTGGCCGTCGATGGCACCGTCCGCGTGCTGGACTGGATGCGCGAGCACAATCACATCCCGGATTTCTGTCTGGTCGGTGAGCCGACCTGCCCCGTGCGGCTCGGCGACATGGTGAAGATCGGCCGGCGCGGCAGCCTGAATGCGAAGATCACCGTACATGGCACGCAGGGCCACGTCGCCTATCCGAACCGCGCCGACAACCCGGTGCATCGTCTGCTGCGCGCGCTGGCCGCACTCACCGCCGCGCCGGTGGACGCCGGCACCGAGTGGTTCGAGCCATCCAGCCTGCAGGTCACCTCGATCGACGTCGGCAATCCGGTAACCAACGTCATTCCTGCCGCCGCGCGCGCGATGCTCAATATCCGCTTCAACGACGGACATACCGGGGCGGCGCTGTCAGCCTGGCTGCGCGCGACGCTGGCACAGCATGCAGAGCACGTCGACCTGGACGTGTCGATCAGCGGTGAGTCGTTCGTGACCCAGCCAGGTCCGGTCATGGACCGGCTGTGCGCCGCGATCCAGCGCGAAACCGGGGTGGAGCCAAAACGGGATACTGGCGGCGGCACCTCCGATGCCCGCTTCATCGCGCGCTACTGCCCGGTGGCCGAATTCGGCCTGGTCGGCGCCAGCATGCACCAGGCGGATGAGAGCGTGCCGGTCGAGGAACTGCGTTGCCTGGCGAGGACCTATCGCGGCATGCTGTCGGCATTCCTGGGATAGGCAACATGGCCGCGCCGCGACCCAATATCTTGCGCGGCCCCAACGTCCTGCGCGGCATCGTGCGTGTCGCGTTGGGCCGGCCCGAGGGCATCGACCAGTTTGCCGACACGCGCAAGGGTTTCCTTGCCAGCCTGGCACCGCTGATCGCGTTCCCGCTGGTGGGCACCTTTCTCCTCCTCCTGGAAGGCGGCGGCGTACCGGCGGTCGCCGATTTGTTCGCCACCCTCGCCGTATTGCTGGCGCCGCCGGTGTTGTCGTTCGAACTGGCGCGGCTATGGGGGCGGCAGGCGCGCTGGCTGCGCTTCGCCACGGCGTTCAATTGGTGCCAGTGGTTGCTGCCGGTGCTGGCCTCGGTGCTGATGACGATCCTCGGCCTGTTGCTGCGAATCGGCCTGTCGGAACACGCGGCGACGGTGATGCTGGTGCTCGGCCTCGGCGGCTACGGATTGTGGCTGCACTGGTTCCTGGCGCGGCACGGCTTGGCGCTGTCGGGGTTCCGCGCGGCCATGCTGGTGCTGACGGTTAATCTCGGCACGGCGCTGCTCGTGCTCGCGCCGAGGCTGTTGGCGTTGCAACGCACATGAGCATCCCTGGTGCCGTTACCTCCGGCCTGTATGCGGCGGTGTTGTTCGCGCGCGGCCGCAGCGACGGGCTGCGCTACGTCGAAGCCGACATGGCGGGAGCGGCGCGCAGCTTCTGGGCGATGGCGATATGCCTGCCGGCGATCGTCTGCCTGCGGCTGATGACCTGGGTGCAGTATGGCCTGCCGCCATCCGCCGGGCATGCCATCGGCCTCGACATCATGGGCTATGTGGTGGGCTGGCTCGCATTCGCGCTGCTGAGTTTCCGCCTGGCGCCGCTGTTCGGGTGCGGGCCGCGCTGGCCGCGCTTCATCGCCGCGTGGAACTGGTGCAACGTAATCGAGAACCTGTTGCCGGTGGTCGGCGGTATCCCCGGATTGCTTGGTGTCCCGCCGATCGTCGACGAGGCAGCGCAGATCGTCGCCATCGGCTGGGCGCTGTGGATCGAATGGTTCGCCACCAAGCAGGCGCTCGGCACCGGCGGATTGGTAGCGGTTTCGCTGGTGGTGTTGGATCAGTTGATCGGGCTGCTGCTGGCCGGGCTGAACGTGACGCTGCTGCAGTGAGATACCTCTCCCGCCGCGCGGGAGAAGCGCGGCACATCGGCCAGCGATGCGCCATCGGGGATGACGATGGCGGGCATATGGTGACGACTGTAACACCCGGTGATGCCGATGAGGGGTGCGCGATGCCAACAGGTAAGGCCACGCCATAAGCGCCAAAGAGATTGTTTTGCCTCCCGACCATTTCTGTCTTGCAGCCATCTGAAGCGTTTGCTACGATTGAATCGTCGGTGCCGGCTCCGGAGCCTGTCTGGGGGATGGCGGTTGACCAGGTTCAACTTGTCCGCCGTGGCCCTGAGCAATAAACCAACATCAGGCTGATCCGATTATCCAAGTTTTGCGATGTCAGGAAAACCAGCCGTGAAAATCAAGTCGGCGTTGGACTTTTGCCGGATGCCCGCTCTGCTCACGTTTGGCGTAATAAGCGCCCTGTCGCCGGCAAGCGCAGCGGACCAAACACTGACGATTGCTTCCATCACTTCTAACGGTAGCAATACCTCGCCGGCAACGGCGCAATTCGTGGATTTGACTTCGCCGGCGTATCTCGCGCTTGGCGAGGCCGCTTTTGCCAATTTTAACAACCACGTCAATGCGGATACCGTCAATCAGGTACCGCCGAATTTCAGCCTGGCGGCGGCTCAGCCCGTCAGCCCTCAATTCTTTCCGTTTGGCACGCCGAACGTCAACGTCTCGGAAGTTCTTAATGCGTCAGGAACGATCGCGCCGAGTTCGCCGCAAGAGTACTACAGTTTCAGCGCGACCGACGGTCAAGGTCTCAACTTCGTGGCCAACGCGACACAATCGACGACGCGTTCCGTTCAACTGGAGCTCTTCGATAACAACGGCAACCTGGTGGCCGTCGCGTATGGCAACGGGCCGGCCGGACAGAGTGTGCTCAATTACACGGCTCCTGCTGGCGGAACCGGGACCTGGAGTGTGGCGGTGACGTCGGCGGACGGCAACCCAGCCCGTTAAAATACCAACTTCAGCTCCCTATCCCCGTCGGTGGGTCCAGTCTCTTCACCACGAATGTTGTGGGGAACGGCACGGCAGACCGCACGGATCCGACCGACCTCGGGTTCTACAGTTTTAGCGAAAATGTCGGCGATGGACTGGCCTTGTCCGTCAGCTCGCTCCCATCGGCATCGCAAGCTGCAGAATTGGCACTCTATGACGACAACGGCAATCTGGTCGCCGTCGCAGATGGCAACGAGCCGGACGGCCTATCCTCCACCATCGACTACACGGTGCCGATTGGCGAGGGCGGAACCTGGTACGCGGACGTCGAGCCAGGTGGTAGTAGCCTGACGCCCTTCAAGTACGATCTGACGATCCAGGGACCAACCGGGTTTGGTCCGATCAATCCCCTTCCGTCCGTGGGGGTGCCGGAGCCCCAGGCGTGGATGCTGCTGATAGCCGGTCTCGCCGGGATAGCAGGCTTCCGGCGAGGCAAGAACCGCACCGTGCGTGTCGCGGCACCCTCACCCGCCGCATAGCGCCGACCGCTCCGGCCGCAGGCTGGCGAAGTTGTATGTTACGAGAACGGATCGGCCGGATAACGCACCCCGATCAGACACAGCCCCTCCGGCGGTGCCGTTGGACCGGCGGCGGCCCGATCGCACGCGGCAAGCGCGGCGGCAACGCGCTCCGCTGGCCAATGTCCATCGCCGACCAACTTCAACGTGCCGACGATGTTGCGCACCTGATGGTGCAGGAAGCTGCGCGCCTCGGCGACGATCTCGATGAGGTCGCCGTCGCGCGTCACATCCAGTCGGTCGAGCGTGCGCAGCGGGCTGTTCGCCTGGCAGGCGGCGGCGCGAAACGAGGTGAAGTCGTGGCGCCCCACCAGGGCCTGTGCGGCGAGCTGCATAGCAGCTTCGTCGAGCGGCGCGTGCACGTGCCAGACACGCCCGGCAAGCAAGGCTGGCCGGGCTCGACGATTGAGGATGCCGTAGCGGTAGGCACGGCCGATGGCGGAGAAGCGCGCGCTCCATCCGTCGGGCGCCGGCACGGCGCGCAGCACGGCGACCGGGTGCGGCTTCATGTGGTAGTTGAGCGCGTCGCGCAGCCTGTCGGCGGTGAGGTAGGATGGCAGCGCGAGCTGCGCCACCTGCGCCTCGGCGTGCACGCCGGCATCGGTGCGACCGGCGACGATGCTGGATACCGGCGCGCCGCCGGCCAGGCGCGAGGCGGCGGTCTCCAGCACCTGCTGCACCGACAGCCCGTTGTCCTGGCGCTGCCAGCCGACGAACGGGGTGCCGTCGTATTCCAGCATGAGCGCCCAACCGTACACCTCGCCCGCAAAGCGGGAGAGGTCGAGGCGCGGAAGCGAGGAGGGTGAGGGTGATCGGGTCTGCACGTTGCACCCTCACCGCGCGTTTCGCGGCGGCCTCAGCCGCTCCGCGGGCGAGCTATAGAGGCACGTCCCCGGCGGCATGCGGTGCCCGCGCAGAAAGACCTCGGCCTCCATCGCGCCACGTCCGGCCAACTGCACGCGCGTCAATCGCAGCGCGCCCAGTCCGCAGGCGATCGTAAGCCGATCATCCAGCACGGTCCCGGGCGCGCCGGTGCCGTCGGCCAGCTCTGCCGCCAGCACCTTCAGCACCGTGCCCTGCACCCAGGTGAACGTGCCAGGCCACGGATCGAAGGCACGCACCTGCCGCTCGACGGCAGCGGCATCGTGCGTCCAATCGATTCGCCCATCCTCGCGCGTCAGCTTCGGTGCGTAGGTTGCCCCCTCGGCCGGCTGCGGCACCGGCGGCGGGTTTTCCGCCAGCACGCGCAGAATCAGGCGCGCCCCGAGCGATGCCAGGATGTCGTGCAGCCCGCCGCTGGTGGTCCGCGGTCCGATCGGCACCGCCTCGCGCAGCGACATCGGCCCGGTGTCCAACCCAGCATCCATCTGCATGATGGTCACGCCGCTGGCGGGATCGCCGGCCAGAATCGCCGCCTGGATCGGTGCGGCACCGCGCCAGCGCGGCAGCAGGCTGGCGTGGATGTTGAGGCAGCCGCGCCGGGGCGCGTCCAGCATCGCCGGCGGCAGGATCAGCCCGTACGCTGCCACCACCGCCGCATCCAACGCCAGCGCGGCGAACGCCGCCTGGGCCGCCGCGTCGCTGCGTAACCGCGCCGGAGTCCGCACCTCCAGCCCAAGCGCGTCCGCGGCACGGTGCACCGGACAGCGCTGCACCGCCTGCCCGCGCCCGGCGGCGCGCGGCGGCTGGCAGTACACCGCGGCGATCGCGTGGCCGGCATCGTGCAGCGCAAGCAGCGCCGGCACGGCAAAATCCGGGCTGCCCATGAAGGCGAGGCGCATCGGGGCGCCTACTTCGCCTCGTTCTTCTGCCGCTGTTCCTTGGCGAGCCGACGCATGATGATGTTACGCTTCAGCGCAGAGAGGTGATCGACGAACAGAATGCCGTCCAGATGGTCGATCTCGTGCTGCACGCAGGCAGCGAGCAATCCGTCGGCCTCGACTTCCCGCCGCGCGCCGGTCTGGTCGAGATAGCGCACCTTCACCCGCGCTGGCCGCGTCACGTCCGCATACATGCCCGGCAGCGACAGGCAGCCTTCCTCGCGGGTGGCCAGATCCTGGCTGAGCGCGACGATCTCCGGGTTGATCAGGGTCAGCGGGTCAGGCTTGTTGTCCGGCATCAGGTCGATGGTGATGACCTGCAGGCTCTGGCCGACCTGCGGCGCGGCCAGGCCGATGCCCGGGGCGCGATACATGGCGGCGAACATTCGCGGCACCAGCGCGCGCACCGCCGCCTCGTCGGCCGGTCCGACCGGCCGCGCGCGCGCCTTCAGCAGCGCATGCGGTGCGATCAGGATCGGCAGCGGCTCGGCGCTGGCCCCAGGGGGGACCCAGGTCATGGCTTTGCTTGTGGCGTCGGTGGCCGCCCTGGGGGAAGCCTCGGTGATGGGCATTGCGTCCATGATGCGCATGTAGCTTTCCACCTGCCCCAAATCAACGCGACAGACGCGCCCGGATCAGTCCTGTGCTGCGGGGCGGAACCGTTCGCCCCCTTGCAACCGGCCGCCCGGGTGCCAAGATGTTCCGCAGCCGGGATGCCAGAACGGGTCCCGGCCGACGCTTCGCTCTGAGGAGGGGGCCATGACCGCCAGGCTGTTTACCTCGCCGCTGTTTCTGGGTTTCGACCATCTCGAGCAAATGCTCGAGCGAGCGGCTAAGACTTCGTCCGATGGCTACCCGCCATACAACATCGAGCAAACCAGCCCAACCGGGCTGCGCATCACGCTCGCGGTGGCCGGGTTCACCATGGACGAGCTGCAGATCACCCAGGAAGACAACCAGTTGGTGATCCGCGGCCGTCAGACGGACGATGCGCAAGGGCGCGTGTTCCTGCATCGCGGCATCGCCGCGCGGCAGTTCCAACGGGCCTTCGTGCTGGCGGAGGGGATCGAGGTGAAGGGCGCGTGGCTCGACAACGGGCTGCTGCATATCGACCTCGCCCGGCCGCAACCGGAGTCACGCGTGAAGACGATCGAGATCAACCGGATGGGCGCGGCTGGCGCCGGCAAGTCGAACGGCAACGGACGCACCAGGGTGGTCGAGAGCGAAGTAGACCCGGGCTGAGGGTTCAGGAGCAGAGTTACAGCCAATGGCGGACGGGAGCCGCAAAAGCGGTCCCGCAGACACCACGACGGGGAGGGCGCTCACGGAGGCCCACCGCCGGAGAGGAGAAGAACGATGAACATGAATGCATCCGATCAAATGAACGACCCGAATGGAAATGCGGCCGCATCGGTGATGGTCGACGTGCGGAAGCTGTCGCCGGAGCAATTCGCCCAGCTTGGGATGACGCATGTGGCGTATGTGAAGCCGGTGATCGTCAACGGCACGGCTGGCTTTGCGATCCATGCCGCCGACGGCACGCCGATGGCGCTGGCCGAGGACCGTGACGTCGCGATCGCCGCCATCGTCCAGCACGAGATGCAGCCGGCGCTGGTGCACTGAACGCCCGGTCCTCATGGAACGGGGATGAGTTCCCCGATCTGGCCCGCATCGTATTCCGAAAAGAAGGCCCGGCCGTCGGGGACTAGCACGATGGAGCGGGCGCCGGCGTGTGGCGTTGGAATCGGGTACTCTGCGATAATCTCGCCGCTGATGGTCATGCGGGCAATGAGATTTGCCGCGTTCTCGGTGATCAGGAACTCGCCCTGGGGCGTGCGGTCGATGCCGCGCAGGCTCGCGCCGCCACGCGGGAATGGGAACTCGGTGATCTGCCCGTCCCTGCTGATGCGCCCGATGGAATTAGCGGAGGTCTGGACGAACCAGCATTGGCCGTCCGGCCCTGGAATGATCGCGCGGGGCCCGCTGTTCGCGCTCGGCGTTGGGAATTCCCGGATGATGCCATCCATGGCGACCCGCGCGATGGCGCTGCCTTCGGCCTCGCTGATCCAGACAAAGCCGCCGCCGGCAGTGGGCGCCAACGGCCGGCTGCCTGATGTGATCCCCGCGGAGAATTCGGTAATTACCCCCTCCAGCGTGATACGTCCCACCTGATCGACCTCGGCTTCGGCGAACCAGGCATTGCCGTCGGGGCCGCAGGTGATGCCATTCGGTCCGGCATTCGCAGTGGGCAATGGAAATTCGGTGATGACGCCGCTGGGCGTGATGCGCCCGATTCTGTGGCCCTGGGACTCGGTGAACCACAGATTGCCGTCGGCTCCCGCGATGATGCCGATGGGCATGCTGCCTTTGGCCGAGAGAGAAAATTCGGCAAAGCTATAGTCGCGCGTCGAAAGGCGGCCGATCTTGTCGGCGCCGCTTTCGCAGAACCAGATATTGCCGTCGGGTCCAAGCGCGACGATGTAGGGCTGCGCACCTGCTGTAGGAATGCGATGCTCGCGGATCCGGTAGCGTGCGGGCGCGCCTTGTGTTCGGGTCATGCGCGGGTCAAACCGGATAAACCAGCGAAGTCGGAACGATCGTCGAGTCGTAGATGCACAGCCGCTCGGCAAAGCGCAGAACCCCGCCGTCATCGACCACAAGGTCCTGGTACCGGCCGCACAGGAACACCTCGCTCGGCCGGTCTTGCGTGGTCTGGAACAGCGCGAAGTTCGCGGTCAGGCGCAGCCCGTCTTCGCCGATCGAGCGCAGGCAGGCGGCACTGGTGATCCGGCGCACGATCCGCGGCGCATAGAGCGCCGTCTCCCGCAACGCCACCACCCGGTCAACCAGCATGTCCCTGCTCTCGCAATAGATTACCGCAATGGGCAATCCCTGGTCATAATTCTCACGCGGCATGACCTTGTACAGGCACGGATCGGCGAACAGCTCCGGCCAGCGCTCCAGGTCGCCATCATTGAGCGCGTTGTCGTAGGCACAATAGAGGTCGACCAGGCGCGCCCGCAGGTCCAATGCGACATCCAGCCCGGGGGCTGCGGCGATCATGACAGGTCACAGCCCCATGACGGAACGGTAGTGCTGGTAGAACCCGCGGATCGCGGTCTCCGTCACCATGTGGGGCTCGTTGGTCACCGCGCGACCGCCCATTTCGACCAGGCAAGTTTCTTCGTCGTTGCCGTCAATCCCGGCCTGCGACAGCAGCATGGCCTCGCTGTCGTCGAGCGAAACAAGGCCGGCGGGCCCCATCAGGTTGGCCTGGCGCAACCGCCGCTGCCGCATCTCGGGCGAGTCGTCGGCATAGCCGAAGAAGGTCCAGGCCAGGTCGAATTTTTGGGCATCCAGCGGCACGATCTGGCGCATCGCCAGCGTGTTGGATTGCTGCTGCACGATCAGATTGGGCCACAGCGTCTGCATGACGACCGTGGCGTCGCCGGGGAACTCGCGCACCGGGTCGAGCAGACGCTTGTCGCGGAGGGAAAAATTGGCCTTGAACGCGCGCATCTGCGCGGTCGCCTCGTTGGTCTCCTGCACGCCCTTGCGGCTGACCAGCACGGCGTGCCGGCCAGTGTCGTCCATTTCCACAGCGGATTGCTGATCGAGCCTGAACAACCCGAAGGTAACGAGAAACACGTGCAGCAGGCTGGCGTGATAGGGATCCTTGATGTTCTCGAACATCAGCTTCCAGTTGCTGGGGATGCGCTGCCGCATGTAGCCGAGCACCACCAGGTCGCGACCGTCAAACACGCGATCGAAATAACCCAGCATGCGGTCGCCGAGATAGGTTTCCAAGGCTTCATTGGGCGCGCCGAAGCTGGCGAACACGACGCCGTGCCGCTGCGTCACCGCGAGGCGCTGCAAGCCGTGTTCCTCCGGACGGAAATCGGCCGGCATGCCGCCCTGGCCGCGATAGCCGCGACGGAACGGAAGACCTAGCAAGTCGCCGGCGAGGCCATAGGTCCATTGGTGGTACGGGCAGACGAACTCTTTCGTGGAGCCGCGGTTGGCGGTGCACACCTGCATGCTGCGGTGCGCACAGCGATTGACCAGGACGTTGATCGCGCCGTCCCCGCCGCGGACGGCGACGACCTCCCGGTTGCCGAGCTGGCTGCGCTTGAAGTCGCCTTGGCTGGGGATTTCCGCCTCCAGGCAAACATACAGCCAGTCATTCGCGCCGAAGATCCGATTCTGCTCGCGCACGAAAATGTCCGGGTCGGTATAGACCCAGTTCGGGACACGCGAACATCCGTCGTCCGGCCATGCGCGAGCAGTCTGTGACCGCGGCGCCGGTTCGACGGCGTTGTCTGCAGTGGCCAACAGCGTGCTACTATCCATGACGGCGGTCCTCCAAACAGTCAGTGGCCGTGCTACGCGGGACACCAAACCGAAACCTTTGGGCAACGACTTCCCTCGTTACCGGCCGTTTGCGCACACGGTGCGCCGATTGTCCATTCGCGGCAACAACAGCCCAAGCCGGAACAAGCGAGCTACCTTTGCGGACACAACGGCCACTCTTGTCATCCCCGCGAAAGCGAGGGCCCATGCAAAGTAGGTCCCGGCTTTCGTGGGGATGACGACCCGACCGCCAGCCACCCGGTCGCTTCACACCGCGCCGGTGCCTTTCAACAACCGACCGGCGCACGCGCCCGTGGCGACCCCGTTCTCAAACGCGACCTGGCCGTTGATGATCGTCGCAGCGATCCCCTCCGCCTTCTGGACCAACCGTCGCGCGCCGCCGGGCAGATCGGCCTCCACAACCGGCATGGTCGGGCGCACCGTATGTTCGTCGAACAATACCAGGTCGGCCGCGAAGCCGGTTCGCACCAGCCCTCGATCGTTCAGCTCCCACGCCGCCGCATTGTCGAAGCTCAGCTTCCGCACCGCCTGCTCCAGCGTGAACGCCTGCCGCGCGCGCACCCAATAGCTGAGCATGTGGGTTTGCAGCGATGATCCCATTTCCTGACACACATGCGCTCCGGAATCCGAGAACGTCGTGAGAGTCCAAGGATGCCGCAGCATGTCCAGCACGTCGTCCCGCCCCTCGTTCACCAGCGGCTGAACAAACACTTGATCCTCGTTCGCGAGCATCAGGTCGAGCATCACCTCCACCGGGTGTTGCCCGCGTTGCGCCGCCAGCGAGGCGACGGTCGGATCGTCCCACTCCACGTCGCGCATCGCGAACAGGTTCGTATAGTCGGGCTTGCGCGGATCGGTGGTCGCCGCGCCGCCGCCCTGGAACACGTTGTCGCGCGGCTTCATTCTGTCCTCGTCGGCGACAAGCTGTTTGCGCACCGCAGGGTCGGCCATAAGCCGCTTCTGCTCTTGCAGCGGTACGGCACGCAGTTGCGTCCAATTGGGCAGGGCATCGAACGGCAGGTAGGACTTCAGCGCGAAGATCGCGTTGATCGACTTGGTCGTGGTCTGGCCGAACATGCGCGCGCCCGCGGCAATACTCTGATCGAGATAATCGAGCTGATAGCGGTAGGAATTCGGTGCCTCGCCCTGCCGGGTGGAAATCGTGCCGAACATCACCGGCCGGCCGGAGTCGAGCGCCACCTGCCGCAACCGATCGAGGAACGCGCGCTGCCCCGTTCCGCTGGAAACATCAGGTCCCACCTGGAAGATCCCCGCATCCAGCTCCGCCATCGCGCCAACCAGCGCGTCGATCTCGCTCCATTCCGCGATCCGGCTGGCCACTGGCGTATCGTCCGGCGTGACATGCGTCCCGGCGCGGGAGCTGGAAAATCCCATCGCGCCGGCGCGCACCGCCTCCTTCACCGCATGCACCATGCGCGCGATGTCGTCCTCGGTCGCAGGCTCGGTCAGCGCGCGCCTTCCCATCACGTACATGCGCAGCGCCGAATGGCCGATATAGGCGCCGTAGTTGAGCGCCTTGGGCAGGCGTTCGACGGTGGCGAGATACTCCGGGAAGGTTTCCCAGCGCCAGTCGATGCCGGCTAGCATCGCTTCCAGCGGAATGTCCTCCACCGCGGTCAGGCAGCGGGCGAACCATTCGCGGTCCTCCGGCGGACAAGGGGCGAGCGCGAAGCCGCAATTGCCCATGATCACGCTGGTGACGCCGTGCCAGCAAGAGCAAGTGCCCTGGGGGTCCCAGTTAACCTGCGCGTCCATGTGGGTGTGGCCGTCGATGAAACCGGGCGCCACGATCAGGCCATCGGCATTGATCGTGCGTTGCGCGGGCGCGCGGATGCGGCCGATTTCCACGATGCGGCCGTCGGCGACGCCGACATCGGCGCGGTAGCGGCCCATGCCGGAACCATCGACGATGGTGCCGTTCCGGATGACGATATCGAGGGGCATGGACGGTCCTCCTGTCGTGTTCTTCTGGCGATGACGATACCAGCGGGTGCGCGCTTCGTCACTCGCGCCGCAGCGGGGTGGTGGCTGGATTTCGACGACGGCTGGAGCATTTTCAGCCCGACCGGAAACGCTGGCCATCACCTGTCATTGCGAGGAGCGCAGCGGCGAAGCAATCCCCAGCATGGTTAGCGGCCGCTCGTCAGGCAGGGGATCGCTTCGTTGCTGCGCTCCTCGCAATGACAAGGGGGGCTCGACGATTTGAGTCGGGCCGAAAATGCTCTAACGATCCAAGACGGACTTTCGCGCCGGCCGTTTGCGCGCATTCAATCATTGCATCATTGCGAGGCCGCGGCGTTGCGAAATACGCAGGAACGTGCAGATGCCCTGCCCGGAGGCTTGGGCAACACTTGTGAGTTGCGCATCTGATCCGGCCCCTGTCTCTTCATTGTTTGGGCGGCGCCGTGGCGCTGCCGGGCATCGCCATGTTCTGCATGTCCATCGGTGCGGCCGGGGCGGTCATGGCCATGTTGCCGCCCGCCATGAAGGTGGGCAGGACTTGCGGTGCGGCCAGCACCACGGCGCCGTAGGCCACAAGGGCGGCGGCCGTGGCTCGGGCCACCGGACGTCCCCAGGGCAGCGTTTTCTCGGCGAAGACGACGAGCGTGATCACCGCCATGGCGGCGATGTTCATGATGCCGAGCGGGAACAGGATGACGAACAGCAGCCAGCAGCAGCCGAGGCAATAGGCGCCGTGCAGCAATCCCATACGCAGCGCACCACCCACCCCGTCACGCCACGAGGTCATGATAAAACTGATGGGCGAGCGGCACTTCGACAGGCACATGTCCTTGAACGGCGTGAGTTGGTAGAGGCCTGCCGCGACGAGGACCGCCCCGCCGATCCGGGCCGCGGTGGTCGGCGATAGCGCGGCGCGCGCGGCAACGGCCTCCGCGGCGACGGCGCCCGCATAGGCGGCAACGCCCGACACCGTCCACACCAGCAGGTAGGCCGCCACGAACACCCAGGTTGCAACGAAGGCCTCGCCGCGCTGGCGCTTGCTCACCTGCACCTTATGGAAGGTAAGGATCATGGGTGCGGCGCTCGGAAACATCATGGCCACCATCATGACCACCCAGATCGTGAGGAACAGCGGAGCACGCATGCCCATGGTCGGCGAGGCCATCGCCATGTCCATGTCGGTGGCCGCACCTTGCCACACGAGCAGCCCCCAGGACGAAGCCGCCAGCGCCAGGAGCAGACCCAGGATGACGTTGCGGTGCACCGCTAGTCGGTCGGTCTGGGCGCGTTCCATGGCAGCGTCTCCCCACGGCGGCAGACGGGCGCCGCGGCAAGGGTTAAGGCCGCGGTGAGCCGAATCCGGCGCGCGGCTAGTTCGACCAGTTGATCGGCGCGTAGTGGCCGTTCTTGCCGGTATTGTCCCACCGCATGCCGTGGTCCGCGAAGGTGCTATCCCTGCTCCCCACACCGAACGCGAGCTTGTCCGGCGCGACCGGATGGCCCATCGCGCCCCAAATCTCGCCGCTTGGGTGCATGCTTCCAAGCGGCTCTACCGCCATGTGCATGATGCCCGGAATTTCCACCGAACGGCTGTTGCCGTTGATGGCGTACCTGATCGCCACCTTCTTGGCGCCGAGATGCTTGCCGACCAACGGCGCGAAGGCCGCCATGGGGCCGCCCTCGGCACCCCCGAAGATGGCGCCGAGCGCCGCGGTCTGTTCGTCGTCTGCCCGCTCGTCGATATAGGCCGCAAGCGTCCAGTTGCCGTCCCCCATGGGTCCTGGCGTATGCGCGACCACCGCAACATTAAGGCCATCGATCGAAACCTGGCCGTAGCTCCCCTTGTCGATGTGGAAGACCAGAGCCACGTCGCACACGCCCTGGCTCGGCCGCGCCGTCAATGGCGCGGCGGGCGAGACAAGGCACGGACACACCACATCGCAATTGCAGTTCTCAAAATAGTCGCCGGAGAGACGCCACTTGGGTTGCGCTGCCATGCTTTCCTCCCTTCATGAAGTTGGGACAAACCTTACCCTAGTGCAATTTCCTTCGGCAATCAACGCCGTCTTGACGCCTGCCGCGCCGAGTTTACGCATGTTCCGACAATGGCGAATTATGCAGGGGATAACCTGTTCACAACTCATAACAAGCAGCATGGTCTTGCTGCCGGCAAAGCCTTGAAAGGGCGAGCTGATTGCCGCCGCGGCCGCATCGGGGTGATAATCCCCTGGCAGGCGACGACCCGGGAGGATAGCGCATGACAAACACACCACAACTCCACCCGCTGGGCGAGACGCTGGGTACCGAGGCGCTCGGCATCGACCTGTCGAGCCCTCTCGACGAGGCGGCCTTCGCCTGGATCGCGCACGCTTTCGCCGAGCATCCGGTGCTGGTGTTCCGCGACCAGAACCTCGGCGCCGCCGAACTTGCCGCCTTCGGCCGGCGTTTCGGCACGCCGCGCAGGCACGCGCTTATCAAGTACCGCCACGCGGAAAATCCGGATGTCTCCTGGCTTACCAATGTCGATGAGGCGGGCAAGGTGGACTGGTACGGCGTCAAGCGTGCCACCGATTGGCATACCGACTCGACCTATGAGGACGCACTGCCGCTGCTCGCCATACTGCATGCGAAAGAGGTGCCGTCGGAAAAGGGCGGCACGATGTTCGCCGACATGGCTGCCGCCTATGCGGCGCTGCCAGCGGCACGGAAAGAGTTGCTCGCCGGGCTGACCGGCTTGCACGGCCGCCACACCGGTCCCGCCGGCGAGAAGCTATACGGCGACGACAAGGAAATAACCGAGAAGCAGTATCAGGAAGTGGCGTGGCCGGCGGTAGTTCGGCACCCGGTTACCGACCGGGCAATTCTGTTCGTTAACCCTATGCACACGCATGGCTTCGTCGGCATGACACGCGCGCAGGCCTGGCCGCTGATCGAGGAATTGGCCGCGCACGCGACGCAGGAGCGCTTCGTCTACTACCACCGCTGGCGGGTCGGCGACGTGCTGATGTGGGACGAGCGGGCGACGATGCACCGCGGCGCCGGCGACTCCCGCCCCGACGAACGTCGCATCATGATTCGCACGATCGTGTATGCGAATTGAACGCGCCGCTGTAGCGGGACTGCTTCGACTTCAGGACAGGCTGTGAAACAATCGCTGCAAGTGGGTGGCGTCCCGCACGGCCTTCACCCGGACCGTGATCATCGCATCCCGGGCACCAACGATGTCGCGCCAAGGCGCCCGCTCCCTCCCGGGTCACTGAATTCGGGTGACAGTAGCCCAGGAACAAAGCGACGGCCGAGGCAACCTGTTTGTGCGACGCAAGATTGACTTATAAGCCACCCGGTCGTGATACGCATATCACATAGGCACACATCGCCTATTTTATGGGCGCGCCGCCTACAAAGTTACAACATTCGGCCCCGCCCGCTTCGCGGCTGCGGTGCCGCCGGTGGCTAGTCAACCCGACAGATCCGCTCAACCCGTAACATAGCGCACAGGCCCTTGTGGGCCGGCCATGGCCTGCTGCGCCGGGGCCACGTCGCTCCACTGGTTGACGCGATTGTAGCCGTTCGCAGCGGTGAAGCTCGCGCCACCCTGCACCGGGGCGCAGGACTGGCCGGCACTGGTCCGCATGCATTTTTGGACCGGTATCGGGCCGTTGGGTCCTTCGAACACCTGCGCAAGCCCGTTGCCGGCAGCAACAGCTACGGCCAAAGCCCGTGTGAAGCGCATCGCAAGTCTCCGTTCATGTGGCCGCACCGGAACACGGGACGGCCCCGCCCAATCGCATATGCCGACGACGCGAAGCAGGATTCACCCCTTCGGATGGCACATAGATTGCACTGCCACTTGGCCTGAATCGCATCAAATGCGCGGGAGAGGGGTAGACTCCGACATGCCAGGACCTTCCGGGCGGGCACCTACCGGTATCGCGAGAGACGGCATCCCGTCATGACCGAAATCCCGGCCGATCCCTATCCCTTCACCTTCGACCCAAATCATGTCGCACTGCTCATCATCGACATGCAGCGCGACTTCCTGGAGCCCGGCGGCTTCGGCGAGATGCTCGGCAACGACGTGTCCCAACTGCGCCGCACCATCGAACCCAACCGGCGCCTCCTCGCCGCGTGGCGTAACTCCGGCCTGCTGGTGATGCACACGCGCGAGGGCCACCGCGCCGATCTCGCCGACCTGCCGCCAGCAAAAAAGATCCGCGGCCGCAGCGCCACCTGCATCGGTGATCCCGGCCCGATGGGCCGCATCCTGGTGCGCGGCGAGCCAGGCCACGACATCATCGCCGAGCTCTATCCCGCGCCAGGCGAGCCGGTGATCGACAAGCCCGGCAAGGGAGCGTTCTTCGCCACCGACCTGCACGCCATTTTACAGAACCGCGGCATCACCCAGCTCGTGGTCACCGGCGTCACCACCGAGGTCTGCGTCAACACCACGGTGCGCGAGGCAAACGATCGCGGCTACGACTGCTTCGTGCCGGAGGACTGCGTCGGCTCGTATTTCCCGGAATTCCAGGAGATGGGCCTGAAGATGATCAAGGCACAGGGCGGCATCTTCGGCTGGGTCGGCAGCAGCAAGGACGTGATCGCGGCGCTGCAGGGCGCCGCGGCGGAAAGCTCGCAACATATCTGGAAGGGGACCGCAGCATGAGTGCGACGACGGGGGGAAGACCCAAATTCTGGGTGTCCGGCGACTGGAACGCGTTGTTCGGCTTCGGCACCAATATCCTGGTCAACGTGCTGGTGCTGACCGGGCTGCTGCGCTTCGTGTTGAATATGCCGGACGCGCTGGTGTTCGGCCGCATCCTGCCGGCGCTCGGCCTGATGCTGTGCCTCAGCACCTGCTACTATGCGTTCCTGGCCTACCAGTTGGCAAAGCGCACCGGCCGCACCGACGTCTGCGCGCTGCCCTCCGGCATCAGCGTGCCGCACATGTTCGTCGTCACCTTCGTGGTGATGCTGCCGATCCTGATCGCGACGAAGGACCCGGTGCAGGCCTGGGAGGCCGGGCTGACCTGGGTGTTCATCCAGAGCTTCGTGCTGATGGTCGGCGGCTTCATCGGCCCCTATGTCCGCAAGATCACCCCGCGCGCCGCCTTGCTCGGATCGCTCGCCGGCATTTCGATCACCTTCATCTCGATGAGCCCCGCGGCACAGGTGTTCACCACGCCGGTGATCGGCGTGGTGTGCTTCGCGGTGATCCTGGCAAGTTGGTTCGGCGGGGTAAAATACTTCGGCGGCGTGCCGGGCGGGCTGGTTGCCATCGCGGTCGGTACCGCGATCGCCTGGATATCGAACCTGTTCGGCCTCGACTATGGCGGTCTTACGGTCGCCAAGATGCTGGGCTCAGTGGCGAATTTCGGTTTTTCTTTCCCGATCCCCGCGGTCGGTCACGTGTTCGGCGGCTTCAAGTATTTCTGGGTCATCCTGGTTACCGCGATCCCGTTCGGCATCTATGACCTGATCGAGGCGCTCGACAACGTCGAGAGCGCAGCCGCGGCGGGCGACTCATTTCCGACCACGCGCGTGCTGACCGCCGATGGCGTGATCAGCCTGATCGGCTGCTTGCTCGGCAACCCGTTCATCAACGCAGTCTATATCGGCCAGCCCGGCTGGAAGGCGATGGGCGGCCGGATCGGATACTCGGCGGTGACGGGAATCATCGTGCTGATACTGACCTGGTTCGGCATCATCTCCGTGTTGATGGCGGTGATCCCGGTCGTCGCCATCCTGCCCATCCTGCTCTACATCGGCATGCTGATCGGCTCGCAGGCGTTCCAGGAATCGCCGCACCGCCACGCCCCGGCGATCGTGCTGGCGCTGCTGCCGCAGCTCGCCGCCTGGGGCAAGACGCAGATCGACAACGCGCTCGGCGCCGCCGGCACCTCCGCCGCCGCGATCGGCGATGCGAAGCTGGCGCAGGTCGGCGTGCTGTACAGGGGGCTGGAGACGCTGGGCGGCGGAGCGACGCTCGCCGGCATCATCCTGGGCGCGATTACGGTGTTCATCATCGATCGCGAGTTCGAAAAGGCCGCGGGCTTCGCGCTGGCCGGGACGATCTTCACCTTCTTCGGGTTCATTCACGGCGAGGCGATTGGCATTGGCAGCTCCCCGGCGGTCGCCGTGGCCTATCTCGGCGTCGCGGGGATCCTGTTCACGCTGGCGAAATACGCTGAATTCCACCCGCATCCGGCAGAACTGCATCAGGCACAGGGGGCGGACTGATCGGCCGTCATATGCTGGGACACGGCTCAGGCAGCTAATCGCGGGAGTGAAGGAAGGGCAGGGCTCCGCCCTGGAACCCGCCCGTGGGCTTTGCCCCCTGGACCCCCAGCAAAGGCAGAGCCTTTGCAATCCATCCGTTTTTCTGAGTGAGCGAGAGGCCCCTGCGCCGCCACGAAGGCCCGGTGGACGGGACTCAGCTCCCCGTGCCCGCCGCCGATTGCGGCGCCGGTTCGATCATCTCCGGCCCGCCGCGCTCGACGCGGAACACCGCCAGCCCACGTCGCACCTGACCATCCGGCAGCAGCTCCAGCCAGCCGTCGGCGCCGATGAACCCGGCCGGCTGGGTCAACGCAGCGATGGAGAACCCGCCGCTCGCACCCAGCACGCGCGCGATCGAGGCGGCGTCGAACGCCAAATCCGCCACCGCCGGCGGCGGCCCGCCGTATTTCGCCGTATACCCCTGCTCCAGCCCGGCGCGCGCCGCCGGGTCGGGCGCGGCGTACCAGGCGCCTCCCACCTGACCCGACCCGCTGGACGGCGACGCCCAAAGCGACGGCCCCATGATCTGCACCTGGGAGCGGTCCACGTCGTAATACGGCAGCACCGCGGCCACCTCGGCCAGCGCCTCGCCAGTGTCGGCCAGCAGCAGCGCGGAAAAACTCGGCGGCGGGATCGGCGTCTTTGCCAGGTCCAGCGCCTGGCGCCGCCCTTCGGGCGTGCCGAGCGCTCGGGCCTGCTTGATCTGCGCATCGATCGGGCCGCGGCGATTGGCGTAGTCCGCGAGGTCGCGCGTGGTGGTGTTGATCGAGGCCATGCCAACATCGTGGAAGCGGATTTCCGGCGGCGGCAGCCCGTTCGCCGCGGCCGCCTGGGTCAGCGCCTGCCCCATCACGTGGCCGAAATCGTTGTCGGGCAGCAGCGCCGCGATCTGCGTGCGGCCCTGTGCCTGCACCGCGGCAACCAACCGGCGCACCTGCTGACCCGGCGTAATGCCCAGCGTCCAGACCCCCGGCTGCACCTGCGACGGATCGTTGGTAAAGGCCAGCACGGCGACACCCGCGGCGCGCGCCACCGGTGCCACCGCCGCCGTCTCGGTGGACAGGAGCGGCCCGAGAATGATCCCGGCGCCCTCGGTGATGGCGGACTGCGCTGCCGCCGCGGCGCCTTGCGGGTTGCCACCGGTGTCCTTCACGTCGAGCGGTGGCGCGCCCGGCACGGCCAGGGCAAGCTGCGCCGCCTGCAGCAGCGCCTGGCCGAGATCCGCGCGGGGGCCGGTCAGCGGCACCAGGATGGCGACGCGCTCGTTGCGCGGCGCGGGCGCCGGCATCGGCTGGCCGGTGCCCAGGCCGATCGGGCCGTTGCCATAGCCGCTGCCGTATCCAGCGCCATAGCCGGCGGCGGGGTAGTATGCGCCGGAGCCACCGCCGCAACCGGCCAGTGCCAAAGGCCCAAGGAGCAGAAATGCCCGACGACGCATGCGCAGCATCTCCTGATGAGCAGCCGGACGCGGAGTCCGTTCCCGGCGGTCTTGTGCTGGTTTCCACGCCGATCGGCAACCTCGGGGATGTGTCAACGCGTGCTCGCGAGACGCTGGCCGCCAGCGACCTGATCCTGTGCGAGGACACGCGGCATAGTGGCCATCTGCTCTCGGCGTTGGGCATCAAGGCGCGCACCGAGGCACTGCACGAACACAACGAGGATGCGCGGATCGGCCCGGTGCTGGCGCTGCTGCGCGCCGGGCGACGCGTGGCGTTGGTATCGGACGCCGGCACGCCGCTGCTGTCCGATCCCGGGTTCAGGCTGGTGCGGGCGGCGATTGCCGACGGCCTGACGGTGAGCGCGGTGCCCGGACCGAACGCCGCGCTGACCGCACTGGTGTTGTCGGGGCTGCCGCCGGTGCCGTTCCTGTTCCTCGGCTTTCCACCGCCGCGTGCCGCGGCGCGGCGCACCGGCTTCGGCGGACTGCGCGCGGCCGAGCGTGCCGGCCTGGCGGCGACGCTGATCTGGCACGAGGCACCGCATCGCCTGGCCGAGACGCTGGCCGACATGGCGACGGCGTTCGGCGCGCGGCCGGCCGCGGTGGCGCGCGAGCTGACCAAGCGTTTCGAGGAGGTCCGGCGGGGGACGCTGCCCGAACTGGCCGCCCGGTACGCGGCCCAGCGGGCGCGCGGGGAGGTGACCGTGCTGGTCGGGCCGGCCGCTGCGGACGCTGCCGCGGATGCGGAGGGACTGGACGAGCGGCTGCGGGCAGCTCTGGCCGGGGGGAGCGTGAAGGACGCCGCTGCCCTGGTGGCGGCGGCGACGGGACTGCCACGCAAGCTGGTGTATGCGCGGGCGCTGGAGCTGGCGGCGGAGCGGGGCTGACGCGGGCGGTTGGGCCGGCCCGGGAAGCCAGGGCGCGGCCGGAGTGCGCCCGGTCTGTCGGGCCCGGATTCTGGTGCATGGGGTATTGTCGTCCCGTGGCGCCTCGACACCGCGGGACCGCACGCCCCACCCCGCATAGGCCGCCGGCATCATCGCCGGCTGCGCGAAGCCCGCTTCTCCCGCAAGCGCTCCTGTTTGGCCAGCCAGCGGCGCGCCGCGCGGTTGGAGAGAGGCGCCGGCGATGCGCCCTCCGCTGCCCTGGCCTGCTCTGGTGCATGGGCTTTTGCTTCCGGGTGCGCCGGCGCAGGGGGCGGTGCCACCGGAAGGGCGTCGCCGGCGAGGGCGATGGTCTCTGGTGCATGGGCTTTTGCCTGCGCTGCCGCCGGCGTGATGTGCGGCACCAGGGCGTGAGCGTCGGCCGCTTCAGGTGCATGGGCTTTTGCCTGCCTCTCTGCCAGCGCGGGGAGCGGGGCGGCCGGGATCGCGGCACCGCCTGTGCCGCGTCCAGGTGCATGGGCTTTTGCCTGCGCGGCCGATGACGCGGCACACGGCGCCACGGCGGCGGCGCCAGGGTCGCGGGCACACTCTGGTGCATGGGCTTTTTCCGCGACATCCGCCGGAACGGCGCGCGGCGTGGCGGGGTCGCGCGGCAGGGCCAAAGGTGCATGGGCTTCTGCCAGCGCCGCGCCGCGCTGTCCTTCTGCCACGCCGCGGCGCCCGCGCGCTGCCTGCCGGGCAACTGCAATGGCCGCCTTCCATGGTGCAAGGGCTGCTGCCTCGGCACGCCGCATGGCGCGCTCCTCCGCCGGAGTGATGCCCCCGGCCGGGTACGGCGGCGTCCGCAGTTCTGGCGGACCCTGCCGGAAGCGGGCGACCAGGTCCGGCGGCAACCGGTCAAGGTGCTCTCGGGCCGCGCGGAGCACCCGGCCGCTGCTGGCAAAGCTCCGGAGGTAATGGGCGCGGGCCCGCCACTCGGGGCTGTAGCGCGTGTGCGCCGCGGCGATGCGGGCGCGGCCCTCGGGGGTGCGGGGACCGGTGCTGCGCCCGCCATGCATCCGGCAGCGGAGTTTTCCCCCGACCGCCGGGGCGCGGCACGGACAGCCGGCCCGCGTGCGGGCGCCGCAGCGGGGCGCGAGGTTCAGATCGGGATTGCCGCGGCGCTTGCCCGCGGACGGCGGGGAGGCGGCTTGGGGCGTCGGCGGGTCGGCCGGTGCGGCCGCTGTGCTGGTCGGTCGGGGCAAGTGAAGCATCGGCGGGCTCCTGATGGCTTTCCTGCGGACACGGTATCATTTCCTAGGGGAATTTGCCAGAGGATGCTGCCGGGTCAGATCGAGACGGCACGAGGCGGGGGAGGTGGCAGTTCACTCCCGGGGGATATTGGGATGGCCGATTTGGGCGAATGGCAGACATTCGGCGCAGTTCGAACGGGCGCGGTGCGAAAATCGAGACTTTCGGATTTCCCGGAGGGCATGACCGTGATGTAGGCGAATTGAAGTCGCATCCGGGCGCCTAGCGAGGCGGCCGCATTACTGATGGCGCACGGACAATATCTAGAAATCAGGGGGAACCCGCCTTGCCATCGCCCTCCGGCTGTCCCCGCTCCACTAGGGCGAGAAGCGAGAGAACAAGATCCTCATAGCGAAGAGCGTCCGTCATAGTGAGTGTCCAATCAGGTTCATTTGCCGCACGATTCCTCAGATTTCTAAGTTCGTTTACCTGTTGGATCCTATCCGGAGACAAGCCGATGGCCGGCCCAATCTCTCTGATTTCGGGATAACTAAGAAAACCTCGCACCTGAAGGCCCTTCTTTAAGGCGGCGCGGGAAATTTCCGAATAAAGAAACTTCCAGGCGGAAATAATCCGGTATTCTGGTGGGACTTCGGCTCGTACATTTAGACGGGATCGAAAGCTGTCATGAGGAGGTATCTGTGAGCCAGTGTTCTGAGTGCTTTCCTGTACACTTCCCAAAATCGGTTCAGGCCCATCTAGAAGAAGAGGCAATCCGGACTTCAACTGCTCAGGCGAAGGAGGAGCTAATTTCTCAGCCTTGTCCAACGCCTGAGTGAACTCCAGTTCGCCGCCGAACGCTTTTGCCTTCGTCAGCCTGGGTAAGACAGACATAACCTGGTTACGAAAAGTCAGAGCAAGGATGGCTATTGCTATCGGCCAGGCGAGAGAGCCAATCATTGATGCGATGAAAGCGAGCCAGGTCATGTACCAAAGCCTTTCATGCGCGCGCGACTGGCAGGGCGGAGCGACTCGAATGGATCTACGTCGAAGTGCTCCACCGTCGCCGCCACTTAACGGATGGACTGGGTGTGGCTCAGAAGTCAAGACTTTCGGGCACTTCCGTTGACCTCATGCTTTCAGCGGGTTAGACTTCCCTTAAGATATGACCGAAAATACCACCCCTTTCCGCCGTCTCGGCTATGCCCGCGTCAGCACCGACGGGCAGACGCTCGACGCGCAGCTTGCAGAGTTGCGGGCGGACGGCTGCGCCCCGATCTACCGAGAGAAGGCCAGCGGCGCGCAGCCGACCCGAAGCGAGCTGCTGCGGATGCTGAAAGCCCTCGCCCCCGGCGACGTGGTGACGGTGACGCGGATCGACCGGCTCGCGCGCTCGACCTTCGACCTGTTCGCCATCGTCAAGCAGATCGTGGACGCCGAGGCGCAATTCCGGTCATTGGCCGAGCCGTGGGCTGATACCGCCACCAGCACGGGGCGCTTAATGATCGCCGTCCTCGGCGGGCTGGCGGACGTCGAGCGCGACTTGATCCGCACCCGCACGGCGGAGGGCCGCAGCCGGGCGAAGGCGCGCGGGCAGCACATGGGCCGTCCGCTGAAGCTCACGCCGCAGCAGCATAAGAAAGCACGGCGGCGGCGCGCTCAGGGGGCAACGCTTGCAGAACTGGCCAAGAGCTACAACGTCGGCCGGGCGACGATTTCACGGCTGGCGACATGATACCGATAAATGCCGCGCCAGCGGAAATGTAACGCTCCGCGCGAGTCCTCTATGACGCGTGGAGCACAGGATGTCGGGTTTGCAAAAGAGAGACGGAACAATCACCCAATGGCCAGCCAAATCGGATTTTCCGATGCAGTCTCACAGCGGCTTGGATATTACGTCTATCGTCTGATCGATCCACGCAAGGGTGAGACGTTTTATATCGGCAAAGGGAAAGGCAACCGTGTTTTCGCGCACGCAAGGGGCAAGCTTGGCGTGGCCACCGACTCCGATGCTTTGTCAAATAAGCTTCGGAGGATTAGGGAAATCTACCGCGATGGATTCGAGGTAATCCACGTCATCCATAGACATGGGATGGATGAGCAAACTGCACTAGAGGTCGAGGCTGCGTTGATAGACGCCTACCCGGAAGCCAGCAATTTAATCAGTGGTCAAGGTTCTGACGAGTTCGGCCTCATGCACGCGAAACAAATCATTGAACGCTATGAAGCAACGGAAGTCACCTTCCATCACAGTGCGATACTCATCAACGTCAACAAAACAGTAGCCGAGAAAGGCAGCTATGAGGCCGCTCGCTATGCTTGGAAGTTAGACCCTAAAAAGGCTGAGCAAGCCGAGATCATCCTTGCGGTTGACCGAGGCCTGATCTTAGACGTCTTCATCGCTGAAAACTGGCTTGAAGCGACATCGGCGAATTTCCCCGGCCTCGCGAAGGACTGGACGGGTCGCAGGTGGGGATTCGTCGGTAAAGAGGCTCCCGACGAGATCTCAAAGCTATACAAGCGCTTCCGTCTTCCCGACTCGATGCGGAAGCGTGGAGCGGCTAACCCGATCCGATACGCGAACAAAAGTGGGTTGCTCGAAAATATAAACGAAGACACGCCGTAATCGGAGATTGATACTCAGGGGGCAAGGCAATGATGGTCAAGCATGAAGCGCAGATAGTCGGTAACATCGGTCTATTTTACTCATGCTACCGTTTGTCCAGAATCGGCTGGAACGCAATGCCCACAACCAGGAATGCCAGAGGCATTGACATCATCGCGTATTCCCCCGACGCCTCACGCTTTATCGGCATACAGGTCAAATCGCTCTCGAAGGCATCTCCAGTTCCACTCGGAAAGACACTCGACGGGATCAAGGGCGATTGGTGGATTATCGTGAGTAACGCGATGTCAGACTTGCCCTTAGTATCCATCATGCTTCCAAACGAGGTCAAAAATCGTGCGCATCGTGGTGAGAAGGATGATCGCGTGTCCTACTGGCTGCAACCACGCGAATACAACCAAGACCAATTTCGGGGAAACTGGGATCGGCTTGCAATCGTGGATACTTAAGCGTTTCCCAAAGGGTGAATGACGAGACGATGGACAGCGACTTTACATAAGCCGATTATGCAGCACGCGGCTGTAGCCGTTACACCTTTGGTTGCGTCGCCGGGAAAAATCTCCCTAACACCGCATCAGCATCGTAGCTCAACGCCTCCACCGCCACCCTCGGTGTCTCCCCATACCGGGCGAGCACCAGAGCAACGATCTCTCGCACATCCGGAAGCTGCCGAGCGATGGCGGCGTCAGCCGTCCGACGCAGGCTGGGGCTGTCCTCCAGCAATCGCTTGATGTCCAGCCGCGCCCGCCGCACCGCTTCCTCCCAGCCACAGCGAGGCCCGACCGCCGGCGATGCCTCCAGCTTCATCAGGTGTTCCAGCACCACGCGCACATGGCCGGCCAGCGCAATCCGCTGTGCCGTGCCCACGCTGTCGATTTCCTCCGCGACGTTCTCCCAGTCCACCAGCGCATTCACCTGCTCCCCCGACGTGGGTCGCCCCACGGTGAGGCTCGTGCGCCGCGCCACCGAGCGAAAAACGCCTTTCATTATGTGTAGTTGACACAGGCCCACGGATGGGTTACGATGTATGCATCAATTGATCAATTCATGCCCGGGGCACCAAATGGACCGCCGTATCGACGCCCACATAGCCCGCACCCAGTTCGGTCAGATCATGGACCTCGCCACCCGCAACAACGAGCGCTTCGTCGTTGACCGGCGAGGCGAGCCGGCCGTCGTCATCATGAGCGTGCAGGATTTCATCCGCACGGCAGCGCCGCCGCCGGACTGGCTGCAAAAAGCCTGGGCCGGGGCCAAGCGGCGCGGCCTCGACGCGCTCGCGCCGAAGGACATCGAGGCAGAAATCACTGCGCACCGGCGCGGCAAGAAGGGTCCCATCGCCGCCGAGGTCAAGTGATCCGGGCGGTGATCGATACCAACGTGCTGGTATCCGGCCTGCTCTCACCCGCGGGCAACGAGGCGCTGATCATCCTGGCTGTTCATCATGGCCTTGTGCGGCCGTTCGTGTCGGCTGAAGTGCTGGAGGAGTACGCCGAGGTTTTGGCGCGGCCAAAGTTCGGGTTTCCGCCGGACGAGATCGCGGCGGTGATCGGGATGTTTCGAAACACGGGGGGGCTGATCGTCCCGGAGGGACCATCGCCTGTCTTGCCCGATGCGGACGATGCCAAATTTTTGCATTGCGCCGAAGCGGCGCAGACTGAATATCTTGTCACCGGCAACAAGCGGCATTTTCCGCAAGAGGCTTGCGGCGCGGTGCATGTCGTCAGCGCGGGCGAGCTGCTCGACCGCATCACCCTCGAAATCTGATCGCCATGCAGCATGACGAATTCACGATCGGCGAGGCGTTCTGGTGCAGCGGCCGGCAATGGCGTTGCACCGACATCGGCGCGCGTACCGTCATCGCCATCCGCATCGACAGTGTGAATGTAGAGAGCAACCAGCCTGAGCTGCGCCGCACCCTCGGCCGCGCCGAGGCGGAGGCCGAAGGATGGTTCAACGGACCGCCTTATGCAGTCGCCGAGACCGTGTTCGATGAGGACTTCCTGCCGGCGTGTTCGTTTGAGCCGGATGCCGACAGCGGCTGTAGCCGTTAGACCTTTAGTTGCACCGCTGGGAAAAATCCCCCTAACACCGCGTCGGCATCATAGCTCAACGCCTCCACCGCCACCCGCGGTGTCTCCCCATACCGGGCGAACACCAGAGCAACGATCTCTCGCACATCCGGAAGCTGCCGAGCGATGACGGCGTCAACCGTCCGGCGCAGGCTGGGGCTGTCCTCCAGCAAGTCCTTGATGTCCAGCCGCGCCCGCCGCACCGTTTCCTCCCAGCCGCGGCGCGGCTCGATCGCCGGGGACGCCTCCAGCTTCATCAGGTGCTCCAGCACCACGCGCACGTGGCTGGCCAGCGCGATCCGCTGCGATCTCCCCACGCTGTCGATTTCCTCGGCAACATTCTCCCAGTCTACCTGCTCGTTCACCTGCTCCCCCGCGGCGATGCGCCTAAGCAGAGCGGCTTGCCGCTCGCTCCAGAGCAGGGTGTCGGTGTCGTAGTCGCTCACGGTATGCGCCTCCGCCGTCCTGGGGTCAGCCTGAGCCATCGGGTCATGCGCCATATTAGGTAGCACCGTGGGTCGGGTGTTGCATGGCCTCACATCGGCTGGAGGCGGCGGGGGGACACGCGTGGGGGCCACGCCCGGCCTTCCTACCCCCGATGCCGCACGCCCGCTCCCTCCCAGATCGGACGGTGACGGCCGGCTTGTTCCCCTGGCTGCTTCCGACCCGTAACCGCCATTGCTCCCAGACGGGCCGCCGCCCGGCGACCGCTCCATGTCGTAACCGCCAGCTACCGCAACCTCGGCCCCGTATCCATCCCCAACAACGCCCGCCCCCCGATCGGGTACCACTCCGGCGCCACCGTCACGGTCTGCCCGACGACGTGCAGGTCGCGCCAGCACTCCGCCAACCGGCTCTCGCGTTTGAACGACGTGCTGCCGCCGTGTCGGTACACCAGGTCCATCGCCTCGCGCGCGCTGTCGGCGGCATAGGTGGAGGCCAACCGGCAGCGGGCCCGTTGCTCCAGCGTGGTTTCCTCCCCGGCGGCGATCGTGTTCCACAGCTCGGCGATCATCGTGTTGCGGTAGACGCGCCCGGCGTTCAGGATCGCATCGGCCCGCCCGACCGCGTCCTGCACCTGTGGGTTCCCGCACAGCAGGCCGGTCCGGCCACGCGGTGTCTTCTCCACCGCCAGCGCGATCAATGCGTCGATGCCGGCACGCGCGATGCCGGTGATCACGGCGCTGTGGTGCGGCCCGACCCAGCACTGGGTCGGCAGGGCGTAGGTGACCCCGGGCCAGCGGCTCCATTGGTTGTCCAGCGGGATGCCGGCGTGAACCATCGTCCTCCGTTCCGGCAGGAAAACGTCCTGCACCGTCCAGTCGAAGCTGCCGGTCCCGCGCAGCCCGGCCACGTCCCAGCTCCCCGGAACGATCTCCGCTTCCGCACGCGGGAACACCCCCCGCCAGTAGAGCGAGCCGCCGTCCGCACGGCGGCGCGGTTGCCCGCCGTCGAGGATCTGGAAGCTCCCCAGCATCCAGGTGCTCTCCTGACACCCGCTGCCGAAGCTCCATCGCCCCGTGACGCGGTAGCCACCCTCGACCGGCACTGCCGTGCCGCCGCCCTGCACGGCCGTCCCGGCGATGACGGTAGCGTGCCCCGGCGGGTAGATCTCGTGCACGCCGGCGTCCGGCAATCCGAGCGTGACGAGTTGGCCGATGGTGTTGTTGGCAAGGTTCCAGCCGACCGAGCCGGCGCCCTCGGCCAGCAGCTCCACGACGCGCAGGTAGGTCAGCGGGTCGGCCTGCAGACCGCCCAGTGCATGCGGGATCACCAGGCGATAGAAGCCGGCTTCGTGCAACTGCGCCACCAAGGCTTGCGGCAGGCGCTGCTCGCGCTCGATCTCCTCATGATAGCGGCGCAGCACCGGCTGCAGGGCGGCCGCAGCCTGCACCACGGGTTGCGCGGCGATATCGGCCGGTAAGCGCGTCGCTTCCGCCATCGTGTCCATTGGCTCCCCCTGTCGTCGTTCCGGTCGCCAAGCCTGGGCGCACTCTGCCCGCTTGTCACGTTCCGCCCTCTGGGCTCGTACCGCAACATTCGGATGGCGACGCTCTCCGTCTTGGATATCAACCTTCGCACAATAGTTCCCGTCAACCTGCCATAGAAGCCTCTCCATGATAGGGGCGGGAAATGCAGAGCAATCTGCTATTTTTCTAACGAACAGGAGGAGCAGAACATCATCCTGCCATGGCACCCGTTGCAGGAAGGTCAATAACAATGACCAGATCAGTGGATGTCACTCCCTTCGCGACTGGTCCCATCCGATTGCAAGGATCATTTTCCACCCATTCGGGACATGCAAGCCAACCCGCTACCCGGCCGGCGCGCCGGTTGTGCCAGCGGCCCGGTTATGTCTCGTATCCGATACTTTCAACCACGCGGAACCGCTCGCAGTAGAGCAGCATGTCTTCTTCGAATTGGCGTTGGCGTTTGAAATATTCCCGATGGGCCTGTTGCCAGAAGGCGAGGCTGCGGTCGCCTTCGCCCTCGTCATAGGCGAAAGCCGCGTCGACCTCGCTGAACCGGCGTTGGGTAAGCTCCACGGTTTCCAGAATCGCCCGTGGCCGACCCGACCCGTCCAGCATCACGATGCGATTTCCGACCTCCGTCGAAGCACCATCGCTCGCTGCCCAACAGGTCGCTCGCTTCACTCCGGCGAGCACCAGGGCGGCGAGTTCGTCGGCCAGTGCCGGGCTATCGCCGAACGAGAAGCTTTCCAGATCGAGCCATTCCATCGTCCTGCTTCTCCGTTGTCTCCTGTCGCATCGGGCAGTCGGGGAGGTGACTCGCCGAGGGCCGCGCCCCATGCTGCCATGACGGCGGCGGGGGGAACATTATGAGCGGCGGGCTGGAAGGCGTGGTCGTCGCGGATACCGTGCTGAGCCTGGTCGATCCGCCTAACGGCAGGCTGTGGGTGCGCGGCGTGCCGCTGCCGGAGTTGGTTGCACAGCACGGCTACGAGGGCACGGTGGCGCTGCTGTGGGATTGGTTCGCCGGCGAGGGACTGACGCGGGTAGGCATGCAGGCGACGCTCGGTGCGGCGCGGCAGGCGGCGTTCGCGCGGCTCGGCGCCTGGCTGCAGGTTGCGTCGTCGCAGCCGCTGGAGGCGGGGGTGCGGCTCGGCCTTGCCATGTTACCCGACGACAGCACGCCGGCGGAGATCGCCGCGACGCTGGCGGTGGGCGTGCCGGCACTGCTGCGCGCCGCCGCCGGACAGGTGCCGCTGCTGCCGGATCCGTCGCTGCCGGTCGCCACCGACCTGCTGCGGATGCTGCACGGCACGCCACCCGAACCAGCGGCGGCCCAGGCGCTGGACACTTATTTCACCGTGATGGCGGACAGCGGCATGAGCACGTCCAGCTTCACCGCGCGCGTCGTGGCCTCGACCCACGCCAGCCTCGCCGCTGCGGTGTTGGGTGCCTGGTGCGCCTTCACCGGGCCACTGCACGGCGGCGCCCCGGGACCTACCCTCGATTTGCTCGATGCGCTGGCGGCGACCGACGACATGGATGCCTGGATCGAGGGCAAGCTGCGCGCCGGCGAGCGGCTGATGGGGTTCGGCCACCGGGTGTATCGCGGCAACGACCCGCGCGCGGCGGCGATTCGGGTGGCGTTGCAGCATATGGGTCCGGCGGCCGGCCGGCTGGCGTTCGCCGCGCAGGTGGAAGCGCGCGTGGCGGCCGCGGTGGAGCGGGTGAAGCCAGGGCGGCGGCTGCCGGCCAATGTGGAGATCATGGCGGCGCTGCTGCTGGACGCCGTCGGCATCCCGCGCGAGGCGTTCACCCCGGTGTTCGCCGTGGGGCGCTGCGCAAGCTGGATCGCGCACGCGCTGGAGCAACGGCAGACCGGGCGGATGTTCCGGCCGGAGTCGCGGTATGTCGGGCCGGCGGTGGGGTAAGCCGGGAACAGTCCGGCGACCTACGATCCGGCGCGTTCCAGGGCCGCGCGATCCCATTGTCCCAGGTCGGCCGCCGCGGCGTAAGTGCCGCGGAGGAATTCCATCAAACACTCATCCGGCGATGGTGCCCGACGGACCGCGTCATAGGGCAGGATGAACTGTCCGAGCTCCTTGTTGTAGGATGCCGCGGCCGGACCGATGGCTGCATCGGCAAACCCGGGCGGCTCGGGATAGGCGTAGCTATAGAAGGCCGCCTCGCCAAACCCCCCGTTGCCCGGCCAAAAGCCGCAACTGCTCACCTCATGCGAGTAGGCTTCTCGCATGACCCACACCCCGAGTTGGGGCGACTCGCTGTTCACCGGCGGGGCCGGCCGGCCGGAGAAACGGGTGACCGCCAGGTCGAAACTGCCCCAGAAGAAGTGGACGGGACTGACCTTGCCGAGGAACGCCGACCGGAAGCGAGTGCAGACGCGATCCGCCTGCACCAGGATGCGCCAGAACCGGTGAGCGTATTCCGGATCGTAGGAGGCATGGTCCCGGTCCTGCTCGAACGGGATGGCATCGGGGATCTCGACCGGCATGGTCCAGATCCGGGTCTCCAGGCCAAGCTCGCGCAGCCGGGCCATGAGTTCGGCATGGAAATCGGCAACGCTGCGCGCAACGAGCGGGATCGTGGCGACCGCGCCGTCGCTGGCCCGTATCTCGAGGCGATGGTCGATGAAATCGAAGTCGATCTGGAAGCTGCGAGCGTCATAGGGGATCGGCGAGGTGGTCAGCCCTCGGCTGGTCACGTACAGCGGAACCTGCCACCAGTGATTGATCATCGGCGCATGGGCGAGACGTATTTTCCCAACCACCTGCGTCCAGAGATGCAGCGTCGCGCAAGTATCCGCCCACTCCGACAGCGGCAGATCCGGCCAATCGGTAGCTTGCGTGTCTCCGGTCATGCTGCACTCTGCCAACCGGTGCCGGCCATGGCAACGCCGGAAAGCTGGGCGGGCACATCGCGGACATGACGCCCGCGCCGGTTAGCGTGGCTCCGGCGTGGCACGACCCTCCGATTGCATGCTGCACCCTGGCGCGACGACGTTTACCGTTCCTTCAGACATGCCAGGGCATGCTGCGATCGTGCGGGGAAAGCTCAGCGCCGTCGTCATTTCCTACAACCGTGCCGCGGTCATTGGCACCTGTCTGCGCGCGCTCGGATTTGCCGACGAGGTGATCGTGGTCGACAAGTCGTCCACCGACGCAACGCCGGAGATCGCCGCTCGCCATGCCGATCGCGTCATCGCGGTGCCGTGGACACCAGTGGTCGAGGACACCAGGGCGTTTGCCGTCGACCAGTGTGCGGGCGACTGGATCTTGTGCCTGGACGACGATGAATGCCTGAGCCCGCAATCGGGTGCCTTCATTCGCTCCGAGCTCGCCGCGCCTCGGGCCGACATCTACTATCTGCCGCTGCGGCATTACGTCCTGGGCGTGCATGACGAGGCGGCGTATTATTGGCCCGAGTACCACCCGCGGCTGTTCCGCCGCGGCGCGGTCGCATTCACCGGCACGGTGCATGGCGGCATCCAATTATGCTCTGATCGGATTCTGCACCTGCCGCCCGAAAGCGGGGTCGCCATCCACCACCTGTCGCATCGCGACGTGGCGGAATGGGTCGAGAAGTGCAACCGCTACACCTCCCGTCCGGACCGGCGGCGGGTGGAGCATGCGGGGCGAGATCTTGGGTCCTTCGCCCATGCGCGGATCGACCATTGGCTGGCGCGTACCAAGGACCAGGCGCCGGGCGGCTATCCCACCGCCGCCGCGGTGCAGCGCGCGCTGTACGATATCGTGGACCGGCTGAAGACGTGGGAGGAAGAGCGCGAACTGAACGGTTCAGCCGAGTTCGCACGGATTTGCGCCGCCCTGGACGCCGACTATGCCGCGCTGCCTGTCGCCGCGTCCCGGGCCGGCGCGCAGTCACGCGGCTGCCCAGCCCCACCCGCATCCAGCGAAGATGCGGCGCAGGCAGCGTTGCGCGCGCGCATCGCCGAATTGCGCGTGCAGTGCGACGCTAACGCTGCCGACGCTGCGCGCTGGGCGGCTGACGCTGCGCGCTCGGCGACCGACGCCGCGCGCTCGGCGACCGACGCCGCGCGCTGGGCCGGTGAAGCGGCGCGCCTGGATGCGGAGCGGTCGGCTGCAATCCAGCGGCTGGAATGCGCGGATCAGGCCCTGACTGTTGCGCAGCGGCGGATCGAGGCGGTCGAGGCCAGCACTTGCTGGCGCGCCACCGCCGGGGTCCGGCGGCTCACGGAGCATGCCAGGCGTCTTGCGCGGCGGCGCTGACCGCGCGGGATGAATTGCGGCGAGCCCGCGCGGGATCGCCAAGCTGGTCGGAGTGAGAGGATTCGAACCTCCGGCCCCTGCGTCCCGAACACGGCGGTCCTATGAGCATCGAACACGGTTTTGGGGATTTTGGGCAGGTGGCGCGGGGTGGTTTCGGCACGGAGTTCCGCGGGTTTCCGGGGGGTGTGTGTTCAAGTGGACGAGCGGGCACTGCGGCTCAACCGTCCGAGGAAACATTGGTGAGAGATCCAAGCGCCCGTCGTGCCTCGAACTGCCGGCAGGCCACTGGATAGCGCTTGCGACACCGCTCGGATGATCCGGCACCAAGACAGCGTGTGCCCGACCACCCGCGCCTGTCCCAAATCGCTCAGCAGCTTGAACCGGCAGGCGCCCGTGCCGCTAAAGTTGCTTCGTCAATGGGTTTCAGAGCCGAATCGCCCAGTGCTATCCTGTTCGACGCTGGACGGACATGCTAGTCCAAGGACGGGAGGGTCCATCCGATGGAACGTGAGGATTTGCGGTCCCCGAAAGGTCTGGATCACGCAGCAACCCAAGCCGTCGGTCTCTGTCAGTCAGCGTTGCTGAGGCAGGACAACTGGTCAAGGTTCTTTTCGGGACCGTCGACTGGTGGAGGTTCCATCGCTTGTGGATTGGCGACCTTGGCAGAATTCAACACCACAGATGAAATCTTCGGGGATAAGATTTCGCGTGAGTTTTATAAGCTGGAGCAGCTGAAGGGAGACAGGTCTGGTTGGGGACCTCACAACGCTGAAGCTACCAACCAATTCTCATGGATCCATATCACTTGCCTCGCGATGCAGGCATATCGCCTGCATGGGCAGATGGCACGCCCAGGATATACCGGTGCACTAGAGTGGTTAAAGCGGATAGCCGGATTTGAGCATGTATGCTCGGATAGCAGAACGGCGATGCATTTTCAGAATTGGGACAATCTGCGATGTGCCTTTGGGATCGAGGAACTGGCCGGATCACCGGGCGGTGCTGAATTTCATAAACAGTTGAAGCGTATATCCTCGCAAAAGATTAACGGCATTATAAGACACGACGAAAATCTAGAGCTACGAGATTTGGCGAATCTCTCTAGGTTGCTCGACGCTTATGCATCGACATGCCCTGATTGTGGAAGTTCAGTAGGAGATCGGGCGGATTTCCGAATAGAGGCTTTGGAGCGAATTTTACCGCTAATTAACAGCTTTGAAGATACGATCCCAGCCTTGCAAGAGATAATTGATCCCTTGGATTCCGAATCTTCGTCCAGCGTAGGGTCGATCGCACCCGGCAGGCTCAATCGTCCCGATAACTGGGCGCACCTGTCCGAAGAGCGAGCGCTAATCGCGCTCCTCCGCCTAGGCCACCCAGTCCTATCGGACGAGGTTCATGATCGAGTCGAGAATATCTTGAAACGCCAATTTAAATCAGGCCCATGGGCCGGCCTTTGGTGGAGTGATTTGAATCCAAGCATTCCTAGCGTATTCGCTTGCAGCGAGGCAGTGGAGGCCTTGCGTCTATTCAGGCAATCGTTAAGGGAAAATGTTCCAACCATCGCAATCACAGGTGATGTTGCTCAAGAGGCATTCATCGTTGAGACGCGGTCAACTTGGCAATTTATGCCCCGCACAAATAACTTGTATAATGAGCCTGGCCTGGGGTCATGGCTTCCGCGAGGTGGCGGAGCCATGCTCACTGCGCAATATATGGAGTCACATGCTTTTGTCGCGCTAGATACAAGACTCGCACGCTGGAAAGACGCCGCTCTGGGCGATTGGAGTGCGCCCGCCAGTTCACCCGAAGCCACAGATACGTATGATCGACAGATTTATGGTATTGGCTTGGTTGGTGAAGACACTTGGAGAGTAACCAGTTCGCTGTTGCGGCAGCGCTGTAAGTGGCCAAGTCTCAGTTTGCACGAGGACCAATCGCAACTGGACAACAAACCAGATTGGACGGTCATAGAAGATTTTAAGCCTCTTTCTGAAGAGAGTAAGGCATTTTCATTTGGACTTACTCCATCAGAGGCCCATTTGATTGTTAAGACAACTAGACTTAAAAGAATACTGCTAGGCGCTACCGAGCGGCAAGGGGTTACCATCATCGTGGCCGACTTGATGCAGTTCCTCAATTCAGAGGGTGTTCATTACTATTCCTGGGACAATGTGGTAAAATCAGTCCATGAGCGACTGACCGACGCTACGAAATCAACGCACGCCCCTCTGGGAATATGTTTAGTTGCCGGCCGTGCGGGCTGTTTGTATTTCTGGACTGAATGCTCGGCGGAAACGCCGCTATGGAGAGGTAAACTGTGG